>Ga0126381_100009514_pt1 | contig 10909 bp, 4 predicted proteins | sample PanSoiMetPlot_28_FD_96465 | JGI IMG/M metagenome (GOLD analysis project Ga0126381, IMG submission 96465) | Tropical forest soil microbial communities from Panama - MetaG Plot_28 | ecosystem: Environmental > Terrestrial > Soil > Tropical forest > Bulk soil | place: Panama | collected 2016-02-17
ACGCGGAGCAGAACCCGAAGCGGGATTATGTGATGCAATGGAATCTCAGCGTCGCGCGGGAACTTTCGTCCACGCTGGCCGTTACTCTGGGATACGTGGGCTCACGCGGCGTTCATCAACCCTATCGCGTCGACAATATCGACATGGTTCTGCCCACGCTTACGCCTGCCGGTTACGTGTTTCCGCCAATAGCGAGCAGCCAGGTGCTCAACCCTGAATTCGGCCGCATCAATGCTAACTTGTGGGTTGCCGATTCTTATTACGACGCGTTGCAGCTCGACATCGCCAAGCGCGTAAGCCGGGGCGTCGAGTTCCACGGCGCCTACACGTGGGGTAAGAGCATCGATACGTTGTCAGCCACCGAAGCCGACGACGCCTTCCCGAATGGACTATTCAATCAGTTTTTCTTCGATCCGCGCATCTCCCGCGGCCTTTCCGACTTCGATGTCCCTCAAACGCTGGTGGTTGATTTCAACTGGGAGCTTCCCAATCCTGGATGGAACGCGAAAGCGGCGCGCTGGGCCGCCAGCGGCTGGCAATTGGGGGGTCTCTACAAGGCCAGCAGCGGCCAGCCGTTCACTCCCATTCTTGGCGGCGATCCGGCCGGGCAAAAAACCGACGAGACCGGCCAGCCGCCCGACCATCTCGGCGGGCCTGGGTGCCAGACCCTAACCAATCCCGGCAATCCCAATCACTACATTAAGACGCAGTGTCTCGCCTTCCCGAATCCGATCAGCCGCTGGGGCAATCTTGGGCGGAATACATTGATCGGTCCCGGAATGTCGAAGCTCGACGCCTCCATTTTCAAGAACAACCGCATCGAACGCATTTCGGAAACTTTCAACTTGCAGTTTCGGGCTGAATTTTTCAACGTGCTCAACCGTTCGAACTTTTCGTCGCCGACCAGTAACAACGTGGTCTTCGATCAAAACGGCGCTCCGGTTGCGAGCGCGGGCTTGATTACCTCCACGCAAACCACCTCGCGCCAAATTCAATTCGCTTTGAAATTTATCTGGTGAACTGTCGCTCGCGCCGGTGCAGTCCGGTGTTTAGCCGCCGATGTAGACCATAGTGCGGGAAGGCGGGACGAAATCGGGCTCGTTGATGCGGTGGCCTTTCTCTTTTTGAGCGACGATAGAAAGAATGGCGTCGCCAATTTCGCGATCAGTTGCGCCGCCTCGCAGAAGAAACTTCAAATCGTGGTCGGTCTTGCTGAAAAGGCACGTACGCAATTTCCCGTCGGCGGTAAGGCGCAGGCGGGAGCAGTGCCCGCAGAAGGGCTGTGAAACGGGCGCAATCAACCCGATTTCCCCACGGCCACTGGCAAAACGGTACTTGCGGGCTGTCTCGCTGCGCTCATGCATGACTGGGATCAATGGCCAGCGGGCGTGAATGCGGCTGTGAATCTCCGCCGCGGTGACAACCATGTCGCGCCGCCAAGTGTGATCGGCATCGAGCGGCATGAATTCGATGAACCGCATGATCAAGTCGCGATCGCGCGCAAATTCCGCGAAAGCCTCGACCTCGTCGTCATTGAGGCCGCGCACAAGCACGGCGTTTACCTTCACGGGGCGCAAGGGAGAAGCCTGGGCCGCGTCGATCCCGGCAATGACTTCGTCGAACGTTTTGGTTCGCGTGACGCGCTCGAAGCGCTCGCGGTTAAGCGAATCAAGACTGATGTTGATGCGATTGAGTCCCGCTTCGACCAACCGATCGCAACGCTCGGCGAGCAAGTAACCGTTGGTGGTCATGGAAAGGTCTTGTACGCCGAGAGCTTTCAGGCTGGCGATAAATTCCTCGACGCCAGGCCGAACCAGCGGCTCACCTCCCGTGACACGCACTTTCCGGATGCCCATGGCGACAAGTATGCGCACCAAGCGTTCGTACTCAGTCCATTCGAGCAGATTGTGCGCGGGCATGTGCTTCTCGGGATCGGCGGAACGGCAATAGACGCAGCGAAAATTGCAGCGGTCCGTGACCGAGACACGAAGGTCTGTGATTTGGCGGCCGAATTTGTCAGTAAGAGCCATTTTTCAGAGGCCCGGAAACCACCGAATCCTCATCCACAAATGAAAAAGCCCAATCCGTTTGGAATTGGGCTCCAGCCGCATTCGCGTCTGGAATGCAGCCGTTATTCCCCTTTCCAAACGGGAGGAACGGGCGTTTCCGCCTGAACCCTCAGCCCCTTGTCCTCAGGGCGTCGCCTTGCGGGCCGTAAGTTTTCTCCTCGTAGGCCCGCGAGGTCGGAGAATCAACCAAAATTCTACCCCAAGAAGCTTTGCCTGCAAAGCAAATCGTGAGGGGAGGACAGAATATGGTCTGGCTCGATTCGGGAACAAAACCCAGGGCAGGAACCATCGAATGGTGAAGTATTTCGAGTAGAGCTCAGTGCCAAACACAAAACGGATTGCGAGCAGAAATTGCACTACGTGTGACTCAACAGGTGCTCCGTTTTCGGTTCTCAGGCGCAGGCATGTTAGAATGAGTTATGAGATTGCGGGTGCAAAAGAAAGCGTTGGGTGGCAGGGAAAAGGTTGGGCTAAGCGTGTGAAAGTGTTTGGAGTTAGGTGCCTTGGTTGAAGTATAGCTGTATGTAACAAAAGAAGATACGAGAGGGCAAGTTCGGCATCTAACGTGTGGAGGGGCAATAACGATGCAGAAGCTAGCGAGCGTCGGCATCGAGGTGACCGAGCCGAGGGTTTTCCCGAGCGGGAACGCCTCAGAGGCTAGTGCAATTCTGCGCGTGCAAGCCCTGCGAAAGGTTTTTTGCAGCGGAGATCAGGAAATCACGCCGCTCAATGGCATCGATCTTCAAGTCGTGCGCGGTGAAATGATCGCGCTGGTGGGACCTTCCGGAAGCGGAAAAAGCACGCTTCTGCATTTGCTGGCCGCGCTAGACACTCCAACGAGCGGTGCAGTATACTTCGCCGGGGATTTGCTCGGAAAATTGGGAGAAGCGGAGCTGGCAGAATATCGCAATCATTCCGTAGGTTTCATATGGCAGCGGCATCACCTGCTACCTGATTTCACGGCCGCCGAAAACGTTGCGATGCCCCGGCTCATGCGTGGCGAAACCCCCAGAGAGGCGCTGCGCGTAGCGAAAAACTGGCTGGACCAAGTTGGATTAGGCAATTACGCTCAGAAGAGGGCCGGGGAACTCTCTGGCGGCGAGCAACAGCGGGTGGCGATTGCGCGCGCTCTGGTAAACCAACCTTCATTACTGCTGGCGGACGAGCCGACCGGAGACCTGGACGAGCGGAATTCGGAAGCGATTTTTGCTCTCGTGCAGCGTCTGCATCAGACTCATCATCTAACTTCGATTGTTGCAACACACAATTTCGCGTTGGCTCGGCGCACCCATCGAATTTTGAAGTTGGAACAGGGTAGGCTGTCGCCGGCTAAAGAGGCGTTCGCGGGCGCTGCGATATTTGCGGAGCGGGCGGCGGGCGCTGGGGCGAAGACCCCGGGGGAGCTTGGGTGAACCGTGTTTGAACGTTATACAGAAAAGGCTCGGCGGGTGATCTTCTTCGCGCGATACGAGGCCAGTCAGTACGGCAGCCCGTACATCGAGACGGAACACCTGCTGCTGGGCCTTCTGCGCGAGGACAAGGCGCTGGCGAACCGGTTTCTGCGCACCCACGGTTCCATTGAATCCATCCGGAAAGAGATCGAATCGCGCATTACCGTACGGGAACGCATCTCCACCTCAGTCGAAGTTCCTCTTAGTCAAGAGTGTAAGCGGATTCTCAACTACGCGGCCGAAGAAGCGGAACGGCTTGGGCACAAGCATGTGGGCACCGAACACCTGCTCCTGGGCGTGTTGCGCGAGGAAAAATCCTTTGGTGCCGAGATCCTGCTGGAACGGGGGTTGAGGCTTTCCACCGTGCGGGAGGAACTCTCTCGCAGCACGGGAGAGAAGGTGCCTGTGAACCGGCCAAAAGAAGCGTCTCTGCTCGCGGAATTCAGCCGCGATCTCACACAGGCGGCCATGGAAGGGCAGCTCGATCCTCTCGTGGGGCGGGAGCGCGAACTCGAGCGGGCCATTCAGATTCTGTGCCGCCGCACCAAGAATAATCCGGTCCTGATTGGCGAACCTGGCGTGGGAAAAACCGCGATTGTGGAAGGACTGGCGCAGCGAATTTCGGATGGAGATGTACCGCCGTTCCTCGCGGACAAGAGGATTCTCTCGCTCGATCTTTCCCTGATCGTTGCCGGTACTAAGTACCGTGGTCAGTTCGAAGAGCGGCTGAAGACCATCATGAAGGAACTGATGGAGAGCCAAAACGCCATCGTTTTCATCGACGAACTGCATACGCTGGTTGGCGCGGGCTCTGCGGAGGGCTCGCTGGATGCGGCCAACATTTTGAAGCCGGCGCTGAGCCGAGGCGAGATTCAGTGCATTGGAGCGACGACACCCGGCGAGTACCGGAAGTCGGTGGAAAAGGACCGCTCGCTTGAGCGTCGATTCCAGGCGATCAAGGTAGGTGCGCCCAACGAAGATGAGGCGATTCGAGTGCTGCAGGGCGTTCGCGACCGCTACGAAAAGTTCCACGCGGTGAGTTATACCGAAGAGGCCATCCGCTACGCCGTGTACCTTTCAAACCGCTACATCCCGGACCGTTTTCTTCCCGACAAAGCCATCGATCTTCTCGACGAGGCCGGGGCACGCGTGAAGCTGCGCCAAGCCATGCTTCCAGACGAAGTTTCCGAAGTACAGAAGCGGGTGAAATTCATCACCCACCGGATGGAGACGGCTATAGCCAATCACGAGTTCGAGAAGGCGCGCTTCTATTCCGAGGAAGAGCGCAAAGAAAAAGAGCATCTACGCATGCTGCGCGAAAAGCTGAAGCTCGATGATTCCTCAACCGGCATCGTGAGCCGTGAGGATATCGAGGAAGTCGTGGCGCGATGGACGGGTATCGCGGTCACTTCCATCAAGGAAGACGAGCAACAGAAATTGCTGCGCATTGAGGACGAACTTCATCGCCGGGTTATCAGCCAGGAGAAGTCGATCACCGCGCTGGCGCGTGCTATTCGGCGCAGCCGGGCTGGCTTGAAAGCGCCGGGACGCCCGGTGGGCTGCTTCCTGTTCCTGGGGCCGACCGGCGTCGGGAAGACCGAAGTGGCGCGGAGACTGGCGGAGTTTTTGTTCGGGAGCGAGAAATCTCTGATCCGGTTCGACATGTCCGAGTACATGGAAAAGCATTCCGTGTCGAAACTGATCGGCGCGCCTCCGGGATATGTAGGCTACGAAGAAGGCGGGCAATTAACCGAGCGCGTGCGCCGAACACCATACTCGGTGATTTTGCTAGATGAAATTGAGAAGGCGCACCCGGATATCTATAATATCCTGCTTCAAGTTTTCGAAGACGGGCAGTTGACGGATGGGTTGGGCAATACGGTCGACTTCCGGAACACCATTATCATTCTGACTTCCAACATCGGGGCGCGGCAACTGCAGAAGCAATCCGGTTTGGGTTTCCAATCGGCCGACGAACTGTCCCTTGCGAAGAGCCAGGATGAGATGGTGATGGGCGAGGTGAAGCGGGTATTTAATCCGGAATTTCTGAACAGGCTGGACGAAGTGATTTTGTTCAATTCGCTCACGGATAATGACCTGCTGCTGATCATTGATCTGCTCGTGGGCCAGATCAACGAGACGTTGGTGCACCGCCAGGTGCAGATTGCCATGACACTTGAGGCGCGCCAGTGGATCCTCGAAAAAACCTGCAGCGATCGTAACTATGGCGCGCGGCCGCTCCGGCGCGCGTTACAGAAGTACGTCGAAGACCCATTGTCGGAAGCTCTCATTCAGGGCGGAATGCAGAAACCGGCCACGCTCGAGGTGTTTTTGTCTGGCGATGGTTTGGGCTTCCGTCCGCTCGTGGAAGCAACCCCAGTGGCCCACTAAGAATCCTACACGCGCGAGCCGGAGGGGAGCGATCCGGCGGGGGAGCAAACGATCTTGGGCTGGGAACTGCGGCCTTGAAAATAGCCATGGCCGCGAGCAGCAAAATTTCTCTGCGCGCATTCAAGAACCTAGCCATAGTGTGGGCCTTCTTCCTGGCAATCGCCGTTTTTCCGGTTTGGTCGCAGCAAATACAATCCCCTCCCGCTAACCAGTACGTGATTACCCGGATTGAATTCATCGGAAACCGGCGGGTGCAAACCGAGACGCTTCGGGCGCGAATTTTTTCGCGAGCGGGCGACCCCTACAGTGAAGAAGCGGTCCGGCGCGATTTTCAGGCGTTGTGGAACACGCAATTTTTTGAGGATATCCGTCTCGAGGTGGAGAACGATCCCAACAACCCCAACGGGAAGATCGTAGTCTTTTATGTGACAGAAAGGCCGATCATTCGGCGAATTGAATACAAAGGGAACAAGTCGGTATCCGAATCGGATATTCTCGACGCTTTCAAGGATAAGAAGGTCGGACTTTCGGTCGAGAGCCAGTTTGATCCCACCAAGATTACGCGAGCCGAAGTGGTGATCAAGAGCCTGTTGGCCGCGCACGGTCATCAATTCGCCACCGTAAAACCAACCTACGAACGAATCGCTGCCACGAACGCTGTAAAGCTGGTGTTCAACATCGACGAAGGCCCTAAGGTTAAGGTTGGGACGATCGCGATTGTCGGCAACCATGCCTTTTCCGCGCGCCGGATCATCCGGACTATGCGCAACGATCGGCCCTATTCCATTCCGCTCTATTTCACCTACATCCCGGTGCTGAGCAAGACTTTCGACCGGCCGAAACTTGATGAAGATATGGAAATCGGCATCCGTGGACTCTATCAAGACAACGGTTATTTCAAGGTGAATGTGAACGTGCAGGATCTGAAGACGGTCGATTTGAACAAGGGGGGCGTGCCGTTGCCCGTTCCTGGAATTGGACGAAGCAGGGGAAAAGCGACGAATATAACCATCCGGATCGATGAGGGCGAGCAATATCGCATGGGGAAAGTGACGTTCCGCAGCGCCGATCCGGACCAGGGACTGGTGTTCAAGCCGGAATACCTGGCGCAGATTTTTCCGCTCAAGCAGGGCGACCTGTTTTCGGCCACGAAAATCCGCAAGGCCCTCGACAATTACAAAAAACTCTACGGCGAGTACGGCTACATCGATTTCGTAGCCGAACCGCTCACGGAACCCGACGACGCCCAGAAAATCGTCAACATGACCATGCAGTTCGACCAGCAGAAGCAGTTTTTTGTCCGGCGTATCGAATTTTCCGGGAACACGACCACGCGAGATAAAGTCATTCGCCGCGAATTGCTGCTGGATGAAGGTCAGGTGTACAACAATCGGCTTTGGGAATTGAGCATTCTGCGCCTGAACCAGCTCGGCTATTTCGAGACCATCAAACCGGAAAACGCCGAGTTGAAAAGAAACGTCAAAGCCGGAACGGTGGACATCAATTTGAAAGTCAAGGAGAAGGGGAAACAGTCCATCAGCTTTTCGGGCGGCGTGAGCGGAATTGCCGGTACCTTCGTGGGGCTCTCTTACCAGACCAACAATTTCCTGGGACTGGGCGAGACACTGACATTCTCCGTGCAGTTTGGAAACATTCAGCAGAACATTACCTTCGGGTTCACGGAACCCTATCTGTTTGACCGGCCGCTTTCCACCGGCTTTACCATCTTCGCCAACCGGTTCGACTACAACACGGCGCGGCAGGAAGGCCTGTTATTCGGGCAACAGGTGGCCATCAATCCCGTTCTGCAGGAGAACTACAACACCGATTCGAAAGGCTTTACGATTTTCGCGAGCTATCCTCTAAGGAAACTTTCATTCACACGGCTTGGGATGACTTATGGGTGGAGCACGACGAACATCAAACCCTTTAGCCAGTCGGCCACTCTCCTGTTCGAACAGACCAAGTTCACCAGCCTGGCGGGGCCGAATGCCTTGAACGGAATCCGGGAGAGCAAGATTACGCCAACGATCGCCTATAACACTGTCGATAGCCCGGTGAATCCGACACGAGGGAAGAGCTTTTATTACGGCTTCAGCTTTGAGGGTGGCCCGCTGCAAGGCAACGTGAACACAATCAGCAATACGTTTTCCTCGACCTATTTCCGCCCGCACTATCACAATCGCAACGTAATCGCCGTGAAGTTCCAGACGGCCATGATCACCGGCTATGGCGGCAAAGACGTGCCGCCCTACAACCGCTTCTACCTGGGAGGCGAACAGGACGTCCGGGGCTACGACTTTTACACCATTTCGCCGTTCGTGGTAATTCCGTTCTCCACCACGACGAATATTTCGTTCACCAACCCCAAGCTGCTCAGCCCCCAGGGCGTGCCCACGGTACAAACCTTGCCCGTGAATGTGCTGGAATACATTCCCACGCGACCAGGCGGAGATTTGCAGGGCGTGTTGAACCTGGAATACCGGATCCCGATCGTTTCGCGGGTTACGTTCGACTTGTTCAATGACCTTGGCATCAATGGCGTGCTGCGGCAAGCGCAGCTGGCGCTCGACCCGACTGCGGTGGCCACGCTGCAGCAGCAGTTTCCCAATCCGGACTTTCCGAATTTGAAGCCATCGAGTAATTTACCGATCCTGGGCGGGACGAATTTCAGGCCCCACACATCCGCTGGGGCGGAGTTCGTGGTGTTTCTGCCGATTGTGAATGCGCCATTCCGCTTCTACTACGCGTACAATTATCTACGCTTGAATCGCACTCTCACGCCTCCGCTCGGCGCGTGGTACTTCACGCCGGCCGTCGAGAATTCCCTGAAACAATTGGGCGTTTACAACACGCAGGTGGTTCCGGCGCTGCAGACTTTCCTCGAGCAGCTGCAGTCGTCTCAAATCATTCCGCCGACACTGCTCGAACCGAAGAGCACGTTCCGCTTTACAGTGAGTAGGACTTTCTGATTGCATAGCTAGCGCAAAAATAGCGCAGGTCGGGACTTACCCGGTTACGACGGAGGAACGAGGGGGAAATGGCCGGAAGAAGCGAGAGCAAGACGTGGAGATGGGGGGTGCTGCTGCTTCTCACCGGCATGGTCGCAGGTTGTGGAGGAAACTCGACCGCCGTGGGCGTAATCGTCACCGCTCCGGGCGTTACTTCCGGCTCGACGGCGACGATTATCGCCAATGGCACACTGCAATTTGCCGCCACGGTAACGGGCGCGTCGGCGACGACCGTGTTCTGGAGGGTTTGCAAGCCGGCGGCAACACCAACCACGCAGCCGACGAATTGTACGGCGATCCCCGGAGTGACCCCGAGTGGCACGGCAGTTCTAACGGGGTACGGGACGATTACACAGACAGGACTCTATACGGCGCCCCCGGCTCCTCCCGCCCCCAACTCTTTCGTAGTAATGGCCGTCAGCACGGTGAGCCCGCACATCAATGATACGGCTGGTACGGTCAACACTGACTTCGGAATCATCAACGCGACGATCGATACCGGCGTACGCGTACAGGTGTTTCCCACGACGGCCACAATCGGGCCGGGTCAGCACATTCAATTTACGGCGAACATCACCGGAACCACGGTCCAAACGGTGAATTGGTCGGTGAACGGGGTGGCCGGAGGCAACGCCCAGAGCGGTCTTATCACCAGCGGCGGCTTGTACTCGGCTCCTACTTCCGGAACAGCCTCAGCAACTATCACGGCAACAGCGACCGCGGACTCGAGTAAGTCCGGCAATGCCAACGTAACCATTTCGACCACGGCCACCGCAACGCTTACCAGCATCGATCCGACCGTTGCCTCACAGGGATCCTCGCAGCAGGACGTCTATCTGACGGGAACGAATTTCTTCTCGAACGATACAATTTTCGTGGCCGCGCCCGGGCAGGCGGCCGCGGCGGTTCCGACGACCTTCGTCAGCACAACATTGCTGCGCGCCACGATTCCCGCAACTCTCCTGAGCGCGGCGGGCCAGGACCAAATTTCCGTGGTACGTCAAGATGGGAGCCCCAATGCCCCTGGCCCAGTGGCTTTGACGATTAATCCGATGAGACCCTCAATTGTGGCCTCCTTGCCCGATAGCTTTTTACAAAATCCTAGCAGCAATGTGACCCTTAACCTGACAGGCGGATATTTTTCGCCTGCGACTACGGTGTTTTTCAATGGCAGTTCCGCGGGACTGACTGCCAGCGTCGTAAATAGCCGGCAACTATCACTGGGTATCCCGCCGGGAAGTCTGGGCACACCCGGTCTATATCCGGTGGTGGTGCAGAATGCAGGAATTAGCGCTCCCACTCCGTCGATGGCGGCCGTTAATGTTGCTGTTGCGCCGGCGTCGGCAAATATACCGACAGGCGCGAGCGGATCGTTAGCGGTGGGGACGAGTCCATCGGCAGTGGCGATCGATTACGCAACTGGAATGGCGGTCGTCGCGAATACGGGATCCAACAACGTTTCGTTGATAACTCTGCGTCCTACCCTCGCGCCTGCCGGCACTGTCGCCGTGGGAAAAAGTCCGACAGGTGTGGCCATTGACGACATGCTGACACCTAATATCGCGGTGGTGGTGAACAGTGGAGATCAAACAGTCTCAACGATCAACCTGTCTACCTCCACAGTCACTTCGACCCTTTCTGTAGCGATTGGACCAACGAGCGGTTCGCCTGCAGGCTCGGCGCCAATTCCGTATTCAATTGGGATTAATTCTCTTACCCACCGTGCGGTAGTTGCTTATCAATCCTTCAATGAGGCGACGATTCTTGATCTTTCGACGGGCACACCAAAGGTTGTGCAACAAGTAGGAGGTGATGTAACCGCGCCGCTCGGCACGGGAACCACCCCACAAGTGGCAGTGGACGAACAACTGAATTGGGCTGTGGTCACGCCGGGCGGTGGAGGGGCGCAGACCACCACAATCGTGGATCTCGGGCACAGCGCAATCAACGGCGACGTTATCCGGGCGCCGGAAGTGGTGGCCAGCCT
>Ga0126381_100009515_pt1 | contig 10909 bp, 10 predicted proteins | sample PanSoiMetPlot_28_FD_96465 | JGI IMG/M metagenome (GOLD analysis project Ga0126381, IMG submission 96465) | Tropical forest soil microbial communities from Panama - MetaG Plot_28 | ecosystem: Environmental > Terrestrial > Soil > Tropical forest > Bulk soil | place: Panama | collected 2016-02-17
ACGCCCCACGCAGCATATTGCCTGGCGTCCTGATACTCGTGGCCGATGCTTCCTGGCCGCTTGGCGCAGGTCATGGTTCCAACGTCGGTGTAAAGGCCGAACTTGAGACCTTTCGAGTGGACATAGTCCGCAAGGGCTTTGATTCCGGAGGGGAAGCGCTCAGGGTCGGCAACGATGTTGCCCTGCGCGTCACGGCTCGTCTGCCAGCAGTCATCCATGATGACGTATTGGTAGCCGGCGTCTTTCATGCCGTTGGAGGCCATGGCGTCAGCCGTCTCACGCACGACCTTCTCGTTGAGACCATTGCAGGCGTACTTGTTCCAACTGTTCCAGCCCATCGGCGGCGTTTTCGCCAGTCCATTGTCAAGCGCGCGGCCCATAGCGGGTACCAGCGCAACCAGCATTACTACGAAACATCCCCGCAGGACGGAGAGACTTATACGCATGCAATTTGCCTTTCAACTCTCGGAATCAACGCAGTTTCTGCGTCGTGACGATTCTACCGCTTGCTCGAAGAGAGTTACTTACGCGTTTCACTATGAAAAACTGCACCCTAACAGACTGTTGAGGAATCATTCACTGTAACGCCTCGAAGGGAGGCTTCATGAGTCAGAGTTTTGCGAAGATTGCTTTTACCCCTCTGGTGAAAGAGCACCAGACGCTGCACGGCAGTCGTCTGCAGTACGAGCGGGTTGAGCAGTCCGGTCACGCGGGCGATCGCCTCAGCGAAAGCGAGCGCGACTTTATTACCAGCCGCGACTCGTTCTACATGGCCTCGGTGAGTGAGACAGGATGGCCGTACATCCAGCACCGCGGCGGCAGAACAGGCTTCCTCCACGTCCTCGACGATCGGACGCTCGCGTTTCCCGATTACAGAGGCAACAGGCAATACGTCAGCGTTGGCAATCTGCAGCACGACGACCGCGTCGCGCTCTTTCTCATGGACTATCCATCGCAAACACGACTCAAGATTCTGGGCCATGCCGCAATCCGTGAGGTCGATGTAGCCGGAGAGTTGATCGAGAAGATCGCAATGCCGAGCGAGAGCGGCATCATTGAACGTGTGATCGTGATCAACGTAAATGCCTTCGATTGGAACTGCCAGCAGCACATTACTCCACGCTATACCGAGGAGCAGGTCGTCCCCGTGCTTTCGCCGCTACAGCAGCGGATTGCTGAACTGGAGAAGGAGAACAAACGTCTGCGCGCGGAACTCGAAGGGTCCGCCGCAACGAAATGAATCGCTAGGCCAGGCGCTTTTCGTAGCAGAGGAAGCGCAGCCCAGGCCTGAAGCTGAGTCCGATCTCTCCGGCAAGAGAGTAGCCGAGTTTGGGAAAGAGTCTTTGGGTTGCCTGATTCTGAGTGTTTGTGTCGACGCGCAATGCGTGGATTCCAGGTGCTATAGCAATCTCCTCAGCCCTTTGCATGAGTGATTGAGCTACACCAGCGCCGCGGAACTCCGGATCGACGGCGAGCCGGTGCACAACGACGGCTGGTTCATCGATGTCCCAACCTACCTGAGCATACTCAGGCTCCTGATCTCCGGTGATGGCCGCTACTCCGGCTACTGAGCCGCCGATTTCAGCTATCCAGAGCTGTTCCTTCTCGATATCTGCGTCGAAGACACCTTCGTTGGGATAGCTGTCGTCCCATTGAAGATTGCCATCCGCTCGCATGAGAGGTACGACTTTCCGCATCAGCGCCATCAGCGCCGGAATATCTTCGCGGGCCGCCTGTCGAATCCGCATAGCCCCAGCCTAACAGCACTTCACGGCAGAATCTGGTCGCGCGACAGTTGGTAACTTCGGTTTTACGTCACATCATACGGAACCGTTCGCGCATCAGCCGCTGAAAGCGCGGCCGCCAGATGAGGTCGTAGGCCAGTTCCTTGCCGGGGAACATCGTCAGCGCCGCCTTTCTTGAGTCGGCGATCATTTGCGATGCTTCATCCACGGACAGAGTGGAATCCTGCGCGATTACCTGCATGACCATGTTCATCATCATCTGCATCCGGCGAATCAGCTTCTGCTCTTCTGCCAGTTCTTCCGGACTGGGTACGACGGGTTCCTTCTCAGGTTGGTCTAATTCCATGGGGCCGAGCCCTCCGCTCACACCACAGTACTCCGAAACCGCATCCGACAACATCCCTCTTTAAGGGAACAAGCTTGTGGAGCCGACGCTGGTTCCAAAAGTTAGTGGAGCAGGCAACCTGAACCGATCTTTCCGGTTCAATCTGCGGCGCCGACAACTTCATGGATGCTACCGTCTCGACTGAGCAGAAATGTTGTGACGCCAAATTCATCTGTCCGGTAGAGTCTCGTTCCGTTTCGAGCGATGCGTTCGATGACTTCGAATCGAGGATGCCCGAAGGTATTGGCCCTCCCAACTGAGACGATGGCATCCTTTGGGTTGGCGGCGGCTAGAAATTCGGGAGTTGTAGATGAGCGGCTGCCATGGTGTCCAACCTTCAGCAGAGTTACGGGAGCTACACGCTGATGGGCCACCATGGCGTGTTCGCTGGGAGCTTCGGAATCGCCCTCGAGCAGAGCGGAACTCGCGCCGTACTCAACGCGCAGCACCAGCGAATCGTTATTCACCGGTGATCCTGTGTTGCGATAGCCTCCGTCGGGGGCGAGGACTGAAATATGTGCTCCAGCCCAGTCGCATGTTTCTCCGGCGTGGTAGTGCTTCACGGCCACCCCCAGTTCAGCAGCTTCCTTTAGAAGCGCATAATACGCTCCTGAATTTGGATTGACGCTCACCCAGAGTTCCCGCGGTCTGAAGCTGCGCATGACGGCGGCCATGCCTCCCATGTGGTCGCTGTGGGCGTGACTAAGCACAAGGATGTCGAGCCGGCGAATTCGTCGCGACCACAGATAAGGCGATACCACCTCTTCTCCCACATCGAAATTGCTCGTGGCTGCCGCGGCCTCGGTTACACCACCGACGGGACCGCCGGCATCCACGAGCATTGCCCGGCCATCCGGGCCTACGACGAGCAGCGAATCTCCTTGTCCCACATCGATGGCAGTGACTTCAAGTTGCCCTGGCGTGATCAACGGAGGCTCAGGCCACAGGACGATTGCGGCGACCATAGGAAGCATTGTCGCCGCGCTCCATGCCCATCGGCGCGATTTGCGCACGGCCCAGCAGCAGAAGGTCCATGCGGCCAAGGCCAGCACTGCGACCCACCAAACTGGCGCCGGGGTTCGGATATCTGCTGCGTGCAGATGGCTGACGTGCTCGATGGTCCATCTAGTTGCATGCAGAAGTAACGCTGTAATAGCGGCGGGAATTGTCGCCATCCATGGACTGGCAAGCGAAGCACAGAAGGTCGTGACGGCCAGTGGGGCCAACACGACCACAGCCGGCACGGTCAACATGTTGGCCGGAAGAGCAAACAGTGTTGCACGATGGAAGTACATCGCCATCGGAAGCACCATCACCATTTCGGCGACCAAACCGATCAGAGCTAGTTCACCGGCCCAAAGGAGGATTCGTGTGGCGCTTGCGGGCAAGTAGTAGGCCCACTGGCCGAGCAATTGTTTCATAGCTTCACCCCAGAGACGAAGCATTACGCGGAACTGTGCGACTCGCCGGGTTAGGCTCTGATCGCGCCACGTTTCATCGATGTGCTCCGCGGCGCGAGCGTAAGGCAGAAAGCTCTGTTCTCCCAGTGGTATGGCGATTCCTGCGATGGCAACGATTGCGAGAAAGGTCATTTGGAGACTCGACTCCGCCAGGCTCGCAGGTGACAACGCCAGAACTGCCAGCGCTGCGGCTCCCAGCGCGTTGAGCACGCTACGCTCGCGCGAGAGCAATCGCGCTATTAGGAAGACTGTTGTCATGAAAAATGCTCGCTGAATCGGAGCACCAAAGCCAGTCAGTAGTGCATATGAGAGAGTCAACGCGAGCGTGAGCAGCGTCGCGATCCATTCGCGAAGCCGCAACCGCCGCGTCAGCCAAAAGACCGCGCCTGCGAGCAAGGCAACGTGCATGCCTGAGACGACGAAGAGGTGAAACGATCCTGTGCGCTCAAACCCCAGCCGCAAAGCGTGATTTAGACGCGCGCGATCTCCAAAAAGCATCGCGTTGAGCATGCCGGCATCGTCCTCAGTTAGTCGCAGCGGTGACGGTAGGAACCGGTTTGCAGTCGATCGCACAAAATCGAGCATCCGCGCCGATGCCCAACTTTGCGCGGAGTGCAGACGACACGGCAGTCTCGCTGTGCTGCTTTCGATTACATGCAGCTTTGTGGAGCGCACAGTAGCGTGGATGCCGATGCCTTGTTCCAGAAGATAGTCTGCGTACTGCCAAGCCCCGGGATCGTGATATCGCTCAGGAATTTTCAATATCATTGGGGCTTCGACGACATCGCCACATCGCAGTGCCGGCAATTCGGCGTCTCGGGCGAGTAGAGTCGCTCGCACTCCTCCTTGAACCGGAACCATGCGAGAGACGTCCGGTGTAACTTCTTCGACTGCTTCCACCTGCACATCGACTGACAGTGCTGCTGCGGGCTCTGGCTCTCGTTCGATCCACCACGCAGGGTCATAGTCCTGATCGGTAGAGGCCGTTCGTGAAGGCAACTCGCGCACGCGAACAACGCGACCTCGCACCTGACGGCTCAGCCCATCGGCGTACTGCGCCAAATTGGCTTGCGACGACGGCAGTGGCCGCAACTGCCAACACCAGGAGCCGACAACAATCCACAGAACAGCCACTGGAGCGGCTGCAAGGCGGGGAGACCGTCGAAATGCGATGAGCCCAAGAGTCAACACCAAGGTCGCGGCAGCAAGCAGAATCGCAGATGGATGCCAGTTCCGCGTCGTCGCCATGCCAAGAGCAAAACAGCAGGCAGCGGCCAATAACGGCGCTCTGCCGAACCGGAGTTGCTCAACTTGATTTTTGGCCCAAAGGTCCCGCGCTGCTCGTGCCAGACTTGCCCCCGTCGTCTCTAGACTGACACTTGCTTGAGGACTGCTACGGCTTCCTGATGGAAGGTTTGTGGAAACAGGTCTATCATATGCAACTCAGCCAGCCTGTAACCGGAGTCTACCATTGACTTGAGGTCCCGCCCCAACGTTGTCGGATCGCAGGAGACGTAGACGATTTCTTGCGGCCTCAGCCGAACAAGTAGAGCGCACGCCTCGGTTCCCACACCCGCCCTCGGCGGGTCCATTACGACGAGGTCCGGCCTCTCACGTTCGAGTACCGCCCTACGCAGAAACTCAATCGTGGTGGCGTTCACCGTAACACGACCCTCAGCCTTAAAGGTCCGCTCGAGATCGTTGGCAGCCGCCTCCACCGCGACTACTTTTGAGAAGCTTCTGGCGAGCACCCGGGAAAATAGCCCGACCCCGGCAAAGAGGTCCCATGCAACTGATCCGGTTCGGTCCTGCGTTGCCAATTGCACCAGCTTGTCCAGGAGGAAGCGGTTTACCTGAAAAAATGCTCCGCGGCTAACCCAGTAGGTTTCGTCGGCCGCGGTGTAGCTCAGGCCATCAGCGCCCCAAGTCGCTCCTGGCTTTGTCCGGAGCGACTTGCGGTTGTGGCCTGAGGTCTGTTGCACCAGCACTCCGGCGCCTGCCAACTCCGGAATGATTTGGTGCAGGCGCTCGCAAAGGTTTGCAAATCCCTTTGTTGGTTCGCGACCTACAAAAAGGACCATCTGAAGCTTTGTCTCATCTGCATTGGTGAAGAACTCGACTTCGGCAGCGGATTGCAGCCAATTTTTCGATTCGCCGTGCAATTCCAGCAACGCTTCCGCAGCGCGCCACAGCAGTGGTGACGCGATAGGGCACATTCGAGTAGGTAGAAACTGGGTGGATCCTCGGCGGAGATAGCCTACTCGCAGCGTGCCATCTAATTGCGCGACTCGTAGCCTGATCCGATTTCTGTATTTCCATGGATCAGCGCTTTGCGTAACGATCTCCGGCAACTCAACGATCCCGGCTCGCTCGAGCGATTCGCGTAAGATGGCTGTCTTCAGAGTGAGCTGTTCCTCATAGATTGCATGCTGATAGCTGCAACCACCGCACTCGCCGAAGTGAACGCATTTGGGAACAACTCTTGCCGGCGACGATTCGAGCACCTGCACCAGTTCTGCTTCGCGGTGTCCGGATCTCATTCCTGACTCGTTTGCCTCGACAGTCTCTCCCGATAGAGTGAAGGGGACAAAGACAGAGCCCTTGCCATCATCGGGACGCGCAAGGCCGCTGCCTCCGTAAACGATCTTTTCTATTAGTAGCCGCATTGACGACAAATTATCCGAGGCTCATATAGAACAGGCTTAAGCGCGGAAGTTTTCGGGTCTCCAGTAATCGCTTCTGAAGGAACTGCGCGGTGACCTGTTTGATTTGCACTGCCTGCATCTTTCCTCGGTAGGGGGCTAGCTCATGTGCAGCCTGCTCGCGCAACGCTTCCAACTCATCATGAGGAGTGGCTGTCATCAGAGACGCAAACATTTTTTCTTCCAGGACAGTCAGGGTGCGGTCAAGCTCTTCGAGTGAGCAGGAGGATTCGACGCGCAAGCCAGCTGCGAGAGCGCGCAGCCGTCCTGTAATCTCGGCAGCTGTTGAATCGGCCGGGGGTGGAAGGCGCGCTGATTCGATCGCTGCTGCGTTCTCGGTTAGATAGCGCTCCACGCGATCGGTTTCGAAGCCGCTCTCTGACTTTGCCCCCTCCGCCGAGGAAGTCGCACCAATTGACGCCTCCATCGCTTGTTCAGTCGCTTCCATGACTGTCTGCGCGCACCATGCGAGTCCATTTACCTTGCGCAGACGGCCATGCGAACGCAGTGTTCTCGCGTCGTACTTGTCGAAGGCGATGTCGATTCCGCGCAGCACTACTTCGAGCGGAATTCCCGCGTCACGCCATGTTTCGATCAACGCCCAGTCGAGCGTTGAAAGCATCAGAAGAGAGCCACGACGCTGCTGAAACCGCTCCTCGATCTCCGTAAAGTAGTTGAAGTAGTTCTGCATGGTTACGACTCAAGCCTGCGCGTCTACAGGGGGCTTCTTGTGGCGTTGCTGATTGCGCTCGTAGATGATGCGGAGTCCGTTGAGTGTGAGCATTTCATCTACTATCGCGATGTACTTTGAACCCCCGGCGATCAGCTTCGCGAGGCCGCCTGTAGCTACCGTCTTGGTCTCAGCACCGAGTTCGGCCACCATCCGCTCGAGAATTCCATCGACGAGCCCGATATAGCCGTAGTACAGCCCGATCTGCAGATTATCGACCGTGTTAGTTCCGATCACCTTTGCCGGCTTCTTGATGTCGATGCGCGGCAGTCTGGCGGCGCGCGCAAATAGCGCAGCGGATGAGATTCCCAGACCCGGCGCGATTGCTCCTCCGAGAAACTCGCCTTTCTTCGATACCACGTCGAAGGTTGTCGCGGTTCCCATATCGACGACGATGCACGGCCCTCCGAACAGCTCGTGCGCAGCGACGCAGTTAACGATTCGGTCTGCACCCACCTCGCTCGGATGATCGGTCAGGATCGGCAGACCGGTCTTCACGCCGGGCTCGATAACGAGAGGTTTCAGTCCGAAATAGACTTCGCACGCGCGGCGCAGCATTGAGTCAAGTGGCGGCACGACCGAGGAGATCGCAACACCCGACACTTTATTCATCTGCAACCCGCGCAAAGCGAACAAGTTCTGCAGGAGAATTCCGAATTCATCAACTGTCTGATCTGTGGGCGTGGTGACTCTCCAACTCGCCACAACCTCTGGCTTTGCGCCCTCGCCGGCCTTGAAAAGGCCAAAGACTGCGTTTGTATTTCCTACATCGAGTGCCAGTAGCATATTCGCTCTCCCGCCTCGTTCCTGCCTAAATCTCACGCACGCCGCCTGAAAGGACCGTGCGCCTTATGCCGTCGTTAGCATCTACGAGAAGAAAGCCGTGATCGTCGAGCCCGGCCGTGACGCCAGTATATCCACCTGACTCCTCGACACGCACGCGTTTGCCCTTAACCCAGCTTGAGGCTTCTGTGAACCTCTCGAGCAGGCCTCTGCCATTGTTTGTTCCACGACAGTCTCTGATGAGCAAACGTATCTCTTCATCGAGGCGCCGCAGCAGGGCAGCCAGTAAGTCCTCGCGCGAGACCTCCCTCCCTCTCTCCAGTCTTAAGGAAGTCGCGAGCCGTGCAATCTCTTCCGGAAACTTTGAATGGTTCAGATTGATCCCTATGCCGATTACCGCATAGCGCAACATTGCGGCTTGATCTCTATCAACAGGAGCGGCTGCCGTCTCCACGAGGATACCCCCACATTTGCGGGCATCGATCAAAAGATCATTCGGCCAACGAATATCTACGTCAAGGGCCGTCACCTCGCGGATTGCTGCCTGCGCTGCCAGTCCAGTCGCAAGAGAGATTTGCAGCGCTGTTGTCATGGGTAGCGGAGGTGCTATCAGAGCGCTCACATAGAGTCCGTCGCCCGCTGAAGAATGCCATCCGTGTCCACCGCGTCCCCGTCCAGCGATCTGCTCATCAGCGACCCACACGCCGCCTCGTGCTCCGGCCTGTGCTGCTTCTGACGCTAGCGAGTTGGTTGAGCCGACGGAAGGAAAGTGCTTCACTCGCCCGGCAAACTCCGTGGCGGAGATTCCTGCTTCAACTGCGCTTAGATCAAATGACATTGCAACTCTTAGAAAACATCGGCGGTGATACGCATGCTCAGGTCTACCGCGGTAGCCGAGTGTGTCAGCGCGCCAACAGAGATAAAATCCACACCGGCCACAGCGTACTCGCGGACTGTCTTGAGGTTCATACTGCCTGAAGCCTCAACTGGAACGCCCGGAAGCGCTACGTGAATCTGCTTCACAGCCTTCTTCACCTGGGATGGAGTCATATTATCCAGCAGAATGGACTCTGCTCCGCCCGCGATTGCTTGCTCAAGCTCTTGTTGGCTGCGAACCTCAACCTGCACGATCTGTCCGGTTTTGCGGGCTTTTAGCGCCTTCTCGAGCACGACGGGGATTCCGCCGCCTAAAGAGATGTGATTGTTCTTGATGAGGATACCGTCCTGAAGATCAAGCCTATGGTTCACGCCTCCTCCGCAACTCACTGCGTATTTGTCCAGGGCGCGCAAGCCGGGAATCGTTTTGCGGGTGTCGAGCACCTTCGTTTTGGTTCCCTTGACGGCGTTGACGAACTCGTTGGTCAGCGTTGCGATGCCGCACATCCGCTGCATTAAGTTCAGGATGACGCGCTCGCACGAGAGGATCGCCGCCGCGTTGTAGCGAATCACCGCAAGAGGTTGACCCGCTTTCACCTTCACGCCGTCGAAGATCTCCGGATGGCTCACCACTTCAAATCGTCCGAGAGAAGCGGAGCTCATCTTCGCGAATATTTCCAGAAAAACGGGAATGCAGCCAAGGCCAGCAACCACGCAGGCTTGTTTGGCCAAGATTGTTCCAGTTGCTCGCATTTTGGGATCAATCGTGAGCGCCGTAGTTATATCGTTTGCGACCTTATCTTCGGCGAGCGCAGCTTCAAGGAGCGTTTTTATCCGCTTACTTCTCCAGTCCATACACTCATCCTAAACCTTGATCGCCGTATGTTACTGCAAGTGCTAGACAAAGGTGCATTGTTTTCAACTCATCCATGTGCAGGTCTATAATCCACCCGCACAAGGAGCGCCTGACTATGACTACGGATAGAAGCCCCTGCAGTGATAACAAGCAGCTCGTACACAGGTTCATGGACGAGTGTTGGAACCTGGGCAAGTTTGAATCTATTCGCGAGATGGTCGCAGATAATTGTCCCATCCACGATCCGGTCTTTCCTTCGCTTGCTCCAGGAGTGCAGAACTTGATGCGCCACATCATCACGTGTCGTAACGGCTTTCCCGACCTGAACTTCTCCGTCGACGACACCATTGCCGAGCGCGATGAGGTTGTTCTCCACTGGACCGCTCGTGGCACGCATCGAAGCCTGTTCCTGGGCCTGCAGCCTACTAATCGCAGCGCCACTGTTACAGGTACATCCATCTTCAAGGTCGAAGATTGCAAGATTGTTGAGCAGTGGGCCGATTGGAACCTGCTGTCTCTCCTGGAACAGCTTGGAATTGCAATGGCCCCGAAAGTTGAGGAGAAGGCGCGCACCTAGGTCTAATTGGCAGTCTCGTTATGACACCGGCAGTGCATTCAGTGCAGTCTTCGCTTTCTCGTGCAACATTTTCGTCTCCGCTGCCTGTTTTCTTAGTCCCTCGACGATATGGGCAGGGGCTTTGGCCATGAACGCTTCGTTGCCAAGCTGCTTCTCTGCGGATGCAAGGCCCTTCTCGAGCTTCGCGAGTTCCTTCATAAGCCGCTCGCGTTCCGCGGCGATGTCGATTTGCCTCTCGTAGACAACCGCCACATCGAAGCTGGCGGTAGATCGCGCCCCCGTACCGGTTAGTGGGTCGCTTGCGAACTCGATCGAGGCCACGCGAGCCATTCTGGAAAGCATGTCTGCATGGGCATCCGCGAGCGCGATCACGCGACTGCCAGCGTGCAGCTTGATCGGAGCAGCCTCTTTCTCGCTTACGCCGAGTTCCTTGCGCAGAGCCCGCACCGTCACGATCAGATCCTGCAGCGTTGTCATTGCAGCGACCGACGCTGCATCTGAAGCGAAGTCCTCCGGCTGCGGATAGCGCGTGAGCGCGATGGACTTAGCGGGTGCATTGCCTTCATACAGCGCGTGCCACAATTCCTCTGTCAGGAATGGCATGAACGGGCTCAGCAACCGGAGCGCAGCTTCAAACACTGCTACAAGTGAGGCCAACGAGATGGCCGTTGCTGCGTTCTTATCTCTGCCCTCGCCGAACTCAAGCCGCAGCTTCACCAACTCCAGGTACCAGTCACAGAACTCTCCCCAGAAGAACTGATACACCGCAGCCGCAGCCTCGTCGAAACGATAGTC
>Ga0126381_100009516_pt1 | contig 10908 bp, 7 predicted proteins | sample PanSoiMetPlot_28_FD_96465 | JGI IMG/M metagenome (GOLD analysis project Ga0126381, IMG submission 96465) | Tropical forest soil microbial communities from Panama - MetaG Plot_28 | ecosystem: Environmental > Terrestrial > Soil > Tropical forest > Bulk soil | place: Panama | collected 2016-02-17
CAGGCCGTTGATGGTGAAGTCACGCCGTGCGACGTCCTCTCGTGGATCCCGGCTGAAGCGCACCTGATCGGGATGACGGCCGTCAGAGTAGCCTATATCGGAGCGAAACGTGGCTACCTCGATCAAGGATTTGTGTTGATGGCCGGAAAGCGGTTCCTCGCGCGGCGGGCCGGGATGATGATTGTCTTTCGACGAACTTCCGCCTGCTACATCCTTCGGAACCGGCACCAGTACGACACCGAACTGCACACCCACAGCGTAAGTCTGGGGAAAGATGCGCATTACTGCGTCGGGAGTCGCATCGGTCGAAATGTCGTAATCAGCCGGCTCGCGTCCGAGCAGGAGGTCGCGCACACATCCTCCCACAAGGTAAGCTTGGTGCCCTTGCCTTCGTAGGGTCTCCACGATCGAGATGGCGTAAGATCGCGACATGAGGTAAGCGCTCGGCAGTCGGCCGGTTGAGTACCTTCGCCCCTCCATCATACATAGATAGGGCGTCATCCATGGTCGCTAGCAGGCGGAACAGCCCGGATTGTGCGGTGCCGAGCCCCAGAGAGGAAGGTGTACATTACCTGCATGCATCCGATCTTGATGACGCCGATTGGACGTGTGCGCAACGCCGTGCACGGGGAGTGGCCGCTGACGGCTTTGCCCAGCGCGGCAAAACCAGACCCAACCGAATGGGGGCGTCGATTTGCCGGCTGCTCGCGGTCAACCAGCTGCAGCTTACAGTCGTCGTGCCTGGATGCGTTTCATGGAACACCTGTTTTTGACATTAAGCCGGTCCTTGGGGAGTTCCTGCCAGCTAAGGACGACATTCGCCAACCACAATGGTCACGCGAATTAATGGCTAAGTATTTTTTGATTGAAGGAACCACGGGCGAGTAAGTGCGTTCCTGAAGCGCGGAACCCGACGCCCCGGTAAATCGTATTTAATAGTGAATCTGGTTTGCACTTAGCGGGAGAATGAGGCATGGATCTTATGGCATTTTTCCTTCCCATCTTTGGCTTCGGCTTCGTACTGTACTTCTTGCCGGCTATCGTCGCCTTCGCGCGGAGCAAGCGAGATGCAGTTTCGATTCTGGTTTTGAATCTTTTTCTGGGGTGGACGGCCATCGGCTGGGTCGTCACTTTGGTTTGGGCACTGAAGATGGACTCGCCAGTCGTGGCCCGCTGATGCAAGCGACATTCAATTGCCGCATGCAGCCTCTCCATTGCACGCTCCACGAACCTGCGCCTTTACTCCATGGCTCCGGCGCGTCTGTTACTGTGGGACTCCGCACCCAGTTTTTGCGCGAAGATTTGTAATTCCTCCAAGTGATCTTACGCTCCGGGAATACTCGGGGTAGGTTTCGCAATCGTTAACTTAACTTGTGTCAGTCGGATGGCCGCAACTCGCAAAGTACTCGCGATCGAAGATAATCCGTGTAATACTTGCTGATTCGCAAGGCCCTTAAGTGTCTCTGCGAGCCCAGTGCAGGCGGAGTCCTCGCCCTGAACGCATTTACGGGTAAATGTCTTGAACTAGTTTCGGAAACTTTCCAGGTGAAAGAGCCTCCCGTGAGACGCCACCCTTCCACTCGAGCCCGCATTCTCCGTGTCCTTGCTGCCTTCATCGCAGCTGTTGTGCTTCTGCTGACTGTGACAACGGTGGCCACGCGGACAAGCGCAATGCATGCGCGTGGAAAAACATCTGTAGCATTGCTGCAGCAGGAATCTGGAGTGCTGAACCGCAGGGTCAGCCTTCGGCAGGCAGCGGCCTACAAAGCGAAGGAACCAAATGCCCACTCCGCCCTAGGGCTTCCCCCGGATCTGGCTACAGCAGATGAGGGACCATTCGAGAACATAGCGAGTATCGGTTTTTTCCGGTGCGGTTTGGGTCCGGCGCAGGCGGTTGCACAAGCCCAGTTCCCTGCAACCAATGCACTGTCACCTGCTACCGCAGCACATCTCCTTGTCGCACCTGAATACGCAACGGGCACCAGTCCCGAATCGGTCGCAGTAGGTGATGTGAATGGAGACGGAATAGCAGACCTTGCGGTCGCCAACTTCGGCAGCAATTCCGTAAGTATCCTCTTGGGAAATGGTGATGGCTCGTTCGCCTCCCATGTGGACTACCCAACAGGCAAGGGACCGTCTTCCGTCGCGCTTGCAGACGTCAATAACGACGGCAAGCTGGATGTGATCGTGTCAGACGCCACCGACGGTGCTGTCAGTGTACTGAAGGGAAACGGGGATGGCAGCTTCCAGGCCCATGTTGACTTTCCAGCGGGGACGTCGCCTACGTCAGTCGTGGTGTCAGACTTCAACGGCGACAGTAAACCAGACGTATTGATAGTAAATCCTGCTGCTTCTTCTTTCTCAGGAGCGATCAGCTTGCTCATAGGCAACGGGGATGGCACCTTCCAGGCTGCCGTGTCCTACTCCGTCGCGTCTCCGGTATCCGCTTCCACGGCAGATTTCAATGGAGACGGCAAGGCTGACTTGGTTGTCGCTAACAGCACCAGTCCGGGCAGTCTCAACGGATCGCTGATGGTATTCCTTGGTAAAGGTGATGGAAGCTTTCAGCCCGGTGTTGCCTATATCCTGGGAAACGTGTTAGGTCCTCTGTCTGTGACTATTGCTGACCTCAATGGGGACGGTAAGATGGACTTGATCGCGCCCACCAGCGATCAAGTCACGATTCCCGGTCCTGGGTCAGTCACCGTTCTCCTTGGCAATGGGGACGGAACCTTCAAAGCTCCGCTAACTTACAAGACCGATCGAGCAGGTGCGTTCTCCAAAGCCTTCGCCACTACCGGCGACTTCGACGGAGACGGCCGCATGGATGTGGCCATCGCTTCTTCAGCCGACAACACGGTAAGTGTGTTGTTGGGAAACGGCGACGGAACCTTCCGATCACAGGTCAATTTCGGGACAGAGTCTTCCCCCTCTTTTCTAGCCGCAGGAGACTTCAATGGGGATGGCCACGTTGATTTGGTCACTCCAAATTCCAACGCCAACAACGTGAGCGTATTGTTGGGCAATGGAACTGGCACGTTTCAAGCCCGGGTAGATTACGGTGTCGGAATGAACCCCGATGCAGTGGCAACTGGAGACTTCAACGGAGATGGTGAGGTAGACATCGTGACCGCTGACATCTATTCGGGAATGTCGCTGCTGCTGGGCAATGGCGACGGCACTTTCCGTCAGCGTCTATCGTATGCCACTGCAAGCATTAGTATCGGAATTGTGGCGGGTGACTTCAACCACGACAATAAGCTGGATGTCGCAACAGCCAACATTTCTAGCTCAGCAGGAGTCGGTGTCTTGCTGGGCAATGGGGACGGCACATTTCAGCCACGAGTGGATTACGTTGTCCCACACGGACCCGCGTCTTTTTCGTCGCACGCTCTCGTGGCAGCGGATTTCATAGGAGACGGTGCGCTGGACCTGGTGGTTGCGGGCGGCGGCCACGTCAGCTTGTTGCTCAATGTCGGAAACGGAACTTTTCAGCCGGCGATTGATCTTGGCGTCACGGCTTCTTCGGTGGTAAGTGCAGATTTCAATGGCGATGGCAAAGCGGACCTCGCCATCGCTGGTGCACAAGTCGCGGTCCTTTTGGGGAATGGAGACGGTACTTTCCAGGCGCCGATCTACCTACCTGGGTCGGGTACAGATGTAGCGATCGGCGATTTTGATGGTAACGGCAAGACGGACGTTGTAGTACTTCGTAATGTCGCATTTAGCGTTTTGCTGGGCAATGGCGACGGCACTTTCCTGCCTCCCGTGGACTACCCGGTATCGGCGTCCTCTTCGATCGCAGTTGGGGATCTCAACGGTGATGGCCATCCGGACATCGTTGTATCCACTGCTTCCGTGCCGGGAATTTCTGTGTTCCTCAACAATGGGGACGGGACCTTTCAGACCGGATTCGATTACACGTCGGGCCCCGGCCCTGGGCTGGCGATGGCTGACTTCAACGGTGATGGCAAGCTGGATGTAAGCGTTGCGAATCAAGTGAAATCCGTGGTTCCATTTTTGCAGGACGGACTGGTCAGTGTTCTGCTGAATGGTCAGTTCGCCCTGGTTGGAGTTGCCTCGTCCAAGAACCCCGCACCCCCGGGACAACCTATCTCTTTCACCGCGAAGGTCAGCCCATCCACGGTGGGGCCAAGTGTTCCAACTGGAACCATTGTTTTGCAGGATGGTAGCGCGACTATTGCCAGTGCGGCCTTGAGCGGAGGCGCAGTGACATTTCCCCCTGCGACCTTAAGCGCGGGAACGCACCCAATAACGGCTCGCTATAGCGGCGATCAAAATTTTCGTCCCGCCAGTGGGGGCATCCGCCAAGTCATAGCTGCACCGGATTTTTCGCTGGTTGCCTCCGGTTTAACTCCCGTCTCGATAAGGGCAGGCCAGTCCGCCAGCGCGACATTGACTCTCACCTCGGTGGGCGGGTTCAGTGGAATGGTCGCGATGTCATGCTCTGTGTCTCCAGTGTCCATTCCGGCTCCTTCCTGCGCTCTGAATCCGGGTTCGCTCCAAGTGGGCACGGGCAGTGCCGTGCAGTCGACGCTCACGGTCAGTACGCTTGCCGCGGCTGCGACCTTCACTCCTAACCGTCTCGGACTGTCCGCGCGCTGGTCGTTCGCCCGACTGATTTGTTTCCCTGTGATCGTCCTTGTGGGCTGGTGCGGAACGGACACATCAAGAGGGTGTCCAAAAGGCCGTTTGCTGGTTGGGATTTTGTTGTTTGCAGCGGGTTTGCAGATCGGATGCGGAGGCGGAAGTCAACAAAAGGGCATTGGCAGCGGGGGTGGAACTCCGCCCGGAACTTACACTATCACCGTCCAGGCAACTTCAGGAGCGTCCCAGCACGCAACCACGTTGGCATTGACCGTAAACTGAAGAACTCCGGCGCGGGTTCGCCGGCACGGGTTCTCGACCGCTCGGCCTCAGCCACGTTTTAGGACGACTTGGATCAGTCCAAGCATTATCGCGGCTGCTATTTAACCCATCAAGTTTCGCAGCTTTCGCGTCAAACATTTTTGGGGCCTTCATCGCGTAGTATTCCCGCATTTTTGCGAAGCACCGGATTGGCATCTTGAATCAGGCCAGCAATCGGGCGGCATTCATGGCAAAGTAGGTAACAATGATGCTGGCCCCGGCACGCTGAATCGAGGTCAGTGATTCCAGGATCACGCGCTCGCGGTCCACCCAGTTATTGCGCGCAGCCGCCTCAATCATGGCATACTCGCCTGAAACCTGATAGGCCGCAATCGGCAAATCAAATCGCTCGCGAGCGGCGGCGATGACATCCAAGTATGGTAGGGCCGGTTTAATCATGACCATGTCGGCGCCTTCTTCGACATCGAGTGCGATCTCGCGCATGGCCTCGCGCCGATTGGCTCCATCCATTTGATAGGACCTGCGGTCGCCGAATTGCGGCGCCGAATCAGCTGCCTCGCGAAACGGGCCATAAAAAGCAGAGGCAAACTTGGCCGCGTAGGAAAGAATAGGCGTGTTATCCAACCCCGCCCCATCCAGGGCCTTGCGAATGGCTGCCACACGCCCGTCCATCATGTCAGAGGGGGCAATGATGTCAACGCCGGCGCGCGCAAGCGAAACGGAGGTCCTGGAGAGCAAATCTAGACTGGCATCATTCACAATTTCGTACTCTGCTCCGGCCTGAAGAGGAGTAGCAACCGCCGCGCCCACCGGTCGGACTCCGGAGGAATTGACGATTCCGCAGTGGCCGTGCGACATATATTCGCAAAGGCAAACGTCTCCTACCAGCAGCATCTCTGGAACTTCTCGTTTGATGGCTCGGGCGGCGCGCTGCACGATTCCATCCTCGTCCCAAGCTCCGCTCGCAACTTCGTCCTTTTTCTCTGGCAGGCCAAACAAAATAAGAGCCGGAATACCAAGGCCGCGCGCTTCCTCAGCCTCGTGAACTGCCTCATCGACCGACAGGTTAAATACTCCTGGCATGGACCGGACTTCCCGCCGCACCGCCTCCCCTGGACACACGAACAGCGGATACACCAAAGCATCTGGCGTGAGCCGAGTTTCTCGTACAAGGGACCGTAGGGGACCTGTCCGGCGAAGGCGCCGTAAGCGGGTAGCGGGGAAAGACATGCGGAAATTCTAGCAGAGCAAGGCATGAAATTTCTTAGGAGTAAGGCTTCATTCCTACGAGGAAGCCGAGTGACCCGTCGATCGCGAGTTTGCTTGGGAAGGTTGGATGAAGAGGTGACCAAGGCGGAATTGGGCATCTAAACTGGGACCTAGTCCGTAGGAGAATCGACACGGTGCTGGTGACCGAGTGAAGACGCATTTTACGTGCTAAAACTCGTTGATAATCACGATACTTCTTTCAACCGCTACCCCTCCCCCTGCCCGGATTCCAGCAACCGCGCTACTTCACATTCGAAGCCAGGGTACAAAAACCGGAGGCTCGCAGGGATGTCCTCACTCCGTCTGAAACACTTTCTCGATCGTGACCATGGGTAGGAAGAGCCTGCTGGCGTGGTCCAGCAATGGCAGGTATTCATGGTGTAGATAAAATCGACGGGCAGCCTCGTCCAATCCCTCCACAACAACCCCGACGGACGCCACATCCCTCGTGTTCTGCCAACTGCGGTGCAAGGCGTCCATCAAGAGAAATCTGCCGAGCCCACGCCCCCGATAAGTGCTGCTGACCGCCAACCTGCCCAGGAGCGTCGCAGGTACAAGCGGGTACCGGGGAAGCCGTTTGCTGATGTCTTTCGGAAGCGCCTCAAGCCGGATGCCGTAGGCGGAAAGCGTGTAGTAACCAAGAATCACGTCCTCGGTGTCAACAAGGACGAACGGAACGGCCACTTTGCGCCGCGCATCTTGGCCGGCCTGCCGGCGAAGATATTCATCCAGTTCAGGTACGCCCGAGTAAAAAGCAGTGCGGTCATGAGAAGGACCGAGCGGCTTGACCCGATACTGACTCTCTAGGTGCACAACTCAGTGCTTCGGGACTATTTGACGGTAGAACCGCGCGGCCTGCCGCAACACGGGACCTGGAGAAGGTGGCTTCAAGAGGGCTTCCGCAAATGCCTCTGTCTCGCGTGCTGTTAAGACCAGCATAATGCGGTTTTCAATAGTTCGTTCTGCTGCGGTTTCGGCACTGTGAAGGACGAAGTCCGTCATTGTACGGCCTTCGAGATCCGCTGCGCGTTGGATCAGCAACTTTTGTTCTTCGTTCAGACGTGCATCAAAGCGGTACGTTTTTGCCGGACGGATGCGCCTTTTGCGCTTGTCCACTGCTATTCGCGCCATGGTCCGACCTCTCAATCTCGAGCGTACAGCAAATCTCCGTACAGAGCAAATCCGGCGCAGGGCCGTGCCACAAGGTCTTTCTGGGTCCTAACGTACCATTGAGGCAAGAAACTACCGCCGCCATGCCCTCAAATACTTCGCCGAACTACATGGAGCCATTACACTAGTTTTCTGTGCTGCCGATCCGTCTTCACTCGGTCCCAAGCGTTGACCGGTACCGGCGTGGGAGCTACCACCCTACGTTTCATCCGAAAACTATGAACCGCCTGAGAACGCCCCCGCTTTGTAACAAGCACGTAGTTGCCCGGCTGGACGTTACTTCTTTATCAGCCTGCGAAACGATTCCTCTCGGTTGGGCCAATTCCCAAGGATCGAATCTCCCGATCGGGTCCGCTAGGGCTACTGCAATTGTTTCAGCGTGGACATCTCGACCCAAAAATCGTACCTTCTTGATTAGACCCGGTGCCTTTCCGCTTGTGACGCTGCGTTCTAGTTACACTCAACTCACAATGTAAACTACGCATCGCGCATTGGGATGGTCACTCCATGACGGCTAGGGGTGGGAAAGCCCACATGAGGATGCCGAACACGAGCTCCCTGGTACTCGAATTTGTTCAAATGCGTGACCTCCTCAGGGCCTATGCCTCCTCGGACCTGGGGCGCGCGAGGGTGAGCGCCCTTTCACCATCGTTCGAAATTGAATGGATCGAGAACCAGCACCAACTTACTGCCGAGATTCAAGACTTTCGCCGCACCGGACGGGACTTTCATTTCGCTGGGTTACTCGATATTCGAAAACTGCTAGAGAAATCCTCGATTTCTGGTGCTGCTCTCGAGACCGAAGAGATCCTTAACGTGATCAACATGGTCGATAAGGCCGCCGAGTGGCGGGAGATTGTTCTGCACCCGCCGACAGTCGCCGGGCAGGACTTTGCGGCGCTGAAACAACTTTCCGCCGGGATTTCTGATTTCACGGATCTGTTGCGCGGCTTCCGCAACAAAATCTTGCCCGACGGCACGCTCGACGACCGAGCTTCAGCGGAACTCGGACGCATTCGCCGGGAAATTGAGAGGCAAAGACGATCTCTCGAGGAGTCGTTGCGTGCGTATTTGCGAAAGCTGGCGGAAGGCGGAACGGTGCAGGACGAGGTCGTGAGTATTCGCGGGGAGCGCTTTGTCATTCCCGTCAAAACAGAGCTGAAGCGACGAGTTCAGGGCGTTGTCCACGGAACCAGCTCGAGCGGCCAAACACTCTTCATTGAGCCGCTTGAAACCATCGAACAAAACAACGAACTCGTCCGTCTGCTCGAAGAAGAACAGGCTGAAACTCACCGCATTCTGCTCGAGATGACTCGGCGAATCGGGGAACACGATAGGGATATCGCGACGGCAGCTGAAGTCCTGGCCGAGCTTGAACTGCAATTTGTGAAGGCCCGATTCGCCGAGGACTACAACTGCGTTGCTCCAAAGTTCTCTGCCGCGCTGACCGATCGCCCGGGTGCCTCCGAGCCCGAAAAAGCCGAGGGGGCGGCACTCAACTTGCGGGACGCCCGTCATCCCTTGCTTGAGCACACCCTGCGGACAAAGCTGGGCAATCCGGCCACGCTCGGTCGAGAAGCGGAGACCGAGATCGTCCCGCTGACGGTTGAGCTCGAAGGGGGCGTGCGGGAGCTGATTATTACCGGTCCGAACACCGGAGGGAAGACTGTGGCCTTAAAGACCATAGGACTACTGGCGCTCATGGCCCAGGCGGGTGTGCCGGTTCCAGCCAGCCGGATGGAGACCCCGGTATTCGATTCGGTTTTCGCCGATATCGGCGATTACCAATCGATCGAGCAGAACCTCTCGACCTTTTCTTCGCACGTCACCAATATCGATGCCATTTCACGCGCCGCCAGCCGGCGGTCCTTGGTGTTGCTCGATGAACTAGGATCAGCTACCGATCCTGAGGAAGGAGCCGCTCTGGCCGTCGCCATAGCTGAGTACTTCCTCAAAAAGGGCTGCGTGACCATAATCTCTACCCACCACACGTCCTTAAAAGTTTTCGGCGCGAACTCATCGGGGGTGGTGAATGCCGCGGTGGGATTCGATGAAGCCACTCTCAGGCCGACCTATAAGCTACAAGTTGGCGTTCCCGGAGCCTCTGCCGGAATTAATATTGCCCAACGGCTAGGTCTGAATCCCTCAATCATTGAGTCGGCCCGCGCGCGTTTGGGAACCCAAGCGCGAGATGTCGGCGAATTCCTTGACCGGCTGCACCAAGAACTGAGCGCCGCCGAACAGCGGCGCCTTCGTCTAGAAGCTCGGGAGGAGGAGTTGTCTCGCGAGCGTACACGCTTGGCAAACGAAGGAAAACGCGAACAGCAGGAACGCGTGAGAGCGCTCGAGAAGAAACTCGACTCACTGTTTCACGACTTCGAATATCACGCGCGCGAAGCCGTTAATACCATCCAGGATCGAGCGGCCGCGCAAAAGCTCTCGAAGGACGCCGAAAGGCGGATCGCAAAGTTGCGACGCAACTTCCGCGAGCAATTCGACTCCCAAGTCGTGGCTCACGCCAGTGGTGCCGATCAGGGGGATCCGAATGCCCAACCGCAAGTCGTACGGCACGTGTCGGTGGGTGACTTGGTCAAACTAAAGTCGCTGGGGCGAAACGGTAAGATCACTCGAGTTCTCGAGCAAGATCATTTTGAAGTGGAAGTCGGGGCAATGAAGATGCGCGTTCCGCGGGAAGACATCGCCGAAGTAGTGTCCCGAGCCTCAGACACTCCCCTCAATGCGGCACGGGCTAAAGGCGTTTCGGTTTCACTGGCCATCGAATCCGAGGCTGTCCCCAGCGAACTCAACGTGATCGGGCATACTGTAGACGATGCCACCCGAGAAGTGGAGCGTTTCGTTGACCGTGCATTCCTGGCGGGCTTGCCGCGGGTGCGAATCGTGCACGGAAGCGGAATGGGAATTCTACGCAAAGCGCTCCGTCAATTCCTGGAACGCCATCCCCATGTGGAATCGATTGCCGAGCCACCGCAAACCGAGGGGGGAGCCGGTGCCACCATCGCCGAACTGAGAACCTAGATGACGCTGAATTGGGAATACCTGATAACAGGTCGTCAAGCGCCGGGCATCTCGGCACTGTCACATTTCGCCATGTAAGAAAGCGATGCTAAATATCCGTCTTGCCACTCGCAACGATGTCTCGACGCTACGATTCCTCATTCGCGAACTCGCAGCTTACGAAAAAAAGGCCCACAAGGCGGTCGTGACTGAAGAGGATTTGTTGCGGGATGGCTTCGGCCCGCAGCCGAAGTTTCGTGCCTTGCTTGCCCACTGGCATGAAGAGGTGGCAGGTTATGCCTCCTTCTTCTACTTCTATTCCACCTTTCAAGGGCGGCCAGCCCTCTTCCTTGAAGACTTGTTCGTGTTAGAACAGTTCCGCGGCCATGGCATCGGCAAGGCGCTGCTCTCGGCGGTAGCAAAGCTGGCCATCGAAGAAGATTGCTTTGGCATGCGCTGGGAGGTTCTCGATTGGAATCGGCCGGCGATTGAGTTCTACGAACGACTTGGGGCTACGTTTTTCGACGAGCGCAAGGTAGTGGCATTTGAAAGCGAGGCATTGCG
>Ga0126381_100009517_pt1 | contig 10908 bp, 10 predicted proteins | sample PanSoiMetPlot_28_FD_96465 | JGI IMG/M metagenome (GOLD analysis project Ga0126381, IMG submission 96465) | Tropical forest soil microbial communities from Panama - MetaG Plot_28 | ecosystem: Environmental > Terrestrial > Soil > Tropical forest > Bulk soil | place: Panama | collected 2016-02-17
CTTGAGGGCGCCGCGCTCGAAGACGTTGTGCCAGACCGTGAAGAAGGTTTCCGGAATGGCGGCCGCCTCGATCAGCGACAGGTTGGGCGGGATCGGGAGCGCATGGTTTTCGTGCGCCGGGCAGAATTGCGCATAGCCGCCGCCGACCACGAGCGCCATCACCCGGTCGCCAGGCTTCCAGCGCGTGACCTTGGCGCCGACGGACACCACTTCGCCGGCGATCTCGAGCCCCGGAATGTCGGTGGCGCCGGGCGGAGGCGGATAGAGGCCCATGCGCTGCATCACGTCGGGCCGGTTCACGCCGGCCGCCGCGACTTTCACCAGCACCTCATGCTCGCCGGGCGCCGGCAGCGGACGATCCTCCGGAAGGAGCATTTCGGGCCCCCCGGGCGCGCGGATCGCGATAGCGGTCATGTGAGTGGGAAGCTGGCTCATGGCGGCTGTCCTTAATGGCCGGGGGCGGGTGTGACAACCTCCATTGCGGCCGATATGATTTGCCTTCCGGAGCCCCGCGATGGCAGCGACCGACGACGACGAGCGGCCGAAAAAGAAGCTTTCCCACGAGATCGGGCAGGACCTCACCCTGCTGTCGGTCCGCGAGCTTGACGAGCGCATTGCGCTGTTGCGCGACGAGATTGCCCGGCTCGAGGCGAACAAGACCGGCAAGCAGGCTTCCCTGCGCGCCGCCGATCAGTTCTTCAAGAAATGAGCCCTAGTGTCCCGGGCGCAGCGCAGCATGAAGCGCGGAGCGCGCAATGGTGCGCTGCAGAACCGGGACCGTCACGAACTCCGAGCTTGGAACGATCCCGGGTCAGCGGCGCAACGCTTTTGCGTTGCGCCTTGCCCGGGAAACGAAACTCTAAGCCGCCCGCAAGGTAAATCGGGGACCGAAATTTTTCGAAAAACTTAAAACCTTAATGTCTTGTTAAGCTTTCTCGACCATTACTCGTAACGTCCAGCTTCTGGACATTGAGTGGCTCCTGTCCACTCTGTTTGACGCCTCCCTGTTTAACTTTCGAGCCGCCGGCAACGGCGGCTCTTTTTTATCCTGGCCGGCTCGGGTGAATACCCAATGTTCCTGTTCCGGCGCTTGCATCACATTGCGGCGCCCTCTCTCGCGAACGTTGTGACCAAAAAGGGACACTTGGCAACTCTATGATTCAGAGCGGCTTTGGGGATTTGACCTTCCTCGGAAGCGACTGCCCATGTTGATAGGGAACGGCAACCCGACACCGTTGCGTGGCGGCAACTATGTCCAAATCTTCGCAATTCGGGCGCTGGACATCGTCCCGCAAGCCGCGCAATGCTGCCCCCTGGCTGGCGGGTGGAGCCGGCTCATCAAGAAACTTGCAAAGAAGAGTCGATAGAGTGAGGCGTGAGGCATCGACATGTCCGAGCGGTTGGTCAATGAGGCGGGGCCCGTTTCCTTCGGCGAAAGGGTCGCAAATTCCCAGGTTTTTGCCGACCTGTTTCGTGACGGAATGGCGCTGGTCGAGGAGACCGCAAGCTATCTCGACGGACCGGGGCGAAAGGAATCCAAGAAGCTGGAGCGCATTGCGGCGCTCACCTATGCGACCGAAAGCATGCGGCTGACCACCCGCCTCATGCAGCTTGCCTCCTGGCTCCTGCTGCATCGTGCCGTCAAGGAGGGCGAAATGTCGCTCGCCCAAGCCAGCAAGGAAAAGTCCAAAGTCAAGCTCGCGGCCGGCGAGTCCGGCAGCGAGGAGAGCATGAGGCTCCTGCCCGAGCGGCTGCGCGGACTGATCGCCCGCTCCAAGACTTTGCAGGCCGATATCCGCCGGCTCGACGCCACCATGCATGCCAGGCCCGATCTGGCGGTTGCGAGCCGCAGCAACCCGGTGGAGCAGCAACTCGGCCTGCTGAAGGCTGCATTCGAGGCCGATTCCGCCTGAAGGGCGTCCGCAGCCCTCTTATCCGGGCAAAATCCTTGACCGGCGAAAACGCGCGCCGCCCGGGCCTATTCCTTCTTGAGGAATCCCGAGAATTTCTTCTGGAAACGCGACAGCCGGCCGCCGCGGTCAAGAAGCTGCTGCTGTCCGCCGGTCCAGGCGGGATGCGATTTCGGGTCGATGTCGAGACGCAGCGTATCGCCCGGCTTGCCCCAGGTGGTGCGGGTGGTGAACTCGGTCCCGTCGGTCATCACGACCTTGATGCTGTGATAATCGGGATGGGTATCGGGCTTCATGGCTCAATTCTACTTGGAGGTTCTGGTTGATTGATGCGAAGTGGCGGCTCTATACCGCAGGGCCCGGGGGGACACAAGGCGCGGCCGCAATTGCCACGCCTGCGGCAAGCGGGCATTGTCGCGCCAAATCCGGCGTGGTGGGCGTAGTTTTCGCTGACCAGGCCGGCCCGGCAGCCCGGAGGTTTCGCGTCCCATGAATGTCGTCGAGCGACCTGCCGCGCTGGCGTCGCAAACCCCCGTTGCGGCGCCGGCTGACCCGCCGGAGGCGGCCGTGGGTACACCCCGTCCCCGCAAGACCAAGCTCTCGCCGCTCCTGGCGCTCCTCCCCTACATCGGACGCTATCGCGCGCGGGCGCTGGCGGCGCTCGGCTCGCTCATTCTGGCGGCGCTTGCAACGCTCGCGGTGCCGATCGCGGTCCGCCGCATGGTCGATTTCGGCTTCTCGCCCGAGGGCGTGAGCCTGATTGACAGCTATTTTTCCGTCATGATCGCGGTGGCGGGCGTGCTCGCGTTTGCGAGCGCGATGCGCTTCTATCTTGTGACCACACTCGGCGAGAGGATCGTGGCTGATCTGCGCAGCGAAGTATTCGCCCATCTCACCTCGCTCTCGTCCGCCTTCTTCGACGAGACCAAGACTGGCGAGATCGTCTCCCGCCTCACTGCCGACACGACCCAGATCAAGGCCGCGGTCGGGTCCTCAGTGTCAGTCGCGTTGCGCAATCTGGTTCTGTTCCTGGGCGCGAGCGCCATGATGGTGGTGACAAGCCCGCGCCTGTCAGCCTTCGTGCTCGCGGCCATTCCGGTGATCGTGCTGCCGCTCTATGGCTTCGGCCGCGCGGTGCGGGCGCGCTCGCGGCTTGCGCAGGACAGGCTGGCGGAAGCCTCCGCCTATGTGTCGGAGCTCCTCGGCGCGGTGCGGGTCCTGCAGGCCTTCACCAACGAGAAGCTCGCGATCGCGCGCTTTGGCGATGCGGTCGAGCGCGCGTTCCACGCCGCGCTCCTCTCGACCCGCTCGCGCGCGATCCTGACCGCGATTGCGATCTTTCTGGTCTTCGCCAGCGTGGTGGTGGTGCTGTGGTTTGGCGCGCTCGACGTGCTTGCCGGCAGGATTACGCCGGGCCGGCTGTCGCAGTTCGTGCTGTTCGCGGTGTTTGCGGCGGCTGCTCTGGGCGAGCTCTCCCAGGTCGGCGGCGAGGTCGCGGCCGCCTCGGGCGCCGCCGAGCGGCTGTTCGAGCTTTTGGCCCTCAAGCCGCTGATCGAGCGGCCCCCCCATCCGGTCGCGCTGCCCCGGCCCCCGCGCGGCGAGATCGCATTCGAGGAGGTGACGTTCGCGTATCCGGCGCGGCCGCAGGCGCGGGTGCTCGACGGCATCTCGTTCCGGATCCAACGGGGCGAGAAGCTGGCGCTGGTCGGACCTTCGGGCGCCGGCAAGAGCACGATCTTCCATCTCATGCTGCGGTTCTACGATCCTGCCTCCGGAACGATCCGGCTCGACGGGGTGAAGCTGACCGAGGCCGATCCCGCCGAGGTACGGGAGCGGATGGCGCTGGTGCCGCAGGACCCGGTCGTGTTCGGTGCGTCGATCCGCGACAACATCGCCTTCGGGCGCCCGCAGGCGAGCGATGCCGAGGTCGAACGCGCGGCCGATCTGGCGCTCGCCTCCGAGTTCATCCGCCGCCTGCCGCAGGGTTACGAGACCCCGGTCGGCGAGCGCGGCGTGACGCTCTCCGGCGGCCAGCGCCAGCGCATCGCGATCGCGCGCGCGATCCTGCGCGACGCGCCGCTTCTGCTGCTCGACGAGGCAACCTCCTCGCTCGATGCGGAAAGCGAGACCCTGGTCAAGGCGGCACTTGAGCATCTCATGGCCGAGCGCACCACGCTCGTCATCGCGCACCGGCTCGCGACAATCCTTTCCTGCAATCGCATCCTGGTGATCGACGCGGGGCGCATCGTCGAGGAAGGCACCCACGAACACCTCGCGGCGTCGGGCGGGCTCTACGCGCGGCTTGCCAAGCTGCAATTCCAAAACGGCTGATGTCCGGCGGAATGATGGTTTCGGCAAGTGGGCGGCCATGGCCGGTCGCCGTCGCGTGCCGGCTGCAAGGCACTGCGCGACTTTGGATTTTGGCCTCACCGAGAGTCGAATGAAATTGTGGCGGCGGCGAGAACGCGTGCGGTAGTTGACCGCCGCTGCGTCCAAATTCAGCCATCACCGATCCTAATCGGAGCCATCAAACGGTGTGAGCCTTCGCGCATTGCTGATTCCATCTGGGAGGATGACATGCGCTTCTGCAAGCTTGCGGCGGCTGCCGCCTCACCTTTGATGTTGCTGGCGATCGCGGGCGTCGCCTCCGGGCAAACGCCCACCGGCACACGCTTATCGGGCCCGCTGGTGCATGAAAATCTCGCCGTCTACTTCATTCACGGCAAGTCGGCGCCGGGAAAAGTCCCGCTGACGCTCGACGAAGCTTTGGTGCGCGGGGCGGTGCAGGTGCGCGAGACCGGCGATGTGAACCAGCTCGAGATCGAGAACCGCGGCAATGACGAGGTGTTCGTGCAGTCTGGCGACATCGTCAAGGGCGGCCGACAGGATCGCACCCTGATGGTGAGCCTGGTGCTGCCGCCGCATTCGGGCCGCGTCCCGATCGCGTCCTTCTGCGTCGAGCAGGGCCGCTGGACGGCGCGCGGCAACGAAGACCCGACCAGGTTCGCCACCGCATCCGCCTCGGTGCCCTCGCGCGAGCTGAAGCTCAGCATGAAGGCGCCGACCCAGATGCCGGCGAGCCCTCCCGTCGCGCGCCCCGGAGTCTCGCCCGCGCTCGCCAGCATGGACACCGGCCGCCGCCAGCAGGAGGTGTGGGACGCCGTGCGCGACACGCAGGCGCGGCTCAACACCAGCCTCGGCGCGCAGGTGCGCTCCACGCAATCGGCCTCGAGCCTTCAGCTTGCGCTCGAGAACGACAAGCTCGCCACCGCGCAGCGCTCCTATGTGGACGCCATCAAGGCGGCGGGCGAAGCCGAGGACGATATCGTGGGCTACGTGTTTGCGGTCAACGGAACGATCAACAGCGCGGACGTCTATCCGTCGAACGGCCTGTTTCGCAAGATGTGGGGAAAGCTTTTGGACGCGAGCGCCATCGAGGCGATCAGTCATAAGGATGCCGCCCACGCGGACGCGCCTTCGATCGCGACGGTTCAGGCATTCCTGGCGGCGGCGGAGACCGGCAAGGCGAGCGAAAAGCCGCTCAACGCCGGCGTGCGCCTGACCACGCGCGACGCTCCGGCGGCGTATTTGTTTGAGACTGCGCGCGCCGACGGTTGGGTGCATCGCAATTATCTGGCGAAGTGACGCGGGGTCTTGTGAAGTTTGGCGGCCGCCGTTACGGCCGCCATGCCATCTTGCTGATCGGCGCTCCGGAGCGCGGGTTGACGTCGCTGCCGGTGACGACGAATCCTTGCTTCTCATAGAAGCGGATGGCGCGCGCATTATCGGCATTGACGGCGAGGTCGAGCCCCGAAGGCGAGAGTCGCCTCGCCTCGGCGAGGAGCGCGTCCGCGATCGAGGTTCCCCATGCCTCGGGGGCGACCACGATCTGATCGAGATAGCCGGTCTTGCAATCGACCGTCACGAAGCCCAGCAGGGCCGCCTGCGCCTGCGCCACCACGATCGCGGCGGTGGGGACAAGCTCGTTCTTCCAGCGCTCGCGCCACCAATCGAGCCGGGCGGTGAAATCGAGTTGCGGATAGGCCACCTGCCAGGTGCGGCGCCACAGCTCGATCGCGGCATCCTCGTCGGCCGCCCGATAGGGGCGCAGCGTGAAGGCCGGCCCGTTCACCGCTCGGTCAGCTTGAGCTCGATCCGGCGGTTGCGGCTGTAGGCTTCGTCGGTGTTACCGGGATCAATCGGCTGGAACTCGCCGAATCCGGCGGCCACCAGATGCTGCGGCGAGACGCCCTTGCTCATGAGATATTGCACCACCGAAATCGCGCGCGCCGATGAGAGGTCCCAGTTCGACTTGAACTGCGCGCTGTTGATGGGGCGAACGTCGGTATGGCCGTCGACCCGCAGCACCCAGGCGATCTCGCTCGGAATCCGCTTCTCCAGATCGAGCAGCGCGGATGCGAGCGGATCAAGCTCCGCGCGTCCTTCGGGTTTCAGAACGTTGGAGCCGCTGTCGAAGAACACCTCCGACTGAAACACGAACCGGTCGCCGACGATCTTGATGTCGGGCCGGTCGCCCAGGATGGTGCGCAGCCGGCCGAAGAAATCCGAGCGGAAGCGCGAAAGCTCCTGAACGCGCTGAGCGAGCGCGAGGTTCAGGCGCTGACCGAGATCGGCGATCTGCGCCTGGCTGTCCTTGTCCTTTGTGTCCGCGGCATTGAGCGCGTCCTGCAGCGCGGCGAGCTGCCGGCGCAGCTGAGTGAGCTGCTGATTGAGCGCCTCGACCTGGGCCAATGCGTTGCCGGATATCCGTTTCTCAGCATCGAGCTGTGTCTGCAGCGCGGCCTTGCTCTGCGCATCGGACGGGCCCGTCCCCTCATAAAGGCCGCGGAAGCGGTCGCGATCGCTCTCGGCCGCGGCCAGGTTCGCGCGCAGCGCCGCGAGCTCGTCCTCGGCGGTCTGCCCGTTGGACGTTTCGAGCCCGAGGATCCTTTCAAGCTCGGCGATGCGCACATTGAGCCGGCTCAACGCAGTGTCCTTGCCGCTCATTTCCTGGGTCAGGAAGAACTGGATCACCACGAACACGGTGAGCAGGAAGATGATGCCCAGCAGCAGGGTCGACAGGGCATCGACGAAGCCGGGCCAGTAATTCATGCCGCTGTCGCGGTTGCGGCTCGCTAGGGCCATGGTTTTTCTGCCTGGTTTCCGAGGTTGTTACTTGCCAACGCGCTCGCGGACCATGATCTCCAGCAGGCGCCGGATCTCGCGGTGCTGCTCGGCCTGCGAATCGACCCAGTCGCGGATCATCTGCTGCTCGGTGCGCATGTGGTGCACCAGGCCCTGGATCGCTTCCGCCAGGTTGGCCATGGCGGCGGTAGCCGCCCGGCTCGATCCGCCTTCGCTGATCGCGTCCTTCAGCCGGTCGATCGTCACCTTGAGGTCGCCCGGCGCCGCGCCACCGACTGCACCGCCATCGGCCCCCACCCCGAGGTCGCGCACCGTGGTCGAAAGCCAATCCTCGAGGTCGGTATAGAAGCGGTTCTGCGCCTGGCTCGTCTGCAGGTCCAGGAACCCCAGCACCAGCGAGCCGGCGAGGCCGAACAGCGATGACGAGAACGAAATCCCCATGCCCGAGAGCGGCTGCGCCAAACCGTCGCGCAGCGACTCGAAGATGCTCTCGGCGTCACCCCCGACCTTGAGGCTGTTGATGACGGTGCTGACCGAACCGACCGTGACGATCAGGCCCCAGAAGGTGCCCAGCAGGCCCAGGAACACCAGCAGGCCCGTCATGTAGCGCGACAGGTCGCGCGACTCGTCCAGCCGGGTCGCGATCGAGTCGAGCAGGCCGCGCATCATGGTCGAGGAGATCGACATCCGGCCCACGCGGTCGCCAAGGATCGAGGCCATCGGGGCGAGCAGCACCGGTGGCCGCTCGACCGCAAGGCCCGGATCGGCGAGCCGGAAGCTGTTGACCCAGTCGACCTCCGGAAACAGCCGGATGACCCGCCCGAAGGACAGCAGGATGCCGACGACCAGAACAAAGGCGATCATCGAGTTGAGCGGGACGTTGTACTCGAACGCCTTGGTGATCGGCTCGTGAAAGATGATCACCCCGAACGCGCACAGAATGAGGAATACCGCCATCCGGACCAGAAAAATCCGGGGCGAGGAGAGCTTCAGTGGATCGATATCGCGCGCCATGAGAATCGGCTGCCCGTTAAACGCGACGACACTATGACATAAGGAAAGCGAAGGGAAAAAGGCAGGCGAAAATCATTTATCGGTCGCCGCCTGCGGCCACCGCCATGCGCGGGCGGTGGATAAGTCGGTGGAACCGGTCTGTCGCGACCCGCTGCGCTGGGGGACCAGCGATCAGCCTCAAGATTTTGCCGCTTCGTTCAGCACGCGAATAAGCTCGCCATGCATGGTCTCGTTGCCGGCGACCACGTTCCCGCTCCGCCAGGGCGTCTCGGTCCGGTCGAGATCGGTGATGAAGCCGCCCGCCTCGCGCACCAGGATAAGCCCCCCCGCAATGTCACAGGGCGAGAGGTTGCGCTCCCAGAAGGCATCGAATCGCCCGGCCGCCACCCAGGCGAGGTCAAGCGAAGCGGCGCCGAACCGGCGCAGCCCGGCGACCTTGCCCTGCACCGCGGCGACTTCCCGCATTCCAAGCGCCAGATCGCCCCGCCCCAGGTGCGGCAGCCCGCAGGCTACCACCCCATCGGCGAGCCGCCGGCGCGCCGCCACCCGCAGCCGCTGATTGTTGAGAAACGCGCCCTTGCCCCGCTCGGCCGTGAACAGCTCGTCATTGACCGGGTTATAGACGAGGCCCGCCACGATCTCGCCCTCGCGCTCGAGCCCGATCGAGATCGCAAAATGCGGAATGCCGTGCAGGAAGTTCGACGTGCCGTCGAGCGGGTCGACGATCCAGGTATGGGTCCGGTCGCTTCCTTCCCGGCGACCGCCTTCCTCGCCCAGGAAGCCATAGCCGGGGCGCGCCGCCGCAAGCTCCTCGCACAGAATCTCCTCGGCGCGGTGGTCCGCGGCGCTGACGAAATTGGCCGGCCCCTTGAGCGAGACCTGCAGGTGCTCGACCTCGCCGAAATCGCGCTTGAGCGCACGGCCCGCCTTGTGGGCGGCCTTGATCATCACATTGAGGAGCGCAGAGCGAAGCATGGGGAACTCGCCGGATGGTCGGCGGTGATGGGGGGCGGGACCTCGTGCCGCAACCGGTGACGTCCGCGATGATTGAGTCGGAGGGCTGATCTGCCCGTGCCGAAGTCGGATGTATCCGACTTCGGCCACGCTAGAAAGATCGAACTCGGATAAATCCGAGTTCGACAGGGGCCAGACGCGTCAAGACCGCGCTGGCTTGATGGCGTCGATCCAGGGCTGCGCGGCCTTTTCGCCGGCGGCGCGGATTTCGGGCGTCTGCTTGAACATGAAATCGTCGAGCGCCGGGTCGCCGTCGCCGCCCGCCTTGGCGATCAGATGCCACTTGATCGCCTGGACCGGGTCGGCGGGCACGCCGCGGCCGACCGCCAAGAGATTGGCCAGCCGGTTCTGCGCGACCGGGTTGCCCCTGAGCGCGGCCTTGCGGAGATAAACTGCCGCGGTGGCTTCATCCTTGCCGACCCCGCTGCCGTTGAACAGCGCGATGCCGTATTCGAGCTCGGCGTCGGGGTTGTCGGCAAGCGCTGCCGCCCCAAGCAGGCGGGCGGCCTCGACGGGATCCTTGGATACGCCCTTGCCCTCCTTGTAGAGGGCCCCGAGCGCGTACTGGGCTTCCGGATTCCCGAGTTGCGCGGCGCTCCGGAAAAGCTCGGCGGCGCGCGCGTAGTCCTGGGGGAACAGCTGCCCGTCCATGTAAAGAAGCCCAAGGTCGTACGCGGCCGCGACCTGTCCAAGCTTCGCGGCCGCAGCGAGCAGCCTGGTTGCCTGCTGGCGATCCGTTGGTCCGCCCCGCCCGGAGAGACGGAACATCGCGAGCGCGAACATGGCCTCGCGATCGCCGCGCTCGGCAGCGACCCGGTACCATTCCGCAGCCTTGTTGTCGTCGCGGGGAACTCCGAGACCATTGGCGTAAAGCTCGCCCAGAAGCGTCATCGCCTTGATGTCGCTTTTCTCGTCAACCCGGCGGGTCGCGATCTCGAAGGCGGTGAGATAGTAGCCGCGCTGGAACGCTCCGAATGCCAGGTCGGGTTCGCGGGCGGCGGCGCGCACGGCTGCAAGCGGCGGCGACGCCGGCTCGGTTTTCGGCGCGGACTTGCGCGGCTGCGGCTTGGGAGCCGGGGCCGCCGGCGCGGGCCCCGAAGCCTGCGCCGCCGACTGCGGCTGGAGCGTCATGGGCGGGGCTGCCGGCGCAGCGAGCGTGCCGGCGATCACGGCCGCGCCGCAGATCAGCGCCCCTGCCGGCCAAAGCTTCATCCCACCGCCTCCGGCAAAGCGAGGCGCTGCGCCGCCTCGGCCGCGGCCGCCGCAGGTCCGCGCGGGTCGTCGAAGATGCAATTGCCGACCGCGACGAAGTCGGCGCCCGCCCGCGCCAGCCGATCAATCTCCACGAGCGCCGCCGCATAGCCGACGCATGGCACCTCGAAAACCTCCGCCCACCAGGTCACCCGCTCCATCACCGCATCGAAGGAGGGCCGCGATCCGCTGCGATCCGGCTCGCCGAACAGAACGTAATCGGCGCCGGCTTCGCCGGCCAACATGGCATCATGACGCGTCTTCAGTCCGCCGCATCCCGCGATGCGGCCCGGCTGGAGCGTGGCGGCGGCCGCCGTGAAGGCATCGATGCCGGTCAGATGAGCGCCATCGGCGCCGGCGCGCGCGACAATGTCGGGATACCCTTCGAGCAGGAAGGCGGCGCCGGGCGTCTGAATGACGGGCGCAAGCACCTTCGCGCGGTTGATCAGGCTGCGCTCATCCGCTGCGGGAAAGCGCACCAGCACAGCCGCCACGTCGGCCGCGCCGAGCGCCTGCGCAAGCATTGCCGTGAGGTCAGCCGCCTCGCCGACCTCGGGGGCGACGAGGTAAAGGC
>Ga0126381_100009518_pt1 | contig 10907 bp, 6 predicted proteins | sample PanSoiMetPlot_28_FD_96465 | JGI IMG/M metagenome (GOLD analysis project Ga0126381, IMG submission 96465) | Tropical forest soil microbial communities from Panama - MetaG Plot_28 | ecosystem: Environmental > Terrestrial > Soil > Tropical forest > Bulk soil | place: Panama | collected 2016-02-17
CCATCGTGATGCTGGAGAACATCGTGCGCCACATCGAGGGTGGCATGCGGCCGTTCGAGGCGGTGCTCAAGGGCTCGCGCGAGATCGGCTTCACCATCATCTCGATCACCTTCTCGCTCATCGCCGTGTTTATTCCGGTGCTGCTGATGGGCGGAATGGTCGGACGCATCTTCCGTGAATTCGCGGTGACGATCGCGGTCGCCATCGTGCTGTCGGGATTCGTCTCGCTGACGCTGACGCCGATGCTGTGCGCGCGCGTGCTCGAGGAGCATCACGAGGGCGAGAGAGAAAATCCCGTCCTGGCGGTGTTCGAGTCGATGTTTACCGCCCTGCTGCGCGCCTACGAGGCGACACTCGACGCCGCCCTGAGATACAAGTTCCTGATGCTGATCGTCACGGTCGTGACGATGGTCGGCACGGTCTACCTCTACATCGCGATTCCGAAGGGATTCTTCCCGGTCGAGGATACCGGCTTCATCTTCGGGACGGTCGAAGGGCCCTCGGATATCTCTTTCAAGGCCATGTTCGACCGCCAGCGGGAGGTCGCCGCAATCGTCCAGCAGGACCCGGCGGTCGACTACGTGAACTCGACCGTCGGGACCGGTGGGCCCAACCCGACCAACAATACCGGGCGCCTGTTCATCGCCCTCAAGGACCGCGCCGTGCGCCAGGAAAGCGCGACGCAGGTGATCCAGCGGTTGCGTCGCACCGTCAATGTCGTCACCGGCATGCGGACCACGTTCCAGCCTGTCCAGAACATCAATATCACGGGTCGAATATCCAAAAGCGAATGGCAATATACGCTGCAGTCGAGTGACACCGACGCCCTGTACGCCGCCGCGCCGCAGTTGCGCGACAGGATCGCCCAGATCCCTGGCCTGCTCGACGTCACCACCGATCTCTACATCAAGAATCCGCAGATGATGGTGGACGTCGACCGCTCGGCGGCGGCGATCTACGGCGTGTCGGTCGACCAGATTCGCCAGGAGCTCTTCAACTGCTTCGGCACGCGGCAGGTCGCGACGATCTACACGGCGGCCAACGACTATCAGGTCATCCTGGAGTGCGACCCGAGCATCCAGGCCGACGCCTCCGGCCTGTCCAAGATCTTCCTCAAGACCAACAACAGCGGCGGCACCGCGGCAACGCCCGCGGCCGGCCCCGGGGCCGGCGTCAACGGCAACGGCACCCCGACCGGCCCGGCGATTCCGCTCAGCGCCCTGACCAAGCTTACGCCGGCTGTCGGGCCGCTGCAGGTCAACCATCAGGGCCAGCAGCCGGCCGTGACGATCTCGTTCAATCTGGCGCCCGGCTTTGTGATCGGCCAAGCTCAGGATGCGATCCTCGGCGTGACGCGCGATATGAACCTGCCGGTGTCGATCACGGTTGGTTTCCAGGGAGCGGCCGCCGTTTTCAACGATTCGCAAAAAGGGCTGACCGTGCTGGTGCTGGCGGCGATCTTCGCGGCCTACGTGATCCTCGGCATCCTCTACGAGAGCTTCATCCACCCGATCACGATCATCTCGGGGCTGCCGTCGGCCGGCGTGGGTGCGCTGATCACGCTGATCGTCTTCCGCATGGACCTGTCGGTCATCGCGATGATCGGCATCGTGATGCTGGTCGGCATCGTCAAGAAGAATGCCATCATGATGATCGACTTCGCGATCGAGCGCCGCCGCGTCGGGCTGGGCGCCGAGGCGGCGATCCGCGAGGCCTGCCTGCTGCGCTTCCGGCCGATCATGATGACCACCTTCGCGGCGATCTTCGGCGCGCTGCCGATCGCGCTCGGCACCGGCGCCGGGGCCGAGCTGCGCCAGCCGCTCGGCGTCGCGGTCGTCGGCGGCCTGTGCCTGTCGCAGCTGCTGACGCTGTTCATCACCCCGGTCGTCTACGTGTATCTCGACCGCATCGACCGACTGCTCAAGCTGCGGCTCGAGCCGCAGCTGCGCGAAGTCGGACCCGCGCCGGAGCAGCCCGCGGTCGCCGCGGAGTAGGGGTCGCCCCTCAATTCGCGCACAACGCAGCCCTGTAGCCCGCACGCGCATCGTGCGTTGACGCGGGTGCGCCGTGACGAGGGCAGAAAGTTCCATCCTCGACACCGGTTTGCGACCGCGGCGCGGCCGTGCGGAGCGTATCGGTCATTTACCGTTTCTTGGTCGAGCTCCCGCATACTGAGGGTCGCCGGCGTTGGGCCTTTGCGACTTTCTTAACCACGGCAACCCCCGATATGCTCACCGTCTATCAGTGCATTACGACCGCGCATGATCTCCGCCTGGTAGGCTTGGCCGCGGTGATCTGCCTGCTCGCCTCGTTTACGGCGATCAGCTTGCTCCATCACGTCCGCCGCTCGACCGGCCAGATGCGTGCCGTCTGGATCGGCGTTTCCGCCACGTCGACCGGGTTTGGAATTTGGGCGACCCATTTCATCGCCATGCTGGCGTTCTCGCCGGGGCTTCCGACCGCCTACAATATCGTCTTGACGGTTCTCTCGCTGGTGGCCGCGGTGTTGCTGACCGGGATCGGCTTGGCAGTCGCGGTGCTCACGAGCTGGCGGCCCGGTGCGTGGCTTGGTGGCGCGATCGTCGGCGGCGGCATCGCCGCCATGCACTATACCGGCATGGCTGCGTTCGAGATCCAAGGACGCATTCTGTGGGATCCGCCGCTCGTGGTGGCGTCGATTGTGTTGGGCGGCCTGATCGGCGCCGCCGCATTGCCGGCCGGCCTGCGCGGTAACGAGCTGAAATGGAAAATCGTCGGCGCCGTGCTGTTGACGCTGGCGATTTGCAGCCACCATTTCACCGCCATGGGCGCGGCGTCGATCATTCCCGATCCGACGATCGAGCTGTCCGCGACCGCACTGCCGACGGGCTGGCTGGCGATCGCGGTCGCCCTTGCAAGTTTCATCATCATCGTCATGGCGTTGGCCGGCGTGGCGATCGAGATGCGGGATCGGCGCCGGACGGCGCTCGAGTTCGATCGGATGCGCGGCCTGGCCAATGCGGCCGTCGAGGGGCTGCTGGTCTGTGAAAGCGACTCGATCGTGACCGTGAACAACAGCTTCGCGGGCCTCGTCGGGACGGCCGCGGAATCCATGGCCGATTCGAAACTCGAGCAATGCTTCCCCGACGATGCCACGCGCCGGAAGCTGTTCGAGCGGCCGGACCAGCCGGTCGAGGGCGATCTGCTGTGTGCCGACGGCTCCAGAACGCCGGTGGAGCTGATCCTGCGTACGGTCGACTATGGCGGGAAACCGCATCATGCGATTGCGGTGCGCGATCTGCGGGCGCGCAAGCAGGCGGAACAGCACATCCGTTTTCTCGCCCACCACGACGCGCTGACCGGAATTCCGAATCGCAGCACGTTCAACAAGAGGCTGGATCAGGAGATCGCATCCGCGCAGCACAGCGGGCAGCGGCTCGCCGTCCTCTGCCTGGACCTCGACCGGTTCAAGGAAGTCAACGATCTGTTCGGACACGCCGCGGGCGACGCCACGCTGCAAATGGTGGCGAAGCGAATTGCCGGCGTCCTGGACCAGGAGCAGCTGTTGGCGCGTTTGAGCGGCGACGAATTTGCCATCGTCGTGCCTCGACTTTCGAACCCGGCCGTCGCCGGGCGCATCGCCGAAAACATCCTGGAGGTTCTGCGGCCTGCCGAGGAGGCATCGGAACCGGCCACGCCCGTCTCGACGAGCATCGGCATCGCCATCCATCCGGACGACGCGACGGATCGGCACGCCTTGCTCTCGCACGCTGACACGGCGCTCTACCGTGCCAAGAAAGAGGGACGAGGCACGTATCGATTTTTCGAGGCCTCGATGGGCGCTGCCGTCCGTGACCGCCGTCTTTTGGAGCATGACCTGCGGAGTGCCATCGCCCGGGGAGAGCTCAGGCTCGTGTATCAGCCGCAGCAAGACATCGATACTGGGAAGATCGTCGGCTTCGAGGCCCTGCTGCGCTGGCGGCATGCGACGCGGGGGGAGATTCCGCCATCCGAGTTCATTCCGGTCGCGGAGGACACCGGCGTCATCCTTCCAATCGGCGAGTGGGTGTTGCGGGAGGCGTGCAAAGAGGCGGCGCGTTGGAGCCAGCCACTGACGGTCGCGGTCAATGTTTCAGCCGCGCAAATCCACAATGCGAATTTCGCCCACGTGGTGCACGAGATCCTGTTCGAAACCGGGCTTCCTCCCGGACGCCTCGAACTGGAGATCACCGAGACGGCGCTGGTGCGCGACCTGAACCGTGCGCTGGCGACGCTGCGGCGGATCAAGATCTTGGGCGTGCGGATCGCCATGGATGACTTCGGGACCGGCTACTCGTCGCTCTCGAACCTGCGCGCCTTTCCGTTCGACAAGATCAAGATCGACCGATCGTTCATCAAATCCGTCAACGTCAACGATCAGGCAGCCGCGATCGTCCGTTCCGTGCTCGGCCTCGGCCGGGCGCTGCACCTTCCGGTGCTGGCGGAGGGGGTGGAGACAAGCGCCGAGCTCGAATTTCTTGAATGCGAGAATTGCAATGAGGCCCAGGGGTATCTGCTCGGAAAGCCGGACGACATCGCGAGTTTCCGCGACTTGACCCATGGATCGGAACATGGATCGGAATCCGCAGAGGCGCCGGTGCGTGTGTCTGCGGTGCCCAAGGCATCGTCCGCGTGAGGCGGCCCGGCCTCGCCGCCGCGCGATCGGGTCAGGCGACGATCAGATCGAGAAGCTCGTCCCGCAACCGCACGACGCGGCGGCGATGGGATTGTTGATCTTGAACGAGGCGCCGATCAGATCGTCGACGTAGTCGATCTCGGCGCCCGCCATGTACTTCACCGAGATCGGATCGATCAGCACGGTCGCGCCGTCGCGCGCGAGCACGAGGTCGTCGACCGCCTTGGCCTGCTCGAAGCCGAACTTGTATTGAAAGCCCGAGCAACCGCCGCCCTCGACCGAGACGCGCAGCATGCTGCCGGCCGGCTCACCCTTCAGGATCTCGCCGATCCGCCGCGCCGCCCGTTCCGTAATGGTGACCGCTTCCGTCATCGTTGACCGTGGCCGTTGCCAATGCGTTCGCCTGATAGTTAAGTGCGCCGCCCGTTGAGGTCAACCGCGAGGCAGTCATGGCGGTCACGGCAGCGCGTGCGCGTGCGCCCTATGCGGCCGATCCGGCCGCCGGCCGCGGGCGGCTCCATCCCGAGCCGAAAAGCGCGACCCGCAGCGATTTTCGCCGCGACTGCGACCGCATCATCCATTCGACCGCATTCCGCCGCCTTGCCCACAAGACCCAGGTGTTCATCCCGCACGAGGGCGACCACTACCGCACCCGGCTCACCCATACCCTCGAGGTTACGCAGATCGCCCGCTCGCTCGCCCGCGCGCTCGGCCTCGAGGAGGATTTGGCCGAGGCCTCGGCGCTCGCCCACGATCTCGGCCACCCGCCGTTCGGCCACGCCGGCGAGCGCGCGCTCGACCACTGCCTCGCCGGCCATGGCGGCTTCGACCACAACGCGCAGACGCTCTCGGTCGTCACGCGGCTCGAGCGCCGCTACGCCGATTTCGACGGGCTCAACCTCACCTGGGACACGCTCGAGGGCCTCGTCAAGCACAACGGTCCGCTGATCGACGCGAGCGGCCGGCCGATCGGGCACTACGCGGCGTGCGGAGTGGCGGGCGCCATCCTCGACTATTGTGGCCTGCAGGACCTCGATCTCGTCCGCTATGGCAGCGCCGAGGCGCAGGCCGGCGCAATTGCCGACGACATTGCCTACGATGCCCACGACATCGACGATGGCCTGCGCGCCGGCCTGTTCGCGATCGACGATCTCGCGCCGCTGCCGCTCGCCGGCGACATCCTGGCCGAGCTCGCGGCGCGCCATCCCGACCTCGATCCGCCGCGCCGCGCGCACGAGCTCGTGCGTCGGCTCATCACCCGCATGATCGAGGACGTGCTCGGCGAGAGCGAACGCCGGCTCGCGGCGCTCGCCGCCCGCTCGGTCGACGACGTGCGCGCCGCGCAGGCGCCGGTCATCGCCTTTTCGCCCGCCATGCAAGACGCCGATCGCGCCATCAAGGCCTTCCTGCTGCCGCGCATGTATCGCCACGAACGCGTCATGGGCATCATGCGCGAGGCGGAGCGGGTCGTGCGCGAGCTTTTTGCGCGCTACCTCGCGGCGCCGCACGAGCTGCCGGAGGAGTGGCGCGCGGGCCTCGATCCCGCCGATGCCGGCGCGGGCGCCCGCCACATCGCCGATTTCATCGCCGGCATGACCGACCGCTACGCCCTGATCGAGCACGCGCGGCTCTTTGACTCGACCCCCGAACTGCGCTAGGCGGCGCCCGAAACCAAGGCTTTTCCTGCATGGCCGGCAATATCTTCAACGAGGTGCTCGATCGCGTGCGCGCCGTCAATGCGCGCCTCGCCGCCGCCGGCGCGCTGCCGGCCGGGATCGATCAGTCGCGCGTCGTGGTCGAGCCGCCGCGCGATCCCACGCACGGCGACATGGCGATCAACGCCGCGATGGTGCTTGCGAAGGATGCCGGCAAGAAGCCGCGCGAGCTCGCGCAGGCGATCGCCGCGGAGCTCGCGGCCGACGAACTGGTGCAGGCCGTCGAGGTTGCCGGGCCTGGCTTCATCAATCTCACGCTCAAGCCTGCGGCCTGGACCGAGGCGCTGCGCGCCGCGATCCGTTCCGGCGCGCACTACGGCAAGGGCGATGTCGGGCACGCCGAGACCGTCAACGTGGAATACGTCTCCGCCAACCCGACCGGCCCGATGCATGTCGGCCACGGCCGCGGCGCGGTCTTTGGCGACGCGCTCGCCAACCTGCTTGCCTTCACGGGGTTTGCGGTGACCCGCGAGTACTACATCAACGACGCCGGCGCCCAGGTCGACGTGCTCGCCCGCTCCGCCTTTCTGCGCTACCGCGAGGCGCTGGGCGAGGATATCGGCCCGATTCCCGAAGGGCTCTATCCGGGCGACTATCTCGTGCCGGTCGGACAGGCGCTCGCCGCCGAGCATGGCCGCGCGCTCAACCAGATGCCGGAGAGCGATTGGCTGCCGATCGTGCGCGCCAAGGCGATCGCCATGATGATGGCGATGATCCGCGAGGATCTGGCCGCGCTCAATGTGCGCCACGACGTGTTCTTCTCCGAGCGTTCGCTGATCGAGGGCGCGACCGACGCGGTCGCGCGCACGCTCGATGCGTTGCGCGCCGAGGGCAAGGTGTACGAGGGCCGCCTGCCGCCGCCCAAGGGCGCGCCGGTCGAGGATTGGGAAGACCGCGAGCAGACGCTGTTTCGCGCGACCGATTTCGGCGACGACGTCGACCGGCCGCTGAAGAAGTCGGACGGCACCTATACGTATTTCGCCTCCGACATCGCCTATCACAAGTCGAAATGGGATCGCGGCTTCCGCCACCTGATCGACGTGTGGGGCGCAGACCACGGCGGCTACATCAAGCGCATGGCCGCGGCGGTCCGCGCCGTGAGCGGCGGCAAGGCCGATCTCGATGTGAAGATCGTGCAACTCGTCCGGCTGCTGCGCGCCGGCGAGCCGGTCAAGATGTCGAAGCGGGCAGGGGACTTCGTGACGTTACGTGAGGTGGTGGACGAGGTCGGGCGCGATGCCGTGCGCTTCATGATGCTCTACCGCAAGAACGATGCGGTGCTCGATTTCGATCTCGCCAAGGTGATCGAGCAGTCGCGCGACAATCCGGTGTTCTACGTCCAGTACGGCCACGCCCGCGGCCAGTCGATCTTTCGCAATGCGCGCGAGGTGGTCCCGGCGCTGCCGCAGGACCCGGCCGCGCGCCGGCAGTGGCTGGCGGGGGCGCCCCTTGAACAACTTACAGATGCGGCCGAGATGTCGCTGATCCGGAAGATTGCGCTCTATCCGCGCCTCGTGGAGGCGGCCGCCGTCGCTCATGAGCCGCACCGAATCGCTTTTTACCTGTATGATCTGGCGAGCGAGTTCCACGGGCTGTACACCAAAGGAAAGGACTTGCCACACTTACGCTTCATTATCCACAATGATCCGAGCTTGACCGCGGCCCGCCTCGCATTGGTGGAAGGGGTGGTAACTGTGCTGGCGTCCGGGCTGTCGTTGCTCGGTGTGGATGCGCCGGATGAGATGCGGTGATGGCTCCTGCCCGGTGCCGTTTGGGAGGCAGCGCGCGGGCTGACGGATACGCCACATCGCCGAGGGGGATGGAAGCCGTGGACGGTGACGGTAACTGATGGCGGATGACACCTATTCTCGGGGGCACCGGAACCCTCCGGGTCGCGGCGGCACGGGCGCCGACGGTCCGGCGGTTGATCCGCTGACCGAGCTTGCGCGCCTGATCGGCCAGAGCGATCCGTTCGCGGCCGTCGATCAGCGCCGCGCCAATTCGCGCGCCGCCGAGGCCAGCCGGCCGCCGGCGGAGTGGCCCGGCGAGCCGTCGCACCACGATCAACCCTATGACGACCGCGCGCAGGACGCGCACTACGCCGCGGACCACCGCGATTATCCCCCGGAATATGACCGGCAGGCGCCGGCCGATCCGGGCTATGGCTACGACGATCCGCACGACGCCTACGTGGAACAGCCCTACGATGCGCATCCCGACGGCGGCGCTGCGCGGTACGACGAGGGCTACGAGACCGATCCGCACGACGAGCATCCGGACGATCCGTCGCGTTTCCACGACGACGAGCCAGCGGCGCCGCGCCGACGCGGCTGGATGCTGACCGCAGTCGGGTTGATCTCGCTATCGATCGTCGGAGCCGCGGCCGCGTTCGCTTACCACAAGGTCTTTCGCGAGGGCGCGCCCTCGATCATCGCGCGCGATCCCGGTCCCAACAAGATCATCCCGTCGAGCCAGACCGCGGACAGCCGCTCCAACAAGCGGGTGGACCGGATCGCGACCAACGGGGTGGACGAGCGGCTGGTATCGCGCGAGGAGCAGCCGGTCCCGCTGCCCGACACGCGAGGCGCCGAGGTCGGGCAGACCAGCCGGGTCTCGCCGTTCACCACGCCGGCTCCGCCGAGCCTGCCCACTGACATTGCGACCGGCTCCGCGGGCGCGCCTGACAGCGGCCCGGGACCGCGTAGGATCCAGACCGTGCGCGTTCCGCCCGACACGTCGGCGCCCAATCCATTGGCATCAGGTCCTTCGGTGCAAAGCCCGCTGTCACCGCCCCCGGTCGCGCCGCGTCCCACGCCCCCGCGCGCCACGGCTGCCCAGGCCCCGACGCAACCGACGCCCTTGCAACTCGCGCCGCAAGGCACGCCGGCGCCGCCGCCGCAGGGCGCAGCTCCACTGTCGCTCTCGGCGCAGACGCAGGTCGCGACGGCGTCGCCGCCACCGCACCCACGCGCTCCGGCGACCGCCGCCGCCGAGGCCGGCAGCGGCTATTACGTGCAGGTGACGGCGCAACGGTCGGAGGAAGAGGCGCAGTCCTCGTTCCGCGGCATCCAGGCCAAATACGAGAATCTGCTCGGCGCGCACCAGCCGGTGATCCGCAAGAAGGACCTCGGCGCCAAGGGGATCTTCTATGGCGCCCAGATCGGCCCGTTGTCGCACGACGAGGCGCTCCAGCTGTGCCAGAGCCTGAAGTCCGCCGGCGCCCCCTGCATGATGCAAAAGAATTGACGCGCGCCCTTGCTCCGTCGAGGGCCGCGGGCTAAGCCGCGCCGATGGCGGTGCGCGCCTTCATCACCGGACTTTCGGGACCAGAGATCACGGCAGACGAGCGGGCCTTTCTGCGCGCCGCCGAGCCGTGGGGCTTGATCCTGTTCAAGCGAAACATCGCGACGCCTGATCAGGTGTCCGCGCTGACGCGCGCATTCAGAGAGATCGCCGGGCGCGCCGATGCCCCGGTGCTGATCGACCAGGAGGGCGGGCGGGTGCAGCGGCTCGGGCCGCCGCACTGGCCGGCCTATCCGCCGGGCGCGGCCTATGGGCGCCTCTATGCGCGCGACCGCGCGCTCGGGCTTGCGGCCGCACGGCTCGGCGGCCGGCTGATCGCGGCCGACCTCGCCGACCTCGGCATCACGGTCGATTGCCTGCCGGTCGCCGACGTGCCGGTTCCCGGGTCCGATGCGGTGATCGGCGATCGGGCGTTTGGCGACACCCCGGCCCAGGTGGCGGCGCTGGCCGACGCGATCACGGCCGGGCTTGCGGAGGGTGGCGTGCTCCCGGTATTGAAACACCTCCCAGGCCACGGCCGCGCCACGGCGGACAGCCACATCGGGCTGCCCGTGGTCGGCACCGACCGGGCGACGCTGGAATCGACCGATTTCGCCGCCTTCCGGCCCTTGTCCGGGCTTGTGCTGGGGATGACGGCGCATGTGGTATTCACAGCCCTCGATCCGGCGCTTCCGGCCACCACTTCGGCCACTATCATCGGTCATGTGATTCGAGGCTTTATCGGATTCGACGGCGTGCTGATGACGGATGATCTTTCCATGGGCGCCTTGTCGGGGACGCTCGCCGAGCGCACCCGGGCGGCGCTGGCGGCCGGCTGCGACGTGGCGCTGCACTGCAACGGGAACCTCGCCGAGATGGAGGCCGTCGCAAGCGCCGCGCCCGCGCTTGCCGGCACGGCTGCCAAGCGCGCCGCCGCCGCGCTCGGGACCCGCCAGGCGCCGGCACCGCTCGATCGGGCGGCCGCGCGGGCGGAGTTCGCGCGAATGATGGCGGTATCCGAGACGGGATCGTGATGATGGCGGAGATCGTGCAGCTCAATCCTGATCATGCGCCCGACCTTGCCTCCGACGAGCGCGCGCTGATCGTCGATGTCGAGGGCTTCGAGGGCCCGCTCGATCTCCTGCTGACGCTCGCGCGCCAGCAGAAGGTCGACCTTGCCAAGATCTCGATCCTGGCGCTGGCCGACCAGTACCTCGCGTTCATCGAGCAGGTACGTCAGCTGCGCATCGAGCTCG
>Ga0126381_100009519_pt1 | contig 10906 bp, 4 predicted proteins | sample PanSoiMetPlot_28_FD_96465 | JGI IMG/M metagenome (GOLD analysis project Ga0126381, IMG submission 96465) | Tropical forest soil microbial communities from Panama - MetaG Plot_28 | ecosystem: Environmental > Terrestrial > Soil > Tropical forest > Bulk soil | place: Panama | collected 2016-02-17
AGCGGTTCCGACACCGAAGTGCCCTTCTCCGCAAAAGTTTCGCGCGAACTCGGCCCGGACTTGAATCTCTCCATGCGCATCGAAGACGGCCCCGTGCAACTCCGCCTCATCCAGCAGCCGGTGCAATCGCCCGATGGCAAGCGTCTGGCTTTCTCCGCGCTCACTCATCTTTACCTGATGGCTCTGCCGAGCGGCAAGCCTGCGCGCCTTACCAGCGGCAACGCGCGCGAATTCATGCCTGCGTGGTCTCCGGACGGGCAGTGGATCGCCTATGTCACCTGGACGCAGGACGGCGGGCAAATCTGGAAGACCCGCGGCGACGGCAGCGGTGCGCCGCAACAGCTCACGCGCGTGCCTGCTTACTATCGCGAGGTCAATTTCTCGCCCGATGGCCAACGCATCGTCGCGCTGCGCGGCCCGCGCCAGGGCCATGTCGAGCAATTCGATGAGTGGAGCGCCGCGCCGGTCAACCTCGATCTCATCTGGCTGTCCGCGGAAGGCGGCGACGTCAATCTTATTCTTCCCGCGCGCGGCGCCGCGCATCCCCACTTCGGACCGGAGTCCGACCGCATCTACGTTTACACCGAAAACGGTCTGATCTCCCTCCGCTACGACGGCACCGACCGTCGCACGGTTCTCAAGGTTACCGGCAAAACCTGGTTCCCAGCTCCCGAACATCCCGAAGGGAATCCCGCTGACGACGTGCGCATCAGCCCTGACGGCAAATGGGCGCTTGCGCAGGTCAGCAATCAAGCTTATGTCTTTGCGATTCCGCGCACCGGCACGGAAACGCTGGTCATCGACGTCTCTAAATCCCCCGTGCCGCTGCGCAAGATCAGCGAAGTCGGCGCCGATTACACCAATTTCGCCGACGGCGGCAAAACCGTGACCTGGGCCGAAGGCTCGACGTTATTCCGCCTCCCGCTCGACCAGATCGAATTCGCTCCTCCGAAAGAAGACGAAGCCAAGCCGGCCGAAAAGCCGGCCGAGAAACCAAAGGCCGCCGCAAAAGGCAAACCCTCAACTGCAGACGCCAAGGCCGACGAAGCCAAAGCCGACGAAAAGAAAAAGCCTCCCAAGCTGAAGCCCGAAGTGATCACCGTGAATCTCACTTTCCCGCGCCACACGCCTTCCGGCCAGGCAGTGCTGCGCGGCGCGCGCGTTGTCACCATGCATGGCGACGACGTCCTTGAAAACGCCGACATCGTCGTCAAAGACAACCGCATCGTCGCCGTCGGTAAATCCGGCAGCGTCACCGTGCCCTCCGGCGCAAAGGTCATCGACGTCTCCGGCAAAACCATCGTGCCCGGTTTCATTGACATTCATCCGCACTATTTTGAAATCCGCCGCGGCGTTCTCGATCTTCAGAACTGGAGCTTCCTCGCCAATCTCGCCTACGGCGTCACCGCCGGCCGCGACCCGCAAACCGCCACCAACGACATGTTCGCCTACCAGGACATGATCGACACCGGCGAAATTATCGGCCCGCGCCCCTATTCGACAGGCCCGGGCGTTTTCCCGGACACGGACTTTCAATCGCTCGACGACGCCGACGACGTCGTCCGCCGCTACCGCCAGTTCTACCGCACCTCCTATCTCAAATCGTATCTCGTCGGCAATCGCAAGCAGCGCCAGTGGATGGTGATGGCCTGCAAAAAAGAAGGCGTTATGCCCACCACCGAGGGCGCGCTCGACATGAAGCTCGACCTTACGCACGCCCTTGACGGCTTCAGCGGCAACGAACACAGCATCCCGATCACGCCGCTTTTTGACGACACCGTGCAATTCTGGTCGCGCTCCGGAATCTTCTATACGCCCACGCTCATCGTCGCCTACGGCGGTCCCTGGGCGGAAAACTACTTCTACGAAGCCACGGAAGTCCATGACGATCCGAAGGTGCGCCGCTTTTTGCCGCACAACATAGTTGACGACCGCACGCGCCGACGCCGCATCTGGACCCGTAAGGACGAACTCGCCTTCCCGCGCCTCGCGGCGCAGGACGCCAAGCTAATCAAAGCCGGCGGCAAGGTCTGCATCGGCAGCCATGGCCAGTTCCAGGGACTCGGCTATCACTGGGAGATGTGGGCGCTCGCCTCCGGCGGCGCGTCCAACATGGACGTGCTGCGCTCGGCTACTCTGCGAGGCGCCGAAGCGATGGGTTTCCAGCAAGACCTCGGCTCCATCGAAGCAGGTAAGCTCGCCGATCTCGTCGTGCTCGATAAGAATCCGCTCGACGACATCCACAACACGAGCACCATCGCCTACGTCATGAAAAACGGCGAACTGTTTGACGGTAACACCCTCGACGAGATCTACCCCGAGCAGAAGCCTCTTGCTCCGCTCTGGTGGTGGAATGAAAAGCCTTGATGTTGTAGCGGCTGCCTATTGAGGCGGGCCTTTTTTGCCAGCGTTATCTTGTAACTAGCGCACATCATTCTGGTTGCGATTGACGAGCTGTCTCATGGCATCCTAAGATGAGCGCTCAAGTACCCTACCGACCATACTCGAATGGCAACTGGAAACCCCGCTTCGGTTCTAGCTTCCTGGACACTGAATTTTGGCGCCCGCACCAGGCCCCTGTTCCTCTCCCGCTGCTGGGCGGTCGTGGTCGCGACGGCCAGCCTCCTGGCCGCCTTACCGGTTGCGGTCGTCTCGTTCGGCGCGTACGGGGTAGCGCTGCTCCTCGCCAAATTCCGGCCCCTGCGCGCTTCCTACAACTTCCTCTCCAGCTGCTACGACCGCCTGCTCGCCCGCGTCGCTCCCAAAATTCTGCGCGACACCCGCGACACTCCCGCACTGCGCCTCATGGTCTCGCTCACCCTCACCGTCGCGCCCATCTTCGTCGCGCAACTCATCCTCGGCAAACCTCGGCTGCTGCTGGTCGCCGCCTTCTATGTCGCTCTCTACGGTGTCAAGTTCCAGCGCTTCATCCGCATGTTTAGCGCGAGCCATCTCGAAGCGCACCGTCCCCGCGGCTTTTTTTCGCCTGCCTTCGACAAACTCTTCGGGCGCTATCTCGAGTTCTTCCTCGGCTACTTCTACGGCAACATTCCCGAGCTCGGCCGCACCGCGCACGTCTGCCTGCACCACCGGGAAAACGCCGGCTTCGACGACACACGCCACACCATGGGCTTCGACCGCACCAGCCGCTTCGACTTCCTCTGGTACATGGCCGGCAATCTCTGGACCGTCCTCGGGCTCGCGCCCTACTTCTACTTCAAGTCCAAGGGTGACGAAAAAAACCGCCGCCGCATGCTCACCGGCATGCTCTGCTACTACGCTTACTTCGCCGGGGTCTTTCTCTACAACTGGCAAATCGGGATCTTCTTTGTGCTGGTGCCGATTCTCTCCATGAACCTGATCAACGCCATCACCGCCTGGGTGCAGCACGCCTTCTGCGATCCCGAGCACCCTGACGACTACTTCGCAAACACCGTCACCGTCATGGACGAGGTCAACTTCCTCAACGAGGGCTACCACCTCTGCCATCACCACCGTTCCGGCCTGCACTGGACCGAAATGCCCGCGCACTTCGAGCGCCTCCGCGACCGCATGAGCAGCTCGCGATCGCTGGTCTTTCGCGACCTCGACTTCCTCGGTCTTTTCACCGAGTTGACGCTGCTTCGCCGCATGGACGTGCTCGCTGAAAAGCTCGTTCCCTGGCAGCCCATGACCCACGCGGAGCGACTTGCCCTGCTCGCGCAACGGACAACGATGCGCCTGCCCTGAGAGTTGTTCGTTCCTAGTTGCAAATTGTCAGTTTCGCAACAACTCCTTGTTTCAGTCGCCGTGCTTGTGGCTTGTGGCTGACAGCGAACGGCTCCTCTGTTTTGCCTACAACTCATCTCATCTCATAAATGCTCCGCTTCAAAACAAGCTTTAACACCATAAAATAATTGTGGGTTTCCATTCTTCTTTGGGGATGAGAGACAACGATGCTTTGTCAGTATTCGGCTCTTAAAACGCAGCAAAGGCACTCTTGGCTAGAGGCCCGTGGGCCAGGGGGATGTCATTTCATTGACCAGCAAGCTGGCCCTAGGTTTAACGAAACCCTGACAGAATCTCGATCGAGGGCTGACTTTAAGGGCTAGAATGGTGCAAGTTCTTCTCGAGCCAATGGAATGTCGCTCCGTCTGTGGTTCCGGTCGCCGCGTTATCTCCTGACGCTGTTCCTGTCGATCATGCTGGTCCTGGCGGCTAGCTTCGGTTGGCTGAGCTGGCGGTTACTGAGACAGGACCGCGCCCTGGAAAGCCAGCGGAGCCAGGAACGGCTCGACAACGCGGCGGACTTGATAGCAGCGTCGCTGCTGCATAAGTTTTCGGAAAGCAGGGACCAACTCACCAGCCTTTTGGCGCTGTCGGACTCGGATCTGGATGCCCGAGCGGTAGAGCTTGCTGGCCAGAGTGGTGGGACTGCGCTTATTGTTGTTTTTCGCCCGCAAGCTGTCGATGCTTATCCCCGTGCCGGCCTGCTTTACTACCCCTTCCTGGCCACCACCCAGGAGGCACCGGCCATTATGTTTGAAGCCGGTGAAGTTGCAGAGTTTCAACAGAAGGATCTTGCCAAAGCCGTTGCAGTTTTTCGTGAATTGTCGCACTCGAGCGACCCAGCGATCCGTGCTGGAGCCCTCGTTCGCCTCGGTCGCAATCTTCGCAAAGCACAGCAGCCCAGAGCGGCCCTAGACATTTATGACCAGCTCGATCACTTGGCAGCGACTTCCGTTGGAGGGCTGCCTGCCGAACTTCTCGCCCGGCATGCACGCTGCACCCTCCTCGAAGAACTGAAACGTACGAAAGAGGTGAAACGGGAGGCAGGACTGCTTTATTCCGACTTACACAACGGCCGATGGAAACTCGCCCGGGGCGCCTACCGGTTCTACGCGCAAGAGACGAACCGCTGGTATACGCCTGCTCCAGAGCTTCAAGCACACCAGCAGGATGCGGTTTCGACGGCCACAGCCGTGGAGCTACTATGGGAAGCGTGGCAGCGCATTCGCCGCGGCGAAGATACTGCTGCCGGGCATCGCAGCGTTTGGATTCTTGGCCGCCCGGTTCTTCTCGTTTGGCAGACAAGTTCGGATCGCTTGGTTGCGCTGGTGGCCGGAGAACCTTACTTGCAGCAGCAGTGGCTTTCCGTCTTGCGACCCTTGATGGATCGCCAAAGCGTGCGCTTGGCACTCACTGATGCCGAGGGTCATCCAGTTCTGCCTCAGTTCTCTGCAACGTCAGCTCAGCAGGCAACGCGTAGCTCGGCGGAGACACAACTGCCCTGGACGATGCGAGTGGTTAGCCGGGATCCCCTGGTGGAGTTGACTCAGGAAAGGAATCGGCGCCACCTGTTGCTGTTGGCGTTCATTTCGTTGTTCGCGTTCGTATCGGTGGGCAGTTACTTTATCGCGCGGGCGGTGACACGCGAGCTAGAAGTCGCTCGTCTCCAGTCCGACTTCGTGTCGGCTGTGTCGCATGAATTTCGGACACCATTGGCCTCGCTTTGTCAGCTCAGCGAAATGCTGACGGATGGCCGAGTGCCAAACGAGATGCGTCGGCAGGAGTACTACGAAGGCCTTCACCGCGCAAGCGAACGGTTGAATCGCCTGGTTGGAAGCTTGCTTGACTTTGGAAGGATGCAAGCCGGTGCGCAGCCATATCGCTTTGAGTTGCTTGAGACGGAGTCATTCTTCAAGGGGGTGGTGGAAGACTTCGCCCAGGAAGCTCTAGAACGAGGCTACCAGGTGGTTATTGCGCAGCAACCTCATCTGCCGCCCGTGCACGCAGACCGCGAGGCCCTCGCCCGTGCGCTCAGGAATCTGCTCGACAATGCGGTGAAATACTCCCCACAGAACAAGACCGTGTGGGCGAAAGCCACTACCGAGAATGGGCGGGTGGCCATTAGCGTGAGCGATAAAGGGTTGGGGATAGCCCCCGATGAACAGAGGCGTATTTTTAAAAAGTTCGTGCGCGCCGCCAGCGCCGATGCCGCCGGTGCCAGAGGAACGGGTCTCGGCTTGACGATGGTGGAGCACATTGTTGCAGCTCACGGCGGGCAAGTGTGGGTCGACAGCGAGCTCGGAATCGGCAGTACCTTCACCATTCTCCTGCCGAGGGCAAAGGAGTGAACGTGGCTCGCATCCTGATAGTAGAAGATGAGCTGGCGATTGCCTCGGCGCTTGAGGACGACCTAAAACTGGAAGGGTATGAAGTTGAAGTCGTACGCGACGGTGACGCAGTAAATCAGCGGGTACGGGAGCAGAGCTTCGATCTGATTATTCTCGACGTGATGCTTCCTCGTAAGGATGGCTTCGAAGTGTGCCGCGAGTTGCGCCGGGCGGGGTTTGGCATGCCGGTCATCTTGCTCACCGCAAAAACACAGGAATCTGACAAGGTACTGGGCTTGGAACTGGGAGCCGACGATTACGTCACCAAACCTTTCAGCCCGCGCGAGCTGCGCGCACGTGTGAAGGCCTTACTGCGCCGGGCTGCCGGAGGAGTACCCGAGATTTACCGGTTCGGCGACGCGGAAGTGGACTTCACTCGATGCGAGCTCCGCCGAGCGGGGCAGGCTGTTGAGATGACTCCGATTGAATTCAAGCTCTTGGCCGCCTTTATCCGGCATCGCAGCCAAACCTTGAGCCGAGACAAGTTGCTGGACGAGGTTTGGGGCCGGGAGACCTTCGTGACCGATCGCGTTGTCGATACGCACATTACCAATCTGCGAAAGAAGATCGAGCTTACGCCGAGCGAGCCGCGTTTCCTGGTTAATGTGCGCGGAATGGGTTACCGCTTCGACGGCTGACCCAGCGGAGTCAAGCGACCCTGACACAATCTCTGCAGAATCCTGACACAGCCTTCATTCCAATAAAACAGATGTCGGTCAGCATGACGCCAACTGGAAGCAACATCATGAAAACCAAACACGCAGGCTGGTGTCTAGTAGTGGCGATTCTGCTTGGGCTAACGGCAAGTCCATTGACAAAGGCTCAGAAGGACGACCAGGCGGAAGTGCTGATGCAGGCCGCTTACCAAAAGCAATTGGTGGAAGGTCAGCTCGACGAGGCCATCCAGCTCTACAAACGCATTGTGCAGGAACACTCCGGGAATCACGCCGTGGCGGCAAAGGCTTTGCTCGAGATGGGCCAGTGCTACGAAAAGCTCGGCAACACGGAAGCTCGCAAAGCTTACGAACACGTCCTCCGTGATTACGCCGACCAAAATGAAGCCGCCGCTCAAGCCCGCGCCCGCTTGGCGGCAATTTCTGGCAAGGTTGCTTCCGGCAGCACCGAGATGGTGGTCCGTCGCGTCTGGGCTGGGCCGGACGTGGACGGTCAGGGTAGCGTTTCGCCCGACGGTCGGTATCTGTCCTATGCGGACCCGACGACGGGAAACCTCGCGCTTCGCGATCTCCTCACGGGAAAGATGCGCTACCTCACCAACAACACTGAATCCGGTGGAAACGCTTTTTTTTCGGCTATATCGCCGGATGGCAGGGAGGTAGCCTACGAGTGGTTTCACGATGATTCTGGCGATCTGCGTCTTGTGGGACTCGACGGCTCCGCGCCTCGGATTCTGGAAGGGGGAGCCATACCTACCGATTGGTCGCCGGACGGAAAGTATGTTTTAGGCGTACTTCTAAGAATCGGGACTCAGTTCCCGTCCCAGATTGCCTTAACTTCGGTGGCTGACGGCTCGGTGCGAGTCTTGAAGAAGTTCGAGTGGTCGCACCCGGGAAAGGTGAAATTTTCTCCGGACGGGCGCTATATCGCATATGACCATCCGCCACAACAGGAATCAGACAACCGGGACATCTTTTTGCTGGCCGTCGATGGCGGTCGCGAAATTCCGCTGGTCGAGCACCCCGCCGAGGATGAGCTGCTTGGCTGGACACCGGACGGCAAGCACATCCTCTTCGCCAGCGACCGGTCCGGAAGCATGAGCGCCTGGATCCTACCCGTGGCGGATGGGAAACCGCAGGGCCCGCCGGAGCTGGTGAAGCAGGACATCGGGCCAGCACAACCGATAGGGTTTACGCGGACCGGTTCCTACTACTACGGCCTTGAGATCGGCACGAGCGATATTTACACCGCGGAATTCGATCCGGCAGCAGGAAGAGTAGTGACACAAGCCCAGAAGGCCACCCAGCGGTTTGTCGGATCGAACTTCTCGCCCGCATGGTCTCTAGACGGCCAGTTCCTTGCCTATCTGTCCAGCCGCCGCCAGGGCCTGTTCGAGCGTGACATCATCGCGATTCGCTCGCTCAAGACAGGCGAGGAGCGCGACCTTTCGCCCAACCTTCTTGAACTATGGGGGCCCATCCGGTGGTCCCCCGACGGACGGTCAATTCTCGTCCCAGGCAAAGACAACAAGATCCAGCATGGTCTCTACCTGGTGGACGCTCAAACCGGCGAGGTCAGGTCCAACCTGCAGTCGGATCTGAACTCAGAGATTTCTCACCCTGCCTGGTTTCCCGACGGGAAGAAACTGCTCTACACCGACAGACGCCCGGAGTCAGGAATGGTCACAGAGGCCGTTGTCGTGCGCGACCTTCAGACCGGCCAGAAAACGGAGCTCTTCCGACCGACCCGCGGCTTGAAGATCGACGACATCGCCCTCTCGCCGGACGGCCGGCAAGTGGCCCTCACGCTGCTTGAGAAAGAAACGCGATCCTCAGTCTTGAAGGTCTTGCCGCTAGCCGGCGGAGAGGCCAGCGAACTGGTTCGGGCGAAGGAGCCGGAGGCGATCGTGGGAGACTCGCTGAATTGGTCGTCCGATTCGCGCTACATCGTCTTCGGCAAGAGCCGGTCCACCGGCCAGGAGCCGAAAACACAACTCCTCACGATCTCTTCGCGTGGCGGAGAACCTCACGCCTTGGGGCTGGCTATGGATTCTGTCGGCAGCCTTTGTTTTGATCCGAGCGGTCACCACATCGCTTTTGCCGCGGGTGGGGCCAAGAGCGAAATTTGGGTGATGGAGAACTTTTTGCCGAAGGCGGCCCGGCGACAGTAAGAACTCGTGGAGAGATTTGAGACATTCGGCATAGTAGTCAAAACTCGAAGAAAAGGAGAGCAACATGTCAAACTTAGAACTTGTTCGTGCTTGGAAAGATCCACAATTTCGGACCACACTGGGCCACACCATGCCCGATCACCCTGCTGGGCAGATCGTGCTGCCGGACCCAGAGGAGACGGCAAACAGCACCGACCGTTTGTGCACCTTTGGTCATTGCACATTCTTCATTTGCACATTGAAGCACTGCTGATAACTAACGATCGGAAGGAACGACGTCTCGCCCCTTTGCGGAGTGTAGCTGTGCGAGTTCCCGACCTCCCAGGTTCGAGAGCACGTGATGTATTCGGATCTCCAAGACGTTGCGTGGTATCAGGCGGCCACCTTAGCTGAGCGCATCGTATCTGTGCGCGCACTCGGCCACGCCCAACAATGTGCAGAAGCGAACAAGGACGTGGCCGGGCGACGCCTCCAGCAGTGGTGTGCCCAACGGCCCTTCGCCAACGCATCGACGTTCGCTCGACGGCTAGCCACGGAGGGAATCACCGAGACCGAATTCCTCGGCCTGCTGGGCGAGCCGCTGGAGTCTGCACGAGCCCATTTTCAGGATATTCCACCATGGCTGAGGACGATATCGCATGCTTTTGTTCATCACTCCTTGCCGAACTCGGTTCTCCTCTCGACCCCGCTCGGCGAGGAGCCGGCAGTCGGATTCCTGAATGCGATTGAGCCACTCCTTCGCCACGGCCTCGATCGATTCCGCAAGCAGGCACAGCAATTGGTTCACCAACGACCTGATGCGCCCTTTAGCACTGTCAACCTCGAGGTGGTTTTCCTTAGTGATCTGCCGCGACAGTTATTGGCCATGCTCGGTCGAACTCTGGTTCTGGAACTGAACGTGGCGCGGCTCGAAGGAGTTCTTGATGGCGTCACGCCCGAAGACCGCTTCCAAAGCTTCGTCGAGCGGCTCCGTCGCCCCGAGATAGGTCTTGGTATCCTGCGCGAATATCCCGTATTGGCACGGCAACTCGTAATACGCATCGATCAGTGGGTTCGCTTCGTTCTGGAATTTCTTGGGCGACTGTGTGCCGATTGGGACGTGATCCGCCACATGTTCAGCGCGGATAAGGACCCCGGAGTCCTTGAGCGCTTGCAGACAGGGGCCGGCGACCGCCATCGGATGGGACGAAGCGTTGTGATCTGCGAATTCAGCTCAGGTCTTCGGTTGGTCTACAAGCCCAGGTCCCTGGCCGCCGACATCCATTTCCAAGCGCTGGTGAAGTGGTTCAATCAACGCGGCTTTCTCCCCGCTCTCCGGGTGTCGCAAATACTCGATCGCGGCACCCATGGTTGGGTCCAATTTATTGCCGCCGAAAGTTGCGATTCCGAAGCGGCGCTTTCTCGCTTCTATGAACGCCAAGGAGCGTGCTTGGCCTTGCTCCACGTGCTGGCGGCGACTGATTTTCACTGCGAAAACGTCATCGCCGCGGGGGAGGACCCCGTGTTGGTAGACCTCGAGGCGATCTTTCACCCAATCCTGCCAGGATCTCAGGCCGAACGAGACGACGAGATCGAGCGCTTGATTGAGGGCTCGGTACTGCGCGTGGGGCTATTGCCCCTGCGAATTGGCGCGAATGCCGAATCTGAGAGTGCCGATTTTACCGGCCTGGGGGGAGCAGCCGGCCAGATGACGCCTCATCCTGTTCCGGAGTGGGCAAAGGTCGGCACGGATGAAATGCAACTCGTACGCCAACGAATTACTACATCTCCGGCCCGGAACCGGCCATCCCTCAATGGGTTTGACGTCAACCCGTGTGACCATGCTGAGGAGATCGCTGGCGGGTTTGCGCGGGCTTACCGCCTGCTCCTGAAGTTTCGTGATGAGCTCCTGTCATCCGCCGGGCCA
>Ga0126381_100009520_pt1 | contig 10904 bp, 7 predicted proteins | sample PanSoiMetPlot_28_FD_96465 | JGI IMG/M metagenome (GOLD analysis project Ga0126381, IMG submission 96465) | Tropical forest soil microbial communities from Panama - MetaG Plot_28 | ecosystem: Environmental > Terrestrial > Soil > Tropical forest > Bulk soil | place: Panama | collected 2016-02-17
CGAACTTGAGGAAAGTCCGGAGCCGTTGGGTCCACATCGCCGTTGTCCGATAGCCCGGCGACGAGGCCGTTTGCATTAATCCACAGAGCCTGACTGCCGGTTGCACCCGGAAGCGTTCCTAGATCTCGAACTGCTCCATCCTTAAATTGGAACGCGTGTGCAACGAAGCAATTAGCGGCGATGCAGATAGGGTCAAAGGGATCGTGGTCAGGGGTGTTAGCCCATCCCACTGCTGTCCCGCGATTGTTGAGGATGCCGTCAAGTCCGTTGGTGAAGTAGCTAGCCGGACCTCCAAAGGTGCCCAGGTCAATAAGTCGGTATCGAGGACCTCCACCATCGTGCGATTTGCTTTGTGCCGCGCCGTAATGCGCGATCGCACATGTGGCAACCAGAACCAGAAGATTGGCAGTGAGCCGCGCCCCGTATTTCGTTTTCATGTGACCTCCAAATTGAGCGCGACTGTCCGATAAGGACCGCCTTTCGCTCAATGCAAAACAGGTCACGAATAGGTCACATTCGTCTCACGAGAAGTTATTCATTGCTTTTGAGTGAGTTAGGCGACGGGTGACTTTGCCGCCGGGGCGGTGATAGTGGACTTCAATGGTAAGATTCCGGTCACGCTTGGGGTTCGCATGCCTGGCATTGGCGGGTCAGGAGGTATCGTCTGCTTCGAAGGATTCCAACTGGATGTTCGGAGTGCCGAACTTCGTAATCCAGAGGGGAAGACCGTCCGCATTTCCGAACAACCGTTACGAATTCTTATCGCTCTGCTGGAGCGCCCGGGCGAAGTGGTGCTCCGCGACAATCTGCGAAAGCGGCTTTGGCCCAACGATACGGTTGTCGAGTTCGAGCACAGCATCAATGCGGCAGTGAACCGCTTGCGGCAGGTTTTGGGGGACTCAGCAGAAAATCCGAAATTCATTGAGACGCTGGCGCGACGCGGTTATCGCTGGAAAACTTCCGTCCAGTGGGAGCAGGCTGAGACCGTAGCCATTTCCGCGAAGCCGTCTGACGGCAATCTTATCGGCAAGAAAGTGTCGCATTATCGGGTATTGGAACTGCTGGGCGGCGGTGGAATGGGAGTTGTTTACGAGGCCGAGGACATGAAGCTTGGCCGGCGCGTTGCCTTAAAGTTCTTGCCTGAAGAACTTGCCGGCGACAACTCAGCGATGCAGCGCTTTGAACGTGAGGCGCGAGCCGCATCCGCTTTGAACCATCCCAATATATGCACGATCTACGCCGTTGAAGAGCACGAAGGGCAATCGTTCATTGCGATGGAGTTGTTGGAGGGACGGACACTGCGCGACATCATCGCGGATGAGACACATCGAACGACAGGTTTGGCGACCCAGACGATATTAGACCTCGCGAGCCAAATCGCCCGAGGCCTGGAAGCTGCGCACGAAAAAGGGATCGTCCATCGTGACATCAAGCCGGCGAACATTTTTATAACGACTCTGGGTCAGGCGAAAATTCTGGACTTTGGTCTCGCCAAACTTCACCGGAGCGAGACGCTCGAAACACAATCGTATGTAGTGACGGTGAACGGGATTGAGCAGGGACAGGATCCTTTTCTAACTTTGACGCACACAGGCGTCACGGTGGGCACAGCCGCTTACATGTCTCCAGAACAAGTGCGCAACGAGAAACTCGATGCGCGCACGGATTTATTTTCCTTTGGTCTGGTTGTTTATGAGATGGCAACAGGGCAGCGCGCCTTTTCCGGCGATACGGCACCAATTCTGCATGACGCGATCCTTAACCGGACGCCAGCGCCGGTTCGCGAGGTAAATCCTAAAGTACCAATCAGCCTCGAGCGCATTATCAATAAAGCCATCAAGAAAGCTCGCGAGACACGCTACCAGACTGCGGAAGAGATGCGCACGGATCTCGATGACTTGCAGAAACAATTAGCTCCGAAACGCATCCCCATGTCATGGGTCGTTGGTTTGACTGTGGCGGCGGTGATCATAGCTGGAATACTGTTCTTCCTGCTGAATAGGCCACCGAAAACGATTTCGGTTGTTCCTGAAATAAAGCTGCGACAGCTGACAACAAACTCCAGCGAGAATCCAGTCATCGGCGGGACGATTTCACCCGACGGCAAGTACCTCATGTACAGCGACACTAAGGGAATGCACCTTAAATTGATGTCGAGCGGAGAGACACGCAGCATTCCGGATCCGAAAGAATTGAACCAACACCGGATGAAATGGAGTGCAGGTGTGTGGTTTCCCGATAGTGCACGATTTCTCGTGAATGCTTACCCTTCCATTGAAGAATGGAACGAGTGGAACTCTACGACTGCCAGTATCTGGTCGGTCTCCGTGCTAGGCGGAGAACCCGTTAAGGTTCGCGATCATGCCCTTGTGTGCGCCGTGTCTCCCGACGGCTCATTGATTTCATTCGTAACGAAGAAGGATCTTCACGGCGAGCGTCAATTGTGGTTTATGCAGCCAGACGGAGAACGGGCGCGGAAGTTTTTGGAGACTAGCGATGAAGAAGGTACGGACTGCTGGGGTTGGTCTCCCGACGGCCGGTACTACGGATGGGTTCTGAATCAAGAATCCGGGACAAGGATAGTGAGCCAGTCGGTAAAAGGAGGGCCTGTGGTCACGCTTTTTTCGGCCTCCGATTTGAATGGAGTCAATGACATCATCTGGCTGCACGACGGACGCGTGGTGTACGACAAGGCGGAATCTGAGACCAGTGTGTGCAATTACTGGATAACACGCATCGACTCGGACACGGGCAGGAGGCTCGAGAAACCAAGGCGACTCACGAACTGGCCAAGTTTCTGTGTTGCAAGCGGCAGTGTGAGTGACGACAACAAGAAGATCACCTTTGCCGCATGGTCAGGATTCATCACGACCTATGTCGGTGATCTCGACGGAGAAGCGCGTCTCCGCAACGCCACTCGTTTCACACAGGAAGACAGCGATATCTACTCTGTTGGTTGGACGTTGGGCGGTAAGAAGTTAGTTCTTGGACAACATCGCATGCCAAACAGCTACGCGTTGTTCACGCAATCGTTGGATTCGGAGGAGAAAGAACCTATCGCGCTAGCCACTGGCGAAGGTTGGGTGAATTATGCGGTTGTCAGTCCTGATGAAAAGTGGCTCATCGTAATGACGTGGCCGCCGGAGGAACCCGTCGATAGCGCTCGCTTCACCGTGCCCCTGCCGCTTGTGCGTATTCCAATGTCCGGCGGTGCACCAGAAGGAATTCTGCAGATGTCACGCCCCGGCCTCGTGTCGTGTGCTAAAGCGCCGTCCAAAGTATGTGTGATCGCCGAGCAAACCGATGACAAGAAGCAAATGATTGTTTCGTCGTTTGACGCAATCGCAGGGCGCGGCGCCGAATTGGCGCGTTTCAATCTCGATCGAGAAGTCGATTTAACTCAAGAAAACTTAGTGTGTGAGATTTCACCGGACGGTACTCGTTTAGCAATTGCCAGGAGCCCCGAAAGTCCGATTGAAGTTCATTCACTAAAGGGTGAACTGATTCAGAAGATTCCGTCCTCATCGTTTGGGAAACTGATCTTGTTAGCTTGGGCCGCAGATCAAAAAGGTTTGTTCGTCAGCAGAAAGGCTGAGGGTGGTGCGGAAGTTTCACACGTCGATCTTCAGGGGCATGTCGCCCTGCTGCATAGGTGCATCGGTGCAATTTGTGGGGCTACGCCTTCTCCCGACGGCCGCCATCTCGCTTTCTTCGACCGCAAGCAGACGATGAATATGTGGATGATGGAGAACTTCCAGTAAATCAATCGGCGGAGTCGAGAATCCACATTATTGGACTAGCGCCGGCACATTCATCGCGACCCGAAGATGAAAGCAGAAGAACGAGGCCGGATTGTGGTCCTATCCGTCGATCCTAAAAACCCATTAAGGCTCAATCATCGGAAGTGATGCCGCCAGCTGGAGATCGATCATCAACTGCACCCGGCGATCCAATTGATAGAAGAGTGCCGTGTTTTTCGGGGAGAGGACCTTGCGGAAGATCGGGATGTACTTTTTTCGTAACTGGGCGACGGATTGATCGATGCCGACCCACTGATCGACTGAAGTTTCGGCCTCGGTATCGGTGAGCGCGCCGCGCGTTTCGACGTACTGCTTGATCAACGAGTACTTGGTCCCGTTGATCATGACCAGGTCGGAAACGTATTGCTCGTACACGGGCCAGAATTTTTCGGCCTCTGCGTCACTCAACTTCATGTTCGCGGCGATAATCTGTTTTCTCTGGGAACGGATATCCTTGCGCATCATCTGGATGTCTTCATCCGTGATGGGCTGGAAGTCGTCATTGACTGGAGTGCGGGTGATGCGAGGAGTGGCGTCCTGAGCGCGTGCCAAGCCTTGAGGGAAGAGGAACAACGCCGTGATGACGATTGCGAGATTGAGTGCGGTTTGTTTTGTCATACGGATCCCTCCTGCGATGGCTCGCTCGAACGCTAGTTAGCGACAGCGGCGCACACTACTGGTAAAACGACTAGTCCATCCGGCGCGAAGATTTGACGGCCGCGACGACCGTGTCTGTGCCTCGCTTCGGCGATCGCAAGTAAGTCGTTCTCATAGACTGGGAGCCGCCGATCACGCGGCGAGCAGTTACGGAACGAGCGGAATTGCTGCTGCCAGCTGCAGGTTGATCATCATGCTCAGCCGGTTGTCCACTTGATAGAATTTCGCTGCCCGCCTTGCACCTAACGCCTTCTCGAACTTGGGCCAGTAGTCACGACGAAGGTTTACGGTCTTTGCATCGATATTCATCAGCCGCTCAGACAATTCCTTCGCCTTGGCGTCATCGATCTTGTCATAGTGCTGGGCGTAGTCCTTGATCAGCTGCACGCGTTCGTCACCGATCGCCTGCTGGTCGTGGGAGTAATCTCGATAGACCGGCCAGAATGCGCTTGATTCCGGTTCCGTGAACGACATGGTGTCGGCGATGATCTTGTTTTTGTCGGCCTGTACGTCGGAACGCAAGAGTTGGATATCGGTATCGGTAATTGGCGTGGCCGAGACCGTTGATGTCTGAGCAAACATTGCTGGGAGCACTAAGGCGGACAGGGCACAAAACACACACAAAACCTTCAGCATTTTCATACTTGTTTCTCCTCATCGATTGCGGCGTTACGTCTACTGAAACCTGAAGCGCGACGGCCTTTTACTGAACCGAATATCCACGAGCGTCCATACAAGCCGAGAAGGCTCTCTTGAAGGAATCGAGCTGTGCCTGGTGCTGAACGGTTGCCTGGCCCTGCGCTTGTTGCTGAGCCTGTGCAGTCTGCTGAGCGGCTTGTTGTTGGGCAGCTTTTTGAGCTTTTTTCTGCTGACGCCTGCCCGCCATAGCACCTGCGGTGGCGCCGATCGCAGCGCCAGTGCCCGCATCGCCGGCAATTGCTCCGATGGCTGCGCCTCCGGCGGCACCTTTCGCAGAACCCTTCACGGTGCCGCCTTTGGGAACGTCCTTTCCAGCTTGTTGGGCAGCGTCTTTTTGGGCGGCCTGCTGTTGGTCGGCGCTTGGAGCGGCGGGCGCTGCCGCCTGCGGATCAACCCCTGAGTTTTGTTTCGCGGACGCGTAGCACTCGTTCTCATCCTTCGATTGCTCGTCCGGAGTTTGCTTGTTCTTTGGATAGGCAAACATGCCGATGCTTTTTGCGGGAGATGCCGCCGCTGCGGGAGCAGCGGCACCGGCCGAAGCATCCTGAGCCACAGCACGGGCCGGCAACATGGCCAGGAAAGCGGAGCCTGTTGCGAGCGCCAGCCAGAGCCGCGGCGATCTGTAACTCAAATTCATGGGAATCTCCTTTGCCAGGTTTCGGAGGCGTGACACCGTATGGCCGGTCTCTCGCCGGTCAAGAGGAGTGACCTTCTACGTCCACCTTAAGGAGAGCTCCATGCGAAGGGACCTGTCAGTTTTAACAATGCAACACTGGAACGAATGAAGGCCTGACCGCGATGTGAAAAAAGTCGTTCATCGAGTCGAAGTCACAAGCGATGGCTCGATTTGCGGCGTTCCATGAAAGTCCGGAGTTGTGTCCACCAGCTGCGACTCAATCAGCGATGCAATGTGGTCCCAAACGTGAGGATCGTTCTCGATCTCGTGGTGACCACGATTAAAGTGTCGCGAGAGCCACCGATAGTTGTCGCACTTGATTCGATGGTCCCGGTAGGTCATGTGGAAATTCCCCAGGATTTTCGTTCGGGTGACATCGGCAGCGTCAATGTGTGGTTGCCCCGGAGTGAGGCCGTGTTCCTGATAGAAATTCACCGCGCTCACCACGTTAGCAGGAATGGTGTGATCGTTTTGGTGCGCCTTCTTGACGCTATCGATCTGGATGGTTAGTGCAACCGGGATCTCAAGCTTTTCCAGGTCTCTGGCGAACGTGACTACCTGGGAAGCCCCCCAGCTGTGTCCATAGAGAATGATCTCGGCTTGCTGCTTTTCGGTGGCACTCAGTCTGCCGTCGTGATTCGTATCCAACCTCTGAACGAGATCGTGCAGAGCTCTCTTCGCGTCGTGATTTCCGAATAGTTCGATATGTGCAGACGGCCCGTAGTGATCACGCAGATAAGTCGCGAATAAGACTTCAGGATGTTTCAGGTCATCCGGCTTCACGAAACCACCTAGAAATCCGATGATGATTGCGTTGCGAAGGTGAGGGTGTGAGAGTTCGAGGGGCTCTCGTAAACACACCAGGCGCAGAGCCTGCCTTGTGGCCTCGGGTGCTGAGCTCGATTCGCAGGGACTTGCAACGCGTGTCGCGTCAGGATGAGGAGCTTCCGCCAGCGTCGACACTTGAGCGTGTGCGATTCCGGTTCGACCTGAATACGACAGAACCGAAAGCATCAGCGTCATCAGGAGAGTCGAATTCCATCTCGTGGTCATGAGAGTTCACACTGCTCTACCGCTGATCGGAAGCGCGTTTTCCAAGACGCGGCGTCAGTCGGCGGATCACAAATTCCTGAAGGACGCCTTCGAAGGCTGTTTCTCCAAACCGGATCAATGAATTGCGGACGAATAATCCTGCGCCGTTACGATCGCCCGCTGGGTAGTAGAGATACGAAATACCGCCCGAAGCGAAAGCTCCGAGCACGTTGGAGTAATTCGGCTGCCAGCGTTGATTATCGCCCTTGCAGAACAGAGGGCTGCCGAGCGCGTAGAGAAGACGCGATCCCGTACTTCCTGTGCCTTTGTAGAAGTACCGTGGATCTTGCCGAAGCAGCGAAGGCAGCACCGCGCTTCCAATCACGGTACTGCTGACGACATCGACATAGGTTGCGCCGAACCTCTTGGCATAGCCTTCGGCACCTTGTCCGTATCCCTCGAACGCATTCGTGGCCTGCTCAACTCCTGCAATCGCACCGATGCCGACCAAGGTCATAGGATCGACGGATGTCTTCCACGCGAGGCGGAACTTTTGTTTCGGCGTGAGCGGGACCGCATCGGCTACATAGCTCACATAGAAGTTTGGAAACAGGCCGAACACGCGCTGCTTCTCTTGCTGCTTGATCTGCTCATCGGCCAGTTCGACCTGCGTGAGAGGCGTTTCTTTGACATGCACTTCCGTTACGGCTGTGGCTACAAACAATGTGATCGGAGGCACCAGATAGGCCTCGCCGGGCCCCAGGGTTCCTGCGAATTCTCGTGTTGCAAAGCCGGATGAGGCTACAGTCAGATGGAATTCGCCGGGGGCAACATTGGTAAATGAGAATTGACCGTTGTTGCCCGAGTGCACTTCCTGATTCAGGGTTGAATCTTCGCGGCTAAGGCGCACTGCTGCGCCGACGCTCACTGCTCCCGACTGATCAAAAACCGTTCCCGAGATGTAACCTCGCGGTTGGCGCTCAGAAGCCGCGTAGTCGAGATGGTTCCCATTGACGAGACGCGCGTGCTGCGGTAGTTGAACCTGCGCCGAAGGCGAGCTTTGAAGAGAGCGTTCCTGTGCAGTCGCTGAATTATCAGTCGTGTTCACGATCTGTGCATACGAAGGGAGGCCGACGGCTAGAGCCACCAAGAGCGAAGCTTTGCGAGCGAGCTGTCTCATGCGAAGAACTCACCCGACCAGTCTGCAGACGATAAATAACCCGATTCGAGCGTCGAGGCTGATCGGCAAGATTCTTGAACTTTGATTATTCCGGAATCCTGTCGCTGCCAAACTGTTACGTTTGCCAGTACTTAGCCTCACATTTCTAGATAGCTTGTGCAGGAGCAGGTATTCCTCGAATTGATGACGAGAGGTTGAGGCGCGGCGTTCAGGCGAATAGGCGGGATGGCGGCGAGAAAAGGACCAACCCGGACCTGTCATCTCTGACAGGTGGGTAATGTTTAGGAACACGATTCTCACAACCGATAGAGATATCGGAATCGTAACCTCGAACTAACTTCAACAACTCCTGTCATCGTTGGCAGCTACCACGGACACCGACCTGAGATATTGCAAACAACAGCAGTAGGGCAGGTTCATTAGACCGGAGAAACTTCCCGGATGTGTGGACCTAACGGCATAAGTGGGACCGGATTCGGCGCGGAGGCGGACACCTACATGACGACGCGTCGTACAAGATGGTTAGTGTGCTGTCTGCTTTGTTTCTCTGCACGACTCCACGGCTCGATGACGCTATTCGTAGAGGAACCCTATGGTCCCTTCGGAGCCCTTAGCCCAACCGGTCATGCCGCGATCTACCTCACGAACGTCTGCGCGGAAACCCCAACCAGTCTGCGGCGCTGCAGGCCAGGTGAGTCGGGAGTGGTCATCAGCCGATACAGTCATATCCATGGATACGACTGGATCGCCATACCTCTTGTTCCTTATCTCTATGCGGTAGATCAGCCCGACAAAATACTGGAGTGGAGTAACCCCAAGGCGGTGTCAGTTCTCAGGCAATCCTACAGGAATCAATACTTGAGGGAATTGGTGCCGGAGGATGACTCATCGGGCGCGTGGACTCAGTTGGTCGGCGTAGCCTACAACCGGCGTATTTATGGGCTACAGATCGAAACAACGGAAGAACAGGATGATCGGCTGATTCAAGAACTTAACTCGAAGCCCAATCGAAGTCATTTTAATTTCTTCTTTCATAACTGCGCTGACTTTGCGCGTAAGTTAATTGATTTGAATCATCCGAAATCAGCGCGACGGAGTTTCTCCGCAGATCTCGGTTTCACAACGCCAAAGCAAATCGCGAAGTGCCTGGTGAACTACGGGAAGCTCCACCCTGATTTGAGGCTCTCGATTTTTGTTATTCCGCAAATTCCGGGTGAATTGGCCCGCAGCCATAAGGTTCGCGGGGTCTGCGAGGCACTCGTGCGGTCCAAGAAGTATGTGGTTCCACTGGTGTTCCTTAATCCGTGGGTTACTGCGGGCTTTTTCGCCGGATACATAACAGGAGGCCGATTCAACCTTGCACGCAGTTCTCCTTCCGTCGCGGTTGTGCCTCAACAGCCGAGGGAGTTGGAGTCATGGCTGGACTCCCGGCAGTCGGGAGGATGGGATAACGTAGTAACAGTGAGAAACAAGTCAGAAAAAGGTTCGGAGTAAGTGTGCCCCTCGCGTTAGCCTGGCTCTTTGTTCGAGCGTCTACTACGGCGATAGTCTTCGACATGTCTCCTTAAGTCGCATAATTGAGACGATTTCTGCGACAAAACGTAAGTGGTTCCAATTGTTTTCGGAATGAAAAGGGAGTAGTGTATCGGGAAATTTTAACAGTTAACGACTCAAGTGCGGCTGTCTACCACGCGAGATCGTAAACGACTCGGGGAAGTATGAGTGAACCCGCTGGGTACGCACTTCTCAACAGACTAACAGGGATAGAGGGACCTTGGGAGCCTGCCAACAAAGGTCAGATGCGTCCTGCTTTGCTGCTGCTCGCGAAATGTTGTGGTGTGGCCGTCCTGTACTACTTCATGGTTGTGATCAGCATGAAGCTTCGTGTTTCCACGTCAACACTAGCGTTACTGTGGCCATCGAATGCTTTGCTGGTAGCGACACTGGTGTTGAGTTCGAGACGCCACTGGTGGGTCTACATGCTTGCAGTAATTCCTGCGCATATTGCGGGCATGCATTTCTTCAACGTGGGGGCATGGTGGCTGGCCTATCAATTGGTGGCAAACTCGGCCCCAGCGATCGTGTCGGCAGCAATACTGCGACGGTTTAAACCCCCAGTGCTCTATTTCGAGACGCTGAATGAGGTCGTGGCGTTTCTAACCGTGTCGCTTGCGATTCCCGGTATGGTTTCGTTCATTGTCATTTATCCGATTCTAAAACTGGCGCCGGTGGATTTTCTGGCCGCGCACGGATGGACACGAGATTTCGGCACAGTCTGGACCAGTCGTTGGATTACAAATAGCGCATCACTCATAGTTTTTGTACCGGCGATGCTAGTCGGGTACGCGCGCGGCGTTAGCTGGTTACGCGGGTTACCGCTGCGGAAGGTTGTCGAAGGGGCATTCCTGGCGGTGCTGCTGGTCGCGCTCACTTTTCAGGTGTATGGCCACGTGTATGCATCTGGTGATGTGCCCTCGACAGTCTATCTGCTTCCGATCCCGCTGCTGCTCTGGGCAGCGATTCGATTTGGCGCCGTAGGGACATGTTTGTCGATCACTGCGCTGGTTTGCATCTCTGGCTGGTGCGCCTACTTGGGCCGCGGTCCGTCTCTAAGCTTCGTCTCCTTCGACCGATTCACTATGCTGCAAATGTGCTGGATGATGGTGGCGGCCCCGATGCTGATTCTGGCCGCGGTTATCAGCGAACGTAGGGCCGCAACGTTAGCCTCTCGCGAGAGCGGAACCAGATTCCGCTACCTCTTCAACGAAGCACCGATTGGGATCGCACTTGAGGATCTGAACGGGAATCTGTTGTTTGCGAATCCAGCATTAGGCGCGATGCTTGGCTATTCGCAGCGAGA
>Ga0126381_100009522_pt1 | contig 10903 bp, 13 predicted proteins | sample PanSoiMetPlot_28_FD_96465 | JGI IMG/M metagenome (GOLD analysis project Ga0126381, IMG submission 96465) | Tropical forest soil microbial communities from Panama - MetaG Plot_28 | ecosystem: Environmental > Terrestrial > Soil > Tropical forest > Bulk soil | place: Panama | collected 2016-02-17
ATAGGCCTTGCTCGAGGAGTCGAAGACCACAGCGATGTAGTTGCGCATGAAAATCTCCTATCTGCCGGATTTGCTGGAGGCGGCCGAACGCTGGGCAGCGACAGCCTCGCTGATCTTCTGGACGGAGGCACGCGCATCCGCCAACGCCCCGCGCACCGAGGTCTGGAACTTGTCGCCGGTCGCCTTCAGGCCATCGTTGACCTGCTTCTGCGTGGCCTCCAGCTTGCCGACGGCGTCGTTCAAATTCTTCTTCACCGCCGCGTTCTGGGTGTTGATGGAGGTCTTCGCGGAATCGGTGAGGGCCTTGATCTTCTGGCCAAAGGACTCGAGATCGGCCTTGGTCGCTCCGCCCTGCTTGGTCATGGCGTCGCTCATCGCTCCGTGCAGCTCTTGCGCAGCTGTGCGGATGTGACCGAGCGCGTCCTGGACCTTGGGATCCGCCGACATCGGCGGGGACTTGACTGCTTGAGCCATGACGTCTTTCTCCTGGGTTGAGTTGAAGCAAGTGATTTGCAACGACGCGTCATTGCTAGACCTCCTGATCCTCGGAGCCCAGTGAAGGCATCCAAATCTCGGCAAATCTTGCTAAACCGGCTGGTCCCATTCTCGGACATGCCAAGTCTCCCGCAGCCGGCGCGAGCTGGGATGTGCGTCGTTTCAGATTGCAGAAGACCGCAGGGCGCAGCCGCCGGGCACAAGTCGCAGCCGGCGGAACCTCGGAACCGCGAAGCCGCCAAAAGGCAATCGGCGGCTGCTTCAAAGAACGACGGTCGGGGAATCTCGTTGTGCGCCCGCAATGGCAGCCTGGACCATGGCAATCACTTCTCTCGCCGCATCAAGATCGACGGCCGGCGGAGCAGCATCCTGCAGGATCGGCAAGGCGGCTTCGAGGGCCCTCAGCATTTCAGCGTTGATCCTGCGCAATCGGTCGTTTTCCTCTCCAAGCGCGGTCGAGTCCTTCATCAATCGGTCGAGATCCGCATCGACGTCGGCGCGTGAGGACATTGCAACCTCCGTTATTTGCAGCGGCCGGCACCCTGGGGACCATCGGCTCGGTTGCCGGCCGATATCAACCTCGCCAACCAACTCGAGCGGGACGTCGATGTCCGGGAACTTGTCTGCTCGTTCCTGACTGACGCCCGACGACAGTCATTCTCGAATCGTCTGAACTCATAGGCGAGCTGGTCGAACATCATCGCCAGGTCGCAGAACATGACCTCTTCGCGCGGACAATCCGCCACCGCCGCCGCCAGCCGGTAATCTCTCGCCCGCTGGCGAAGGTGAGCCGACGTGGTCGTCCGCCACCGATCCGCTTCCGCTCTCGTCTGGCGAGAAAGCAACAGAGTTGGATGCATGGAAGCTCTCCTCGTCGGCTCCGGGTTTGAGGCATCGGGTTGATCGGTCAGCGGATGTCTCGTCCGGCAACCGCCATCATGGTGACGGCGATTCCCGACGTGATCAGATTGACGCCGACAACAAGCCCGAGCGTCCAGACCGCGCTGTCTGGCCAGGCGTAGATGACGATGCCTGCCAGCACCAGATCCGCGAGGCCGCTCGCGAGCATCCAGCCCCACGAGCTGGGTATGACATCGCGATAGCTGAACGACGCCGCGGTCTGAAACACGCCCTCGAAGATGAAGAAGGCGGTGAGCACCATCGTCAGCGAGATCGTTCCTTCCTCCGGCCTCCAGAGCAGCAGGGCCCCGACGGCCAGCGACAGCAGCGCCGTCACGAAGGTCCATAGAAAGCTCGAGAAGTTCCCGGCTGAGAACATGGCGACGATCCCGACCAGGCCGCTCAGCAGAAAGATCCACCCGACATAGATGTCGACCGCAACGCTCGCCCACCCCGGCGCCGCGATTGCGACGATTCCGAGGATGACCATGACGATGCCCTGGGCCAGGAACAGCTTCCAGTGCTCGTGCAGCGCATGCGTAAATGAGCGCGCCGCGTCGAGGACATTGGGGCTCATGGAAGTCATTGGAGCTCTCCTTTCAAGTCTGTCTGGTTGACCGGATACACGACCTCGGCCCTACTGACGCGGCGCATACTCGAATTCGGGCATAGCCTTGATGGCGTCCTTCGACGCCCCCTCGAGGACGAACTTGCCATCCCTCTGGCTGAATTGATTCACCGGAATCGCGACATCGTGCCTGGCGACGCCAAGAAAGCCTCCGGCGCCGATGATGGCGTAGGAAACCGCCTTCTCGGGCGAAACGATGAGATCGTCGACCGCCCCGACCTTCTCGTTCTTCTCGTTGTAGATGCTCTGGCCCAGCAGCTGACGCTTGGCACTCCAACCCGCGGCGACGTCACGCAACTCGGCATAGGCGACGCCGAGCGTTGTCGAACCGGCGACCTGCGCGGATACCTGCGGGGAAACGATGCTGCCCACGGCAGCTGCACATGCAACCGTCGCGAGGACGACACGGATAGTGCGATTCATGATGGACTCCTTCATTCGTGCGGTTAAAGCAGCAAGCTTCCGGCGGGGCTCGTGCCTGGGAGCGTGATACATCGCGCCCCGCACGTGATCGAATGAAGGGTTCCAAAGATCGGCAAATCTGTATGAATCGAAGGTATGCTCATGCGCGCGCCCACGCGCCCGATCCAAGCAGCCGAATGACGACAGGATCGGCGGGATCAGCGAGTTCCGAGTTTCATTCCCGGCGCTGTTTCATCTGCTCGGCATCAAGCCGATTGTTCAGCAGGAGCAGATCGTCGTAGATTGAGCCCAAGTCGCGTTCGAACTCGACCCTGATAAGATCCCAGCTCGAGCCGCTGGCCTTGGCCGAAGCGAGCATGGCCTGCATCCGGTCGTGGCGCCCTCGAATCTGACTGATCAACAATTGACGCTGATCGGAGAATTCTCCCGTCTCCTTGAACTCTCGCGTGCGAGCATCAAGCAGCCGGCCGAAGGCATCCAACCGCGCCTGCATTCGATCGTGCTCTGGCTCACTCATCGGTTCGATCCGCGATTCCGGCAGGACCGACTCGTTCAAGGGGTCGTCGGGGCAGTTTGCCGGTGCCGTGGGCCGGGAAGGTATTCCACACCGCCGCCCTTCCCTACATCCGGCGATGAGCCGATCGGAGTGAAGAATTCCAAATCCGGCCAAATCTTCGCGAACGTCTCCGAATATCCTCATGCCGCTTTGGCCAGCCCGGCGCGGGCGGCGCTGCGAAGGGCGTCGGTCGGCACCTGCAGATCGACCGCGGCGATCGTGATCTCCCGGATTCTGCCGCGGGAATCGAACGCCATGAAGGCTCCCATCGGCACCGACTCGATCCCGCCGTCGGTCGTCGTGAGAGCGAGATTTCCGAACACGATGGCATCGTATCCGCTGACGACCTCGGTGGTGATGGACAGGCGCCTTCGCAAATCGTCATAGATGCCTCGCAGCGCCTCTTTTGCCTGCGACTTGCCGAACACTTCGAAATTTCCGCCGGCTGCTCGAAGAGCGCCGAGCCGGCTGATGTCCAACGTGCCCAATCGGAGCGAGAGGTGGACGTCATCCGCCAGAAGCTCGTTCCAGCTGAGCAGATCCCAGCCCTCCAGAGTGGTTTCGACGACGCGTTTCACGTGCGCGAGCTCGTCGGCGGCACGTTGCCGGTCTACATCTGCAGTCGACATAAGAAATCTCCTGGTCCTTGCTGAACGTTGCGCGCCGACCTCCGGGCTGCCCAGCCGGCCGCCTGGCACGCGCGCCTGTGGAAACTGGCGCTGCGCCGGGAGCGTGCCGAGTTAAACCCGCCAAAATTTTATGAATCTCTGTGAATCGGCGGTTCGTGGTCTGCGCGGATCGCCGCCATCTGAGGCTGCCATCTGAGACTGGAAATTGCGGGAAGCCGCGACCATCCCGATTTCGAACGATTTGGCTGGATTTGGCCGCCTTTACTTGGCCTGTCCGCGCAAGAGCGCGACGATGCGGCCATCGCGACGGCGCTTTGCCGGTTTGTCGCCGGATGGTGCCGCAAATCAACACGATCACGCAATGGAGATGGCCGTGCTTAAGAAACCCGGATTGTGGATCGCACCGCTGGTACTGACGATCTCGAGCCTCTGCCTGGCCCAGGCCCCGGTGCCCGAGCCGATCACCGATCAGGAAACCGAGCTGGGAAAGGCCGTCTACGACGAACTGAGGAAAAAAGGCGAGATCATCGCGGAGTCCCCTTTGTACGACAGCCTGCGACCCATAACTGACGTCATCGCACGGGTGGCGCAGCCTCGTTACCCCCACCCGTTCAAGTTCTTCCTCGTGCACGAAACCCAGCCGAACGCCTTTGCGACGCCCGGCGGGAACGTCTACGTCGTCGACTCCCTGCTCTATTTCGTGAAGAACACCGAGCAGCTGGCCGGAACCCTTTGCCACGAGGTCTCGCACACGATCCACCGGGATGCGACCAGGCGCATGTCCGAGGAACAGCACATCGAGATGCGTGAGCTCGGGGCCGCGCTGCTGCTTGGACCCGGACTCGCCGGCGTGATCGGAATCAAGATGCTGGGAGACCTCCACTCGCTCGCCTATTCGCGCGACGTCGAGTCCTCCGCCGACGTCACCGGCTCGGATATCTGCGCGGCCACAGGCTACAACCCCTGGGGCCTGGTGTGGCTGTTCCAGGAATTCAACAACGCAGACCCAAAGCAGATCCCTCAGCTTCTGTCCGATCATCCGGCAAACGGAACCAGGATCCAGACCCTGCAAAAGCACTTCCGCGACAACCCTGCGGTCTTTTCCAAGTTCAACTCCGACCCGAGATCGGCAACCCCGTTCAACGTGCAGAGGAATGCACCCGAGCGGTTCCTCAGCGAGTGACGTGGCTTCAGGGCAACTCGTGGAGGACACCATGATGGCCAACGGAATACCGACTCATGAGCTCGACTCTCTGCACGAGAGCAAATCGCCGCCGCCCGATGGCCGCGCCTGGGAAGAGTCGAGACCCTGGGTGTCAGGCACGTCTTTGCGAGGGAGCGAGTGCCGGTCCGGCGCATGAACGAAGACACGTCGCGAGCGACAAAAACAGCGTCGCGAGCATCGATCGCGACCCCTTGACAGCGAGGCGATAATGATTTTGACCGGCGTTGCATGCGAGAGCACGATCATGGACGAACACGACGACATCCATGCGGGCGCGCATCCGACCGCAGCGGGTTTGGTAACCCGGCTCGCTTATCGACAGGCAAGCGCCGCGGGCATCGACCTCACTTCGATCCTGAAGCGGACCCATCTCACCAGCGCGCAGGTCGACAATCCGACGACGCGCTTCAGGGTTCGAGATCAAATCCTCTTTCTCAATCTTATCGCTGACGAGCTGCACGACGATCTGCTCGGGTTTCACCTTGCCCAGTTGCCGGACCTTCGGGAGCTTGGGTGGCTCTACTATGCCGCGGCTTCCGCCCAAACCCTGGGCGAGGCGTTACTGCGGGTATGTCGATACACTACGATCTGCAATGAAGGCGCGGCCGTCAATTATGCCGAAACCGACATTGTTACGTTGCGGATGCACTTCGTGGGAGTCAGTCGCCATCTCGATCGGCATCAAACGGAATTCCTTGCCACCATCCTGGTGCGTCTGTGCCGCCACCTCTCGGGTATTCGCTTGACGCCCACCCGCGTTCGCTTCGTCCATCGCCGAGGAACCGTGCCTCCCCCGTTCGTTGAGTTCTTCGGAAGCGATGTTGAATTTGGCGCCGCGTCAGATCAGATCCTGTTCCCGGGATCCATCAGGAAGTTGCCGGTGATCGGCGCCGACCCGTATCTGCAGAACCTGGTGACCAAGCATCTTGACGAAGTGCTGGCTCGGCGAGGCGCTCGTCGGGGATCGTTCCGCTCAAACGTCGAAAATGAAATCGTTGCTTTGCTCCCCCATGGGCGACCGCGCGCGGAGGAAGTCGCGCGCCGGCTTGGAACCAGCACGCGGACATTCGCCAGGCGGCTTGCAATGGAGGGGCTGAGTTTTTCCCAGGTATTGGAAGAATTGAGGCTCGATCTTGCCAAGCGCCACCTGGCCGACAGGGAAATGGCAATTTCCGAAATCGCATGGCTGCTGGGTTACCAGGAGGCGAGCGCCTTTACCCACGCGTTCAAGCGCTGGACCGGCAAGACACCGCAAGAAGCTCGCCGCGCAAACATCCGCGGGAGGGGTATTCGCGCTGCGATAACCGGCTCTCGCCCGACCAAGCGCGGGGGGATGCCTTCCGCATGAGTCGGCACCCGGCCCCAGCGCCTCAGCCGCCAAATGCATGATTGATCAGTAAACCGATTCCGACCCCCGCCAGCGCGGCCGCAACACCGTCGCACTTATTCGATCACCTCGTCGGCGGCCACCAGCAGAGTAGGCGGCACCGTGAGCCCGAGCGTCTTGGCGGTCTTGAGGTTGATGACGAGCTCATACTTGGTCGGCGCCTGCACCGGCAGATCGGACGGCTTCTCGCCCTTGAGGATGCGATCGACGTAACCGGCAGCACCGCGATATTGCGTGTCGACATCGTAGCCATAGGACATCAAGCCGCCGTTGGCCGGAAAGTGCCGCCGATAGTAGACCGCCGGCAGCTTATGGCGCGCCGCCAGCGCGATGATCAGGTCGCCGCGAACCACCGACAGCGCGCTCGCGGTTACCACCAGCCCGCCATTCGGAGCGCGGGCGAAGGCCGCGATCGCGCGCTCGATTTCACCGGGATCACGCAGGCTGATCGGTCTGACCTCGATGCCCAGGGCAGGAGCCACGGACTGGATCACCGCGAACTGGCCGATCCCCGAAGAGAGGTCGGCATCCCGCAGCACCGCACTGCGCGTCACCCCCGGCGCCACCTGCTTGAGCAGGTCCAGCCATTTTCCGCTCAACGTGTACTCGAACTGAATAAATCCGGTGGCGTTGCCGCCCGGATGCGCCATGCTGTCGACAAAGCCGGCTCCGACCGGGTCCGCGACATTGGCGAACACGATCGGAATCGTGCGCGTGGCCGCCAGCAGCGGCCCCATGCCGGCATTACCGGTATTGACGATGACGTCCGACGCCTGCTCCACCAGTTCGGCGGCGTGCCGTCGAATCTCGGCGAGATCGCCGCTCGCCCAACGGACATCAAGCTGGATGTTGCGGCCTTCGGCCCAGCCCAGCCCTGCGAGTGCCTGGCGGAATGCCGCGACGTTCTCCTGCGCATCGGTGTCGCCGGGGTCGACGTTCATCAGAACGCTGACCCGCCGCATACGCACCGCCTGCTGCGCCAGCGCCGCCAGAGGCCACGCCGCGGCCGTGCCGCCAAGTGCCACAATGAAGTCCCGCCGTCGCATGTGCTCCCCAGGGTGAGGCCAGGATACCGAACCTAAGCCTACCACATAGCTGCATGGCGGGGTGTGACGTAGATCACTGTCCCGGGCGGCAGCCTGAAATGGTCGAATCCGAGGGCTCATCTGCCTTCGATTGCGTCCGTAGTGCTCAAGCCGGTGGCAGAGCGATCCACGTACCTCTGAACAAGCGGGAGACGTCCATGACCATGCATTGAAAATCAAAACCTCGATGCTGCGGGCACAGAGGACCAGCTCTTTCGAAGCCTACTCGCCGGCGTAATTTCATGGAATCTCGCAGGAACCATCCTGGAAATTGCGGAAACTTGATGCTCCATCCAGCATAGCCCGCGCTCCCCTCGAGCATCGAACTCACCGACCATCGAAATTCAGCAAAATCTGTTGGAGGCACGCCACACCTGGAAACATTCATCAATGAAAGTCCGTTCTTTCCTCGCGCCCAGCGGACTTCACCTTATAGTCGATCAATAAACGCGGGGAGAGACAACATGCGCAGTTTATCTTATTCGGTCGCGGCTCTGTCGATTTTACTACCTTCAGTGGCAGCAAATGCGGCCGATTTGAAGATGCCGGTAAAGGCCCCCTGAGGCCGACCGGTCCTGTGATGTCAGGATACTGATCGTCGAAGTTATTTCAGCCTCTTCAGTTCAACGATGTGTCACCCCTTCGAGGGAAAGAAAGCAGCGTTCCGGGGAAGCGGCCCTCGTTTCCGCGGCATGGGTTGGGTTTTCTTGCGCGACGCAAACGTCAAATGGAGGATTTTCGCCCGTGCCGGAAGGCGTCGACGCGACAGCGGCTGTAGCGATTCTAATCTCATTGGCGGCCCTGGGGGTCCTGGTAGCGCTGGTGCTGAACCGGCACTCGGAGCATTAACCAGCAGGTGCCGGCGCACCATTAAATCCCGACCCCGCGATTGCGGTCTTGAGCCTGCCGCCATCGATGCTGACGGTCTGCCCGGGCTCGGTGCGCCTCTGGTCGCGGGTTGGGCCCTGTTCAACAGACGGTCCTTCGAGTCCTGGGATCGGCTTTCGGCGGCTGATCCTCATGCTCGCGGTGGGAATTAGAGAGAAACCCCATGGATGGAAATCGCCTGCTTGAATGCCTTCCTGATCAGGATTTGGCACTGTTGGCACGCCATTTTAAGGTTGTGCCGCTCGTCCATGGCGCGGTCTTGCACGAGCCGGAGGCTCCGATCGGATCGGTCTACTTCCCGCTCAGTGGAGCGGTCTCGCTGCTGGTGGTCATGAAAAGCGGCGACGCGGCCGAGATCGCAAGCGTTGGCCGGGAGGGCGCCGTTGGTTTCTGTCCGCGTTCAGGCCTGTGGCAGGCCCGCACCAGAGCGCTTGTGCAAGTGCCCGGCTTCGCCAAGTCGATCCCCTCGATGGTGCTTGGGCCCATCCTCGGCCAAAGCGAGCGCATCCGAGATCTGATGTACCGCTTCCAGGAAGCGGTCTGGGCTCAGAGCCTGCGGATCGGCGCCTGCAACGCGCTGCATACGGTCGAGCAGCGGGCAGCGCGCTGGCTCCTCCAGATGTCGGACCGGATCGATAGTCCAGACGTCCCCGTCACACAAACCGTGCTGGCGCAAATGCTGGGCGTGCGACGAACCACCGTGACGTTCGTCGCGCAGAAGCTCCACAGTGAGGATGTCATCCGTTGTCGCCGCGGACATATCAGCATCCTGAAGCGCGAATCCCTCCAAGCGATCGCCTGCGAGTGCTACGACGCCTTGCGAGAAGACACGCTACCCGATCTTGGCCCCGTGGTCAGACACACGGCCTGAGGACGCGTACTGCTCGATCCAGTTCGCGCATTGACGATTGGGCAGTCAACGCGAGCGGGTTTTCCCGAGCGGTACCCGTATAACCTCAGTCCCATCCATATTTCTTACCACAACGAAGCAATCCTGCAGCTCCGACGGTGATTGGTTCCACGCCAGCTCCGCGGCAATCTCGCGGGCGTGTTGCGCAGCTTCGGCAATTTCGGGAAAATCCAAAGCCTCATCATCAATCCATTCCTTCACCGATCCTGCGGGTGGAAAATGAACCGCGGCATTGGGAAGGCCTTTGCATGGCCTGACGCGCAAGCGGCGGAATACAACGTGACGCCGGCATGCCGGCTGTTCGAGAAAGACCATTACGCCGTCCCGCCAGGATATGATCCAGATCAAAATGACGCGGAAACGCCGCCGAATGATGTGGCCTGGCTTGATGCCGGCTAAAGGCGATCACGTCGGTTCCGCAGCTGCGGCGTCGCGTTTCGGCTGATGCCCTCGCGCGCGCTCTTCAGCTCGGGGCGGCGCCGCAGGGCAGCGCGGCGGCACGCAGAGATGCGGGGCGCCGGTGTTGCGTCCTCGGGCTGCACCCGACGCTCTTCGGTTTCGGGTCTCTTCTCGCGGATCACATGCAGCGCAAGATTGCCCATCCACCTCTTCCGCTGCGGGTTCAGCATCGGGCAGGTCAGCCTTGATCTAAATCAGTTGGACAAGCCCAAAGACATGGTAGGATTGCAGCAGGATAACCGTTCAACCGTACATGCGTATCCTCCATGATTCATGTGGGGGTCTGAGGTTCTAGGGATGGAGCGGAATGCGGAACACCTCCCTTGATGATCCTCCTGCCGGTGCTGGCGTCGACGATTTTCCAATCGTGATCACAGCGTTGCCGGCAAAGGTCCGCGAGCGCAGATTTGCATTTCTTGCGTTCGCCTCCCTTGTGGCGATCGTCGCGATGGTGATGTTCGCAAACATACCGGTCCCCCGTATTAACGCGTTCGTACCCGTCATTCAGACCGTGATGTGTTTCGCCAACCTGCTGACGGCGGCTTTTCTGTTTGCCCAATACTCGGTCCAGCCCAGGTATGCTCTTCTGGCGCTGGCAGGCGGCTTCGTCTTCAGCGGGCTGTTTGCGTTCCTTCACACCCTTGCCTACCCGGGAGCATATGCACCGGGTGTTCTGATCGGCGATGAGCTGAGCAGCGCTGGCTGGCTGTTTTTATTCTGGCATACCACGTTTCCGCTCGCCGTCATCGTCTACGCACTGTCGAAGGATGCGAGCGAAGCCGGCAGCCGGTCCGGCCGATCGATCGCCGTCAACATTGGCATCACCATCGCATGCGTGGTCGCAGCGACAGCCGGATTGACATGGGGCGCGACGGCAGGTGCGGCGTATCTGCCGAGCCTCCATAAGAATGCGTTCGAACAGGAATCTCTCAGCAGGGCCATAGGGGTCTTTTGCCTGTTCGTGACCACCACGGCGATCGTAGTGATGTTCGTTCGCACGCGGACGATCCTCGGTCACTGGCTGATCGTGACGCTGTTTGCCTGGTTGCCAAACTTTGTTGTGGCGAGCTTGTTTGAAGTCAATCGATTTACCCTGGGCTGGTACATGGCCAGGGTCTATGCGTTGCTTGCCGGCTCTTCGTTGCTGTTCGTGCTGCTCACGGAGATGCTGCTTCTCTACACACGCCTTGCCAACGCGGTCGGCCTGCTGCGACGGTCCGAGCAGCACCAGCGACTGCTGATCGCGGAGCTTGACCACAGGGTAAAGAACATCCTGGCGCAGGTTGCCGGGGTCGCCACCTCCACGCGTGAAGGCAGC
>Ga0126381_100009523_pt1 | contig 10902 bp, 5 predicted proteins | sample PanSoiMetPlot_28_FD_96465 | JGI IMG/M metagenome (GOLD analysis project Ga0126381, IMG submission 96465) | Tropical forest soil microbial communities from Panama - MetaG Plot_28 | ecosystem: Environmental > Terrestrial > Soil > Tropical forest > Bulk soil | place: Panama | collected 2016-02-17
GCGGCGACTTCAGAGACCGTGTCGCGAGTGGTTCCAGCAATGTCAGTCACGATGGCGCGGTCCTGCTCCAGGAGGCGATTGAACAAGCTGCTCTTGCCGACGTTAGGCCGCCCTACGATGGCGAGCGTGATGCCGGAATGGACCAGTTTGCCGTAGTCGAACGTCGCGATCAACGCGGATAGCGCCTCTTCGATGGGGTCGATGCGAACGAGAATCTCTTCGGCGGTCGCAATGCTGACGTCGTCTTCGGCGAAGTCGATGCCCGCTTCAAGCAAGGCGATTAGTTCCAGAAGCTGGTCCTTGACGGGGCGAATGCGGCGGGAAACAGAACCTTCCACTTGTTGGGCGGCGACGCGAGCCTGGTAGAGAGTAGTGGATTCGATCAGGTCGCGCACAGCTTCTGCCTGCGGAAGATCGATGCGTCCGTGAAGATAGGCGCGCAGGGTGAACTCGCCGGGCTCGGCCAGGCGCGCACCCGCTGCGCAGAGGCGCTCGAGACAAAAGCGCAGCACGACCGGGGAGCCGTGGCATGAGAGTTCGATGAGGTCTTCGCCGGTATAGCTGCGCGGGGCGGCGAAGTAGGTGACGATGACATGGTCGATTTCAGAGCCGGACTCATCGATTAGCTCGGCAAGTCTTGCTGTCCAGGGGGACCATTGATGATCGGCTGAAAAGCGAAGGAGCTTCTCACAGATTTCCCGCGCGGATTTGCCGGAGAGGCGGACAATGCCCAAGCCCGAGCGGCCAGGCGGTGTGGAGATAGCGGCGATGGTGTCGTCGAGCGTCGGCACTGTGGGTTACACGCAGGGCGTCGAGATGAGTCTCGACGCGGCACGCACGAGTGCGTGCGCCACAGGGTTTGCCACAGGCTTTATGGACGGCGCCCGCCGCCGCGTCGCGGCGGGCCCGATCTGCGACCGCGCGGCCCGCCTCGTCCTCCACCGGGTCCTTCGCGACGATCGCGGTCGCGTCCTGGAGGGCCGGGCCGCGGCGGACGGATCGGTTCCGGCAGCGGCATACCGATCGGAAGCACCACCACTTGGCGGAACGGGCCGGAGCCGGTGCTCTCGCTGCGAATTTCGGTCTCATTCCGCAGGCTCAAATGAATGATGCGCCGCTCGCGGCTGTTCATCGGGCTGAAGTGGAAAGGCCGGCCGGTCTTCTTCACGCGCTCGGCGGCGGTAGCAGCACTGAGGCGTAGTTCTTCGATGCGCAAGAGCCGATAGTCGTTCGCGTCGAAGCACAAACGCGAGTGATGTTCGCCCGGAAAATCGAGCGCCTCCATCGTAAGGAACTCGAGCGCGAGCAGTACCTCGGCCTTGTTCGCCAGAATGACGTCGACGTCGGGACCCGAAAACTTCACCAGAATATCCGGATCTTCGAGATCGGGATGCGTGTTCGCACCGTCAAGGATTTCGTACTCGACGTCGAGGTTCATGTCGTCGAGAATCAGGTCCAGAAACTCTTCGATCTGCGGTCCAGTTTCTGCGACGGTATACTTGACGACTTCCGCTGAATTGGGTTCGTCCACTGAGTGCAGGCCTAGTTTTTCTTCTTGGGCGCGAGCTTCGCTACCGGAGCCGGCGGAGGAGGCATCGTTTTGTTGATCATCCACTGGGTCAGGATTCCTACGACGTTGCTAGTCAGCCAGTATAACACCACGCCCGCGGCCATATTATAAAAAATGAAGCCGAACATCAGGGGCATAAGCTTCATCATTTTCGCCTGACTGGGGTCCATTCCAGGGGCGGGCGTCATCTGCTGCTGCATGAACTGCGTGATGATCATGATGACCGGAAGCACGCGGATGGCGAGCTGTTCAGGCTGCGACAAATCGGTCACCCACAGCCAGTGCGCGCCGCGCAGCTCGATGGTGACGGCCAAAACTTTGTAGAACGCGTATATGAGCGGGAGCTGAATCAGCATGGGAAGACACCCGCCCATGGGATTCACGCCTTCCTTCTTATACAGGTCCATGATCTCTTGATTCTGTTCGGCCTTCTTCGGATCGCGGATGCTGAGCCCCTTGTATTTCGCATTGATGGCCGCGATCTTGGGCTGCAGCGACTGCATCTTGCGCTGCGATTTCATGCTGGAGAAGCGCATGGGCAGGACGGCGAGATTGATCAGAACCGTCATCAAAATGATGGCCCAGCCGTAGTTGCGGGTCAGCCTGTCGTTGAGCCAGTGCAGCGCAAGGAAGGTGGGTTTGGCGATGATGCCGAAGGTGCCCCAGTCAATGAGCTGCTGGAGCTTCGGATCGACCACACGCAGCAGATCGACGTCTTTCGGCCCAACGAACGTGGTGAAACGGTTTACGCTGTCGCCGCCAATTTCGACGCCGACTTGCAGTTCGTCCTTACCGTTGGGCTCGGCCGGCGCTTCGTCTTTGAGAGCTTTTAACTTGACGGATGTGTTGTCCTTGGGCAGAAAAACGAATGCGAAGTATTTGTCGTCGAGGCCTGTAAAGGAAAAATCACCGTCGAGAAATGCCGGGCCGTCCTTTACCTGCCCTGCTGTCTTCGTGATCAACGCGCCTTCGCCTACCGGAATTCCGAGGAATTTGCTGGGAGCATGCAGATCGAAGGCGACGGCGTGACGATCTGCCGCGCGATTCAACACGGCCGCATCGCCGAAGCCGCCGCGCCAGGCGATCATGTGCGGAACGGGCGCGCCGTTGCGCATTACTTCGGTAGCGACTTGCGAAAGATAACCGTTTTGCGTGAAGCGGAAGCTTTTCTTCACGTAGTTCACGCCGTCCGAGAACTCATACTGGATGCCGAGATGATCCGGGTCCGGCTTGGCCATGTAATAGCCGAAGTTGACCGCGTTCTGGGCCTGCTCGTCGGGGAGCGCGAGCGAGAAGGGCGGAGCGACTTTATTGAAGCTGGAATTATTCACCAGCTCGAGCGGTTTGCCATTACGGTCCTTGTATTTCTTGAGGACCCAGCTCCGGAGACTCGCGCCATGGTTCGAAAAAACGATGTGGTAGATGTCGGTGTCGATGGTGTAAACCTGTTCGGAGCTGGCGCGGATTTGTCCGGGAGTAGGCGTCGCGGCCGGAGCAGGCGTGGCTGCGGGCACCGGCTTCGTGGCTTCTGCGGCGGGCGCCGCGACCGATGTCTGCGCTTGCTTAGCGGGCGCGACGGGCTTGGGAGGCGGAGGCGCTTTATATATGTAGGGCGTCAGAAAAAGAACCAGGCCCATCAGGAGAAACGCCAGCAACAGGCGGATCTCCATTGAGAGTTCTTTTTTCGGCTTATCCGGCGGCGCGGGACTGCTGGGCGCTGGATCGTTCGAAGCGGGTTTGTTGGGCGTCGCGGCCATGGCAAGTCAGCCAGGTCCTTTAGCGGACCGGGTCAAAGCCTCCCTCATGGAAGGGATGACACCGCAGCAGGCGGCGCGTTCCGAGCCAGACGCCGCGCGCGGCGCCGTATTTCGCCACCGCGTCCATCATGTATTCTGAGCACGTGGGATGAAAGCGGCAGACCGATGGCAACAACGGCGAGAGAAAGCGTTTGTAGACGCGCAGGATTGCGATTACAGTTTTGCGCATTGTGCGATCAAGCGATCCAGTTCGCGGCCGAGATCCGCGTGCGTTGCTTCGGAGGCTGCGCGTCGCGGGTTAATCACGATATCCCATTCGGGTGCGAATTCAAAGAGGCGCAGTCGAATCATTTCTCGTAGTCGTCTCTTCAGGCGGTTTCGGACGACAGCCTTGCCGAGCGCGCGCGGCGTGGTGAAACCGAAGCGCGGCCCTGTGTTGGATGGCACCTTGAGGCAAAACGCGGTGAAATATTGGCCTGCAATCCGCTTCCCTTGGGTATACGCCCTTTGAAAGTCAGAAGTTCTCAGTATCCGATTGCTCTTCCGGAAACGCAGAGCGTGAGCTTTTGTTTCAGGGATTGCGGCAGCCACATTGTGCGTAGGCCGGAAGAGGGAGCTATCAGGCGTACCGGACGACTCTCTCGTCGCTCACCGTGAGTTTATGACGACCCTTGGCGCGGCGGCGCGCCAGAACGGCCCGCCCGTCTTTGGTGCTCATGCGCACCCGAAACCCGTGGGTCTTGGCCCGTTTGCGATTATTTGGCTGAAATGTACGTTTTGGCATTGAATCCTCGGCCCGGGCGGAGACCCGACACGTTTAACTAAATTTTAGTATAGCGCGAGCGACGGTTTCGTGTAATAGCAAGCTACAGTCCAGAGGACAGCGCGCCGCTCGGGGATAGGATGGAGAAATGGTGTTCCGGCGACTCGCTTTTATCCTTTCTCTTCCGCTCGCAGCGCAGGTTAACGTTCTCACCTACCAATACGACAATACGCGCGCCGGGCGAAATCTCAACGAAGTTCTGCTCACCAAATCGAACGTGAATCAGAACCAGTTCGGAAAACTGTTTTCGTATCCTGTGGACGGGCAGATTTACGGGCAGCCGTTGTATCTTGGCGGCGTCAACATTGCGGGCGGGTATCACAATGTCGTCTTCGTCACCACCGAGCACGACAGCGTCTATGCCTTCGATGCCGACAGCAGCGCGGGCGCGAACGCTCAGCCCCTGTGGGTCGACCATTTCACAAACGGCACCAGCATCCTAACGGTTCCGGCATCGGATGTCGATTGCGGTCAAATCGCGCCCGAGATCGGCATCACCAGCACGCCGGTGATCGATCCGGCGAACGGCACGATCTACGTTGTCGCGATGAGAAAGCTGATCGGGGCAAGCACGACATACGACCAGCAGTTGCACGCGCTCGCTCTCACAACGGGGGCGGAGCGGCCGGGCAGTCCCGTGACGATTCAAGCGACGTTTCCCGGCACAGGCGAGGGTGGCACAACCGAAACGTTTGTACCGAAGAACTATAAGCAGCGGCCGGGGCTGCTTCTTCTGAACGGCATCGTCTACATCGCGTGGTCGTCGCACTGCGACATCGGCACCTATCATGGCTGGCTGATCGGTTACGATGAAAACACGCTGAAGCAGGTTGCGGTTTACAATAACACCCCCAACGGAAACATGGGATCGTTCTGGAACAGCGGCGCGGCGCCGGCGGCCGACGCCAACGGCAACATTTTTCTGGTCGCGGGCAACGGATCTTTCGACGCCGATACGGGCGGCATCGATCTGGGCGAAAGCTTCATCAAGGTTTCGAGCGCGAATCGTTTGCAGGTTGAGGACTATTTCACGCCTTTCAATTTCAGTCCCCTGGATGACGAGGATGCCGACGTCGGATCGGCCGGCGTGGCGTTTCTTGGAGACGAAGCCGGCAGCTCGCTTCATCCGCATCTGATGGCCGGATCGGGAAAGGAAGGCCGCATCTATCTGATCGATCGCGACAATCTTGGGCATTGGCACTCCGGATCGGATAGCCAGATTGTCGGATCGGTTGCGGGCGCCGTGGGGGGTCTGTTCGGCAATCCGGCTTATTACAACAACGCCGTGTACTTTTGCGGGGCAGGCGATAAGCTGAAGGCTTTTTCGGTTACGAACGCGACGTTGTCACAGACGCCGTCGTCGCAATCAAAATCCAGCCTGGGAGTTTGCACGCCTTCGATTTCGGCGAACGGCCTCTCGAACGGGATCGCGTGGGCGCTCTCACCGGACGCGACGCTGCATGCTCTGGACGCCTCGAACCTCGCAACCGAGCTTTACAACAGCAATCAGAATGCGGCTCGCGACGCGCTCGACTCATGGGTTAAGTTTTCCGTACCCACGATCGCAAACGGGAAAGTGTATGCGGGAACGAACGACACGCTCGCCGGTTTCGGTCTGTTCGGTTCTTTGAGCATCACCAACGCCGCGAGTGGACAATCGAATATCATCCCACCCGGATCGCTGGTCGCGGTTTACGGAACCGGAAACATCGGCATCCCGCCCGCTCGGTTTCCCATTCCTACCAACGTGAGCGGCGTCACGATGACGATTAACAACACGGCGATGCCGCTGCTGTTTGGCTCGAACGGCCAGATTAACGCGCAGGTGCCGTTTGAAGTGACGCCGGGTGCCGGAGCGCTGACTCTCAGCGTGAATGGGAACGCAATGGGCTCGACCAATTTCGTGTTGCAAACGACCGCACCAGGATTATTTCTTCTCGGGCAGGGGCGTGCGGCCGTGCTGAACTCCGATTTCAGCGTTAACACCACGACGAAGCCGGCCAGCGTCGGCAGCTATGTCGCCGCTTTCATGACCGGCCTGGGGCCCGTGGACAATCCAGTACCAACCGGGCAGCCGACACCGGCAGTTCCCTTGTCGCACGTAACGAGTGCGGTGACGGCAAAGATCGGCGGACAACCCGCGACGGTTCTGTTTGCAGGTCTCGCGCCGGGTTTCGCCGGCGTCTATCAAGTGAATCTCACGGTTCCGCAACTTGCGGCAGGAGACCATCCGCTGCAAGTCACGGTGGGCGGGGTCGCGAGCAACACCGGGACAATCAGCGTGCACTGATCGTCCCGGCCTCTCGAATTATTGCACGGCGACCGTAATGTTCTGCGCCGAGTTAGTAGCGGTTCCGACGGTCAGCGAGATGGATTGCGGTCCATCGCCGACCGTTGATGGAATCACAGCGTTGACCTGCAGAACGCCGCAAACGAGACTAGGCGCTTCGCCCATATATTGAGTAGTAGCCGTCTGGCCACCGATCTTGACGGTCACTGGCGTAGCAACCAGCATCGGGAACGGTGGTTTCGTGGTCGTGACACAGCCGGTTGTTCCGGCCGGAACGATTTGCCCTTCGCCCGTGGCGAAGATTTGGATTACGCTATTTTTCGCCGCGGCATTGCTGGCGCCGTTAACGCTCGAATCCTGATTGAGAATCGCGCCCTGGCCGCTTCCATTCTGGCTGAGGCTGAAAATTCCGGGAGCGGTTGCGACGATTTGCACTGGGAAGTTGGCCGAAGTCGCGCCGTTGTTGATGATTGTTATCTGCGATGTGGTCCGGCTGGCGACCTCGTACGGTACGATCGCATTGACTTGCGTCGCCGAGGTGTAGAGCACAGGCGCGGCGACGTTGTCGAACATTACCGTCGTGCCGCCCAAAGTTGTTGGCACCGTGCCGGCTGGTGTGAGCGCGAAGCTGACAGGCGTTGTCGGACCGACGTTGGTGCCGAAGAACGTAATGATCAGGCCGGGCGAGACGGAATTGCTTGGCTGCAGGCTCGCACCATTCACCAACGAAGTGATAGCCGGGGTTGCAGCCGGCGTGACGGTCAGGTTCACCGCCACGGTCTTGTTGCCTCCGGCGATGTTCTGCGATGCCACCGTTACAGTGCCGGTATACGTTCCGGCCGCGAGCGTGTTTACGACGGCGGCATTCAGCGCGATCGTAATGGTCGCGGGCGCGGTGCCGCTGGCCGGGGAAACTGTGGCGAACGCGCCGCCGGTGGTGGGTGTGAACGCGGCGGTGAACGGAACGTTGCTGCCGGTGCTCGACACGCTCACGGTCGCGCTTCCGTTGATGGTTGTCCCGAGTTGGGCAGTCAGGTTGACGGACGTGGGCGTTACCGACAATGTCGGGGCGGCGCCCACCGTCAGCGTCACAGGAACATAGAGCGGGCTGTTGCCGGCGCCAGGGACGAACACCGTGACCACGCCGGCGTAGGCGCCTTGCGGCAGTGCTGTGCCGTTCGCCGTCACCGCCACTGTGTTGCCGGCCGCGGTTGCAGTCAGCCAGCCGCTGCCGTTGAGTGTGGTAATAGCGACGCCGATAGTTGAACCCGTCGGCACCCCGCCGATCTGGACGTTCTGGCTGGGTGGCGCGGGAGCACCCAGGGTTTGGCTAAACGCCAATCCCGTCGATGGAGTCACCGTGGCAGTAGAGGAAACTACGTTCAGCGTGACGGCGATGGTCTGAGCAGGAACGTTCATCGCTGTGCTCGCCACCGTAATCGTGCCGGTGTAGGTTCCAGCCGCCAGGTTCACCGGATTAATCGTGATCAGCAGATTGCTGGGCGTGTTGCCGCTGTTCGGCGCCAACGAAAGCCACGTCAAGCCAGGAGGATTGGTTGCGGCTGTCGCGGTGAACGGCAACTGTGAAGTGGGATCCGTACTGGTGAGCGACACCGTTTGCTGAACAGGCCCCGTGCCCACCAACGCCGTGACATTGATGGACGACTGGCTGATGTTGATCAGCGGCGTTGTACTCACATTCAAGGTGACGGGGATTAAGAGCGGCGGCGCGGCAGAACCGGGAACGGTGAGAGTCACGTTACCGTTGCATACTTGCGATGTCGTGAGTCCGGTTGTGGAAACGGAAACCACCACCTGGTTCGCGTTTCCGAACGTACTGCCTGTGGTGGGCGTTGCCGACAGGAAGCCGCTGCAATTGGTGGTGGAAGTGGAGACCTGATAGTTCAGCGGCGCTCCAGTACTGGCGAGCGTCAAGGTCTGGCTTTGCGGCTGCGCCTGTCCTACTTCATAGTTGAAGTTCAGCGATGCGGCCGAGGACGTCAAAACCGGATTGCTGCTCACAACCAGAGTGACCGGGAATGTTTGCGGCGAATTACCCGCTCCGGCCGCGCTGACAGTGACGGTTTCGGTGTAAGTACCGGGCGCGAGCGTCGAGAGAATTGCCGGCGTCAGAGTCAGAGTCAGCGATTGGGGCGTAGTGCCGGCCGCCGGGCTAACGGTCAGGAAGTTCGGCGCGCCACTAGGCGGAGCAGCCGAGGCGGTGAAGGGCAACGCGGTACTCGAGCTGGTGATCTGAACATTCTGCGCCGCCGGTATCGTGCCGCCGAGCTGATAGTTGAAGGTTGGTCCGGTTGTAGGCACCAGCAGCAGCGGGTTTGCGCTGGCAAGCAGCGAGACGTTCACTGTGACGCTCGGATTGGTCGTGCCGGTTGAAGTGATCGTCACCGTGCCCGTGCACATGCCGTTCGTCAATCCGGATGGATTGATCTGGACACTCAGCGAACTGGGCGTCGCGCCCTGCGTGGGCGTGACTACTAGCCAGTTGCTTCCGCATGAAGTGGTCGCCGCCGAAGCACTGAAGCTCACATTCGCGCCGGTATTGCTGGTGACCATGAGTGTTTGGGCGGCCGGTCCGGCCTGGCCGATCTGGAACGCAAATGACAATTGCGACGGGGATACGTCGAGCGTGGGTGTGCCCGCGATCGTGACGAGAACCGGGACGCTAACGCCGTTCGTTCCGGGCGGATTGATGGCGATCGCGCCATTGAAAGTACCTGAGCCTTTGATCGCGCCCGGGTTCACGGTCACCTGCAACGATCCGGGAATGCTGCCCGACGTGGGAGCGGCCGTCAACCAGTTTCCGCCGCCGTTCATAATCGGCGTCGCAGTGTAGCTTGCTACGCCCGACGTGGTGCTCGTGACCGTCACGGTCTGCGAAGCCGGAAGCGTGTTTCCTGCCGCAAAATTGAAGCTGAGCGCGTTTGGCGTCGCTGAAAGACTGGTCACGCCATTGGAATTGGCGTTCAAAGTGACTGGAATGGTCACCGAACTCGAACCCGGACCGGCGACATTGATGAAGCCAACGTCCGTTCCCGAGGTTGGTCCGCCGGAGCCGATCGAGACCGTCAGCGTAGCTGGTGTTGCGGCAGAACCAGGAGTAACTTGGAGCCAGCCAGTGTCCGAGTAAGCCGTTGCGGTGATGCTGACCGGACTAACCGACGAACTAATCTGTACGACCTGTGAAGTAGGCGCCACTCCATTCTGCGTGTTGAATGTGAGTTGGGGCGGATTCGCAGTCAGCGTGGTCGTCTGCGCTAGCGCTGTGTCGAAAGAACACACTAACGCGAACGCCGGAAGCACCGCATAAACGAACAAATTCCTAGTATCTTTCACGACTTGCTCCAAATATTCTGATGGACACGGGCGGGAAGAAGGGACCCTGAAGACACCCTGAGGGCAATCTCCTTGCCACGCCCCGTTAGACCCAAGTTTCCTGAAGAAGTTTCGACAATTCACTGTGACGTTGGATACTGAAAAAGGTTGCGAAACCGCGTGGTTACTGGAAGTTAACCTTGATTGCGTATAATTCGCCGCCCCAGTGCGTCAAAATAGATCCTACCTAGTTATGGCCAAGCTTTCGATTCGTGACTTAGCTCTCAAGAACAAGACTGTGTTCATCCGTGTTGACTTCAACGTGCCGCTCGCGCCCGGAGGACAGGAAATAACCAGCGACAAGCGGATTCGTGCGTCGCTTCCGACCATACGCTACGCGCTTGATGAGGGCGCGGCGGTGATTCTTGCGAGTCACTTGGGGCGTCCCAAGGGTAAGCCGAACCCGGAGATGAGCCTGAAACCGGCGGCCAAGCGGCTGGCCGAGTTGCTCGGAATGCCAGTAAGTATGGCCCCGGACTGCGTGGGACCGGAGGTCGAAAAGATGCGGCCGGCACCTGGCGCAGTGCTCTTGCTCGAAAATCTTCGTTTTCATCCCGAGGAAGAGAAAAATGATGCCGGCTTTTCGAATCAGCTTGCCTCGCTGTGCGATTTGTACGTTAACGACGCCTTCGGCTCGGCGCACCGCGCGCACGCATCTACGGCGGGAATGATCCAGTTCGTACCACAGGCGGCCGCCGGGCTGCTCATGGACAAGGAGCTGGAGTATCTCGACAAAGCGACTAAGAATCCAGCGCGGCCATGCATCGCGATTTTGGGTGGAGCGAAAGTGTCCGACAAGATTGAAGTGATTGAGAACCTAATCAAGATCGTCGATTACATTCTAATTGGCGGCGCCATGGCTTACACATTTCTCAAAGCGCGCGGCGAGGCCGTGGGTAAGTCGCTGGTCGAGGACGACAAGGTCGCGCTGGCGAAAGAACTAATGGTGCGCGCCGGGGCCAAGCTGATGCTGCCGCGCGATCATGTCGTAGCGCCGGAGATCAAGCAAGGAGCTGAGCAGCACGTCGTATCGACAATTCCGGACGGCATGATGGGGCTCGACATCGGA
>Ga0126381_100009525_pt1 | contig 10901 bp, 5 predicted proteins | sample PanSoiMetPlot_28_FD_96465 | JGI IMG/M metagenome (GOLD analysis project Ga0126381, IMG submission 96465) | Tropical forest soil microbial communities from Panama - MetaG Plot_28 | ecosystem: Environmental > Terrestrial > Soil > Tropical forest > Bulk soil | place: Panama | collected 2016-02-17
AGCGTCGCTCGATCGATTTAAACGTGAGTTCTGGACGCTTCGCGAAGTAGACCATCCGAATCTGGTCAAACTCTATCAGTTGTTTCAGGACCGGCGATGGTACTTCACTATGCAGCTGATCCGGGGCGTAAGTTTCATTGAATACCTGCGCACGCCATTAGCTGTCGACCAAAGCGTGGAGCCATTCGCCAGGCTTCGCTCATGCTTTATTCAGCTATGCCGTGGCGTCCAAGCTCTACATGATTCGGGAAAGCTTCATCGAGATCTCAAGCCTGACAACATTCTGGTTAGTCAAACCGGCACGGTTACGCTGATTGACCTCGGGATGGCGCGAGATTTTTCCCTCGTCCCGGTTCAGCAGAGCTTTACGATTCTGGGTTCACCCCATTATTTGTCGCCAGAGCAGAGCCGCGCGGGAACCCTCACCCAAGCCACGGATTGGTACAGCGTGGGTGTCATTCTTTTCGAAGCGCTTACAGGTAAGTACCCATTTGACGGCGACATCCCTGAAATCATCGAGCAGAAGCGTCATCAGCAGGCGCCCGAGGCAAGTTCGATCGCCACCGGCGTTCCGCCCGACTTGAGCACCCTGTGCCGTGATCTTCTGCAACGGGAAGCGTCATTTCGCCCGGGTGGACAAGAAATTTTACTTCGTTTGGGCGACGCGTCCAATACAATCAGGCCATCCGCGATCAACCGCTCGCCGTTTGTCGGCCGCGATGCAATCCTGCACAAATGCATGGACCTTTTCAACCTCTGCCAGACTTCCCGGAGGTGCGTCCTTGTCAATCTGCGCGGCAAATCCGGAATCGGCAAGAGCACTCTACTCAGAAAACTCGAACAGCAGGTTGCTGAACGATGGCCGTCGGCGGTTTGGCTGGCCGGGCGCTGTCACGAAAGCGCCCGGGTCCGCTTCAACGTACTCGATCCCATCATGGACCGTGTCGCCGCTTATCTTAAAACGCTGTTGCCACTTGAGGTGAAATCACTGCTCCCTAGAGACACCGCATCTCTCGTGCGTCTGTTCCCCGCCCTAAAACAGGTGGATGCGATTGCCAGGGTGCGTCTTGGAGGAATCGCAACGCTCGATACACAGGAGCTTCGCGACCACGCCTTTGAAGCGCTAATCGAGTTCCTCGGCCGTATGGGCGAGGCCAGCCCGGTTGTCGTTTGCATTGACGACGTGCAATGGGCGGACAATGACAGCGCGGCGTTTTTTAGGCACCTTTTCAATCATACTTCGCCTCCCAACCTCCTGATCGTTACGAGCGGCCGTAGCGAGGATCTCACGAGCAGCCAGTTCCTGGGCACTCTCGCGAGTCTGAGCGAGTCGAACGATCGAGTCGAAGTTGTGAATTTGGAACTTGCGGAACTCTCTGCGGGAGAAACGAGGCGGTTAGCCCTGGAATTGCTTTCCGGCCGTCAGCAGCCGGATGACATTGTGTCCGCGATCATCCGCCAGTCAGACGGGATTCCCTTTCTGGTTGTCGAGTTCTCCCATTACGCAATGCTTGGCGCGTCGGAAAACAGCAAGCCGGACTTCACCTTGGACGACGTGATGCGGCAGCGTGCGCTCGCTCTTCCGGCCGCTGCACGTACTTTGCTCAATATCGTCGCGGCGGCCGGGCAGCCAGTGCCGGAAATTGCCGCCTACAAGGCGGCCCAATTGGAATCCGACGATTTTCCCGGGCTGCAAAGCCTGACGATCGACAATCTGGTTCGCGTTCGCGAAACACCGCAAGGGCGGGAACTGGAAACTTACCATGATCGGTATCGCGAGGCAGTTCTCAATGCGCTGGCGCCGGAGGCTCGACGTCAAGCCCACTATCTCCTCGCTACCGCACTCGCAGAACACTCGAAACCGGACCCGGCGTTCATCGCCAACCAGTTCCGGATGGCCCGGGAAAATGAACAGGCAGCGCGGTATTTCCTCATCGCGGCCGAGTGCGCCACAGCCGAATTGGCCTTCGACCAGGCCTCGGAAAGCTACAGGCTCGCACGAGAGCTTTGGTCCTATTCACCCGACGAAAATCGGCGGCTGGCGGCGCTGCACGGGGAAGCTCTGGTGTACGCCGGCCACGGCATCGAAGCCGCGATGGTGTTCCAGGAATCCGCGGATAAGGCCTCATCACCTTTAGAGCGGCTCGAGTTTCAAAGGCGCGCCGCGGAGCAGTTGCTGCGCAGCGGAAATATCAACGAGGGAATGCAACTGGTCAGGAAAGTTGCTCAAACTCTCGGCATCTGGGTAGGCGATAAAACATGGCAAACCATGCTGTCCATTCTTTGCTCCCGCGTAATGGTTGCTTTGCGGGGTTCGCGTATACGCCTGAAAGCGAGAGAGTCAATCTCGTCAGCGGATTTAGCGATTTTGGATACATATTGGTCTCTTGCCGTGGGACTCAGCCTGGTCGACATGATTCGTGCCTTTGACTTCAGCTCGCGGCATTTCGTCAAAGCGCTACGTGTGGGTGATCCACAGCGCATTGCTCTTTCGCTGGCTTTGCAGGCAGGGCATATCAACCTTCCTGGAAATCGCGGAAGCCGCGCCGAGACGCTTTTGGTTCGGGCCAGAGAAATAGCCACAGTGCATAACCAACGCCAGGTATTGGCTCTGGTTGAGGCCATGGGAGCGGTGAGTTCGTACCTGGCGGGCGACTGGCGCGAATCGTATCGTTTTGGTGTGCGAGGCGAAGGCCTTTTGCGTTCCGACTGCGTAGGCGCCCGCTGGGAAGTCGTTTCAGCGTGTATCTTTTCGTTGAAGAGTCTGATTTGGATGGGTGACTGGGCAACGTACGCCAAACGTCTTCCACCATTACTTTCTGAAGCCCGCTCCAAAGGAGATCGCTATGCCGTTACGGGTCTGCTCCTGCTGACTCACGCATACATGATGGACCTGATTAACGACGACAGCGCCGCGGCCCGCCGGGGCATTCGCGATGCCTTGGCCGAATGGTCACAGGAAGGCTTTCATCTTCAGGATTTCTTTGCTTGTTTTGGCGCCATCGAAGCCGATTTGTACGATGGCCTGGGGCCCATTGCACTGGAGCGTGTGAATGAGATGTGGTCGCGGTTGAAAGACTCGCTCCTGTTACGCGGCCAAGTCGTACGAATTTTCGCGTTGCATCTCCGCGCCCGATGCCGGTTGGCCGCCGCAGCCGATCTTGTCGCCTCGAATCCGGCAAAGGCTAGCCAACTGGTGCGCGATGCAAATGAAGACATCGGCTTGATCGTAAAGACGGAAGCTTTATGGGGATGCGCGCTGGCCGGCTTATTAAGGGCCGGCGTGAACTCTGTCACCGGTTCTCGCGATAAATGCCTTATCGAGTTGGCCGGCGCGGAAACGGCCCTTGCAGAGGCAAACATGAACCAGTATTCCGCGGCCGCGCAATGGCGCCGTGGTCAGTTACTGGGCGGCGCCACCGGTGAGGATTTGGTCCACAGCGCGTACCAGCGAATCGTGGCACACGGCGCAAAGGCGCCTCAGCGCATGGTAGGTCTTCTCGCCCCGGGCAAGTGGGAGGCGCCAGTCACGCCGTTACATGAGCGGCGCTGATTCTCTCTTCGCTATTGGTATCAATTTGATCATGGCGTTCGTTAGAACAGGCATTGTCTTCTCCTTTCTCAACGTCGACATTTCATCTCACTTCCTCAAGCGCCGAAATCGCCCAAGATGGGCCACGCAAGTGAAGGGACCGGACCCCAGTTCTGGACACGTGGCCGCTCAGATTGCGGACGCACACTTGGCGAGCGGACGCGCGCATGGGGCTGCAGTGGCTTAGATGTAATTTTCTTCGGCTAATGCCCGCGCCGTCTGATCTCTTCCTCAGCCCGATGCTTCGAAATGGCCATGGCGGCAATGTGCGTAGAGATATCGATCAACGTCACATGCCGCTCATTGGGGAGGCCGGGCGCGCGGAAGTACATGGCAAATGTACCCAGCACCCGTCCTTCTGAATCAAAAATGGGCGTGGACCAGCAGGCCCGCAAGCCATGTTTGAGAGCCATGGCGCGATAATCGTCCCATAACGGATCTGTAGCGATATCCCCTACGACCACGGGTTTTCGTCTGAAGGCTGCTGTTCCGCAGGAACCGGCTTTCGGGCCGATAGTAAGGCCATCGACAGCGCGCACATAATCTTCAGGCAGGTCGGGAGCCCCGCCGTGGCGGACGTGGCTACCGTCGGGGTCGAGCAAGAGGATCGAAGCTAACATTCCCGGACATTGCAATTGGATTATCCTTAACAGCGTGTCGAGCACCTGGCTGAGGGACTCGCCAAGTGCAATCATCTGTAGCACGAGGTTTCGACCTTCCAGTTCCCAAGAGCCTTCGGGGTTCACTCGATGCCTCTATCCATGCCAGCTAAAGAGAACTCTACCAGACCTGCCATTAGAATTGAGATCGCGTTGGGCCAAGTAATGTTCGAGGGAAGTAAGCTCCTCGCGCACCACCGCTATCACTGGCATTATTGAATCATCGAAAGATTCCGGAAATTGACTCCAATGAGTGGGCCTATGAAGAACAAGACGATACTTGGATTGCTGCTGAGTGTTAGCACGTGGGGCGTCGCCGCGCACGCGCAATCGGCCATCACCTGCGATCGCGAATGTCTGTGCGGCAAAGTAACGCAGCTGCTGTATGCGCTCCTGAAGCACGACGTCAGCAAATTACCCGTGGCCGGCACGCTGCGGGTGACTGAAGACGCCGTCGAAAAGCCCCTCGCGCAAGTTGGTCTAGTGAAGACGGTAACGCGCCTGCGAGGCTTTCGGCAGGACATCCTCGACGAGCGCGCGGGCGTGGCGGGAGCCGACGTAGTGGTGGAAGAGAGCGGAGCACCCGTGCTCCTGGTTGTGCGCCTGAAGGTGGTCGCTGACAGGCTGACCGAGATCGAACTCGTCGCCACGCGCAGTGCGGCAGAAGGGCTTATCTTCAACATCGATGGTCTTAGCGCGCCGAGCGAAGTAATGAATTACGCGCCGCGGCCCGAGCAGCTTTCGAATCGTGAGGAGGCGATCAAGGCAGCGATGCACTATCCGGCCGGACTCAACGGGGCTAAGACCTTCGCAGATGTAGACGCGCCATTTGCGGTTGGCGCCTATCGTTACGAAAACGGCCAGGTGATGGCCGGTCCCGATTGCAAGTTTGCCGCCGGCTGCCAGAACATCGCGACACAGTCGCTCGCAATTTTCAATCGCCTGGGCGATGTGCAGACGCGCGTCGTTGCTGTCGATGAGCGCATGGGAATCGTCTGGCTGCGCATGGCCTGGGGTGTGCGCGAACGCGGCGGTGACCAGCTCACAGTGTGGGAATCGTTCAAAGTATATGACGGCAAAATCCACGCAGTGGAAGCGTTCATGAGAATTCTTCCCGTGGGGAAGCGCAATGGAGGATGGGAGTGAGCGGTTACCCTGGGGGAGCGCTATGTGCCGGATGATAACGCTTCTTATTGCGATCGCTTTCGCCGTGGCCGACGCCCAGTCTTTCGAGGTAGCGTCCGTTAAGATCCCTCCGCCACATGTGATTGGTCAGCCGTATAACATCACCATCGCCAGCATTCAAAACGATATCGTCACATTTACGAATGCCTCGCTGGCCGATTGCATCCGATTCGCGTATGGGTTGTCGAGCAACCTCCAGCTTTCCGGACCGGATTGGATCACGTCAGCGGAGTCTCGCTATAACGTCGTGGCGAAAATGCCGGCGGGCGCCACGCGCGACCAGATTCCACAAATGATGCAGGGATTGCTCGCGGAGAGATTCAAGCTGGCTTTTCACCACGAACGGCGCGTGCTTAATTATTATGCGCTCGTGGTGGGGAAAGGCGGGCCAGCGACGCTGAAGTTAAAGCTGCCTGCAGGTAACGATATTCCAGTAAGCGCTCCCACCGGAGTCCAAGGGCAGCTTCGGATCCTCAGCAACCGAATGCCGATGGAAACCGTGGTGAGTTTACTGTCGCGCTATATGCGGGCGTTGGTTGTGGACCAGACCGGCCTGCGCGGAGATTTCGAAGTTAAGCTCGTTTGGACGCCCGATGATCGTCCAGTACCGGACAATGAGCGCGGCCCTTCGATCTTTGCGGCGGTTGAGGAGCAACTCGGCCTCAGACTTGTGGCCGAAAAGGGATCGATGGATGTGCTGGTGGTGGATCGCGCGGAAAAAACTCCCACCGAAAACTGAGTTAATTCGGAATCAAAGGATCGATTCGATCGACGATAACGAACTCAACCTGGGCCTTTCGCGTTTCGAGATTCAGACCGAGTTGCTCTCTGACCGCCGTAAAAACCGAATCAGGGAAGCCATTGGCTGGCGATGAAACGTTCGATTCTTCGCGTCTCGCGCCGCCTCGATTTGGAGCGTAGCCTAGTGTGAAATCGTATCGACCGCGGAGTTCTGTTTTGTCCACAACTTTGCGCCCGGTCACCTGGGACAGCACGCCCACCAGATACGATATGTCCGCGTTTGTGAAGGTAAACCTATTGCCGCTCTGCCTGAAGCCTGGCGTCGCGTCTCCGTGGGAAGTTTCGGGGAACTTGGGACCGCCTTTCCCTGGAACCAAAGCGTAAACGGGCTGCTCTTTCAATTCGCGATGAACGGATAAGTGAAAGCGCTGCGCAAGCAATTCCTGCAGCAGGTGTGGAAACTGTTCCTTCGTCATGGGCTGTTCACAGGTGGCGTCGATGTCGTATCTCTCCTGGGAAAATGCGCTAGGGATACCCAAGATCTGGAGTGGCGAAACATCGTAGGCGGCCATGAGGAGCATGACCATGAGCTGGTTTGTTGCGATAAATCGCCTGCCTCCTGGAGCCAGTTCCGGAAAACCGCCTCCAACGCCGCTTGTATTTACCCTGATCGAGGCTACGTCAAACGTGCTACACGCTTGCGCTCGGAGTCCGGGACTGGAGGAAGTGACGACTAACAGCCCAAAGACGAAGTTTGCGCCGCGAACCATGTCTTCATAGTACGGGAACGTCGCTGTAACACGCGGAAATAATCTGAGCCGGGCGGCCCCATGTGGCATCTGAGAGGCAAGGATTATTATGTTTCGTTATCTGGCAGCGACGATTTTATGCGCGGGAATTGGGGCTGGACAAGCTCGACCTACTACGCCTGCGGTTCCTGCGCCCGGAGCGGCAAAGGCCGTCCCTTCTCCGCTGGACAACCTCAATGATGCGATTCAGGCCTTGATTGGAAAGGTCTCTCCTAGCGTCGTGCAGATTGTCGTTAGCGGCTACGGGCCTGAGGTAAAGGAAGACAGGCGGACCAATGAAGTCACGATCGCACATCAGCGGAGCATCGGTTCCGGATTTGTGGTGGACCCGCAAGGGTATATTCTGACCAACGCCCATGTAATAAACGGCGCGGAGCGGATTCAAATCATTCTTCCTCAGCCGAAAGCCGCCAAACCTACAGGGCTTATTCCAAGAGACGAAATCGCCAAGCAGGCAATCACCAGCGCTCTTTCGCCTAAGATGACCATCGTTCCTGCGCGCCTGATTGGACAGGATCGCGATTTCGACATTGCGCTGTTAAAGATTGATGGTGAGATTCCCCCTCCGCTGCAATTTTCCGCGTACCGGGATTTGCGCCAGGGGGAAATGGTTTTCGCTTTCGGAAGCCCGGAGGGCCTGCGAAACACCGTAACTCATGGAATTGTTTCATCTGTAGCCAGACAGAGCGACCCCGATTCTACCCAGATCTCGATTCAGACGGACACGCCAATCAACCCTGGCAATTCGGGCGGTCCGCTTGTGAATGTCAAGGGTGAAGTGGTGGGCATGGACACTTTCATCCTTTCAAAGTCGGGTGGAAATGAAGGGTTGGGGTTCGCCATTCCCAGCGCGACTCTGCGTGTCGCCTATCGCCAGCTCAAACAATTCGGGCGAATGAGACGGCAGGAGATCGGGATCTCCATGCAGACCATCACGCCGGAACTTGGCGCCGGGCTAAAGCTCGCGCAGAATTACGGAGTGATTGTTTCCGATGTGATGCCGCGCAGCAACGCTGAGAAAGCAGGTCTAAAGCCGGGCGACATTCTGCTGACGGTGGATGGTCAGCCTTGCGATAACCTGCCGACAGTCGCATATTATTTCCTGTTGCGGGATTCCGGCGACAAGGTACGCCTTGAAATACAACGCGGCAAGGAAATGCTGACCTTCGACGTTCCGGTGATGGAGGAGAAGCACGAAATCGACGCAAGGCTCGCTCTCGCTACGCCAGACAAAAACCTGGTCCCGGAGCTTGGAATTCTTGGCATTGAGGTAGACCGTGATGTAGCGAAACTCATGCCCGATCTGCGGCATGCCTATGGCGTGATCACGGCCGCCAAGACCAGCAGCGCCCCGCGCGATCTGCCGCTTTTGCCCGGCGACGTGATTCTCGGCGTAAACGACTTCCCCACCACTACGATGGAAAGCCTTCGCACTGGGCTCAAACAGCTTCGCCCCGCGGATCCAGTGGTGCTACAGATCGAGAGAGAGGGGAAGCTTATGTTCCTTTCTTTCTCGCTACAGTAAGCGTCAAGATTTCGTAGATCAATTCAACCTTCGACGCTTACGCCGAAAAGGCAGGATTCCTGGCGGTCGTGACAAGCGCTGTTGATGTCTCCGGTATTATATTCGCGCGAACTAACCGGAGGCCCAGTTCGGTCGTGGCCCCACAACCTGGAACCGTGTGGTTGAGTGGGCTTGCTATGGCCGGACGGCTGCTATTCGCGCGAAGGCTCTGCTGAAAATTGCGGACCGCCCTTCCCGCCCTTTTCTTCTTCCCGGCGCTAATTCGCCAGCGGATTCGGCCGTAGTTGGAACTTGATCAACTTACTCGTGGTCCCCTTGCCGCCTTCCATATGGAACGGCGCACGAGTCGCAATCGGCGTGTAAATCGCTTTGCCTTTCCAGCCGGCATTCGGATCGTCGATCCGCCCGTCGATGCCTTTGGCGTAGTAGCCCATGGGATACGGCACGCGGAGCGTCATGAATTTGCCGTCGACCAGCACCAGCAATCCTTCGGAAAGATTGCCGGTAGCGAGAGGCACATCCTTCCCCGCCCCAAGCATGTCGAAGCGATCGACGAAGTTGTAGTAGACCGATTCCGCGCTGCCATTCTCCACCGCGCCTTTATAGTTCGGGCCGGGCCACGTATAGAGCGTCCAACCCTCTGGGCAATGCTGTCCCGAAGCCGCAGCAGGACCGTTCAGCTTACCTTTGCACTTGCTGCGATCGAAACTGGCATAATGGCCGCTGGATAGCGGAGCCCACACCACGCCCTTGCTATCCACATCCATCCCGCGCGGCGAGTAGCCCTGCACCTTCGCTTGGGGATTGTTCCACGGCACCTCGTAATATTCGGCGAGCGCAGTTTCCGGCGGATGCGACCCCGGCACGAAGCGCACCAGCGCGCCTGGCATTCCCATTACGGATCCCCATACCGATCCATCGGGAGCAGGAGCCACGCCATAGAAGCTAAAGTTCATGCGCTTGTCCTTGGTTGGATCGGCTGGCTGATTCGGCTCTGTATAAGCGTCGCGCTTTCCGTTGCCGTTGTAGTCCAGCACGAACGCGCTCCAGCCCTGGGCCTGCTTTTCGTCGTGCGTTTTATCCCAAAGCTTGGTGTCGAACCAGCCCTCGACACCCGCGGGTCCGAAAGAAGACCACAGCACGCCGTTGTCGTCGAAGTTCACGTGACCCCAGGTGTAGCAGGTGTCGATTGTCGTCGTCTCTTTGGTCTTCGGATCATAGAGTTCCAGGCCGCGCTGCCCATTATTGATTGGGAACAGCTTTGCCGAAGGATGATCCGATCCCTCGCGGCACCACGCCGGCGTCTGGGGAGCGCGCACGCGAGCCGCGGCCCATACGCGATTCTGCGGGTCCATCGAGAAGCTATGCACCGTAGTCTGACTATTCCAGATCGCCTCATCACCCCAGTAAGGCGAAGGAGCGGCGGGTTTCGTGGCGAACGAACTCGGCGTCTTGGGATCACGCACCTTCAACTGCACTTTACTCGTCGAGTTGGTCTTCGGATCGAGTACTGTCAGGTAATCTCCGCTCTCCTCCAGCGCGCCATAAATCGGTCCGTTGGCGTTAACGGTCGGATTGCGCTTGTCGCTGGCAATGGCGTCGTGCAGATAAACTTTGGGGTCGGCCCAATCCCACATTGTAATGACGACATTTCGCTCACGGCCCTGCGGACGCGAAGGAGCATCCTCCGGCAACTCACCTTTCGCGATGCGATCGCTCCAGTCCGCATACATCGCCAGAGCGCGTTCACGTCCGACCTGATCAAAGCGAGCGCTCATGCCCCCGCCCGCCTGCCCTGCCTTGATCCGCAGATCCCACGCCTCTCTCGAATTCGGAGTCTTACTCACGATGCTCTGCGGAATCTCGCGGGTTGCCTTGTCGCCCATTTGATGGCAGCCGGTGCAGCCGTCTGTATTGACGATCGAGCTGATCCACTGCCCCTGGCTTCTCATATTCGGCGAAATGCCGTTGCCGTTCAGCCCCGTCCCCGGGAAATCACTCTTCGGCGGAATCTGCAACAGCGAAAACCAATACAGCGCCGGATAATATTCGACGGCCGCCTTCTTGTCCGGCGCCAGCACGGCTTTCAGATTAAGATTCTTGCCCGGCGAGGTTTGCACTTTGGGCGAATCGACCAGTCCATAACCACGAACCCACACGTTGTAATTTGCCTTGGGCAGGTCCGGAGTCAAGTAGCGCCCCTGATCGTCGGTTACCACGATCTTGACGAATTTGGTCGGGAGATCCGTGGTCTCGGCAATCACCCAAACTCCGGCTTCAGGTCCTTTACTGCTGGTGACGACGCCGCCAAGATCGGCGGCCCCGACCTTAGCTCCAGCGTTATTGTTTTGAGCGACCAGAATTCCGGCGATGCCGATGATCAGAAGTAG
>Ga0126381_100009526_pt1 | contig 10901 bp, 8 predicted proteins | sample PanSoiMetPlot_28_FD_96465 | JGI IMG/M metagenome (GOLD analysis project Ga0126381, IMG submission 96465) | Tropical forest soil microbial communities from Panama - MetaG Plot_28 | ecosystem: Environmental > Terrestrial > Soil > Tropical forest > Bulk soil | place: Panama | collected 2016-02-17
ATGCCGACTTCCTCTCAGCCTTCCTGCTGGTGAAGAATGAAATTCGCCCCAAGTCAGGCACCCTGCGCGACCGTCTGTGGCGTTGCGCCGCCACTCGAGCCCTGGCCAAGCAGGATGCCGCGGTTCTTGATCACTCCAGCGAACTCTGCCGGACAATCGAGCACGTCTTGCGCATGGTGATTGGCAGAAACGTCCGCTGGCTGCCCTCCTCCGAGCACGCCCGTCATGCCGCCGAAAACCTGACCAGCCAAATCCTGCGCCGCAACTTTCCAGATGGCCTGGAGCAGGAACTGTTAGGAACCTTCGAGCGCGTCCGGGAAATTTATGACCGAGTGATTGTGTGAGTATTCCCAACCGCCAAATAGAGGTTGTCCACCCGACCGGAACACCAAGCCTCTCATTCTTGCAAAGTGGAGGAACGGAACCGCCGACGCGACCCAGCTTGTCAGAGCAACTTGAATCAGAGATGTAGTGTGCCTTATGAACGAGGTCAATTGCGGGGATGGCACCTACTACGGGTGCTTCGATGCCAAGGAATAATTCCTCACCACTCCAAACCCCGCAACCCCAATGTGTCCGATTGACAACCACCGCTCCAGCCGGTGATGGCCTGTGCGGTGAAGAAGGTAAGAAATGCCCACCGAAGTCGCCACCCCGGCGGCCTCCAAGCTGGCAAAGCCGGCGGAGTTGTTCACGACATCGTCCGGCAAAAGAATCTCCTCTCGTCCACGGGCCTGAAAATTCCGCGTCGAGGCGTAATCGAGTCCGCGAAACGCAGCCACCCCTGCAAAGAGTAGAACGTTGGTGTGATCCCAGAAACGGTGGACGGGCGGAGAAGCAATTGGGCGTTCTTCGACGCTAACGTCCGCGTGATCCTCTGCCATGACATTCACCGCAAGGAGCAGGACAACAAGAACGGTTCGCGCCAGTGCGGCCATCCGTTGATTGTAAGTGGAATTGGTGTGGAATGGTTTCTTTTGCTTACATGCGCGCGCAAAGCCGAAGAAGGGTAAAGACGCTTTCGGTAACTTCTTTGACAAGATGGTTCGCGTCGAGTACGCTGCTCGTACTTTGCGGCGACCCTGCTCACGGCAATTCTGTGGCTTCGTGCTTCTGCTGGCCTTTATACGGGCTTTGAGTCCTTCGGCCGGTGCCCAGCAGGCGCCACTGACGGTGCACGTCGACGCAAGAAAACCCGCTCCCTACAAAATTCCCCGCTCCATTTTCGGGGCGTTCCTGGAGCCGATCGGCAATTCGGTCTACAACGGGCTTTGGGCCGACCTTCTCGAGAATCCCAGCTTTGAAGACAATCTGTGGAGCGCACCCACCCTACTGAAGATCATCCACGACCGCCCCGAACTAGCGGTCTCGTCAGAGTTGGCCCTGCCGCTGCCTTGGGAGCCACTCGATCGTTCCGAGGGCGCTCGCTATGCCCCCGAGTGGGATGACGCGGCGAACTCTTCACGGTCACTCTTGTTGATGTCGTTGCCGAATCAACTAACCGGCGTGCGGCAGAGAGTCTACCTGCCCGCCTATCGCACGCTACATTACACCGGCAGCATCTACCTGAAATTGCTGAGCGGTCCAGCCGAAGTAGAAATTTCTATTCGCAAGCGGGACCATCCCACCGACGTGTTTGCGGCCCAGAAGCTCACGCTCTCCGGAAACGGCTGGCAACGGTATGAGTATTCGCTCGAGGTTCCCGGGGGCCGCATCGCCCCGCTCGAGCCAGCGGATTACGTCATCGCCATAAATCAGGGTACGCGCGTTTTGCTGGACCAGGTTTCGCTTATGCCCGCCGACAACATCGATGGCATGGATCCTGACATGATCGCCATGGCTCGGGCCATGAAGCCCTCCATCGTCCGCTTCGGCGGGAACTTTACCTCCGCCTACCATTGGCAGGACGGGATTGGTCCGCGCGATAAGCGCCGCACCATGTTAAACATTGCCTGGGGCATGCCTGAGTACAACCAGTTCGGCACCGACGAATTTCTTCGCTTTTGCGAATTGGTCGGCGCGGAACCGCAGATCGCATTGAATCTTGGCACCGGCACCCCCGAGGAGGCGGCCTCCTGGGTCGAATACGTGAATGCACATTGGGGGAACCATCACGGTGGATTGCTGTGGGAACTGGGTAACGAGCTGTGGGGAACGTTTCAGGTAGGCTATCCTACGATTCCCAAGATTGCCGAGCGCACCACCGTGTTCAGCGATGCCGTGCGCAAAGTCGACCCCCACGCCCGCCTGATCGCAACCGGAGCAGACCCCGACCATTTTCAAGATTGGAATGCGGCCCAACTGGCCAATGCCCCGCAAAGCTTTCAATACCTTTCTACCTATTTCGTGGTGGGGACTAACTCCTTCGAAACTCCGAACCCTAGCGCTGAGTTCATCGCGAAGGCGACGTTTGCTTTACCGGTCGAATTAGGTCGACAACTCGGGAAGATGCACCAGCAAATCCAGAATTCCCCTCGACATGATTCTGTGAAGACCGCGTTTACCGAGTGGCTGTACTGGGCACCGGACGACACCTATCCGCGCTGGGACAACATGGGCGGCGCCATTGGGGCGGCGGGCTTTTTCAATATGCTGATGCGTAACGCGGATATCGTGCCCATCTCGGACATGACGGGGATCGTCGAGTTCGGCGGGATCTGGAAAAAGCGCGGCCGAGTCTTCGGTACGCCCGCATACTGGGTATTCCGCATGTACTCCACTTCCGACGCCACGGTTCCGGTCGAAGCCACTACGAATAGCGAAACCTACAATGTGACCCGCGGCGAGAGCCGCCTACCTGAAATCGACGCTGTGCCTTACCTGGATGTCGTCGCTGCGCTCAATGATGACGGGACAATACTTACGCTATTTTGTGTCAACCGCGATTTGAGCCGCGATCTTCGGGCGCGAATTGACCTGGCCGGATTCGAGCCTAAGCGAGACGCTCTGGTCCACACGCTGCACGCGGAAAGCATTTACGAAAAAAATGAGGAGACCGAGCCTGAGCATATCGCTCCGCGGGACCAGTCGTTGCCGGTCGGAGCAGACGGGTTCAGCTACGACTTTCCCCATGACAGCGTGACCGTAGTCGAACTACACCGCTAAATCTCTTTGCAATTGCGCTCGGTGACGAGTTCCTCCTGGGCGGGGTGCCCGCTGTCTTGCCGGAAGAACCGCACTCACCAAGGAACATTACCGATTGGCTGGGTTTCCTCCTTCGAGTGCCACATGAGGCCACCCCCCGGTCCAGTCGATGGTGGATATCTGCAGATAGGCGTCGCCGCTCTTGTGGTCATAGGCATGGAACACGATGATGTCGCGATCGTCCCCCTGTCCGTGATCTTTTGCCATGCGAATCGATTGCCCGCCAGGCCCAAGCCAGCGGTCGTTTCCGAGCAAAACCGGAGTGGCGCCACCGTCGAGCATCGCAGTGCCGCTGGCGTCGACATAGGGTCCGGTCACGGAGCGGGAGCGGCCAACCATGGTCTTGTAGTTGCTGCGAGTGCCGCGGCAGCACAAGTCGAAGGACACAAACAAGTAGAAAGAACCGCCGTGATAGACCACGAACGGCGCCTCAATGGCCTCCCAATCTCCTGGTAGTCCGGGAGGATTTGGTGGGGGATTTGCCGGCCGTTTTCGCCGGGCTAAGGAGTAGAGCTTCGTATCCGTGCTCGATAGCTTCCCGGTGCGAGGGTCGATGCGGCGCATCTTGATTCCGTCCCAGAAACTGCCAAACGCCAACCAGGCCCCGCCCTTGCCGTCGAGCACCAGATTGGGGTCGATCGCGTTGTAGTTGTCTTCTGCCTTGGAGCGCAGGACAAGCCCACGATCCTGCCAGTGGAAATCCGGGTTGCGGGGATCCAGGGTCTTATTGGTCATTAGCGCGATGCCCGATGTGTTTTTGCCAAATACCGAGAATGCGTAGTAAAGGTGATATTCGCCATGGAAGTAGGAGATGTCTGGCGCCCACAGTTCTCGGGTTTTGGGGCTCTCCTTCTGGATCCATTCAGGAACTTGTGGAAAAACGCTGCCACAACGCTTCCACTCATGGAGATCCTTGGAGCAACGAATCGGGATTTCACCATTTCGGATCGGCCCGTTAGCCGTCCCAAACAAATACCAGGTGTCTCCGTCTTTAATCATTGAAGGATCGTGCACATACTCAGTGTCGCCGGATACCGATATCACGTTTGCGCCCGGTCGAGACGAATCCATTCCCATCACCATCAATCCAGCTGCAACCGCCAGTAGGGGAAGGGGGGATTTCCCAAAACTCCATTTCATGAAGCCTCCTGCGATTTCTGATCCAATCCGATCCGACCTGCAAGTTGGCGCTTTGTCATGGGATTTTCCATGGTGCCTACCATCGCTGCGCTCAACGGTGTGTTTGGATTACATACACGAACAGAATTTCCCTGGCAAGATGCACCTGAGGGACAGCGGTAGACGAGTCGCTCGGCGCACGCCGTCCCCATGGCTCGTCCGGGTTCGGTCATCGAATCATCCGCGTCTCGAGTAAACGGTCTGGATCAACGGAACAACAGGGCAGGCGACATTCGCTCTCCGTTTCGTACTGACTCCGGCTTGGCGAAGGTGCACTTTCGTCCTGTCCTGACCAGACACACCGGACAACTGAGAGTAGCCGGCCACCATCGAAATGGTTGGTCGCTTTCGGCGGCGGACTACCCGTGTGCCCCGGGACGTTCGCGTAGTGCGCAGATCATTGATTCTGCAATGGTTAGCTCACAAATGCCGATGTAAGTGAGAAGGCGGAGCCATGGCCGCCACCCCATGGTCAGAACGGCGCCCATGGAAGTGACCAAGAAAGTGAACTCCCCGAAGTATGAATCCCCCTAGAAACGATCCGTCTCCAGTTATCGACCGCGTGATGAAAATCCGGACGCCCGCGTACAGCGACGCGTCCGATGTCGATTCCGAACCGGTGCGCATCGTCTGGTTGCGCCTGCTTTGGTCGGAACGCCGCTTTCTTCTGCGTGCGGGCGTTTCGGGGCTCGTGCTTTCGATTCTGGTTTCCCTTGTGCTTCCGGTCCGCTACGAGTCACAGACGCGTCTGATGCCCCCCGAACAACAGGGAAGTTCGGGCCTGGCCATGCTGGCTGCCCTGGCATCCAAGGGAGGCGACAGCGATAACAGTTCCTCCTCTTCGTCCGACGGGGCGTTCTCGGGCGGGTTGAGCCGTGTTGCCAGTGACGTCCTCGGGTTGAAAACCTCCGGCGCGTTGCTGGTTGATATCCTCCGCGGCCCGACCGTTCAGAACAGTCTGGTGCAGAAATTCGATCTACGAAACAGGTATCACACCCGCTATTGGCAATCCGCCCGCAGGGTTTTGGACGGTTACACGAGCATTAAAGAAGATCGGAAAAGCGGTGTGATTTCTGTCGCTGTCACCGACCGCGACCCCCGTGTGGCGCAAGAGATGGCCCAGGCCTACGTGGAGGCTCTGAACACCCTGCTGACGCAGGTCTCAACTTCGTCTGCGGGCCGCGAGCGCATGTTCCTGGAACAACGGCTGCAAACGGTCAAAGGAAGCCTCGATGCGGCGTCCCAACAGTTCAGCACGTACGCGAGCAAAACCGGAGCTTTAGACGTACCGTCGCAGACCAAGGCGATGGTCGAGAGCGAAGCCACCCTCGAAGGACAGTTGGTGGCGGCGGAATCAGAACTGCAGGGAGTGGAACAGATCTACACCGATAGCAATATCCGGGTCCGAACCTTGCGGGCCCGTGTCGCGGAATTAAAGCAGCAGGTTGAGAACTTTAGCGGTAATAAGGATGATCCCAATGCGCCACAGTCCCAAATCACCGGCGACCTTCCTTCACTCCGCAAACTGCCATTGGTGGGCGTGCGTTGGGCAAGCCTGTATCGGGAATTCAAGATCCAGGAAGCAGTGTACGCAATGCTGACTCAGGAATACGAATACGCCAAGATTCAGGAGGCGAAAGAAACTCCGACGGTGAATGTGCTCGACGCTGCGCTCCTGCCTGAGACAAAGTCGTTTCCCCCACGTAGTGCCATTACGATTCTCGGTGGGTTCTTGGCTTTTCTCTTCGCGGCGGTGTTCGTGATTGCCGCCAGCACGTGGAAACAGAGCGAGTCTCCCGAGAAACAACTGGCAGCGGAAATTTGGAGGCAAATCGCAGCCGAAAATACCAAGTCGCGAGCCATGCTGCAGCAATTTTGGAGCCGGGTCGGCGGCGGTAGGAATGGCGATCATAATGGTCATCACTAGCAGAGCCCTCGAAGAGCAGGGAATCCGCTACACCCATGTTTCTCTCCTCCGTCCTGTGCATGCCAGCTCCCATTGTTAGAACCGACACCCCCGCAGCTAGCCAGGTCAAATCACCCGGCTTGGCCACGGTTGTGTTCAGGAATATCAGCGCCAACCTGGCGCGCGCCGCTGCGGTTACCGCAGTCGCCATTCTGCTGCCCTCGTATCTGACCCATCACCTGCCGGTCAAGGTTTATGCGGCCTGGGTGCTCATTATTCAGTTGGGCGCTTACGTCTCGTATTTTGACTTGGGCATCCAGACCAGCGTTTCGAAGTTTGTTGCCGAAGAGGATTCGAAAGGCGAGCCTATCGACGCGGGACGCTATGCGAGTGCAGGCCTCGGACTCATGCTCATGGCCGGCGCCCTCGGCGCAGCACTCATCGTCGGCCTCGCGTGGCAAATCCCCAGGCTCTTCTCCGCGATGCCCGCCCAGCTGTTCCCGGAAGTGCGGCTGAGCCTCATCCTGGTCGGCTTTTCGCTCTGCTTCGGACTGGTCTGCTCGGTGTATTCCGCCGTTTTTCTGGGATTGCAGCGCTATTGGATACCTACTCTGATCACGATTTTCAACCGGCTCGCGTTTGCGGCGGGGATTTTTCTGGCGGTGTGGACGGGTGGCAGTCTTGAGATCATGGCGTTGGCGGCGGCTCTGGTAAACGTCGCGGCGGGTTTTTTGCAGGTGCTCGCGTGGAGAAGGCGGGTGAGACAGGTACCGGTATCGCTTTCGTTGCTCGACTTCGGCATTCTGAAAAAGGTTACCCGCTATTGTTCGCTGCAATCGGTCTCAACCCTTGCGATGTTTTGCATTACCGGGCTCGACATCCTCATCGTAGGCCACTTCGATTATGTCGAAACCGCCTACTACTCCATCGCGACTTTGCCCACGAGTTTCCTGCTCTTGATTATCTCCTCGTTCCTCAGCCCATTGATGCCGGCGTCGTCCGCACTGAGCACTCGCTTTTCGCCGGAACAAATGGGAAGCTTCCTCGCCAGAATCACGCGCTACAACACAATCGCTCTGCTTCTGGTGGGCCTTCCCTTGCTGGTCTTTGCCTTTCCCATTCTTCGGATTTGGGTTGGCTCCGACTACGCCGTCCATACGGTTGCCTATTTGCGCATACTGGTTCTCGCAAATGTCGTGCGGAATTTATGTGCGCCGTACGCGACCATGATTACTGCTACGGGAAGCCAAAAAGCTGGGATCGCATCCGCGCTTTCGGAAGCTCTTGTCAACCTCGGGAGCAGTCTCTATCTGGCATGGCGGTTTGGAGCGATGGGCGTGGCAATCGGCACCGTGATTGGCTCATTCGTCGGGGTCCTCGTGCATTTCGTGATCAGTATGAGACTTACTCGCCCGCGAATCTTGGTGCCCAGACGACGATTGCTTTTTCACGGAATTCTGGGACCATCGATCGTCTGCTTGCCTTCGGTACTACTGCTTCTTCGTTGGTGGCCGGCGCACAATTTACAACTGATGTCGGGCATATCCATGCTCTGGGTTCTGGCAACTGCCCTACCGGCGTACTATTCGCTGAACCGAGGGGAACGGCAGAATCTCAGCCGCATGATTCTCCCTTTCCGGCGAAGTTATGGTGGGACCATCCTTTCTGGCTGCTTTTGAGTTCTGAACGAAAAAGGCCGAGGCTGATCCGATGACTCTCTGGTCTGCCGCTCTCAACCACGATAAGAGACTGATCCACAAGTGGAAGCACTATTTCCCCATTTATGAGCGCCACTTCAAGGATTTTGTCTATAAACCGGTTACGTTCGTCGAAATTGGCTGCGGCCCGGGCGGATCGTTGCAAATGTGGAAGCAGTATTTTGGCCCGCACGCGAGAATCGTTGGCATCGACATTAATCCTGACTGCAAGAAATATGCCGAAGACCAGATCGAAATCCACATTGGCGCTCAGCAAGACCTGGCGTTTCTTCAGCGCGTCATCGAGGAAGTCGGCATTCCCGATGTGGTGTTGGACGATGGCAGCCATGTCATGAGCCATATTCTCGCAACCTTTAGCTTCTTCTACCCCAAAATGCTGAAGAACGGCGTTTATCTCGTCGAAGACCTCCACACCGCCTATTGGGATGAGTACGAAGGCGGCCTGCGCAAGCCGACCAGCTTCATCGAGGTCTCGAAGAACTTGATTGACGAACTGAACGCCGATCACTCTCGCGGCGCTCTTTCGTCCACGGAATTCACAAAATCCACCTTAGGGATGCACTTCTACGACAGCGTTGTCGTGTTTGAGCGCGGCGCATATACGCAAAAGTGCGATCCCCTGAGGGGCGGCACAGTCGAGACACTCGTGGAACGAGCCAAAGCGAAACTTGGCAAAGGTTATTTGGCCCCGCAGTCTTCCAATCATTCACGCTCGCGATGACGGCCGAATCCATATGCGCGGTGATGGTTACCTATCACCCCAGCCTGACCGTGTTCGAGAACCTGCGCAATGTGCTGAGTGGCATGCAGGGGCTTGTCATTGTCGACAATGGCTCAACCGGCCAGGAACTGGACGGACTGAGAGCTGCGAGCCGGGACCTGGGTTTTCATCTCATCGAGAATGGCGAAAATCTGGGCATCGCCGAAGCTTTAAACCGAGGTGTAGGTTGGGCCAAGAACTGTGGATACCCGTGGGTGCTTCTCTTGGATCAGGATAGCAGGGCTCGCGACGGGTATGTGGAAGCCATGTTTAAGACTTGGCTCTTTCATCCTCAACGAAACCTGCTGGCTTCCGTTCATCCCCGTTACATGCATCCGGAATTGGGTTGCCGCCCGTTTGCACCCCGCGCCCGAGATGGCAGTCATATCTGGTGCATGACTTCGGGGACGCTGATGCCAACCTGGATTTTCGACAAGGTCGGCTGGTTCGCATCCGAGTTTTTTATTGATTGGGTCGATATCGAGTATTGTTTCCGACTCCGCAAAGCCGGATATCGAATCGCAGAGTCACCCGAGGCGATTCTCGTTCACGATCCTGGGCACTCGGCGCCAACTTCCGTATTGGGCCTGCACTTCTGGCCGAGTCATCACGATGCAAAGCGGCGCTACTACATGTCACGAAATCGCGTCGTCGTCTTCCGCAAGTATCTGCTCCCTCTTCCGGTTTCGACCTTGAAGGCAATGTATGCGGCACTTCGAGATACCGCCAAGTGTTTTCTCGGGGAAGAGGAGCGCCCCCGTAAATTCCGCAATTTTCTTCTGGGTACATGGGACGGCTTAATCGGAAGGATGGGAGTAAGAGAAGGGTTGTGAAGGGAAGGGCGAGTATCGCGGCATGACACACGGGACCAATCGTTACGCCGACTCTGAACTGTGTTTTCCCACCAGTGGTCAGGCGCAACCGGGCGCAAGCCCTGCCCCGTCGGACATAAATCAACCGCGCGTAGCTATTGTTCTTTTGAACTGGAATGGTTGCGAAGACACTCTGGAATGCATACGCTCGCTGCGCCGAATGGAATATCGGAATTGGCACGCTGTCATCGTGGACAACGGCTCAAGCGACGGTTCCGTCGAGCACCTCAGGCGGGCTTGTCCCGAGGTATCGGTCCTCGAAACCCACAGGAATTTGGGCTTTGCGGCAGGCAATAATGTGGGCATTCGCTTCGCGCTCGAGAACGGGGCAGATTACGTTTTTGTTTTGAACAACGATACGACCGTGTTTCCGAAAACCCTCTCGCAGTTAATCGTCTTCGCAGAAAAGCATCCCCAGACCGCGCTGATGGGCCCGAGGATAGTTCGACCGAGCGATTCCCAGCGAGAATGGCCTATCCGCAGAGATCTGGACCTCGTAACTCTGGTATGTGCTTTTACCCCTCTGAGACAAATTATCACGCGCACGCCGGTGGTACGACGCTTCTTCTATTGCACGAATCACGAGCCGGCACCGGCGCAATTCCTTGCCGGAAGCGCCCTTTTCTTTCGAGCTGCCGCCTTCGAGCAAACCGGCCTCTTCGACGAGAGCACGTTCCTGGATTATGAGGAACTGATCATGGCAGCGAAGGTGAGGAAAGCAGGCTTTTCCGCTTACTTCGTGCCGCAAGCGATGATTTGGCACAAAGGCAGCGCTTCCGCTTCCGGGCTGCGGGCAAAAAGATACATCGAAAACGCAAAAAGCGAAGCGTACTTCCTTTCCAACTATCTACGACTCTCGCCATTTGAACGATCGATTGTGCGCCTGATTCGCTTTCTTACTTATAGTCTGCGGGCCCTCCGGTATCGGAATTATCGAAAGCACTTCCATGAGTTTGTGGACGCGCTGTGGGCGCGTCCGTCGGTCAAGGCTGGATAAAAAATGTCAGAACGTAACGTACCTTTTCTGCTGAATTCGACGACAGCCCAGGCTGACACCTGGACCGACCGTTTCCTCTGGACCTTGGCTCGCCATTTTCGTCGCCGGAGATTTCGCAGTTTTGGCAGGTTTCTTTGCGGCCTTGAGAGCATTGTCGATTTCGGGGGGACACCTGAAATCTGGATGAACCTTGGTCGCAGCAATGTCGTTCTCCTCAACATCGATGAACAGCAAGTTCCAGCCGGGTTCACCGCGCTGAAAGGCGATGCCTGCCAAAGCGGATTTTCGGATAGCTCCTTCGATTTGGCTTTTTCGAATTCCACGA
>Ga0126381_100009527_pt1 | contig 10900 bp, 10 predicted proteins | sample PanSoiMetPlot_28_FD_96465 | JGI IMG/M metagenome (GOLD analysis project Ga0126381, IMG submission 96465) | Tropical forest soil microbial communities from Panama - MetaG Plot_28 | ecosystem: Environmental > Terrestrial > Soil > Tropical forest > Bulk soil | place: Panama | collected 2016-02-17
GCCCTCGCGGGTGCGCGGGTCGGGCATCCGGCCCTCGCTGTCGTGGGACGGCCGCAGTGCTAGTGCCTCCCTGGCCATCGCCGTGCCCCGCGCCGGATCGAACTCGGCCGAGGAGGCGTAGTCGGGGTCCTGGTAGCCGATGACCCGGTTGGACCAGTCGAACAGCAGCCAGCGGTCCTGCTCGGGCATGCCGAGCACGTCGGCCAGGGTGAGCAGGGGCAGGTCCGCCGCCACGTCCTTGGCGAAGTCGGCGTGGCCGCGTGAGCCTTTGAAAACCTGGTCGCAGATGGCCCGCACATGCCCGCGGATGCGGTCCTCCAGCTTCGCCACCGCCCGCGGCGTGAACGAGCGGCTTAGCAGCCGCCGCAGCCGGGCGTGCTCCGGGGGGTCCATGTTGAGCATCATCCGCCGGACGTAGCCGAGCGCCTGCGGCGTGGCCGGGTCCCGGATCTGTGTCGCGCCGACCGCGGACGAGAACAGGTCCGGCCTGGTGAGTACCGCTTCGACGTCGGCGTGCCTGAGCACAAGCCAGAACCCAGGGCCTTCCGGCCAGCCCAGGACCGGGATCTCGGGCACCCAGGCGACCGGGGTGTCCTGCCGAAGCCGGGCCAGGGCGTCGAAGGGCACGCCCTCGGTGTAGGTGGCCGGGTCGAAGACGACTTCCGGGTCGGGCCGGGCCAGCGTCATTCGCGCCCCAGGAACTCCTCGATGGACGTGGCGAGCGACACCGGGGACTCGAACATCGGGTAGTGCCCGGCGTCGGGCAGGATGGTCAGCTCGGCGTTCGGGAAGAAGACGCACCAGGTCCGCTCCATGAGATCGGCGGACAGGGCCGGGTCGTTGACGCCGACGATCAGCTTGACCGGCGTGACGGTGTCCCTCATGGCCTGGCCGGAAAAGTCCGCCATGGCCCAGGCCCGCAGATAGGCGGCGAACGCCTCGACCGTGGAGTTGTCCAGTGAATGCTGGACCATACGGTGGATGAAGGTCTTGGTCAGCTTGTTCCCGGTGGTGAAGTCGATGATCGCGGCCCGGTCCCGGGGCTCGGTGGGTGCGCCGGAGAACAGGGCCCAGCTTTCGTTGTCCATGGGCATATGGCCGGCCGGCACCGCGTTGAGGCCGACCAGCTTGCGAACCCGGCCCGGCGCCTGCAGCAGCACCCGGTGGGCGAACTTCGCGTCCATCGCGTGCCCCACCACCGAGAACCGGTCCCAGCCGAGGTCATCGGCCGCGGCCAGCGCGTCGGCGGCCACCTCGTCGACGGTGAAGTCGCCGGGGGCATCGCGGCGGTCGCCGTAGCCGCGCAGGTTCATGAACACGTAGGTGTAAGCCGACCCGTCGATGAATTCGGGAAACGAGCCCCAGCCGCGGGCCGAGCCGAACCAGCCGTGTATGGCCAGGACATGGTGGTCTCCGGATCCGACGGTCAGATACGAACTCGCCACGCCAGCCTCCCCATGAGCACCGTTGCTACCTGGTGCCGACTCTAGCCAGCGTGCGCGGCCGGGCTCAGACCAGGTAGCCCGAGACGGACATCAGGACGGACCCGGAGGTGGTGGCGCGTCCGGCGGGCCTGATACGCGGCGCCTCGGCGCGTTCGGCCTGGATCGGGGATAGCCGGGTAGTGGTGGCACCAGGATCAGCAGGCTCTCAGTACGGGGGCGGGCCGTGGCGCAGGCTGGTGTCATGACCACCACATTCGGTACCGCGGTGCGGGATCCGGCCACCGCCGCGCGGGGGCGCTGGCTGATGCTGACCGTGCTGCTGGCCGGGCAGTTCATGGCGCTGCTTGACGTCACGATCGTCAACGTCGCGATGCCCACGATCGGGCGGTCGCTGCACGCGTCGGGAGCCGAGCTTCAGCTCGTGGTGGCCGGCTACACCGTGAGCTACGCCATGATGCTGATCACCGGCGCGCGGATGGGTGATCTTTACGGGCGCAGGCGGGTCTTCCTGGCCGGGGTCGCCGTGTTTACCGCGGCGTCGCTGATCTGCGGGATCGCCCCCGGCATCGAGGTGCTTATCGCGGCCAGGTTCCTTCAGGGGGCCGGGGCGGCGGCGATGATGCCCCAGATCATGAGCGTCATCCAGGTGCGGTTCGACGGCGCGGCCCGGGCGCGGGCGCTGAGCGCGTACACGGCCGTGCTGTCCTCCGGGTTCGTGGCCGGCCAGGTGATCGGCGGCGTGCTGGTGACCGCGAACCTGTTCGGCGAGGCGTGGCGGCCGGTGTTCCTGGTCAACGTGCCGATCGGGCTGGCCGTGCTGGCCCTGGTGCCGCGCGTGATGCCGCGGGATCAGCCAGGTCGCGGCCGGCAACTGGACCTGGCCGGGCTGGCTATCGCGGTGCCCGCGGTGTTCCTCGTGGTGCTGCCGCTGATGCTGGGTCACCAGGAGAACTGGCCGGGCTGGGTGTTCGCCTGCATCGCTCTCGGGCTCGTGCTGTCCGCGGCGTTCGTGGGTCTGGAGCGGCGGATCGCGGACCGGGGCGGCGATCCGCTGCTGAACCTGGCGGTGCTGCGTGCGCCCGGCCTGGTGCCGGGCCTGGCCGCGGTGGCCGTGCTGATGATCACCTACGGGGGCTTCCTGTTCAGCTTCGCGCTACACCTGCAGGTCGGGCTGGGCGACAGTGCCCTGCGCGCGGGCCTAACGTTCGCGCCGTGCGCGCTGGTGTTCGGGGTGTGCGGGTACTTCTGGCGACGGCTGCCGGCCTCCTGGCATCACCTGCTCGCCCCGGCGGGCTGCCTGGTCGCGGTGGGCGGCTACCTGGCCGTGGCGTCCGTGCTGCGCTCGGGCGGTCAGGGCGGTGTGCCGTTGCAGGTGGCGATGGTCGTTACCGGGGTGGCGCTGGCGCTGGGGTTCAGCCCGCTGGTCACGCACGCGCTGGTCCGGGTGCCGAGGCAGCAGGCGGCGGACGCGAGCGGGCTGCTGACCACGACGATCCAGCTCGGGCAGGCGGTCGGGGTGGCGACGTTCGGCAGCTTGTTCCTGACCCTGGACACCGGCCGCGGCGCGGCGGCCTCGGCGATCTCCGGGCACGCTCTGGCGGGCACCATGAGCTGGCTGGCCATAGCGATGCTGCTGGCGGTGGTGGCGGGGATCCCGCTGGCCCGGACGGTGGCTTTGGCCCGTGAGGCCAGCGGCGATTTAGCCGCGGGGAAGCGTGAGCGTCAGCTCGGTACCCTCGCCCAGTTGGCTGCGGACGGTGAGCTGCCCGTCGTGCGCCCGGGCCAGTTCGGCGGCCACGGCCAGGCCGATGCCGCTGCCGGAAAGCTGCGCAGCCTGACGGCCGCGCCAGAACCGGTCGAAGATGCGAGGCAGTTCGTCGGCGGGAATGCCGGTGCCGGTGTCGGTGACGGTCAGCACGGCTTGTCTGGCCTCCGTGGGTCCGGCCGCGATGGTGACCCGGCCGCCAGCCGGGGTGAACTTCAGCGCGTTGGTGAGCAGGTTCGTGATGACCTGATGCAGCCAGCGCGGGTCGGCGTCGATGCCGACCGCGGTGAGTTTGCGGTCCAGGGTGATCCCGGCCGCCTCGAACCGGCCGGCTAGGCTGTCCGCCGCGGCGGCGGCGATGTCGGCCAGGTCGCAGGGACGCCGCGTCAGGTGCAGGGCGGCGGCGTCGGCGGCGGCCAGGGTCTGCAGGTCGCCGACCATGCGGGCCAGCCGCAGCACCTCATCGCGCAACGATGCCAGCTGGTCCGGGGTCGGCTCGGTGATCCCGTCGAGCAGGGCCTCGTGACCGGCCTGCAGGACCGCGACGGGGGTGCGCAGCTCGTGCGCGACGTCGGCGACCAGGTCACGGCGCAGCTGGTCCTGCCGGTCCCGCGTGTCGGCCATCTGGTCGACCGCGGCGGCCAGCTCGCGCAGTTCGCCCGGCGCAGCGACGTCGCCGACCCGGGCGGCGCGTTCGCCGCGTCCCATGGCCCGGGTCACCGCGATGATCCGCTCCACCGGGCGAGTGATACGCCGGGCCATGGCCAGGCCGGTGAGCAACGCGAGGACCGCGGCCAGTCCGGCGGCGCCGAAGATGGCCTGCAGCAGGTCGGACTGCAGAGCACGGTCCGCGCTGGCCAGCCCGGAATTGGTGAACCGGACGACGGCCTGCCCGACCGGCTCGCCGCCGACCAGCACCGACGCGCTCTGTTCCGGGGCCGCCCGCTGCGCGGCGAAGTCTGCTGACGTGGAGACGACCTGGCCGGCGGCATCGCGGATCTGAGCCTCGGCACCGGTCCGGGTGGCCAGGTCCAGCACCGGGGACAGGTCGGCCGACGCCCAGCTGTCGTTCTTGTCCCACGCCGCCCCGGCTGCCACCGCGATCGCGCCGGTCAGGTCGGCACGTTGCTGGTTGGTCAGGGCTGAGACGTCCGCGGCGGCCAGAGCGGCGGTGAGCCCGGCGAGCAGGGCTACCGCGGCCAGCGCGACCGAAAGGAAGGCCAGTGCCAGCCGCAGGCCCAGCGTGCTGCCACGAGGCGCGGGGGCCGAGACCGGGCGGTCGGCGTCAGTCATCGCGAGTCAGGCCCAGGCGGTACCCGCCGCCCAGGACGGTCTGCACGACCTGCGGATGGCCCGGGTCCTGCTCGATCTTGCGGCGCAGGTTCTTCACATGCGAGTCGATGGTGCGCTCATACCCCTCGAACTCATACCCTCGCACCCGGTTGATCAGCTCGAACCGTGAGTACACCCGACCCGGGACGGTGGCCAGCGCACCCAGGATGCCCCATTCCGTCGGGGTGAGGTCAGCGGCGGCGCCGCGCACGACGACCTGTCGTCGCGGCGTATCGATGAGCAGGACGCCGCCGCCGTAGCTGACCGGGCCCGGTGCCGCGACCGGGGCACCGCGCCGCAGAATAGCCTGGACCCTCAGGACAAGCTCGCGCGGGCTGAACGGCTTGGTGACATAGTCATCGGCGCCGAGTTCCAGTCCCGCGATCCGGTCCTCCTCGCCCGCCTTGGCGGTCAGCATGAGGATGGGCACGGCGCCGGCGGCGCGCAACTCGCGGGCGACGGTCTCGCCGGGCACGTCCGGCAGGCCGAGATCGAGAATGACCAGATCCGGCGCGGCCTCGGATGCGAGCGTGATGGCCTCCGCACCGGAACTCGTCGACAGCACGGTCAAGCCGGCCCGCTCCAGATAGGACCGGACCAGCTCGCGCAGCTTGCGCTCGTCCTCCACGAGCAGCACCGTCGCCGTCATGCCGCCTCACCACCTGTCTGCCGGTCCGCCCGGCACTGTTCATGATTCCCGCCGGGGCGAGCCCATAGCCGCCTCCGGCTCAACCTCCACGTGATCATCACAGCGGCTTCACCCGCTGTACGCCACTGTGCGGTGTCCTCGGAGGTGGACGCGAGGGAACCGAGGATATGACAGGCGAGGGAGGCGAACGTGACGGCCGCCAGCCTGCTGATTCTCCTGCCGTGGCTGGTCTTCGCGGCGGGGCTGGTGGTGATCGGCTTGCGTCTGCTGCTCATCCGCCGGGACCGGCGGCGCAGGTGAACGGGCCTGAGAGCTGGCACTCTCCACATGAATCACACAAGGCCCGCACGAGGTTGCCACACCAGCCGACTGAGGTGGGCTGATCTGGCCGGCGGTGGTCAGCGGTCGCGGCTGCGTTACCGGTAGGAGGAGTATGGCCTGGGGGGGCCGGAGGCGGCCTAAGGCAGGCTGGCCAACCAGGGCCGCCGGCCAGATGCCCGAGGTGGACCAGGTGCCGGGTCCCGCGGACTTGAGCCGGTGGTGCGGGGGCCGGCTCAGAGCCCGGTGACCCGGGGTTCAGGCTGCGAGCTTGGCGTGCTTTTCCGGGATGGCGTCGTGATCGGCGCTGGCCCGGGCCTGGGTGGCCGGGCGGGGTTCGGCGGCGCGGAGCTGACCGTCAGCCGGGGCGCGGTTCCCTGGCCCGGCCGCCTGGGTGCCGTGCTTCCACTGCGGGTGGCTGGCGGCGTACGCCACCAGGATCAGCCACGCGGCCAGCGCGACGGTCACCACGATCGGGATGACGATGAGGGAGGCGGTGGATCCGTCCATTGTCGGCACTTCCTTCCGGGATTAGGACCTAATCCGAGGCTGCCAGCCGCCGGTCACCGTCAGTAGGGGGCCGGGTGCTTGAGGGGATACAAGGCTGGCTTGTACCCGGCTATGCTGACCGGATGGGGCTCAGCGCCCACGTTCCCGACCTGGCCGCGCTCGAGGTGCTGCTCGGCGTGGCCCGGACGGGCAGCCTGAACAGCGCCGCTCAGCAAATCGGCGTCAGCCAGCAGGCGATTTCGGCGCGGATCCGGGCGATGGAGGCACAGACCGGCGTGACGCTGGTGCGCCGCACCCCGCGCGGATCAAGCCTCACCGCCGAGGGCGCGGTGATCGCGGAGTGGGCGGCCCGGGTGCTCGATGTCGCGACCGGGCTGGACGCCGGGATCGCCGCGCTGCGCGCCGACCGGCGCAGCCGGCTGCGGGTCAGCTCCAGCTCGACCATTGCCGAGCAGCTGCTGCCGACCTGGCTGGCGTCGTTCCGTGCCGCGGCCGCAGGCCCCGGCGGCCCGGCCCCCGACGTCGTGCTGACCGCCGTCAACACCGAGACGGTCATCGGTCATGTCAGCGAGGGGGCGGCGGATCTCGGCTTCATCGAGGGCCCGCGACCACCTACCGGGCTGCGCAGCCGGATCATCGGCCATGACCGGCTGGCCGTGGTCGTTGCTCCCAGCCATGCCTGGGCCCGCCGTCGCCGCGGCATCAGCGCGGCGGAGCTGGCCAGTACTTCCCTGGTCAGCAGGGAAGGCGGCTCGGGGACCCGGGACACTCTGGCCGCGGCGCTGGCCGCCGTGCTCGGCCCGGGATACACCCAGGCGCCCGTCGCGCTCTCGCTGTCCACCACGGCGGCGGTCCGCGCGGCCGTGCTGGCCAGCGCCGCACCCGCGGTCATCAGCGAACTGGCCGTCGCCGACGACCTGGCCGCGGGCCGGCTCACCGAGGTTCACACCGACGAGCTTGACCTGCGCCGGTCGCTGCGCGTGATCTGGGCTGGCACCGCGAACCCGCCCGCGGGCGCGGCGCGAGACCTGATCGCCCACATCCTGAGCCGCCGGATTCCCGCGCCATAGACCGAGCCGTCCGGCTGCAGCATCATCTGGTAGGAGCCCGCTCGCGCGTGGCCGGGTGGGTGCGCCACGGCCCGTTCGGCTGAAAAGGTCTTTACCCCGAACGGGCCGTGGCGCGTCCGGCGGGACCTTAGATGTCGCGGTCCCCGCTGGTCGCGGCGGCTCGGGTTCGCCATGATGGTCTGGTGATGAGCGGCGGTGAGCCGGCCGGGGTGGCCTTCCCGGCATCGGCCGACGGGCGCCGGAGCACCTCGGCGCTGGGCCGGGCCGTGGTCGCGGACGCGCTGAACCCGGTCGATCCCGCCGCGGCCCGCGCCGCGGAGCGGGAAGCCAACTGGCGCACCGGCTACCCGGCGCACTTCTGCGGGCTCATCGAGGCGGGGCTGGCCTCTAAGCAGGCCGCGGTGTCAGTGGCCCGCGCGGGCCTGGAGTCGCTGCACCGGCGGATGCGGGTCATCGGTCGCGATGGCCAGGAAGCCGGGCTCGACGCGCTGGTCTCGGCCCCGGCCGGCGGGGGGCTGGCCACGGTCACCGTGGCGGGGACCGAGGTGGCCGAGCGCGAGTTGTCGGTGCCGTACCGGGGCGAGCAACTGCGCGGCAGCGCCCTGGGGCGGCAGCTCGACACGTGGGTGGCCGACGGGGTGATCGAGCCGTCGTGCGCGGAGGCCGTACGGACGGTCGCGGCGCACCCTGACTGGCTGGCCGTGCCCGGCCGGACGATCGTGGTGCTCGGGGCGGGCGCCGAAGTAGGCCCCCTGCCGGTGCTGCTGAACTGGGGCGTCCGGGTGATCGGGGTCGACCTGCCGCGGCCGGTCATCTGGGAGCGAGTGCTGGGCGAGGCGCGGCGCGGCGCGGGGACACTGCTCGTCCCGGTGGCCGCGGCCGGGACCGGCGACGCGGATCTCGCGCAGCGGGCCGGGCTGGACTTGACCGATGACGTCCCGGCCGTGGCCGACTGGCTGGGTGGTGTTGACGGCCCCCTGGTGCTCGGCAACTACGTCTACGCCGACGGCGCGGCCAACGTCCTGCTGTCCAGCGCCGTGGACGTGCTGACCGTGCGCCTGCAGGCTGCGCGGGCCGATGTCGCGCTCGGGTTCCTGGCCACGCCGACCGACGTGTTCGCCGTCCCGGCCGATGCGGTGGCCCAGGCCGCCCGGGCGTACGCCGCCCGGTCCGCAGCCGCGAAGCTCGGCGGCTGGCCGCTGCGGGTGCTGTCCGGCGGGCGGCTGCTGCGCCGCGCCTACCCGCCCGGCGCCGACCCTGGCATCTGCGACAGCCTGATCCCGCAGCAGGGACCGAACTACGCGCTGGCCAAGCGGGTGCAGCGCTGGCGTGCGACCGTGGCCCGGGATTCCGGCACCTTGGTGTCGATGAACGTGGCCCCGCCGACCCGCACCCGGTCGGTGCTGAAGAACCGGGCGCTGGCGGCGGCGTACGTGGGCGCGGCCCGGTTCGGCGTTCAGGTCTTCGAGCCCGCCACCACCAAGACGCTCATGGCGGCCCTGCTCGTCCATGACCTGCACGCCAGCGGCGGGCCGGTGCAGGCGCACCCGTGGCAGGACGAGGCGCACGCGGCCGCTCACGGCGGGCTGTGGCGCAGCGCCTATGCGCCGCGCAGCGCGCTGACGCTCGCGGCGCTGATGGGCTCGCTGGGGCGGGGCCGCGGCGCTTAGTGGGGCGTGGCCGGGGTCAGCCCGCGGCGGTTGATGGCCCGCTGCAGGGCCGACCGGTTCGGCGGTCGGGGTGCGGTCTGCACGGCGACGGCGACCAGGTCGGTGTAGGCGTCTTGGCGCAGCCGCTTCAGCAGAGCCTGGGCCGAGTTCTTGAGCGTGCCGGTCAGGCCCGCCAGCGAGAGGCCGGCGATGGCCAGCACGCCGGACAGGGTCTTCGCCCAGGACGCGGCGGCGGGCGCGTTGACCAGGAACAGCAGGGTGATAAGGGCGGCGAGGCCGAAGATGGTGGCCGCCAGCTCGGGCCAGAAGATCTTGAGGGCCCGGGCGAACAGGCGGTAGTCCCTGATGAAGGCCGCGGGGGGGATCAGCGTGGTGGGGTCCTGCCCGAGGATGATCAGCTCGTACCAGCGGCGGATCTGGTTGTACAGCGCGGCACAGGCCTGGTCCGGGTGGCCCAGCCAGGTCGGCGTGACGACCACGGTCTTCCACACCTCGAGCGAGCCGGCGATGGCCGGCGCGGTGTACTCCCCCATGTACGTGGCCAGCCGGCCGGTCAGCCGGGACAGCTCGTCGCAGCGCCGCTCGCCGAGCAGGAAGCTCCAGCTGGCCGAGCCGTCCTGCTGACCGGGATTCAGCGCCCAGTAGGTATCGGCCAGGCCGCGGCCCAGCTGGTAGCCGATGGCCTGGCTCGACGAGAGCGCGGCGAGCCGGTCCTGGATGTGGGCGTCGAATTGCCAGATCAGTTCGGCCAGATCGGCCCAGCGCTGGCGGGCGGCGGCGGCGAGTTGCTGCTGACGCTGGATAATGGCCTCGGCGGCCACCTCCGGGCTTTGTTGCGGAAGGGCTTCGATCACGTGCTCCAGGGCGGCTTGTCCCGCTTCCTCACCGGTGCAGCTCTCCTGTTCCCGCTGTACGGTGGCGGCGGCGGCGTGCGCGAACTGCGCCGCGGCCAGGGCCTGCTGGCGCCGGGCCACGACGGCCCGCTGGGTGGCCAGGCCGGCCGCCAGCACCTGGCGGGCCGACTCGGTCGTGTCCGTGGCGTCAAGTTGCCGGAGGATGCCGAGGGCCTCCTGGAGGGCGTCAGCCGCCTTGAGCGCGCGCGCGTGCGCGAGCAGTATGGCCTTGTCGCCGAGGGCGGCGCTGAAACTGGTGCCGTCGGGGGCCTGATCGACGTGCAGTTCCTGGGCCAGTTCGGCAACGACCGACTGGATCTCCACGCGGAGTTCGGTCTTGCCGCGCTCGATCCGCAGCGGCAGGGGGTGACTGACGTGATCGGGCATGCCGATCACGTCGCCGGACGGTCCGTCCGGCCGGTTCCGGCCGCGCATCTCCGCTACCGACCAGCCCAGCCGCAGCGCGGCCAGCACGTCCTGAGCGTCGTCGGCGTTGGCCATGGCCTCCCTCTTTCGCGCTCGTGGCTGCGGTGCGGCGCCACCGCGGGTATATGCGGTCGGATGAATGAATCATGACCCCGGCACGAACGGTTGTCCCTTACGCCACGCGGGCACCTGGCCGGCCTGCCCGCCTCGGGCGGACGCGACCAGTGCCGCGGCTTCGGTGAGCCCGGCGGCGATCGCCCAGGCGGCGCCGGCTACGCCGCCTTCCGGGCGCTTGTGCTTGCAGATGAGGGCGGCCAGCGGCACGGTGACCGAGATGACGTAGACCATCAGCGCGGACACCAGCCATCCTGCGGCCGCGGCGTACATGCCGAGCCAGAAGGCGCCGGTTCCGTAGGTGACGGCGGAGGCCAGCGCCAGCATGAGGCCCGGCCAGGCCCTGCGGCGCGGCCGGGCGCCTATCCCACGCCCGGGCCCCTATCGGCAGGCCAGCGGAGAATCCACTAAGTGTGGTTGTTTCACTACTGATAGCGACTCATCCGATATCACGGTCAAGACCTTTGCTGACTCAATGAATCTGACCTGTCACTATGGGTTGCAGCTGAACCGGTGAGCGGGACTCGCAGGGCCAGCGCGGCGAGAATCGTGGCCGCCCCCGCCAGCGCCATCGCGACTCCGGCCCCGAAGGCCGCCGCCAGGCCGCCGGTTGCCGGGGGGAACAGGCCTTGCCCGGCCATCGCCCCGGTCGAGTTGAGGCCGAAGGCCTGACCCCGCAGCCGGGCCGGCAGGCTGTCGAGGAAGGCC
>Ga0126381_100009528_pt1 | contig 10899 bp, 15 predicted proteins | sample PanSoiMetPlot_28_FD_96465 | JGI IMG/M metagenome (GOLD analysis project Ga0126381, IMG submission 96465) | Tropical forest soil microbial communities from Panama - MetaG Plot_28 | ecosystem: Environmental > Terrestrial > Soil > Tropical forest > Bulk soil | place: Panama | collected 2016-02-17
GCCACCCCGGTGGTCATCGCCAGCCCTCAGCTGGCCCCTGCCAGCCTGTCGGACGTGGCCGCAGTGCAGCAGATGGCCGGAACGGTTGATGACGGCAGCGTGGACCTGAGCGCCGCGCAACTAGAGGGGAGCATGACGTGAGCACACCATCAGGAGGTCACCCCGACTGGCAGACCATCGTCCAGTCACAAACACTGAACTTGTTCGCGGCGCTGCAGCCCACTTACGGGACAGGCAACACCGACACCCCGGTCATCCCGACCGGCAACTACGGCAGCATTCAGTGCCTGTGCCAGGCCACCGGGGCAGGGATGCAGCTGTCGGTGCACACCTACACCGACGCGGCGGGGGTCAATGAATTCGCGGTGGACACGCTGCTGCTGCGCCAGGGCGGGGTGGTGCAGCCCAGATTCCCGATCCGTGGCCCGTTCATCCGGCTGCGGATATTCAACAATTCCGGGGGGTCAGCTGCGGCTTTGACGTGGGCGCAGCTGGTGTCCACTGCCACTCCCACGATGACGTTCCCCATCACGAGCGCGATCGCCGGGGAGAACAGCCGCAACCTGGCCGCCAGCGGCACGCTCACCTATGCGCTGGTGGTGATGAAGCCTGGCCTGGCCAATTTCCATTTCAAGCCAGCGGATGCCACCGGCAAGCTGAATGTGTCGGTGTTCACCACCGATGAGTTTTCTAACCCGGTGCTGGATATCGCCACGTTCACTGGCCTGGTGGCTGAGGTCAACACGCAGCTGGTGCTGCCCGCGCGGCCTGTGTCCATGCAGGTGATCAACACCGACGGGGCAGCGGCACACACCTACTCCATCAGCCTGATCTGCCCCCCGAGCGTGGGCTGACCGTGGGTGACATCTGGCCCTACGGCGGGCCCAAGCACGTGACCTGGGACCAGGTCAACAACTGGATGTCTAACCACAATCAGGGGCGCTACCTGTCGGCAGTGTTCGCTGCGATCGCCACCGCAGAGTCCGGGCTGGATGAGCATGTAGTCAACGACACCCCCAGCACCGGGGACTACTCGGTGGGCCTGTTCCAGATCAACTACTACGGCAGCCTGCGGGCCGGTCGGATCAGCGAATTCGGCACCCCGCGTCACCTGGCACAGTGCGGGCTGGACTGCCAGGGGCACGCGGCCATCTCGATCGCCAACAGCCAGGGCCTGTCCGCCTGGTCCACCTACAACAGCGGCGCGTACCTGCAGTACATGCACGGGGTGAGCGGCACGCCGGGACCAGTCGGGGGCAGGGAGGGCCTGCCGCCGCACAACATCAGCCCGCCTAAAGAGGACTGGTCGGACACCATCCGGATCGCGGCCAACGCGCACCGGGGCAGCGCGGCCAGGTTCGACAATGCATCTAAGGCCCTGCGGCACCTAGTGAGATGAGGCAGTGATGGCGCAAGTCAGTTACCACGTCCTGGGCGATGAGATCACCCAGACCACCACCCTGAAGCCAGGCGGCACCGGCATTACCGACGTGTACGAGGTGCCGTTTGTGATCGACTCCGGGCCCAGCATGGGCCACCGTGGCACCGTCCAGATCGCCAGTAACCAGTTCAATGAGGCCACCGTCCGTGAGGCGATAGAGGCGCAGGTCGGCGCGGTGCACGCGGTGGCCAGCATCAGGTCCTGACGTGCTTGGCTGGATCGGGGAGTTTGTCTCCCGCTGGTCGGGGGTTGTCACCGCGCCGATCCGTGACCTGGTGCACTGGGCGGTCCATGCCCTGGCCAGCGTCGTCTATACGGTGTTCGGCAACGTCGGGGGCATCTGGCGGGACCTGGCCGGTGCCTGGCAGCTGTTCAACCGGATGCTGGACAAGTACCTGCCCGGAGTGTGGGACGCGTTCCGGCGCATCTTCCTGGTGGACATTCCGGCGCTGTGGCGGTGGATCACCGGGCAGGTGGCCAAGCTGTGGCACGACCTGGTGAAGCTGTACGACCTGGCCAGGGCCTACGCCCTGGACCTGTACCACGCGGCGCTGCACGCGGTCAGTGACCTGCTGCGGTGGGTTATCCAGCATGTGCTGGACCCGCTGGCCGCCGCGTTCGCCCAAGCCTGGCACTGGATCACCCATGAGGGCGCGCTGGTGTTCTACTACCTGACTCACCCTCCGGCACTGGCGCGGCTGATCCTGGCCGCCCTGATCCAGGCAGCTGAGGACGCATTCTGGACGGTGTCCGGGCCCATCTTGCAGTTTGTGCTGCGGCTGGTGCTGCACAACACCCGCCGGCTGGTGCAGCTGGCCGAGCAGGTAATCGCGGCGGTGCTGTGACATGGCCGACCGGATCGGAGACAAAGTCGGGCCGCGACTGGCGCAGCTGGTGGGCCAGTATGTGCTGGCCGCCCGCCGTGACCATGTGCCGATCGATGCGCGCATTCATCAGCTGGCCTCCCAGGCCCTGATTGACCGGGCGGGCCTGGAGGTCGCGGAGCACATACGCCCGTTCACCGATGGCGCGATCGCAGCCAACCCGGACATGCATCCCGACGTGCGGGCCTACCTGCAGCGCACCGGCAGTGGCAAGCACCAGCTGCAGGCCCTGGCGGGCTTTGTCGGGCTGCAGGCGGCAGGGTCGGCGCTGTCCACCCTGCTGAACAATGAGGTGGCACCGTTCGTCTACCCGATCATCGCGTCTAACCCGCACCTGGTGCTGGACCCGCAAACCGCTGCCCGGCTGAACGCGATCGGCATATTCGCCGACTCCGACGCGGCCAATGAGGGCAACAGGTCGGGGATCGACTCCAACCGGATGGCGTGGCTGAAGCAGCTGCAGCAGGCAGTGCCGGACAGTCAGACCATCGGCACGATGCTGGACCGGGGCCTGCTGTCGGAACGGGACGCGAATTACTGGATACAGCGCGGCGGTTATGGCCCGACGCTGCACCAGCCGCTGCTGGAACTGCGGCGGCAGCTGCTGAGCGTGGCGGATGCTGCGCTGGCTGTGCTGCGCGGAAACATCAGCCAGGACCAGGGCCTGGCCATCGCGGCGGCCAACGGAATGCACGGGCCTGACTTCCTGACCTTTGTCGACAACACCGGGGAGCCGCTGGCGCTGGAGTCACTGGCGGAGGCTTTGCGGCGCGGGTTCATCGACCGGCCTGCGTTTGAGCGCGGCATCCGCCAGTCGCGGGTGCGTAACGAATGGATACCCACCGCGCTGGCCCTGCGTTACTCGCCCATGTCCACCGCTGATGCGGTGGAGGCTGCGGTGCAGGGGCACCTGGACCAGGCGGCCATGGCCAGGATTGCGGACCACAACGGGCTGGAGCCAGGGCAGGTAGACGTCCTGTATCAGACCGCTGGTGAGCCGCTGTCCCGCACCGAGATGGAGCAGCTGTTTAACCGGGGCATCGTGTCCGCTGACCAGGTGCGGCAGGCCATCCGCGAATCGCGGGTCAAGGACAAGTACGTGGACCTGGCCCTGGACCTGCATGTGCGGCTGCCCGAGGGCCGCCAGATCGTGTCCGCGATCACCCACGGCGCGGCCACCAAGGCCCAGGGCCTGGCGCTGCTGGCTGAACTGGGCTACAGCCCGGAGGTGTCCGCCATCCTGGTGGCTGAGGGCACCAACGCCAAGCTGGGCACCCATCACGCGCTGACCACGGCGGAGATCCGGCAGTTGTACACCGCCGCGATCTTCACCAGGGCGCATGCTGAGCAGCTGCTGGAGTCCGCAGGGTTCGACCATGCAGACGCTGACTACCTGGTCAAGTCGTGGGACTTCCTGGCTGAGGCAGCGGTCACCCGGCAGGCCATCGGCGCTGTCCGGTCCCGGTATGTGGCCCGGCACATCGACTGGACGCAGGCGGCAGCGGACCTGACCGCGCTGGGCATCCCGGGGCCAGCGCATGAGGTGTACAGGCGCACCTGGGATATCGAACTGGCCGCGTCCACCCGGCAGCTGACCGAGACGCAGATCGTGTCCGCCCATCACAAGCAGCTGATCACCGGGCAGGACGCTTACCAGCGGCTGCTGCACCTGGGGTACGTGTCCGGGGATGCCAAGATCCTGCTGGGGGTTTCGCCAGGTGACGCGGTGCCGCCATGATTGGCGCATGACAACACCAGGCCACCCGGTAGACACCACTGCTGGTGACTTCCCGCTGCTGCACGCAGCCAAGACTGCGATCAGGGGGCACGCCGCGATCGCGGAACGCATCGCCGAGCATCGCGCTCAGATCGAGCAGGAGCGGCTGAGACGGGCCAGGGCCCTGGCGTCCACCCCCGACGCGGCCAGCCCGCCAGCAGGCACCACGTAGCGCTGTGACCGCCATCCTGCTGGGAGCAACCCCCCGGCCAGGTGGTGGCCTGGTTGTTGTCATCTCCACCAGCCCTGGGCACCGGGTCCAGCTGGTGACAACCCAAAGTGAGCTGACCCCGCAGCTGGCCGCTGACGCGGTGGCTGTGGCGCAGCTGCTGACGCGAAAGGACACACCATGACCATGACCCCGCCCGAGAAACTGGCCGCATCGATCGGTCACATGTGCGAGTCCGGCTGCGGCCGGATGGCAGACATCGTGGTGGTGCAGCTGGCCACCGGGGAAACCAACATCCAGTGCCAGGTGTGCCACCTGATGATGATGGCCGCCGTGGTGGAGGCACTGCCCGAGCAGCAGCAGCAGTACACGCTGGACCAGGCCGCTGCCCTGCCGTAATCTCAGGACTGCGCACAGCCCATCGGACACTCGCTGAAAGGACACACACACATGGACTGCACCTTCGGGGTGCCTGACTGCCGTGGCAACGCTGGCACGGGCAGGCACGCCCACCCTCTCGATCCCGACAACCGCACCGGCTGGTACTGCCCCAACTGCCAGGCCTACGACTGGTGGCTGTGGTTCGGCGGGCCGCTGCCGGTGGTCATCCGCTGCGGCAGCTGCGGCCTGACCATCGACCTGGACAAGTCCGCCCGGTCAGCCAGCCCGGTTATCCCGGTGCGGATGAGGTGACCGGCATGGGAGCCAAAGTCAACCCTGCCGAGGTCTGGCCCGCGATCGTGTTCGTGGTCCTGGCCGCCGCCGCCATCGGCGCCGCCACGTTCGTGGTGGTGCATTTCCTGCGGAAGTGGTGGTGAGACGGTCACGGCACCGGCTGGGGGATGGCACCCCCACCCGGTCAAATGAGGCAATCGAACTGCAGACCAAGCTGCTTACCTGGGCACCTGGGGCACGGGCCCGCGCTGCCCGCTGCGTCAAGTGCGGCCAGGTGATCGGCGGGCAGGACTGCCGGGTAATCGTGATGATCCCCCCGGACCCGAAACCGTGCACCTGCGGTTCGATTGACGCCCTGGCCGCACTGGTGTGCGCCAGCCACCGCACCCTGCTGGACGGTGAAATCGTGTCCATGTTCGCGGCCCTGGCAGGCCGCGCGCAGGAAGCCAGGCACACATGCTGACCGCGCTGCGCAGGCTGCGCCGCCGTGGCCGGCACTGCAGGCCGCCGCTGTATAGACGTACAGCGGCGGCCTGTACGTCTCTTGTTTGGCATACGGCAACCAAATCCGCGGGGCGCTCCCAGCTGGCCACGGTGATGGCGGACCAGGCCCTGGTGACCGCCACCGCGCTGGCTGAGATCTACCCGCGAACGCTGCCGCTGCCGGTGTATGTCCGCCAGCCCTGGCAGCCGAGAGTGGCCGCGCCGATCGCACCCACCGGCAGCTGCTGGCTGCCCTACACACCCCCGACCCGTGACCAGCTGGACGACCTGCTGGCCACATTCAACCCGAGTAACGAATATGAGGTGATCGCATGAGAACAGGGTTCGATATCGCCAACCCGAGTAGCCCGATCCCAGGTTTTGACGTGGCCGCGTTCTACCTGGGCGGAGACGCTGCACACGTCTGGACCGAGGAGCAGATCCACACCCAGCCCGCCCGGTGGCGGTGGCCCATATGGGTGATGGCCGCCGGGGGTGACGGGCGGCAGCACGGACTGGAGTGCGTCCTGGCGCTGTGCGCTCTCGGGGTGCCTAAGCACACTGCGGTGATGCTGGACTGTGAGGCCATCTCCGAGCCGCACCGGGTGGACGCGTTCGCGGACGTGGTGCACCAGGCTGGCTGGATCACCACCCCGTACGGCAGCACCAGCACACTGTTTACCAACCCGGTGCGGGCCGGGTACGCGGTCGCCACCCTGGACGGCAATCCGGTCATGTACAGCCATCCGCATGTCATCGGCACCCAGTGGGGCCAGGAAACAGTGGGGCCAGCGCCGGGCCAGAAGATCGATCAGTGGCTCATCGTGGACCAGCTGCCGCTGTGGGATGCCCACCCGGCACCTGCGCCGCTGCCTGGCTGGGCAGCGGCCAGCGTCAAGGACCTGCAGGCTATGGAGACTGCAGCCAGCGCGGTAATCACCTTGATCCGCGCGAACGCGCGTTAGCGCAGAAAGGACACACCACCATGACAACCAAGCCACACGACACCACCCACGACGTGGACACCACCACAGGTGAACTGGTGCCGCACCGCACCGCCAACCCGAACGGCGGAACGCCGATCGGGGACCAGGCCGCCGCTCTGGTCGCGGCGGGCCAGCGTGAACTGACCCCGTTCCAGGCCCAGCTGGAGCAGCTGCTGGCACCGCACACCCTGGACCTGCAGCAGTGGGCAGAAGCCCTGTTCAGCGTCCGCGACTTCCCCGAAGCAGACCCCGACGAGCAAAGCCACGCGATGCTGGCCGCCATCCTGCTTAGCTCCACCAGCGAGGAGGCACTGGCGTCCATGGAACTGGACCGGGCCCGCCAGCTGTGCGGTGACGAGCCGGGCGGCACGTCGGGGGTGCTGCGGTTCACCGGGGCCAGGCCGGTCAAGTCCGAATACGAGGAGGGCCCGGCCTGCTACCTGATCGTGGAGGCCACCCGCCTGGCAGACGGCAAGCAGCTGCGGTTCACCACCGGCGCGGCGCAGATCCAGGCAGTGATCCTGTGGCACGTCGGCCATCAGCTGATGCCCTTTGACGGGGTGCTATCGATCCGTCGTGAGAAGACCAGGCGGGGTTTCTACCCGATGAACCTGACAGCTGGTGGCTGATCATGGCCCGCGAAACTGTGTCAGTGATCATCCACTCTCAGGGGCAGCTGCTGGAATGCCCCGAGTGTTACCACCAGCTGCTGGAAACCACGCTGCTGCTAGGCGACGGCATCCAGCTGACCTGCGCCAGCTGCAAGTACACGCTGTCAGCGTCAGACCTGGATGACCAGCTGCTGACTGGTGAGCCTGCCAGGTCTGGCGGGTGAACCTGAGACACCCCCGGCAGCGGTCAGCTGGCCGGGGGTGTCTCGGATTGACCCGCTAAACCTGGAGGTGACCAGTGCGAGACATCCGCCCTGCAGCTGTGCTGTCAGCTGAGGCACTGCACGCCATATCCGTGGAGGTAATCCGCAAACATCGGCGCATGTGCGGGCAGTGCAATTCTGCCCTGCGCATCGGCCAGCCGCACCGGACCTGCGAGACCGGGTGGCTGCTGGTCAAGGATGAACGGCTGGAGGCAGCCAAGCTGCGGGCAGCCGAGAGCGACGCCCAGGAGCACGCTGCCGCCCAGCTGGCCCTGTGGTAACCGGCCATGCCAGGTGACGAGCTAGAGGGCGGCCTGATCGGGCTGGCGCTGCGGGCGGTGCGTACCGGCACCTCCGCGAACACGTTCGTGGCCCAGCTGCGTGAAGCTGGCGCAGGAGTGCGGCGGCAGGTCGGGCTGCGGGTGTATGCGGCAGCCAAAGCCCTGAACGCTGAATACGGGCAGGAGCCCACCAGGCCCCTGGACCGCCCGCCATCACCTGACGAGCAGCGCTCCTGGCCGGTGCGCAGCCCTAGCGGGGTGCTGCAGACCGTGTCCCTGTTCTACCGGGAGCGGGTGACCGGCAACATCGTGCAGCGGTTCTACACCGTCAAAACGCAGCAGGGCATCAGCAGGGGTGAGGCCATCCAGCGGGCCATAGACGCCAACGTGGTTAACGCGATCCAGTATGAGCAGGAACTGATCGGCGGGTTTCACACCGGGGCAGCTGAGCAGGTCGGGCTGGACGTGGCCTGAATGGACACCACCGATCCTTACCCCGGCAGGCGGGCCCACTGGATCAGGGGCAACGAAACCGAGCGTTCCCCGCACCGCTGGATCGTGGCCGATTCGGAGGGCACCTCCTGTCTCGAGCGGAACGGGGAGATTCAGACGCTGCGGTGCGTGGACGCGGTGCGGTGGCGTGATGACCTGAAGACCGGGGACCACGCCGAATGGCACGCCGGGGAAGACGCGCAGCAGTTCTGGCAGTGGGTGGATGACTACACCAGGGCGGGGCACCGCACCGTCGTGTGGTTTCATAACGCCAGCTATGACCTGCGGGTGCTGGACGCGTTCCGTATCCTGCCGCAGCTGGGCTGGCAGCTGGTGTGGTGCAACCTGGACCGGGAAGTGTCGGTGGTGACCTGGCGGTCGCTGCACGGCACCCTGCAGATCTGTGACACCTACTCCTGGCTGCCCAAGCCGCTGACCGATATCGGCGGCATGGTCGGCATCGGCAAGCCGAGACTGCCCAAAGACAAGGACAGCCTGGCGGCCTGGCACCGCCGCTGCCGCGCCGATGTGGAGATCACCCGCGCGGCGGTCCTGGAGCTACTGGCGTTCGTGCGCGGCCATCACCTGGGCAACTGGCAGCCCACCGGCAGCGGGCAGGGTTACGCGACCTGGCGGCACCGTTTCCTGACCCACAAGGTCCTGGTGCACGATGACGCGCCAGCGATCGCTGCGGAGCGGGCAGCGATGCACACCGGACGGGCGGAGGCCTGGTGGCATGGCAAGCCAGCTGGTGGCCCGTTCACCGAGATGGACATGCACATGGCGTACTGCCGGATCGCGGCTGAATGCGCGGTGCCGGTGAAGCTGTGGGCCTATGACGGCAAGCCAACCCGGCAGGTGCACTCCTGGGCCATGAAGCACTGGACGGTGCTGTGCCGGGTGGAGGTCACCACGGCGGTGCCGTGCGTGCCTCATCACACCGGGGAGCGGACCATCTGGCCGGTCGGCACGTTCCAGACCACGCTGTGGCAGCCTGAACTGGAACTGATCACCCGCACCGGGGGCAGTTACACGGTGCTGGAGCAGTGGCGGTACAACGCAGCGCCAGCGCTGGCTGACTGGGCCAAGTGGACGATCTTCACCTGCGGGCAGCCTGACACCGTCATCACCCCGGTGCAGAAGACCTACGTTAAACACCAGTCCAGGGCGCTGATCGGCAGGCTGGGGCTGCGTAACTCGACCTGGGAGCAGTGGGGCGCTAATCCGTTCGGCTGGCTGGGCCTGACTGACTACGTGGACGGGGACACCGGGGAAACCGCGCGGATGCTGCACGTCGGGGACCAGACGTTCATGGAGGGTGAGCGCACCGAATCTGACTCCTCGCTGCCGCAGATCACCGGCTGGATCATGTCGGAGTGCCGGGTGAGGCTGTGGGACGCTGCGGCAGCTGCGGGCCCGGAGCATGTGGTGCATCTGGACACTGACAGCCTGATAGTCGACCGGCACGGCAAGCGGGCACTGGAGGCTGCCGCCCAGGCGGGCCTGAGCGGCCACTGGAGGGCCAAGGAGCGGTGGTCCGGTATTGAGGTGACCGGACCGCGTCACTACCGGGCAACGGGCCGCAGGGTGATCCCTGGCGTGCCCCGCACCGCGACCGAGACCAGCCCTGGCTGCTTCCGGGGCGAAGTGTGGCAGTCGCTGGGCGCTGCGCTCGCACACGGCAACGCTGACCGGGTGCAGATCTCCCAGCGGGAATGGAGGGTGAAGCAGTTCGATGGCAGGAGGCCCTGGGCGGACGGTCCAGGGCCAGCGCAGCCGATCCGGCTGCCAGCGCAGAAAGGATGCACCAGTGCAGGACCTGCACGACATGCTGGACGAGATCCAGCAGGCCGGGGACCTAGACCTGGCCGCCCGGTGGCTGGAGATACGCAACAGCCACCTGGCAGACACCGACGCGGCCAACATCCGGTATCAGATGCTGACCAGGGAAGCAAAGGACCAGCTGCAAAGGACGCTGCTGGAGGCCAGGAGGCAGCAGCGGGAAGACATGGCAGCCCTGCTGATCGAGCACGCACGCAGGGCAGAACGGCGGCTGCAGGCCGCAGAAACGGAGTAGGCAATGACAACCAACCCCGAGGACCAGGCAGCGGCCGGCACGCTGACCTTTCAGGTGACCGCGTTTCGGAAGCCAGCAGGGCAGGACGCCAGCTGGTCCCAGTATTCGACCGGGCACCTGGAGGCTGACGCGGCGCACCTGTTCATTGACGAGCAGGTGACCGAGCACCAGGCGGCCAGCCAGTCCGAGGCTCTGAGCGGGCCTGTGGCTGGCGCTGGCGTCCCAGCATCCGATGACACCGGCCAGGAGCAGGAAGCCAGCCAGGAGCAGTCACAGGACCAGCCAGGGGCTGATTCAGCGGATGAGCCGATCCTGTGAACTGGACCGCGCTTCTGATCTCGCTGGCGTCAGCTGCCGGTGCTGCCGCAGCTGGCGTGGTGCTGCGATCGCTGCGGCAGGACGTGCAGGCACTGCTGGACTCCAGCCACGGGCACGCTGCGCCAGCTGAGCATGAGGGCCAGCTGGTGGCGGGCGCGCCGACTGTGCCTGGCACGCCGGGTGACGTGGTGACCGCCACCGTGACCCCCGTACAGGAGTAGCTAGAACGACTGTTCGATAGACACGCACCACGGCCCCGTTCGCTGGCCTGTTCGATAGGCAGCGGGTGGGGCCTAGTCGTGTTCGGATCTGTTCGGTTTAGGCCCGCTGGCCTCCCAGGACGTCCGTTATCACGCTGCGTTACGGTCACGGGGAGTGACTGGCGGGGGCGGCCCGTGCCGGGGAGGCGCGGGCCAGTGGTCACAGAGAGCGACCGGCCCCC
>Ga0126381_100009529_pt1 | contig 10899 bp, 9 predicted proteins | sample PanSoiMetPlot_28_FD_96465 | JGI IMG/M metagenome (GOLD analysis project Ga0126381, IMG submission 96465) | Tropical forest soil microbial communities from Panama - MetaG Plot_28 | ecosystem: Environmental > Terrestrial > Soil > Tropical forest > Bulk soil | place: Panama | collected 2016-02-17
CTTGCCGCCCACCACCCCAATCGAGCCGGTGAGGGTCGCCGCCTCGGCGAACACCGCATCCGCACCGCAGGCCACGTAGTAGCCACCCGAGGCGGCGACGTCGCCCATCGAGACCACCACGGGCTTTTTCTGCCGCGCCTTTCGCACGGCGCGCCAGAGCAGATCCGAGGCCAGCCCATCGCCGCCCGGGCTGTCGACGCGCAGCACGATGCCCCGGACACCGTCGTCCTTGGCGAGGCGCTCGAGCAGGTTGCGAAAGGCATCGCTCGCGATGCCCCGAGCGCCGCTCCCGCGACGGATCAGGCCGCTCGCCACCACATAGGCGATGCGCGGCAGGTCGGAGAGCAGGGGTCGCCAGCCGACGTCCGCCGCGCGCAACGCGAGGTAGCTCGCGGCCGGAACGAGGCGCACCGGCCGGGAGTCGTTTGCCGCGCGACCTGGGGTGAGGGCCGAGAGCGTGTCTTCGATCTCGTCGGGATAGAGGAACCCGTCGATCAGACCCGCTTCGCGGGCCGTCGCGGCGTGGTAGGGACCCGCATCGATGCGGCCCCGCACCGCATCGGGCGCGATCCCGCGCCCCTTCGCGATCGCCTCCACCAGGCCGCCGTAGAAATCGTCGAGCAGCGCCTCCCACTGCTCGCGCTGCTCGGGAGACATGCCGGCACGCGTGAAGGGCTCTGCCGCGCTCTTGTAGGCCCCGAGGCGAAGGATCTCGGGCTCGATCGAAAAGCGGTCGAGCAGACTTCGCACGAAGGTGCTCTCTGCACGCATCCCCACGAGAAAGAGCGAGCCCGATTCGGGCAAGAAGATCGACGACGCGGCGCTCGCGATCCAATACTCAGCGATCCCGAATGCGTCCGCGTAGGCCGCGACCGGCTTGCCGCGGGCGCGGACGACCTGCACCGCGCGGTGCAACGCGAGCACCTGGCTCAAGCCGGGGGGTGTCCCCTCGAAACGCAGCAGCACGCCATCCACGTGGCGGTCCTCTGCGGCACAGCTCAGGGTGCGCAGCAGATCAAGCAGGCTTTGACCCCGGCCCGGGGAGAAGGGCAGCCCGGCCGGCCGCAGCTCCTGGAGCTGCGGCCCGATGCGCACGTCGAGCCACAGACCGCCTTCCCGTGCCAGCTGACGCCGTGCGAACCCCTGCCGCGCCGCGCGCGCGGCGTTGGCGGCAAGGCGGCGCAGGAAGCCCGCACCGGCCACCGCTAGCTCCGCCGCTTCCGACGGCCCGCGAGGTAGTCGACCATCAAGAACGACCCGAGCTCCGACGGCGCCGTAAAGAAGGCGCGGCCGCGGTTGAGGCGCGTCATGCGCTCCACGAAGCCCACGAGCTCCGGAGCGCGGTCGAGCATGAAGGTATTGATGGTGACGCCGCGCTGGGTGATGCGGCGCACCTGGCGCAGCGTCTCCTCCGCGGCGCGCGGCGAGACGCCCGCGAATCCCATGGGCCACTCGACGCGAAGCTCCTTGTTTACAAAATAGGCCGTCGGCTGGCCGTCGGTGATCACGAGGACCTGGGGACTCGCCGAGGGATGCTTCGCGATCAGTCGTTCTGCCAGCATGAGCCCTTCCTGCAGATTGGTGAAGGGATCACTCATGTCCCACACAGCCTCGGGCAGCTCGCCGATCTGCAGCTCGCGCGCCCGCGTGGAAAATCCGACCACAAAGAAGTGATCCCGGGGAAAGCGCGTGCGAATCAGGTGGTCGAGAGCCAGCGCCACGCGCTTGGCCGCGGGAAAACGCCCCGCCCAAGACATCGACCAGCTCATGTCGAGCAACAGGACCGTCGTGGTCTGGGTGGTGTAGTCGGATTCGCGGACCTGAAAATCGTCCAGCTCGAGCTCGATCGGAAGCCCCTTCCCTGTCCGGGGCGCGGCCCTTGCGCGACGCCGAAGTGCGGTGAGCAGGGTCCGCACGATGTCGAGATCGAGTCGGTCTCCGAATTCGAAGGGACGGGTCTCGTCGGGTCGCGGCAGCGCGACGCCGCGGTCGGTGGTCTCGTGCCCGCCGGGTCGGCTCTTCTTGATCGCGCCGTACACCTCGGCCAGGGCGTTCGCCCCGAGCCTGCGGATCGCGCGGGGCGTGAGCTCGAGGTGTCCTCCCCGCAGGCGCAGGTAACCCGCCTGCTGCAGCGTGGACTCGAGGTCTCGCAAGAAGACGATCGAGCGGATGGCGTTCTCCGACAGAAGCTCGCGCAGCTCGTCGGGCGAGAGCCGCTCGAACTCGCCCGACGCAATGCTCCGACGCAGACGTTCGAGCGCTTCGAGCCGCTCGCGAATCCGCTGCGCGGTCGCATAGTCGGCCGGCTCACTGCCACGGAACTGGCCGCTCTTCTCGCGTAGAAACTTTTCCAGGGCCTTCAGACGCTCGAGCTCCGCCAGGAGCTGCTGGTAGTCCTCCCCCGCTTCGTCGTCGGCGAACTCGTGGTCGCGGAAGCGCTCGATCCGCTCGGAGAGCGCGCCCGCTTCGGCGTGGCGCTTGTTCAGGAAGTCGTTCAGCCGGGCCGATTCAAGCCCGAATCGCTCGCGCTGCGCCGCCTCCTCCCGGCGCAGGATCGACTCCAGGCGCCGCTCGAGCTCCTGGGTGGCGCGGTCGAGGCGATAGCGCTCGAGGAGCGACCTCTCTTCGCGTCCGAGCTCCTCGAGCAGCTCTTCCAAGCCCATCACACGGAACTCCTGACCCGCGAGCTCGAAGCCGAGCTGGCGCATCCATTCGAGCGCCTGGTCGAGATCGAGGCCCTCCATCAGCAAATCGCTCACCGCCTCGAGGGCGCGCTCGGCGTCGAGCTTGAACTCGCGCTGACTGCCGTCCCAGCGGCTGTACCGCCACACCCTCATGCGCGTGCGAACAACGTGCGGCCGTCTCGCACGGTCTTGTTGAGGTGGTTGGAGAGATGGAGCCCCTCGAGCAGAAACTCGATGGCCGAGGCGACGCGGGCGGGCTCCGCGCCTCCCGCCAGGCGGGCCGCTCCCTCGCGCAGTCCGGGAATCTCGTCGAGACCCTCGAGGTACTCCTCGGCCGGAACCTCCGGGGAAACCTCCACCTTCCAGCCCTGGCGGAACGAGTCGACGACCCCCGCCATCCCCTCGAGGGGAACGTGCTCGTCGAACACGAGCTTGACCGCCCGGCGCCAGAGCTCCGCCACAAGCTCCGACTCCGGCCGCTCCTTGCCCGCGTATTCGAGCTCGAGCTTGCCCAGGGTGGACGGTTCCAATGCCGGCAGGTCGGAGATCCGCGGCACCGCCTCCGCCTCGCCCAGGCGGACGGCCCGGCGCAGCGCGTTCGCCACCAGGGTCTCGTAGTTGGCGATCGAGGTGCGCACCGAAACGCCCGAGCTCTGGGAGACGTCCGGACTCTTGCGGGCCTGGAGCGTCATCTCTGCCACGATCTCCTGCATGAAGCGCGGGACGTGGACGCCGATCCCGTCCGCCTCGGGGAGCTCCACCTCCTGCAGCACAATCGCCAGTTCGAGGGCGCGCGTCGCAGGATAATGGGTGCGGATCTGGGCTGCGTAACGGTCCTTCAGCGGCGTGATGATACGCCCGCGGCTCGTGTAGTCCTCGGGGTTCGCGCTGGCCACGACCAGCACGTCGAGGGGCAACCGGATGCGGTAGCCCTTCACCTGGAAATCCCGCTCTTCCAGGACGTTGAACAGCCCCACCTGCACCTTCTCCGGCAGGTCCGGGAGCTCGTTGATGCAAAAAATCCCGCGATGGGTGCGCGGCAGGAGTCCGAAGTGGAGGGTGAGCTCGTCCGCCAGCGTGGCCCCGCGCGCCACTTTGACGGGATCCACGTCCCCGATCAGGTCCGCGATGGACACGTCCGGGGTCGCGAGCTTCTCGGTGTAGCGGTCGTCGCGCGGGATCCAGACGATGGGCGTGGCGTCACCGCGCTCCGCCACAAACGCACGCGCATAGGCCGAAACCGGGGCAAACGGATCGTCTGCGATCTCGCTGCCTTCGACTGCGGGGATCCAGTCGTCGAGCAGCCCCACCAGGGCGCGGATCAGCCGGGACTTGGCCTGCCCCCGCTCGCCGAGAAAAATCAGGTCATGCCCACACAGCAGGGCATTCTCCACCGCGGGGATCACGGAATCGTCGTAGCCGAGGATGCCCGGGAAGAGCTTCTCCCCTGCCCGCAGGCGGGGCAGGAGATTCGCGCGCATCTCCGCCCGCAGCGGGCGCGTCGCGACCCCGCCCGCACGGAGTTCGCCGAGCGTCCGTATTTTCGGGGGCGGGGTGGTCATGGGAGCTCCTTCGAGGTTCGGACCGTTCAGTGCGGGCGCTTCGCGCGGTGGGCGCGCTCCTGTGCGAGGAGTTGCAGACGCCGCTGGATGATCTCGAGCTCCCCACCGTCGTCCTCGCGCAGGTCCGGGGGCAGGGATTCCCCTTGAATCTGCTTGGTTGCTGCGTCGATTCGATCGCTCGGCGCCGGATGGTCTTCGAGGAACGACAAGTGGCTGTTCCCGTACTCACGCTGGATGGTGCGAAAGAAGGTTACGAGACCCTGCGGATCGTAACCCGCCCTTGGCAGCACCTCGACCGCGAAGCTGTCCGCCTCCCGCTCCGCCTCGCGTCCGAAGGAGTTCACGTAGGCCAGGGCCGCCAGCCCGCCCCCAAGATTCGCCAGGTTGGCGACCGGCCCGGCCGGCACGAGCAGGGTGGTCGCGACCGCACCCGCCTCCTTCAGGCGGTTCGCGTTCTGTGCCCGGGCGTAGTTCTGCGCGACGTGGCGCATCACCACATGGCCGATCTCGTGCGCCACCACGCCGGCCACCTCACTCACGTTGCGCGCCTTCTTGAGGATTGCGGTGTGGATGTAGACGTATCCCGCCGGAGCGGCGAAGGCGTTGATCTCGTCGTCGTCCACCACCATGAAGCGGAACTGGTAGGGTGACGGCGGCGCTGCGCGGACGATGGTTCTTCCGATCTCCTGCACATATCTCACGACCAAGAGGTCGGGCTCCAGGACGAGCTCGCTGCGCAGCTCGGCGTCGAGCTCCGCCCCAAGATCGCGCTCCTCCTCCGGCGAGAGCGCGGTCGCGCAGCCGAGCGCGAGCACCGCACAAGCAATCGCCGCCCGGGACCGCAGGCTATAGCAGCTCGGCCACATCGAAGGGCACCTTCTTCCGCAGCGACTCGGTGACGTGCCGGACGATCGAAAGCACGGAGCGATCGAAGTTGTCGTTGTCGACGATCGGAATGTTGTAGCGGTCCGCGAGCTCGAGGAAGTGCTCCTGGATGCGAAGGATGGGATCGAGGTGCTCGGCGTAGCGGTGCTGGGGACGGTGGACCTCATCGCGCTCCCGGGCCGCAAAGCGGTTGCGGTAGGCCCCGGGGGAGAGCGTCGCCACCACGAGAAAGATCACGTGTGCGGTGTGGGCGTAGGCGCGGAGGTCGATCATGCCGGGAACGATGGATACCCCGTCCAGGATCATGCTCGAGCTCTCTGCGACCGCCCGGTCCATCATCGCGCGGACACCCACCGAGACGGTCGCAGCCTGGGCGCGAAAGCCCTGAATCACAGGATCCTCATCTCCCGCAGCGGCCACCCCGCCCGCCTCGTACGACGAGCGGTGGATTGCGGGGACGAGATCCGCCGAGAGCATGATGCGCATGATCTGGCGGATCGAGTCCGTCGACAACACGCGCTGAATGCCCAGCCGGTGGGCCACCTCGAGGCCCAGCGAGGTCTTTCCGGCCCCGGTGGCTCCCCCGAGCAGCAGAATGACGGGGCGGTCCGGCTCTTGGTAGCGCCGCCACACGAGGTAGCGTTCGGCGATCCGCGGACCGATCCGCTTGCGCAGGGTCTCGAAGGCGATCCGCCGCAGCTCTCCCCGTTCGATCTCATGAACTCCGTGCACCTGCAGCTGCCCCTCGATCTCCCGCGCCACGTCGAATGCGTCGTTGGGCTCGATCGCTGCCGCAAGCAGGGACTGAGAAAGGATCCCCTTCGAGAAGGGAAGCTTTCTCCCGTGCCCCGAAACCACGATGGACGCAGGTCCCGGGCGCCCCCGCCCCTCCTCGGAGACTGCGGCGTCTCCGAGAATCTCGCGGACCGCCTTCGCCAGCTCCTCGCGGGTCACCACGGGATGGCCCCGCAACCGCTCACGGACCTCGTTGGCGGCGCGGAAGGCGTCCGCGAAAGAGATCCCGCGCGCCAGCAGGGAGTGGATCATGATGCCGCGCATGAACGGGCGCCGGCCTTCGGGATCCTCGACGAAGGTCCGGGGTCGCTCGGGTGTTGCGGGGGCGCCCAAGCGTTGTTCTTCCTCAGGCATCGCCATTACCGCCAACCTACCCTACGCGCCAGACCCGTGCGACGTCGCGCAGCGGGGGCCCCTCCTCCGGGTTTCCACTGAGGGTCGCGCCCAAAGGACCCCAACTGCCACAAATTCGATGGTTTTTGGGGTTGACGTCACACTCTCTCCGGATCTAGGGTCCATTCGGACCGGTCCGTTTTGGGGGGTCGATCGGTGTCGAGTGCCTTGGCCGATAGCAGCAGCCGCTCCTATCGGTCCCGCGATGTTGCGCAGATCCTCGGGCTCTCCCGTCGCCAGCTGCAGTACTGGGCGCAGACCGACCTTGTCCGACCCTCCACCTTCACCGAGGGTGGACACCACAGGTACAGCTTCCAGGACCTGGTCGCGCTCAAGGCGGCGAGGCGACTGATCGATGCAGGCGTCTCCGTGCAGCGCATCCGCAGCAGCATCCAGGCGCTCCGCAGGCTCTTGCCCTCCGTCAAGCAGCCCCTTGCGGAGCTCGTGCTGGTGGCCACCGGCGACGTGGTGTTGGTGATCCGCGAGGGCGCCGCGTTTGACGCGGTTTCCGGGCAGGAGTGGGTCTTCGAGATCGCTCAGCTCGTGCGCGAGATCGATGCCTGGAGAGAGGGTGTGGCTGCGCTCCGCCCGCGCTCGCGCGCCGGAGTCCGAGGACTTCGCGCGCGAAGCCGCAAGCAGGCGTAGCGCCGCCGTCGGCGCGCTCGTCCGGCACCCCCCCGCCGGATCGCTTGGTGGATGCATCGAGCTTTGATTCTCGGCAGCGGGGGGGCCATGCGAATCATCGCCATCGTGAACCAGAAGGGCGGCTGCGGAAAGACCACGACCACGGTCAACCTGGCCGGCTGCCTCGCAGCCGACGATGCCGGGGTGCTCGTCGTGGACCTCGATCCCCAAGCGCACGCGACACTCGCACTGGGCATCGATCCAGAGGGCGTGGATCGAAACCTTTACGACGTGCTGGCGGACGCGGAGACCACCGCGCAGATCGGGGCGATCATTGTCGAGACCAGCCCAGGGATTGCCCTCGCACCGGGAGGCATTGTGCTCTCCGCCCTCGAGCAGAAGCTCGCGAGCGAGCGCGCGGACACGCGCACCGAACGCCTCGCCACGGCGCTTGCACACCTCCCGCGGCCCTACGAGTTCGTGCTGATCGACTGCCCCCCGAACGTGGGGCTCCTGACATTCAGTGCGTTGCGGGCCGCGCACGAGGTCATCGTGCCCCTCGAAACCAGCTTCTTCGCCATCCACGGCGTCCAGAAGCTGCTCGACACGATCGGGCTGCTGACCGAGCGCATCGGACGCTCGCTCGCGGTGCGCATCCTGCCCACGCTCTACGATGGACGCACACGCTACGCGCGAGAGACCCTGGCCGACATTCGCGAGCTGTTCGGAAACCTCTGCTTCGACGCGGTGATCCGCTCGAATGTCAAGCTTCGGGAGTGCGCGCGGCGGGGCGTGCCGGCGGCGCGCTTTGCACCGAGCTCCAACGGGGCCGTCGACTACGCGGCGCTCGCACTCGAGGTTCGCGCCAGCGCGCCGCTCGAACGGGAGGCGACGGCGCCCGCGCCGCCGAAGGCGATGGAGCCCCCCCCCGCTCCCCTCACGCGACAGGTCGTGGTGCGCTTCCGTGACGAGGGGGCGCAGGACGTGCGCATCGCCGGCGACTTCAATGGCTGGGTGCCTGACCGCGGTGTGCGCTCGCAGGTCCAGGCCGAGGGGGAAGCCCGCGTCTGGACCAAGGTCCTCGAGCTCGAGCCCGGGACGTACCAGTACCGCTACGTGGTGGACGGAGCGTGGCGGGAGGACCCGGAGAACCCCCAGGCGGTGCCGGGTCCCGGCGGAGCCCGCAACTCGCTGTTGGTCGTGCGCTAGTGCGCGTCCGCCCCCCAAGGCGTTCCCCCGATGCCGCGCTCCCTCGAGGACGTGCTCCACTTCTTCTTGCCGGAATCTTCTGGCCAGGGCATGGCGCCCGCCACTGGCCTGCGGCCGACGCCGCGGCCGCGCGCCAAGGCCCATACGCTCGTGGGTGTCCCGATCGGCGACTCCGATGTGGTGCGCGCTGCGTTTGTCTGGAACCTGGCGGTGGAGATCTCCCGTGCCGGGGTGTCCGCCAGCGTGCTTGCTCCGGCCGGGGGCGACACCGCCTCCCTTTGGCCGGACCCTGGGCGCGGGCCGATGGGCAGCGAGCTCGTGCTGACCTTCGCCGACGGCATGTCGGATCTCGCCCGTGCCGCGGTGGACCTGGCACAAACCCGTGCCGCCGAATCGCCCGGAGCGCCCGGGGTCGTGCTCGTGCGCCTGCCCTTGGCCTGGTTGCCCAAAGCCGCCGACGCGAGCCCCCTGTTCGGCCGCGTGTTGCTGTTCACCTCGCCGGATACGCGCGATCTCCTGCAGACCTACGCCTTGGTGAAGCGCATCATCGCCGTGGCTCCCGTCTCCAGCATTGGAATCACGGTCCATGGGGTCCGCTCGGTGGGAGAGGCCCGCGAGGCGTTCCAGCGCATCGCCGCGGTGAGCGAGCGGCACCTGCTTCGGTCCCTGGTGAGCTACGGACTGATCGTCGACGACTTGCAGGTGTACCGCTCCATCGTCAACCGACACGCGGTGGGGCTCGCGCAACCCCGGGCCGCGGCGAGCCGCGCGATCGGAGAGGTGGCGCAGCTCCTGCTCGGCGACCTCGCAGGGGAGGCGGGGGGTGGCTGACCTCCAGCTCTTGGGCTCGCTACCGCGGGCGGAGCTGCGCGAGCGCGTGCGCACCCGCATGGCGGAGTTCGGCGGAGCCCTCCGCATAATCGCAGAGGATCTGCTCGGAGCGGACGCGACGATCGATTGGATCGCCGTGGATGCCGAGGGTCAGGTGGTGGTGGTCCTGCTCGGGCATGCGGGCCGCGAGCTGGAACTGATCGCGACCGGGATCGCCCAGCGGGCCTGGGTACGCGCCCGGCTCAAGGACTGGCTCATGCTCGCGCCCAATCTCGGCCTGCGGCCCGAGGCCAAAGTCCGTCTCCTCCTTCTCGGGACGGCCTTCGAGGGCACGGCCCGCCATGCCGCAGCGGCCCTGGGGGAGGACCTGGAGCTCTGGAGCTACCGTGGCGTACGCAACAGCTCCGGGGTCGACGTCCTCTTGGAGCGGGTCTTGGGCGGCCCGGCGCCCCACCCTTCAACCCGCCCCGGTTCGCCGTCACGCCCCGCTCGCGCCAGCGCACCCTTCCGGAGCGCGCTTTCAGACGACAAGCTCGGGCTGAGCGCCGCGGAGCGCGCCGAGCTCGAAGGGGGCTAGCCCCGCCGGGGACAATTTTCGCTCCCCGGCGACAATTTTTGACACTTCCTCGAAACCGCGGGCCACTCCCAAAACGGGGGCCTCCGCCTCGGGCGGAGGACGAGGGACGGACCTGGGGACTGGGGAGGGTCAGTGTGGCTTCAGCTGAGGTGAGTTGGAACGCCCCCACCACCGAGCCCGAGGATCAGCGCCTTGTTGAGCGCATCCTGAGCGGTGATGAAACGGCGTTTGAATTATTGTACTTTCGCTATTTCAATCGGATCTACCACTATCTCGAGAAGCGGTTACACAACCGCGCAGACACTGAGGAGACCGTCCAAGAGGTCTTCTTCAATGTTTTCTCCTCCATCGAGTCGTACCGAGGGGAGGCGCCGTTCGTAGCCTGGGTCTTCGGGTTAACCCGCCGGACCTTGGCCCGACGTTTCAAGCGGAAGCGCCACGCGACGGTGCCCCTCGCAGAAGAAGAGATGGAGGGGCTCGACCTCTTGCTCTCGAGCATCCGGCGCGAGCCGGACCCGCTCGAGGTGTATGAGGCCCGGGAGCGGCTGGCGCGCATGTCCGCGGCGATCACGCAGGAACTCTCGAGCGAGCAGTGGCAGCTCTTCCGCCTCCACCACTTACAAAACCGACCGATCCAGGAGATCGCGCGGGAGCTGGACAAGAGCGTCGACGCGGTGAAATCGAATCTCTACCGCGCGCGGAAGGTGCTGCTCGCCCGATAGACCGCGGTAAGGTCTCGGTGTGAACGCCGGTCTGTTCGCAAGCGATCCGGACGAACCGCTGGACGTCTGGGTCGGCGAGCCCACAACAGCCGCCCCCATTGCGGGAGCGCGGCTCCAGCGCTTCGAGTTTGCGAGCCGTGGGGACCGTGTGCCCGGGCGGCTCCTTCTCCCGGCGCGGGGGGGGCAGAAGCGTCCCTTCGTCCTGCTCCAGCACGGCGCTGGAGGCGCGAAGGATTCCCCTTACCTCGACGCGGCTGCAGGCCCCTGGGTGCGCGGAGGGGCCGCTGTCGCCTCCATCGACTTCCCCCTGCACGGCGAGCGAGCGAGTACGAAGCTTTCTGCGCGCATCCTGGCGGAGATCGGGGCTGCGCTCGCCCGCGCCGACGGGGTCTCATCGCTGTGGGTGGAGTTCGTGCAGCAGGCGGTGTGCGACCTGCGCCGCGCGCTCGACGCACTCCGTGCCCATCCCGAGCTCGCGCCGGACCGCTGCGCCTACGCGGGCTTCAGTATGGGAACGATCCTCGGCGCCTCATTCTGTGGGATCGACCCCCGTCCGTGTGCCGCAGCTTTGGCAATCGGCGGTGGCGGTTTCGGACCCTCCGAGGTCGACCCGGTGC
>Ga0126381_100009530_pt1 | contig 10899 bp, 9 predicted proteins | sample PanSoiMetPlot_28_FD_96465 | JGI IMG/M metagenome (GOLD analysis project Ga0126381, IMG submission 96465) | Tropical forest soil microbial communities from Panama - MetaG Plot_28 | ecosystem: Environmental > Terrestrial > Soil > Tropical forest > Bulk soil | place: Panama | collected 2016-02-17
CGCCGCGTGCTGCCCGTTTCAAGCGTGCAGGCCAGTTGCTACGGGCTTCGCGACGTGGCGATCAGCGTGCCGACCGTCGTCGGCCGCGCCGGCGTGCTGGGCACTCGCGAGATCGAGCTGTGGCCGAGGGAACTGCAGGCGCTCAAGCAGAGCGGGAACGTACTGAGGGCTACGACTGAAACCGTGTTGAAGCAAAGGTGAGCGATAACGCGTCTCGTTCCCAGGCTCTGCCTGGGAACGGGCTTCATGCACGGCTCTGCTGTGCGGCCATGGCCAATCACGAGGGGAAAACGGCGGACGACGAGGCAGAGCCTCGTCGCCCCGCGTTCCCAGGCAGAGCCTGGGAACGAGAACTAATGAAATCACTCGACCAAAAACTCGCCGCGATCCATGCCGATCCGAACGGCGCGAAGGATTTTATCCTTGCCGACGCCAAGGATGCCGATATGGCCTTTGGCATCGGCGCGCCCGGCAAATCGCCCGAGAGCCATGCCGGCGAGGTCCGGCTGCGGACGCTGGCCGAATATCGCGAGCAGATCCGGCAGGTTGTGCGGCAAGGGATCGTCGATATCATGCTCATGTCGGCGAGCACCAGCGACGTGCTCACAATCGGCGAGCGGCTGTTCGACAATTCGCACGTCACTCCGGCCGCTCGCGCCAATGACACCAGCGACGTGTTCGTCGTCCGCGGCGAGAAGTATCTTGGCGAGTCGGCCCGGCCGTTTCGCACCGCCACGCTCGATCACATCCAATGCGGCCACGTCGATTGCGGGCCGGCGGAGCGGGTCCACGGGGCGAATCTGGGACTCTATAGCGTCACGTTCAACAATCGGCTGAACGACGATCTCCACACGCTTGAGGAATATCGCCGGTTTCGCATTGAGGCCGAGGCGAAAAGTTTTCGGCATTTTCTGGAAGTGTTCGACCCGAATGCGCCGCAGGGACTTGGCCCGGATCAAATTCCGGCGTTCGTGAACGATCACATCGCGCGAACGCTTGGTGGCGTGGCGCGAGCCGGTCGTCCCATTTTTCTGAAGATCGTCTATCACGGGCCGAAATCGCTTGACGAACTGGTAACCTACGACCCGCATTTAATCGTCGGAATTCTCGGCGGCTCGGCCGGGACCACCTACGACGCGTTTAAGCTCGTCGCGGAAGCGCAGAAGTACGGCGCCCGTGCCGCCCTTTATGGGCGCAAGATCAACAACGCCGAATGCCAGCTTGCCTTCATCGAGTTCTTACGGCTGATCGTCGAGCACGAGATTACGCCGGAAGAAGCAGTCCGTGCATATCATGGCGTTTTGCAGCAGCTCAAGATCCGCCCACATCGCTCGCTGGGAGATGATATGAAGCTGCAATCGCATGTAATGAGCTACGGATCGGGGGCGAGGAGCGAGGGAAAAGGAGCGAGGCAAGGCACGCGGGACGACACTCGCAAGGCAACAATACTGCCTTCCGGCCGCCAAGCCACGGCCGCGCGTAGCGAGGCGGCGTCGCACGAATGCGCATGCGGCGGCGGCGAGTCGAAGGAGTGTCACTGTCATGAGAAGAAGTCACAGAACGGCACTCCGGCTACCCAACGCTGAGGCATTGCCAAAAGCACTCGGAAACCTCCGCGATCGTGATGGTCAGCCTAGAACCCGCCGGAAATCGGCTCTTTGCCATTCCGGGTCGAAAGCGCTCGCCAAAGCGTGAGGTCGATCGTATCGGACACCGTGTGGGTTGAGCTGTCCATGAGGCCAACGTTCACAATTCCGCCGTGATAACTTCGGGCGGTGACGGCGGCGAACGTCGGGGCCGTGAGCGACCCGCCTTCTGACATATTGTTAAAGTCGATGTCGTATGTTTGACCGCCGTTTGCGTACGGGACGACGGTGTTTGGTTGGAACGTCGTCGTAAAGCCCGTTTCATGCGCGGTTCCCTCGCCCCATTCGGTGTGACCAGTGTTGTCCATGAAGTTGGGGCCGAGTTTCGCTTTGCCTCCGAGCGGCGCAATCGATGCTGGGTCTGTTGGAATTGGCGGGACGACCGCTGCGCCGGCATCGCGGAAATAGGGCGTGTAGGCCTTCACCTCGGCGGCCATGAGCGTCTTGCTCAAGCCGTCGCTAATATCGGCAGGATGAAGATGAGCGTTGGGAAAAAAACAGCCCTGGCCACCGCTATTATTCGCCGGATCGTATACCAGCCAAGTTCCCATGTTGACTCCGTAATTATGCGGATAGCTGGCTGGCTTGCCGCCGCTGAGCTTCACCGTGTCGTGCTGTTCGTCGGGGCAAACGTAGGTTGAAACGCGGACAGTCTGCACGAATGTGCCGTCCGGGAATTTCACTTCCTCGCTGCCCAGACGAAAGTTGATGTTTTTGAACGTCGTGTTCTCCTCCATGAACGGAAGAATCTTCGCCTGGGCTGACCAGGACTCCCCCTCGTCGTTCGCGACTTGATTCCAATTACGGCTGGCGGGAAAGATCTGAGTGGCAGAGACGAAATGCTGCATCCCAACGCCGATTTGCCGCAGGTTATTCAAACATTGAGTGCGCCGCGCGGCCTCACGCGCAGATTGCAGCGCGACTAAAACCAGGCCGATGAGAATCCCGATGATCGTGATGACGACGAGCAGCTCGATGAGCGTAAACGCGCGGCGGCAGGAAATCCTTTTCATGCGGCGGATTTTAGCCGTCCGCAGCATTTCGTCAATTCGATGGCCACTCGCGCGCGAAACACTAACCGAATGCTAACCGGACGACAATAAACCGGCTGCAAGCCACGACAAGCCATCGGGTGTTTGTTTTTATGGCAGAAAAATTGGAAGACAGAAAAAACTCTCTGCCTTTCTGTCCCTATTTCTCTCTCATACGGGCACTTTACTCGCGTGAGCCTGCATGCGCCCGCGGCACCAAAGGCCGAGAACAATGCCAAACACGGCGTGAGCGGTCGCGGTCAAGAAGATGAACTTGGCGTCCAACGAGAGACCGAAGAAGCTGGCATACGGTGTCGAAAGTAAGATCGCCTCGACTGCCATTGCCCAGCCGACGGCACCCCAAAAGAGAATTCGCGGCGTCGGCCGAATCACCATCGCCAGAAACATAATCCCGAGCGCCGCTCCATTTGAGAAGTGATATGTCCAGCCGAGCGCCTGCACGAGCCACGGCGGCCCTTCACCGCCAAGCAGCAATCGGCCGAATTCGGCGAACGGTTTATAGAGCGGTGCGCCGCCAAGAACGAACGGCAGGCGATAAAGATCGTAGGCCAGAGCGGCGATCAGGCCGCCGATCGTCCCACGGACAATCCACACGCGAGGTCCAGCCGCGAGCGAAGCCGATCCGCGATCTCTCCAAGCGATCCCGGCCAGGTTCAGGGCTGCCGGCGGCAAGACCCAGCAACCGAACCAGTGCATCGTCCACAGCCCGTAGAACTGGCCAAGAAGGCAGGCGAAGGAGAGCGAGGCCAGCAGGAAGACTATCGCGCGTTGGACCAGTGGCGATCGCAAAGGTTGGACCTCCGCCATATTGGCTGCTGTTCTGAGATGCCGACGCTCCCTTACGGTCGCGGCTCAATTGCGGCGGTTGGCGGGTGCTAAATCGATCCCTCCGCCGCGCTCGCTTCGCGCGGCTCGGGGGCTTCGACGACCGGCATGGCGTGGCGCTTCCGCTCGCTCGACGTGCCGGGCACGATCCACGGGCCGGGCGAAGTCTCTTCGATAATCCGCCGCATCTCTTCGCCATCGATCACTTCACGCTCGATGAGCGCTTTGGCGAGCGCTTCCAGCGCCGGCCGGCGAGTCTCGAGCAAGCGGCGGACTTTCTCAATGGAATCGTCCACAATCCGCCGTACCTCTTCATCAATTTCGCGGGCCGTCTGCTCGCTGTGCATGGTGCCGCGCGACATATCCTGTCCGCCGCCGGCCAAAAACGGCGAACGACTGCTTTCGCGATAACTTACTCGCCCGAGTCGGCTCATGCCGTAGTCCATGACCATACTGCGGGCGATTTCGCTGGCCCGCTCCAGGTCGTTCTGGGCGCCGGTTGAGACGTCGTCGAAGATGATCTCTTCAGTGATCGTGCCCGCCAGCAGCACTTGGATCCTCGCTTCCAACTCGCTCTGCGTCATGAGATAGCGATCGTCGTCGGGCCGCTGCATCGTGTATCCCAGAGCCGCCAGCCCGCGAGGAATGATCGACACTTTGTGGACGGGATCTGTGTTCGGCAGGCTGTATGCGACCAGAGCGTGTCCGCTTTCGTGATAAGCGACTCGCTGTTTCTCCTCGATGTGAATCACTCGCTTTCTTTTTTCCAAGCCCGCCATCACGCGCTCGATCCCTTCGTTGAACTCCGGCATGCCGACGGTGCTTTTGCCCTTGCGAGCGGCCAACAGCGCCGCTTCGTTGACGAGATTGGCCAAATCGGCGCCGACGAAGCCGGACGTCAAGCTGGCGATCTCCTTCGCGTTCACTGAGGGATCGAGCCGAACATTTTGCAGATGGACTTTGAGAATCTCTTCGCGGCCACGAACGTCCGGTCGATCGACGAGCACGTGCCGATCGAACCGCCCGGGGCGCAAAAGCGCCGGATCGAGCGTCTCGGGGCGATTCGTGGCGGCCATCACGATCACGCCGCTATTCGAGCCGAAGCCGTCCATCTCGACCAATAAAGCGTTAAGTGTCTGCTCGCGCTCGTCGTGCCCGCCGACGATGCTGCTGCCGCGGGTCTTGCCGAGAGCATCCAATTCGTCGATGAAGATGATGCACGGAGCTTTTGATTCAGCCTGTTGAAACATATCCCGGACCCGTGCGGCGCCGACCCCGACGAACATCTCGACGAAGTCGGAGCCGGAAAGACCGAAGAAGGGAACGCCCGCCTCGCCGGCGATCGCCTTCGCCAGAAGCGTCTTACCGGTGCCCGGCGGCCCGACGAGCAACACGCCTTTGGGAATTCGCCCGCCAAGCGATTGGTATTTTTCCGGAGTGCGAAGAAACTCGACCACTTCGCGCAACTCATCGACCGCCTCGTCAATTCCCGCAACGTCTTCAAACGAGATCCCGAGATCCTCCTGGGCGTACATCTTCCCGCGGCTGCGTCCGAAGGCCATCGGCGAGCCGGCACCGCCGAGCTTGCGTGCCAGATAGACGAACAGCGCCGCAAGCAACAATCCGACGAGGATGTAAGGGAGCCAAATCGTCGTGAGCGTGCTCGGGCCGTCGGAGTAATCGAAGTCTTTGAAATTCGCGTCGCTCAGCAGTTTCAGCACCGCCGCGTCGTCTTTATCCGTCTTGTTCACATGGAACGAAACGGATCGTTCCGCCGGGGCAGTTTTGGCCTCGGCCTCTGGCCGCTTGGCGTCTTCAATCTCCTCGCGCGTGACCTTGCCGGTGACGTCCTTCGGACTAATTAGAAGCTCCGTCGGATGGGAATACTTATAACGCTTTGCTTCGAGAGTGTCGGTGACATCGACACTCCCTTTGCTCACCAACTCCCTAAACTGGCCAAACGTGAGCTTCTGCGAGCGATCTTGCTGCGAATAGACAACGGCCACTAGGGCAAGGATTCCCACCCCCAAAAGCCACCAAGCGATCGTCGGACTGAGCGATTGATTTCGCTTCTCAGGCGGCTTGCGGGACGAAGAAGGAGGAGGCGAATCGTTGCGCTTTTCCATGCCGGTTTGCTAGCAATGAACGAGAGAAGGAGAATGGCAAAACGAGGGGATAACTCCTATCGTAAGCTCTCTACGGAGACGGTCAACTTGCTCGAGCCGCGTCGCGACGGTACGAAAATATAGATTTGGCTGATACGGCAAGCCGCAAGTGAGTTGGGCCTACTATTCGGGCTTTGCCGACTCGGGCGCGGACGTTGCGGGCTTTGACGATGGGGATGACGAGCCACCGGGCTTTTTATCAAGCTTGAAAGGATTGGCCTTTTTCAAGTTCGGCGGCGTGAGTGTGACGGCGCGCAGGTCCATGACGGCGCGGCCGGGCTTGTCGTCGATGCGAACGGAAAGAGTGTAATTGCCCGGCTTGTCAATCTTGACATCGCCGATCTTTCGAAGCCGAAAGTTGTGAAAACTGCCCGTATCTTGCACTTTGTCTTGCAGTTTTTGATCGGCAATCTCGACGGTGTAATGGCTCCCTGCGCTATCGGATCCACAGCCTTGAAGGACTTCGAGGACGAACGTGCCCGGCGCCGTGATCTCCAAATCCCAGCTCACCCAGTCCTCGCTTTTGAACCAATAGCCAATTGTGTTCTTGTCCGGCTCGTAGCGGACAGTCGTGCCGTGGATCACGACATCGCGAGCCGCGAGCACGATCGTGCCGTCTTTAGACTGCCGGATGCGCTTTGGCTCGGTGGCTTGAGATGCCGCGGGCTTGGGCGCGTCAGACTTCGGCGGTTCGGCGGCCATGACCGACCGAAATGATGATGCCATTGCGATGATTCCGAAAATGGCAATGATTCGTCGAATCTGCATTTGAACTGAATGGAGACGAAGGGGTTTGTCGTTCGAGAAACTGATTAAGCGCCGCCGAATGGTCTAATCGCCGTGGAGTTGCCGCAGCCTGGGTGAAAGTCGAAGCAGAAGTTGCACTCGCTCGAATTCATTGAGCCAATCCTGGGTGACGGCGTCGAGCAACGAGCGATCGAGAGGGCCGATGCCCGTCGGGCAGGACGGACCGAGCTGGTCGAGGGCCATCTGGCGATAAATTGAGATCGTGCGATCGCCGTACCAGCCGACTAGCTGGCCGTCTTCACTCAAGAAAACGACAACAGGCACACGGCCGCCGCCGCAGATCTTCAATTCCGTCGCTAGATCAGGATGCACGTCGCGATCAAAAAAGCGGAGTTGAATCGCGGTCGCTGCTTGTGCGAAATGATTTAAGATCGGGCATTGATTAACGCAGTCGCCGCACCACGCGCCGGCTAAGCAGAGCACCTTCATCTCGCGCTGAAACCCGCCGAGCAACTGCCGCTGCTTATCGCTCAGCCGCACGGCCTCATGAACGCCAGCCCATCGGCGCCGCTGGTCCTCAGTGCCGTGCTTGGCGAGAAAGTCGTAATAAGGCAAGCCGGCGGCGAATTTGGCGGCATAGTCGAGCATGAGGGACAAGTGTGTTCGTAACGCGGGACGAGGGGACCAGACATCCGACTACTCAAGCGAGGCTAACGAAGTATAAGGCCGAAAAGAAAGCAAGGGCAACTGCGCCGAGACTGACGAGCCATTACGCCAATGTGAATCGGCGAGCTTATCAGGCTAGAGACCCTGGCCTACTTGGGCGCCGCTTGCGGCGCTTGCCCATCGGTTCTCGTCCCTCGCCCCTCGTCTCTCGCCCCTTGCTGGCCGTCCCTTGCCCCTTTCAGTTGCGCGATCTCGGCCTTGAGCGATTCGACGAGCTTCGCCGTTTCTGATTGCGATTGCTCCCGAGCGGCGATTTCGGTTTCGAGCTTCTGGATCACTTTCTCAAAGCCGCTCACTTGGATGCGGAGCATCTCGACTTCATCCGTAGGGGTGCGGCGGGCGCGGGCCGGCGGCTCGATTGCAACTTCCTCAACTCCTTGGCTGTTACGCACCGTGATCGAGTTATTGCCATTTCCAGTGATTCGCAACTGTGGGCCAACTTTGACTTCACGCGTGTCGGCAAAAGCAGCAGGCGGCGGCGCTGCGCCGGCGGCATCGAGCGTCACCTCCATTTGCTGGCGCTGGCCCTGCCGGTCGATGACCAATGTGACCTTATCGCCTGGTTGCTTCGCCATGATGCGGTTGACGGCTTGATAGGCGCTGCGAATTCGGCGGCCGTCGGCCTCGACGATGATGTCTCCCTTTTGAATCCCAGCTTTTGCTGCGGGGCCATTCTCCACTCGCTCGACCTGGACAGTGCCATCCTTTTCACCGGTACCTAATGTCAGGCCGAGTGCCGGTCGGCGGCGCTTCAGCTCGATCACTTGCTGATCCTTCTCAGCCGCCAGCAATCGCGTGACATGAGAGACCGGCACGGCATAGGTCCAACCGGGCCGCTCGCCGGCTGCCGCAGTTGCAGCCACAATTCCAACTAACCGTCCGTCGCGATCGACGATAGCCGCGCCGCTTGAAGTTTCCGTCGTTCGCACGTCGCATTGCAAGAGCGGAGGCAGATCGACCATCGGCAGAGTCCGATCCGCTCCGCCAAGGATCCCAGCCGAGACGGCCGGTTGCTCGATCCCCGCGGCGGCGGCTGTGAGCACGGTCGCTCCGACGTTCGGCGGCTCGGCGGCAAGTTCGATTCCCTTTGAGTCGGCGACGCCATCATTGAGTAACACGAGGCCGGAATAATGGTCCCACACGCGGAGCTTGCTTTCGGCTTGATCACCGGTGGGCAGAGTTGCACGGAAGCGAGCGGTGGCGGCATCGCGGTCGCCGACGAAGGTAACGAGTCGGCCTTTGCCCAGCGACACGCCGCTGGAGACGACGACTTCGCTCGGCTGCGGAGCCGCGGCAGGAACAGTCATCCGAACCGTCACCGTCGCAGCGATCAACCGCTCGGCCGCGCGTTGCTTAGGTTCAGGATCGGCGGCGACTGCCGAAGCGACGATTGCGCCGAACGTGAGGCTCGCCGAAACCAAACGTACCACGGTGTGACCGAATTGACCGTGAATCACGTAATGCATTGCCGTACCGGAACTCAAAGGAGTTCCAACGTGCTTGAATGAAAAACCACTACTCTGGATTTCTTTCGAATTCCGATACCAATCAAATCGTCAATTGCCCGCTATGCGGGGCGCTGTCTTGGATCAAATCGAGGACGGCTTCTTGCTCGGCGCCAGTCAAGCCACGGAAAATCGACGGGGCCAGTTCGCTCTCGATAGTCGTGGGCTTTGCCGCGGCAAGCGAATGCTCGTCCACTGCGACTGGACGGTCCGAAGGCGCGCCGCGGCTTGATGCAGCCACGCTGGAAATCGTGTGCACGGGTGGCGAATCGTCTCGTGATGCTCGATCGTCAACGACCTTCCACGTCCCTACGGCCAGCAGCACGGCCGCCGCCGCACCGGACCAGCGGAGCCAACGACGGTTGCGGCGGTTGACGCCGTCTCGAACTGCCCCGCAATTGCTCAATCGACGCGGCGGATAGCAGCGCGCCAACGAATCGGCATCGTCACTAAGCTGCTCCGCAAGCTCTGCGAACTCACCCGGCAAGTCGCTGTGATCCCCAAAGCCGCTGGCGGGCGCGTCGCCTTTCGCGAGCAAGTTTTCCTCGCCGTCTTCGTGATAGAGTCTCGGCTCAAACCGCATGGTGCAAATCCTCCTGCGGATAGGCCGGAACCAGCGCCACGTCAAGATCGGCATCGAGCAATTCGCGTAGCGAGGCTAGACCGTTGAAGATCCGCGACTTCACGGTGCCCAGCGGGCACTCCATCGCCTGCGCGATCTCCTCGTAGCTCAATCGCTCGCTATATCGCAGCACGAGCGCCTGCCGCTGCCCATCGGGCAATTGGGCGACCTTCGCCCACAGGCTCTTCTTCCATTCTGCGACTTCCAGGGGCGTCTCTGCGGCGGGGGCCGACCGGTCTTCGGTCGCTTCATTGCCCCAGAGCACTTGCAGCTTTCGCCGCCGAGCGCCAATGCGCCGCCGCTCGCGTCGTTCGAGATTTAGCAGAATGCCGTAAAGCCACGTGTAGACGGCGCTGCGACCCGCAAATCGGTCCGATCCACGGGCCAAGGTGAGAAACGTCTCTTGCGCCAGGTCGTCGGCGTCCCAGGGGTTTCCGGTCAGCACGAGCGCCGCCCGGTGGATGCGGGCGTGGTAAAGCTGACTCGTCTCGGCAATCTCATCGGGTGACACGCGACTTACCCAAGTAATACTGGAAGCAACGTTCCTGATTGTAACGACGGGGACCGCTGCAAGCTACGCGTAGGTGAGGCTTTCCAGCCATGTAGGCAGGCTTTCGAGCCTGACAAAGTGGTTGTCGAGCTTAAAAGCACTTCCGTCAGGCTAGAAGCCTGACCTATGGAATAGCCACACCGTGAATCGTAAGTTAGTCTTCTGAAATGCCTCAAAAGTTCATTTTTGGTCTCGGGCGCGGGGATCACTGAGCCGGTTTTCGCATCGCGAATCGGCTGAACGGCCGACCCCTGGGGTCATTCACTATTGGTGCGGCTTCTGCTACGTTTAACGACGCAATTGGGCCGGACTTGCAGAGATTCGGGGAGGCCGCGCACGTGAAGATTCTTTTGGCAGCCAGCGAGGCAGTCCCGTTCGCCAAGACCGGCGGTTTGGCCGACGTCTGCGGCGCGCTGCCGCTGGCCATGGCAAAGCTTGGCCATCAGCCTGCGCTCGTCATGCCCGCCTACCGGCAAGTGGTCGAAGGGGGTATCCCGCTCGAACCAACCGGCGTTGATCTCTCGATCCCTATTGGTCGAAAGACGGTCGCCGGCCGAGTGCTCAAGTCGAAATTCCCCGGGAGCGACGTACCGGCCTATTTTGTCGAGCAGGCCCAGTACTTCGACCGCGATCATCTCTATGGCAGCGGGAATCAGGATTATCGCGATAATTGCGAGCGGTTTGTCTTCTTTAGCCGCGCGGTCCTTGAAGCGATTCGGCTTTTAAAGCTCGATGTCGATGTGCTACACGTCCACGATTGGCAAACGGGGCTCGTTCCCGCGTACCTGAAGATCGAGTATCGCAGCTTGCCCGGCTTCGACCGAATGGCCAGCCTGCTGACGATCCACAACATGGCCTATCAGGGCACGTTTTGGCACTGGGATATGGTGCTCACGGGCCTCGATTGGAAGTACTTCAACTGGCGGCAAATGGAGTTCTTCGGCAACTTGAATTTGTTGAAGACGGGCTTGGTCTTTGCCGACGCGATCAATACCGTCAGCCCACGGTACGCCGACGAAATTACGACGGCCGCTTTCGGTTGCGGCTTGGAAGGGGTGCTA
>Ga0126381_100009531_pt1 | contig 10899 bp, 4 predicted proteins | sample PanSoiMetPlot_28_FD_96465 | JGI IMG/M metagenome (GOLD analysis project Ga0126381, IMG submission 96465) | Tropical forest soil microbial communities from Panama - MetaG Plot_28 | ecosystem: Environmental > Terrestrial > Soil > Tropical forest > Bulk soil | place: Panama | collected 2016-02-17
CCTCGTCCTTTCGGAATCGTTCGGATCCAGATCGCGCCTACGCCTCCGCTGCCGGCGAGCCCGAACGGATTGTCACCAACGATAACTCCCGGCCCGTCGATTTCGAAACGGACCTCGCCGTTGCCAAATGCTCGGTCAGCGCCGTACTTGTCGACAATCTTGAAGACCACTCGTGTGGAGTCGGCGCCGTCGCCGGTGAGCGCCGCGTCGTCAGCGGCGAGGAAGAACCGATCGGCTGAGAGGTCCGATGAGAACAAGCGTGACAACGCCAACCGGCCACCAACGTAGCCGTCGACGCGGAGTTCGGGATAAGCAGTGTTGTCGAATTCGAGATCAGTAAAGAACGGCGCGTGCTTCAGTTGCGGAAAGTTAGCGGTGTCCGGGGACAAGCTCGCGTGATGCTTGCCCGCGACGAACACCTCCAGCCGGTCGCAATTGGAGAAGATGGCCGCGTGCTTGCCAGGCCCGTTCGGCGTGTGGGGACCGAAGTCCCAATAGAAACTGGGCTCGATTACGGGACCGTTCTTCGGGTCGCCCTGAGCCCGGTAGAACGATGCGCCGAGCTTCGGGATGCGGAAAACGTCAGCAACCCCCGGAGTCTTAACCCCATTGTAAGAGTTGACTAGGCTCGCGTAGTCGAATGCGCACCACGCGATCACGCCGCAAATACGCGGGTTAGCAGCCGCGCGGCTGTGTGCCTGGGCATGCCGCACGGCCTGCAACTCTTGTGTCACGATGTCGCCGGCGCGCTGGTAATAGCTGTCGAACCCCTTGCGGTTCGTGTAATTAAATTGCCCGACCGCCTCGGCCAGCATGTACGGCACGCCTTCGACCGGATCATCGATCGCAACGCTCCCGTCGGGCTCGGCGCGGTAGTTATCGAAGGCAAAGACGTCCTCATGCCAATCCTGCTGCCAGTTCTTCCGTGAGCCTGAGGTCATGGACCCGGAAGCCGGACGGGAATCGTCGAGCTGCTTCGCCAGCTCGGTTGTGCGGCGATACAGCGGAACGTCATTGGCCGACTCATTCGCGCGCACACCCCAGATCACGATGGCCGGATGATTGCGGTCGCGAGTGATCATGTCGTGCACGTCACGCACGAGCAGTTCTTTCCAGGCGTCATCGCCCAGGTAGCCCCAGCCGGGTGTCTCCTCCCAGACCATCAGGCCGAGTTCGTCGCACGCGTTGAGGAAAGCTTCGGATTGCGGATAGTGCGAGCAGCGCACGATATTGCAGTGGAAATCACGGCGGAGCATCTCGGCGTCGCACCGCATGACTCGCGCCGGCATTGCGCCGCCAACGTAAGGGTAGATTTCATGGCGGTTGAGGCCGAACAGTTGTAACCGGCGGCCATTCAGGAAGAAGCCGTTCAATTCGAAGCGCGCTTCGCGAAATCCGATGCGGACTCGGTAGTCGTGCACGGGTTTGCTGTCGATCAAGAGTGTTGCGATCAGATCGTAGAGGTGCGGTGAGTCGACATCCCAAAGGTTCACGTTGCCTAGCCTCGACAACGTTAGCATTGCCTGCTGTTCGCCGGGCTTCTCGAGTGGCAGAGGCTGGCCAGCGCGAGCGACCACGCGGGCACCGCTGCGCATTTCGACCCGGAGCTCGACTCGTTGGGCAGGACCGGCGGCATCGATCGTGCAGGACACCTCTACCCGGCGAGCTTGATTCAGGACCTCGACCGGCTTGGCGAACACATCGCGGATGAAAATCTGCGGCACAGCCTTGAGCCACACTGGCCGGTAGATGCCACCGGCTTCGAGATAGTCGACGCGCTTCGGACCCTGTGGCGAGCCCTCGGGCGGGACGTTGCTCCAGCGGCAATCAACCGTGACATTGAGCATGTTGTCGTCCATCAGCCACTCGGTGATTTCATAGTTGGCCGGGAGATATCCGCCCAGGTGCTTCGGCAGTTCGTGACCGTTGATGTTTGGCGTGACACCGACCATCACGCCTTCGAACTGGACGAATACGCGCGAGCGTCTGAATTCCGCTGGCAGCGTGAATTGCCGGCGATACGACCAGACCTGTTCCCATACCGCCGGATCCCAGTTCTCCCACGAAAGCTTAGCCACGCAGTGGGGCAAGGTGACAGGAACGAATTTCTGTTCGTCACCATTCGTGATAGCGCCAGCGGGATCGATGCGTCCACCGAACCGCCAATCGCGATCGAATGGCAAGATCCATTTGGCTGGCCCGAACACGGCTGATCCCAGTTCGGCTGCCGCGGTCTGCCATCGCAGGATCGGGGTCAACCCCAGTGCCACCGCGGACAGAGCGCCGTTACGAACAAAATTTCGGCGCGATACCCTCGCCAGCGAATGCGAGTACTCATCTCGTGCTTTTGACGTGTCTCGATTTATGCCTGCCATGACCAACAGCTCGTTTCTATAAACGATTCAGCAGTGACCTGCACCGTCTCCTTTACGCGCGAAGCACGAAGCGGAAGCGCATGTCCTCACCGAACCACTGCACGTAATTTGTTCCCCACGCGTTGTTGAAAAGGTTGCAATGAATGCCTGCTGAAAGATCCGGCTGCGAACGCGAAAAGCTCAGCGGCGACATCTCGCCGATCGCGATCAACGGCGCGTCGAGCAGCTCGACCGAGAACTCGTGCTGCTGCTCGTGGTAGTGGAATCCTCGCTCAACGGCGTGCATCTGGCGGTTGCCGGAAGGCACGACATCGAAGGGGGGAATCTCTTCGCCGCATTTGTCCATCGACCAGCCTTGCGGCGAGTCCGCAACTGGACCGAAGGTGAGCCATAGCGCTTCCGGCATACGAGTCGCCGGCTTGGTAAACCAGTAGAAGTTCAGCCGGATCAGCGGCTCCGACTGTGGCAGCAGCAGCTCCAGGAACATTCGCTGCGGAAAAGCCGCGCGGCCGGATTGCAGCGCATCTGCATCACGGATGTGCAGCCCTGCCAGGATTCTGTGCTGGTCGACGTTTTCTTCGACGCGAAGGCTCGACAACGACGGCTGCCAAACCTGGCTGAGAGCGTCGAACTTTTCCATATTCGGCTTGCCGAAATCCTTCGGCACCCAATCCGCGGTGCTGATGATGTAATTCGAGAAGAATCGCGAGTAATCCTGCTGGGACAGCGTCTGATACGAAAACAGGGCGAGCCGGTGATCAAACGCGGCCCACTCGCGTCCTGTCGCCTTGTTGCGCAGGCGGCGAATCGCACCGGCGTCATCGAGCGCAACAACGAAGTGCGCCGTTTCGATGTCTTGGCGGGCGGAGTAAAGCCTGCCCTGCGACGTGGGCTCGATCGGCTCGAGCTTCTGGATCGCAGCCTGTGCCTGGTCGCGCAGCGCCGCCGGCAAGGTCTCAATGCCCTCGAGCAGGTCCTGGCGCTTCTCTTCCCAACTAAACTCGACGACCTTGTACTTCGTCGTCGTCAACACGTCGGCCAAGTCACGAGGCGTGTAGTGGTCGTAGTCGAGCCAGCGTTTTGTGTCTGTGCCCCACGTGTGCTCGGGTTGGAGCAGCAGGCGGCGCAATATCGCGACGTCGATGGCATCGCCGAGCTGAAAGCGTTTTGTAGAGAGCCAGTCGCGCCGCAGCCGCATGACTTCGCGGTAGCGCGCGATTTTCAGCGGGTCGCTGGAGATGCCGTAGATCCACGTGTCGCCGATCTCCTGGGTAACAACCGGCAGGTGTTCGCGGTGCGCAGCAACGGCGTTGGCGACGTCGGTTAGAGTCGCCGGCGTGATGTTCGCATTCGGATATTTCTGCTTGAGATCGGAATGGATTTGCGCAATCTCGGTCAGCGTGTGCGGGCCGCCGTTGTCGCCGCGAACCATGATAGCAACCGCGAGATCGGAGCCCGGCACGCGCTGCGTGCTGCCATAGCTGTGATGATACATCACCATGAGGCTTGCATCGCGGCTATCTTTCCACACAAACAGCGGCGGGACCTCCGCCACACGGCTCGCGCTGTTCACGCCTATATCGAGAAACGTAATGCCATGCGCTGCGAGCGGGCTGACGAGCCCGCGCGTGTGGCCGGGCACGTCGGTCATCTTCGCGCCAGTGGTCTTCCGACCGAAGCGCCGGTCGAGCGAGTCGGAAAGCGCTAGGCTTCCGGCGATCATCGACTGATCGAGTAGCTCCGTTTGCCAACTGAAGGGGAGCGCGTGCCAGGCGATATCCCCATGGGCGATCGCCTGCTCCATTCGCTTGCGATCTTCCGGGCCGGCCTGCTCAAGATATTCGTAGAGCAGCCACGCGCCGGTGGTCCAGACGTACCGCCGCTCGCCGGACTCGCGCAACTGGCTCGCCGTCTGGATGGCCTTAGGGAAGTACTGGTCGAAGTAACGATGTACCACTGAAACCTGTGTGTTGGTGAAGCCGACATCGAGGTGGCACTTAAAGACGGCAAGCACGCGTTTGACGGCAGGTTCGGGCGACACGGCGGGAGCCGCGGTCTGGGCGAATAACTGCAAGGGCGCCCACATCAGCGTGCCGAGCGCGCCGTATACGGTTTGTATAAAGTCACGTCGTTGCATATGAGTCGATCGCCCGCACGACGAAGCTCGCTAAAGGCCGCACAGAATCAGTCCTTCAGTGGAAGCCGGACCACGATTGCCGAACTCGCCGGAACCTTGACCTCGGTCTTGGCGTTTGCACACTCGTTCAGGTCCGTCCATTGACCACCCCAAGTGGCATTCACAATCTCCGCCCCGCCGAGCGTGACGCCGGCTTTCGCGCTGAGATCGCGGTTGGGCGCGGCGAGCGCCATGCCCGACGCGCGGCCTGTGATGCCCGGCGCTACGATCGTGATGTGCGCTTCACGCGCGCCGGTGCCGTGCTCCTTGTTGATGAGGGTCAAGAAAAGCGCGTGCGCTCCGCGGACTGCATACGCAGTCACGTTGGAGCCGCTCTCATTCGTAATCGTGTCCGGCACCACGTTGCCCTCGCTGCCGAGATCGAATGCGCGGATAGCGTACGCCTTCGGGTTGTAGTGATACGCGCCAGATTCGTCTCGATAAACGGTATCGGTGTAAATCCAACGCTTGTTGTGAAAGTTAAGCCCGATGGCGTGATGCGCCGCCTGCCAGTGCATGTAATCCAGCGCCCAGAGTGCAGAGACGAACGTGTTGCTCGCGCCATTCACACCGCCCGTATAGTCGTTGCACTCGGTCATGCGATAGCCGAAAACCTTCCCCTCAACCGGCGCGAGAACGTGGCTATACAGCACCGAATAGCGCTCCGCAGGCCAGCTCGGAGACAGCATCGAATCAAACGCCGTTTGGACGCTCACGCCGGCAGCGCTCTGGCCAGGATAGTCGTGCTGAGTGACAAACTTCACGTTCATGCTCTGGGTATCGTGCGCGAAGTGCAGCGACCAGGACTCGCCGTTGTAGTCAGTGTCCTTCGTGCCAGGAACGGGATAGTTTGACCCGGTATCGGGACCGGCGAGGCACGTGTCGGGAACAGCCTGGATGACCGCGGCCGCGTATTGCTTCCAATCGGTGAGAAACGACGGATACGCCGAGCCGGGCACGCCCGGATCTGTCTCGACGATCTTGGGGTCGCGGGGATGGCCGGGAAAAGTGTGGAACGAGTGCCAGTCCGGCTCGTTGCCGATCTCGAAGCAACTGAGCTGGTCGTCGTAGTGCTGGCGGATGTAGCGCGCGAGTTCCGCGGCCTGCGCCGGATTTCCGTTCAGCAGCCGGAAGGTGTAGATTACCTTCACGGCGGCATCTTTGGCGAACGCAAACAAGTGATCAATGTCTTCCGGCCCAGGAACGCCGTATTCGGGGCCATCCGCTGTACCTCCGCCGACGCGCAGGTTGCGGACGCCCATAACTCGAAAAAGCGCGATCAACGGCTTGTTCTCGGCGCTGAACTGGTATGTACCATCCTTGTCGCGAAGGAGGTTTGAGTTTTCGAAGCTGAGGCCCGCGAAGTCATGAGGAATCGGCACGCCCGGATTTTGCATGTCAATGCGCACCGTGATCGCGGGTTGAGGAGAAGTGCTCGCAGCCACAACACAGCAGATCAGAACGACACTGCAGATTCTAGTGTACGTCTTCACTCGCTGATGCATAACGTGTGGATCACAGAAGTCGAGCACTGGGGTCCCGAGAAATTTACTTGACTTCGGCGGACACGATCAGGCGCGCCGCAGCCGGAGCTCGCCGCACTCGATGAGATGAACTCCGGGCGGGGGCGAGCCGCTAGAACGTTAGCTTCAACGCCATCTCGCCCATGCGCGGGTCCTTGGCGCTGGCGATACTGCCGAAACCGCCGGCACCCACGTTGGTGTTCGGGCTGTTGAAGTTCGTGTGATTGAAAACGTTGAAAAATTCGGTCCGCCACTGCATGTGGACTCGTTCGCTGATCGGGATGTCCTTGTAAACGGCCATGTCGAACAATGCGAGCCCTGGGCTGGTAATGCTGCCACGGGCCGCGTTGCCGAAGAATCCTGGCGCCGGCTGCACGTAGGCGCTGGCGGTGAACCACTGCTGAATCGTCTTCGGATACCTGACCGGGCCGATCACATCCGGGCGCGTCGCCAGTCCCTCGTGGTTCACGCTGAGTCCGGGCGACAAGGACGCGCCGCTCTCGAGCGTTGTCATGTCGGCGAACTTCCAGCCGCCGAGGAAGAAGCGCTGCCAGAACGAGCCGGTCTTGAACCATGGCAGCGTGAAGATGAAACTGCTGGTGAAGACGTGGGCGCGGTTCAGTGTGGTGTTGCCGTAGTCGTCTCTGGGGTTGTTCGAGTTCTGCGGCGTGCTCCCCGTGATGCCGAACTGTTGGCCAGAAAGCGTGCTCAGGCCGTGCGACCACGTATACGAAACATTCCAGAACACGTTGCGGCCGAGCGGATGCTTCATGACAGCCTCCAGTGCATTCCAATTTGCGAACGCGTTGGTGACATACCGGTTGATCGTCGAGTACCCCTGGTACGGCGCGAAATAGGAGTTGGCGTAATTGCCCGTGTTGATTAGCGGGTTGTAGTCGTATGGGACACCGTTTTGTGTGATCGGGCCTGGCTGGTTGAGGTCGAGTTGCTGCGGCAGATGGCGGGCCTTGCTTCCGGCGCCCGCGATGGCGACAAACCAGTTCGAGCGGAACTGGTGCTCCAACGTTAGGCTGTAGGTCTGCACATCGGCTGCGCGCATGTTGTTCAGCTGTTCACCGTAGATTACCGGCGCCGTAGGCGGGGCGGTGGCTCCGCCCGTGGGATTCGGGAAGTTTACGTTCACCAGGTTGACATTAAGGATGACCGGCGCACTGATGCAGCTCACCGAGCAGTCACTGTTTGCGGCAGATTTCGTGTAATTGATGCTGTAGCCACCCCGCAGAGAGGTCTTGCCGTCGCCGCGCAGGTCCCACGCAAATCCGACAATAGGCGAAACGTAGTACTGGTGCGCGCTCGTTAGGTTCAGCGGAATGCCGTCCTTACCGTTCTGGATCATTCCGTTGTACGGGTCGTACTTCGGCGTGAAGGTCAGGTTTCCCTTCGTACTGACGATCGGGGCCTTCGTCGGATCGAACTTGCTGGGATCGAAGACGACCTCGTACCCGCGCTGCTCGTCGGGCTTGGGCATGAAATTCCAGCGAAAGCCGCCGGTGAGCGTCAGGCGACGGGTGGCACGCCACTGGTCCTGCAGGTAGAACGTGTCGAGCGGATACTGCAAATGCTTACGGACTTGCGTGCTGCTCTGGCTGAAGGTATTGGCGTAGCCGAGCAGGAAATCGGCGATCGAGTTACCGGTGGTGTTGCCGTTGAACGTGAACGCGCCGGTAGTTGACGGGCCGCTGTTGCTGTACTCGCGATGCGTGCCCCACAGCAGCGTGCCGCCAGCCTGGACATAGTGCTTGCCGCGCAGCCAGCTCCAGTTGTCGGTGACGATCTCCTCCAGCTCGGAGAAGCGCGGCAAGATGATGGCCGACCGCGTCCCCATCGCCGACCACCCTCCGGAGAACGTCACAGTGGGGAGATAGTCCTGCAGATAGCCGCTCTTGAACGGCAGGTTCTGCGTGTAGCCGGGGATCTGGGCGACCTTCGCGATGCCGTTGATATCGTGGTAGTAAATGTAGCGGTTCATCGAGCCGCTGACCTGGTTGGTCATGGTCGACGAGATCATCTGCGTCAGCTGGATCTGCGCCAGTGAATTGTGCGTATGGAAGACGTCGTAGTTCGTGGGGAAGACCGTGCCGAGACGCTGTCCGCGGGGATACGTGTAGTCCTGCCCTTCGTGGAGAAACTCGCTGGTCAGGCGCAGGTTTTGGCGGATGTTGTGGTCGAGTTTATAAATCTGGTCAAACTGGTTGTTAATCGCGGGATTCAGGTTGGTGAAGTTGTTGAAAATCGAAGTCTGGTTGTTCGGCACCGGCGCAAGAGCATTCAGGAATGACAACGAGTTCGAATTCAGCCGCGACGCGGGGATGACCCAATTGGCGTTCACGTCTTTCGAGAAGCACGCAGCCTGGCTGGTCGCGTTACAGCTTCCTATCTTCGTAGGATCCTTCAAGTACGCTGTGCCGTAAACACCGGTCGATGGGAATAGCGCGTTTCCACCTGGCGTGCCCATGCCGCGCATGTAAGCCGGAGGCGAGGCGCCGTTGAAGACCATCGGCTGCTGTTGGCGGACCCACTGCTGGTTGACGTAGAAGAACGTCCTCTGCCGGTCCTGGTTGTAGTGTCCGGGGATAAACGCCGGACCACCGAGATTCCATCCGAAGATGTTCTGGCGCTGCTTGGGAACACTCGTGGCAAAGTAGTTGCGCGCGTCGAAGATGTCGTTGCGGAGAAATTCCCAAGCGCCGCCATGGAATGTGCTCGTGCCGCTCTTGAGCTGCACGACGACGGCGTTCGCACCCATGATGTTGTACTCGACCCCGTAGTTGTTCTGCAGGACTTTAACCTCCTGGATCGCGTCAGGGTTCGGCTTGATCGTGGTTTCCTGCATGTTGCTTGTTTGCATGTTCCAGATGCCATCAACGGTGTACAGCGTGCCGGTCTGGCCAGTGCCGTTGATGTTCATGCTGTTCTGCGTTATGTAGCCGCCGGTGCCGAGCGCGGTACCAGCATCCATGTTGGTCACGCCCGGCATCAGTGCCGCAAGTCCCTCGTAGCTTCTGCCGTTCAACGGAAGCGCCTCGACCTGCTGTTCGGTAATCTCGCTGGCGACTTCGGGAGTTTTCGTCTGCACCTCTGTCGCTGCTGCAGTCACGGTAACGGCCTGTGCAACGGAGGCGGGCGTGAGAGCGACGTCAATGTTGCGCACGGATGCCGGACCGAGATAAATCCCGGTCTCGTTATGAGTCGCAAATGCCGCAGCGCTGATGTGTACCTCATAATTGCCGACAGGCAAGCCAGGCACGGAGAACCTGCCATTTGCATTCGACGTGCTCCCGGTGACGACGCCCGTGCCGGTGTTCACGATGATGATCTTTGCGCCGGCCAATACGGCGCCGGACCGATCCGTTACCAAGCCGCTGATCGTCGCGGTCGTTGTGAGTTGCGCGCTCGTAATCTGCCCGCTGAGTGCCAGGAGAAAAAGGCTGCCAACCAACGTTTCAAGAAAGCCGTTGAGAATGGTGCGGCGTTGTTGATGAAATCCGCTTATTTCCATGCGCGCCTCTCGCGACTTTAGTGCCGGTCCAAACCTCAAACCAGCAACGCCGGAAGATGGTATTGCGAAACTGGTTGGGTTGTCAATCGATTACTAATGATTGGAATCGACTGTGGCCGTCTTTGACCGTTCTGGACCACAGTCTGCAAACTCACGCGTGACCACGAGCGAGGATCAGCTGCGGTTGGGGATATTGGGAGTACGCTAAGTCAAATCCGGGGCGTAGGTCGGTTGGATGAGCTTCTCGATCCAGGGCTGTGCGGACTCGAGAGCCTGGTTGACACGTCTAATGTTCTGGACGCCATAGGTGTACAGCCACTCTTCGAGTGCTTTTGCCCCGCGTTGCGCAAAGATGCAGATCCCATCCTGCCAAGTCGCACGTCCGCAGAGTACGCCATTGAAACGGCTCCCGCTCTCGACCGCGAACTCCAGTGTCTCCACAAACTGCTGGTTCGTCACGCCGGCGGAGAGAAAGACGTACGGCTTCGAAGTGGCGGAGTCGATGCTGCGGAAGTTCTGTTGCGCAGCCGCGCGGGAATATGCCTGTTCGCCGGAGAACATGCTCGTTCCCGGGACGAATTTCATCTCGATTGGGACTTCAATCTTCAGCATGTCGACGGCGTACTCGGGCCTGCTGAACTCTTCGACCGACAATGCAACCACTTGCGGCTTGCGCTGCGCGTACCAAAGTCCCTTCTCATCCGCGCCAGCCTCGCTATAGGTAAGGATCTCCATTGCAAAGGGAATGTCATTGGCGCGGCATTCGTTGCCCACGCGCTGCACCCAGAGCTTCTTCTTCTCGTTGATTTGCGGATCTTCAAACGGCGTGTAGTGCAGGAGGACCTTGATGCAATCGGCGCCGACCTCGTTCTTTAACCGGCGCACAGACCAAGTGTCGTATAGCTCGGGCATTCGCGGCAGCGGTGCGCCATAGCAGGATTTTTCATAGGCGACGAAAAGGCCCTTGCGATTGCGGCGCCGAGCCGCTGGCAAACCGTATTCGGGGTCGAGCAGAATGGCGGACGCGTGCTTCGTAAGCGCGGCGGTCACCAGTTCCTTGAATTCGACGACGGCAGAGTCGGGAACCTCGGCGACTCCCTTTTCGCGCGCGATAGCGTTCTTTAGGATTCCGCGTTGATCGAGTGCAAGCGCAGCAAAGACACGGCGGTCGTCCGACACCGCCTCGAGCCCTGCCCATTTGCCCGGAGTTAATTGCGCCGCGGCGTTGTTTGGCACGTCTCCTTCAGTCGCGCACTGGCTGCTATTCGGCCCTGCCGCATGGAGTTAGAAAATTTCGAGGCTGCC
>Ga0126381_100009532_pt1 | contig 10898 bp, 8 predicted proteins | sample PanSoiMetPlot_28_FD_96465 | JGI IMG/M metagenome (GOLD analysis project Ga0126381, IMG submission 96465) | Tropical forest soil microbial communities from Panama - MetaG Plot_28 | ecosystem: Environmental > Terrestrial > Soil > Tropical forest > Bulk soil | place: Panama | collected 2016-02-17
CGCGCTCGTTTATGACTATCTGGTGGAAACGCGCCAATGGAAAATGCCCGCGGCGCGCAGCGTAGCGACGACGCAGATGATCGACGCGGTAGCTAAGTCGCACGGGCAGAGCGTTCATCAAACGCCGGTGGGCTTCAAGTATATTGGCCAGCTTCTTCGCGAAGACAAAATTGCGCTGGGCGGCGAAGAAAGCGCAGGCCTGACCATTCGCGGCCATATCCCTGAAAAGGACGGCATCCTCGCTTGCCTCCTGGTGGCGGAAATGATTGCCGCGCGCGGCGCCTCCATCGGCGAACAGATTCGCGCAATGTACAAAAAACTCGGGCGGGAATTCTGGCCGGTACGCGAGAATTTGCACCTCACCGACGAACAAAAGGCAAATGCCGTGCGTAAGGTAGCCGTGGACAGTTCGACACTGCTGGGGCGGAAAGTCGTATCCACCGACCGGACCGATGGCGCAAAATTTGTTTTTGAAGACGGATCCTGGATGCTGTTGCGCTTGTCGGGGACGGAGCCGCTGTTACGGCTCTATGTAGAAGCGGAAAGCGCGGCGGCATCGGCAAAATTAACGAGCGAAGCGACGAAATGGGTTCTGCAAAGCTGAAAAAACCGGACGCAAGCGAAGGAACCGCTGCCTTTCTGCGCCAGTACGGAGCTACGCTGCTGGGCCTTCTGCTCCTGGCCCTCGTGGTTCATGATATTTTCGGCACGCACGGCTACCTGGCGATGCGGCGCACGCAGCAGGAAATCAAAAAAGTGAAAGCCGAAATCGGGCAGCTCAACAAAGAAAACGCGCAACTGGCAGACGAGGTGAAAGACCTGAAGAGCGACCCTCGCAAAATTGAAAAGATTGCCCGCGACGAGCTCGGTCTGGCCAAGCCAGGCGAAGTGATTATCAAGATTCCGCAGTCGCAGCAGTTGCCGGCAGACCCGGCCTCGCACCCTTAAGTTTGCGCTTTTTCCAGTTAGTGCGAGCCACCGAAAGCACAACCATCGACAGAAAAATTACGATCAACCCCGCGGTCGCTTTCAATGCACTGCACTGCCCCTTGGGCAAAATCGAAAACCTTCCATAAACGAATTCGATGTGCACCCAATAAACCAGCAGCGAAGTGTTACCAAGCTGAATGATCGGGCTGAAACCTTTTTGCGCGAATCCCCAGCGGCACCACGCGTAAACCAGAAAAAGAATGATTAGCAGGATGCCGCACCGCATCAGCAAGAAATCAGGATTGCTGTGCCAATAGTCGTAGACGGCGTAAAGGCGGATGGGCGAGGAATCGAATACTGTCGAGAGCCAGCAAGCCAGAGCCCCCGCTCCGCCCAGCAGCGCAAAAGCCAACCCTTCCTTGCGTTTCGCAAAGTCAGAAAACAAATAGAAACCCGCCGCCAGTCCCGCGAATGCAAACGCCGACCACGGGAACAAGGGAAACAGCCACGGCTGCGGTTTATCAAAAACGTGTACTCCATTGACGTAGGACTCCAGCGGCCAAGGCAGAAACTTTGGCTTGTGTGTGGTCCAGAGTGGCGGCGCAGCCATCGCAATAACGCCCGCAGCAAACAATCCCGCCACCAACGTGCGAATTCGCGCAACGACCACAGCACCACCACCCGTCGCCCAACAAAGCACTCCCATAAGCATCATCGAAAGCCCGAGAATGTTCAGCACATCCACGCGCAGCAAATCCGTCCAAGGAGACCACGGATAACCAAGCGCAAACTCCTGCACGCGAAAAAGCAGCCCCATTCCGAAAATTTCCGCGCCGCGCAGGATCGTTTGCTGAGCAATCTCGTTGCGCGCAACGCCCTTTTCTCGCCCCCGCTCCGTCACCAACGCAAACGAAACGCCCGCCAGAAAAATGAAAAGCGGCGCCGGCAGCGTTCCCCCAAGCTGCGACCAGGTAATCAGCGAAGACGACTTTCTCGCCGCGGGACTCAGCCACGAGTCGTAACAATGCGTCTGAAACATCAGCACACACGCCAGCCCGCGCATCCAGTCGATGTAGGCCAGCCGGCCCATTTTGGATGGGGCTGCCACTCGCCTCACCGATTCCGGCCGCTGCTTCACAGTCGAGTTAGTTTGCGCTGTCATCTCTACGTTACAATCCTCGCTTGGCCACCACCCGCCAACTCGGCCTGTTTTCCATGCTCGGCCTGTGGGCCGTCCTGACTCTCATCGGCGTGCTATACGCCGTGTGGATCGGATTCGGCGGCCACGCCTTTGCTGCGACACTGACGACTTTCGCCTTCCTGTTTCTGATCATGCTGCTGTTTGCCGCGCGCGGAGTGGACACCGCTCTCGCCGCGCGCTTCGGCGCCAGCGCCGGCATTCTGCTCTGCGCTGCATTGTTCCTTCTCTACCTGATTTACGCAATTGGGACAAATGGTTTTAGCTTCGGCCGTGCCGCAACTGCCGCCGTACTCGTGTTTGGCCCGCTGGCGCTAGCGGCCTCAGCGGAGCGAAGGCCGCCCGGCTGTTGGCAGGACTTTGCCATTATCGTGGGGATTTGGGTGGCCGTGAAGCCGCTACCCAGTCTCTGGGGCTTCACCATGTCGCATTGGCTGTTTCCCTTTCCCGAGCAGCTCTCCTACGTGATGACCGTGCTTCTTTGCTTGAACGTTGCTCTCGCGGTGTTCGTGCTTTTGCGGCGCCTGAACGGCATCGGCTACTCCATTGGCTGGAGCCCCCAGTGGACTGTTTTCATCCTCGTGAGTTTCTTCGCCTTCGCTCTGATCGCTATTCCGCTCGGGACCCGTATGCATTTCATTCAATTCGAACCGCGCTGGAGCGAATGGAAATCGCTGCCACTTACGGGGCTAAGCATTCTCTTCTTCACCGCGTGGCCCGAAGAATTTCTCTTTCGCGGCCTGCTGCAGAATACTCTCTCGCGCGCATCCAAAAGCGAAGTGGCCGGCTGGTGGACCGCCTCCGTGCTTTTCGGCTTCTCCCACATCACCAATCTCGGCTTTCCCAACTGGCGCTACGTTGTCCTGGCCACCATCGCGGGCATCTTCTACGGTTGGACCTGGCGCAAAACAGGCTCTATCTTTGCGTCCGCCATTGTGCATGCCGCCGTGGACACCACGTGGCATTTCCTGTTCCACACGTTGTAGCCGAGGCGGGTGCTTAAACCTCACGGAGAATGAAACGGAACGGAATCCGGCGCATCAAAAGGTCCAAGGAATCCTAGTCCCCAAATAGGAACTGAATCCCGCGAATGACGGTACAAAAGGAGACTGCAAATGAGCGAGATGACCGCCGAGCAAGCCCTGTTCTTGCTGCACCATACCTACTTGGGTCCGCTCAAGAATGAAAGCCGCATCACCAAAAAAGTCCTGGATGCCGTTCCCGCTGACAGATCTGATCATCGGCCCGACCCGATTTCCAAAACCGCTCTCGAACTCGTGCGCCACATCGCGGTAGCCGACAATCGCTTTCTGGAAACAGTCATCAACGGCGTGTTTGACGTGAACTCCGCTGCCCTCCCCGAAACTGTGAAAACACCCCAGGAAATTGCCGCCTGGTACGAACAGCGCTTCGCCAAGAACTTCGAGGCACTGACAAAGCTCACCGGCGAGCAACTCGCCAAGGTGGTCGATTTTCGCGGTGTGTTTCAGCGCCCGGCCGTCTCGTTCGTGCTTCTGACTATGGTTCATACCGCGCATCACCGCGGCCAACTTTCCTCTTATCTGCGCTGTATGGGAGCAAAAGTTCCTTCTATTTACGGCGAGAGTTACGACGACGCGCAGGCTCGCAAAGCCGCCGGCGGCTAGCCGCCAAAGGTACTTGCGCGGGGACTTTGCCCTACCACTACTTTTCCACGTGCGGCAGCACGGCTCGCCCGCGCCTCTTGTCGTTGTAGAGGGACTGGTCCGCGGCGCTTAAGAGATGCTCGATCGTGGCGCCGTCGCGCGGAAATTCCGCAATGCCGATACTCACGGAGAGGCGCGGCTCCTCCGCATCTTGGGACAAACGCTGGGCAACACGTAGCGCCACAAGCACAGCAGCTTCCGCAGAGGTTTCCGTCAGCACTAGTGCAAATTCGTCCCCGCCATAACGCGCCGCTGTGTCAGTTTCCCGGCAGCTTAAATGCAGCACTTCTGCGAGTCGGCAAATGGCCAGGCTCCCCACCAGGTGTCCGTACTCATCATTAATCCTTTTCAAGCCGTCCAAGTCCATCAACAAAACTACAAACGGCTTGTTCGTGCGCCCATAGCGTTTGATCTGCTCATCCACCCGTTCCACCAGCAGTCGATAGTTCGCCAGGCCCGTCAGCGGATCGCGCACCGCAAGCTGCTTCGCGTGTTCTTCCTGCCACCGTCGTTCGGAAACCTCCGCGGCAAACACCAGCGTCATGAGCGCCTGAATCGAAAGAAACGACTGCAGCAACAGCAGTGAATCGTTTGCCGACTGCAGGGAAAACGGCCCGTAGCCGTGCGACGTTCCCACGACTGCAATCGCACACACGACGCAGATAATCGCAGAAGCCTCGCGAGGCCCAAACCGAAATGCCGCCCAAATCAGAAATGGGGTGCAGAGAAACGTCCAGGGATCATGTTTGACTTGTGCGTTAAACACCGGGCCGAACACGATTGCCGAGATAAGCAGCGTTGAGGCAAGCAACGCGGCGGCTTCTGCGTATTGGCGCTTGGACCAGCGCGGGATCGGATTGGCGCTCCATAAAAGCAGGAACGGCGCAAAGACCAGTGCGCCTGCCGCATCACCAAGCCACCATGTCCGCCAGATGAGTCCGTATTCATGCCAAGGAGCGTAACCGCCCAGGGCAAGGCTGGTGACGCCAAGCGTCGCCGCAATGCCCGTGCTCAGGATTCCGCCATAAAGCGCAAAGCGAAGAATGCCCCACGTGCTGTCAAAAACATCCTTGCCTCTCGCGAAGCGGGAAACGAGATAGGCTGCCGTGACAGCTTCAAGACAATTCCCCGCCCCAATGCCCACGGAAGTAAGCACCGAGCCCGCCGTCGTCAGGTTTGCGAAAAAGGCGCCAACAAAAATCGCGGGCCAGTAGCGAAGCCCCAGAAGAAGCAGCGTCACGATGGCCATGCCCGTAGGCGGCCAGAAGGGACTCGCGCTCGGGTGCACCGTAGCCAGGCGTAGGCTTAGCTTCGCGGCGAGGACATAGGCGGCACCCGCTGCCGCGCCGATCAGGAGTTGCTTCAATAACGGCGAACGCCACACGTCCAACTTGCGTTCCATAAGGGCTCACAAGGAGCGCCCAGGGACAGGGTTCGGCGCATACCTTCGGGCATCAAGCCCGCAGGCTCTCCTATAGTTAGTGTCAAAAAACGGGTGACAAGTAGCGGGTCAATCCCTTTTTGGTTTCCTAAACGTTATTCAGGCAAAACCCTTAGCACTGTCGAGCAGGATATTGAGGTTGGGTAGTAGCCCTTCAGGACAGCTGCGCAAGCGATGCCAAAAAAATGTTCCTAACGTACCACGCCGCTCATGGGACTCGAGGCCGACGCGTACAGCCGCTTCGGCATGCGACCAGCAAGATAGGATTTGTGCCCCGCAATCACCGCGTCGCGCATCGCTTCTGCCATCAACACCGTATCTTCCGCTTCCGCGATGGCCGTGTTCATCAAAACGCCATCCGCGCCCAACTCCATAGCGATCGCCGCGTCGGAAGCGGTGCCCACACCGGCATCCACAATCATTGGCACTTCCGTAATCCGCTCCCGCAGAATGCGCAGATTCGCCGGGTTCTGGATCCCCAACCCCGACCCGATCGGCGCGGCCAGCGGCATTACGGCCGCCGCTCCTGCATCAATCAGTTTTCGCGCCGCAATCAAATCATCGTTCGTATAGGGCAGAACAACAAAGCCTTCCTTCACAAGCACGCGCGTGGCTTCAATCAGCTGCTCCGTGTCTGGAAAAAGCGTCTGCTGGTCGCCAATGACTTCCAGCTTGATCCAATTCGAAAGCCCCACTTCACGCGCCAGCCGCGCCGTTCGAATCGCTTCGTCCGCCGAGTAACATGCCGCTGTATTCGGCAAAATAAAAATCTTCTCCCGGTCTATGTAGTCCAGAAGCGATTCCTTCGACTTGTCCGTCAGGTTCACGCGCCGCACCGCCACCGTGACCATCTCCGCTCCGGAAGCCGCGTGCGCCCGCGCCATCTCCTGAAAACTGCGGTACTTCCCTGTTCCCACAATGAGCCGCGACTGAAGCGCCCGTCCTGCAATCACCAAATTGTCTGACATAGGTACCTCTGTTCCCTGACCGACACTTCCCTTGGCTTGTCATCCTGAGGCCGCGCCTTTTGCGGCCGAACGATCTCAGCCGATCCACACGCAGACCCTTTGAGCGAGCCCGTCTCGTCAATCCACTTGCGATTTTAGCCCCTGCGCTCCACGGGCACAAATACACGCTCGCGCCTTCCTATGAGGTTCTTCCTGGGGTGGCCTGGATTTCCGTAAGGGGCCAGTTGGTCCAATCAGCTCTGCAAATGCGCTTCCAAGAACCACAGGTCCTTGTCGAGTGCCCGCGTCAATGTCGTGAACAAATCCACGGTAGCGTCATCGCCAAGGTCTCCCGATTCTTTGACCGCCGTGCGCAAAGCGTTCGCATGGTGCGCCACATTGTGGACCAGCCATTTCAACTGCGCCTTTCCGTCGCTGGCGCTCAAGTCCGCTTCCTTCAAACCGCTCTTGGCGGCTGCTTCGCGAACGGTGCCGTTGGCCACACCGCCCAGCGCTACGGCGCGCTCGGCAATGTCATCAGTCTGTTGCAAAACGTGGCCAGCGATGGAGTCGAACAGTTCGTGGAGTTGAATAAAATCCGATCCCTTCACGTTCCAGTGTGCCCACTTGATCTGACTGTAGAGATCCAAGCTGTCGGCAAGGCGCGCATTGAGCAGCGCGATCAGCGCCTGGCGGTTTGACTCAGGTACACCAACGTTGCTTTTGAAAGTGCGGGCAGTAGCGGTTGCTGATGCAGGCATGATGTTTACCTCCTTAGGTTCATCCTGGATTCCAAACCATTGGATGCACCGCGGAGCAAAAAAGCTCCAGAGTCGTAAACAGGGAGATTTTAAGCCCGCCAGCCACCGCCACAAATCCTGCGGCGAACCTAGCCAAGACCCCCAAGCCCTACTATAATCCCGCTTCGCAACCTGCAATTGGCGTGGGGGATACTGATGAAATCTCGAGCAGTTGTGCTGGCTTTGGTTTGCGCGTTTGCAGCATGTGGCCTTCTCGCGCAGGATATCGACATTCCTTTTCAAAAGTTCGTGCTGGACAACGGGCTGACCGTGATCGTCCACGAAGACCACAAGGCTCCCATTGTGGCGGTGAATCTGTGGTACCACGTCGGCTCCAAAAACGAAAAGCCGGGCAAGACCGGCTTCGCGCATCTCTTCGAACACTTGATGTTTGGTGGCAGCGAGCACGCCCAGGGCCGCTACATTGACGCCATGGAAAAAATCGGAGCCACCGACCTCAACGGCACCACCAACAACGACCGCACCAACTATTTCGAAAACGTTCCGACCTCCGCGCTCGATTACACCCTCTGGATGGAATCCGACCGCATGGCCTACCTCACACTGGATCAGAAAACTCTCGATCTCCAGCGCGGCGTCGTGCAAAACGAAAAGCGCCAGGGAGAGAACCAGCCTTACGCCGTCGCCTTCCAGCTCATCACGCAAAACACGTACCCTGCCGGACATCCCTATTCCTGGACCGTCATCGGCGATATGGCGGATCTCAACGCCGCCTCGATGGATGACGTCAAGGAATGGTTCAAGACGTACTACGGCCCGTCCAACGTGGTGCTTTGCCTGGCCGGCGATATTGACGTTAAGACAGCCAAGGAAAAGGTCGAGAAATATTTCGGCAACATTCCCGCCGGGCCTCCTGTGGGGCATCAGGAAGTCTGGGTTGCCAAAATGACCGGAACGCATCGCGGAACCGTCCAGGATCGCGTCCCCCAGGCGCGCATCTATAAAATTTGGAACGCGCCTCAGGATGGCACCCCCGACGCCGATTACCTTGACCTCGTGAGCGACGTGCTCAGCTCAGGAAAAAGTTCCCGCTTCTACAAGCGCGTCGTCTACGACGATCAGATTGCCACCAACGCCAGCGCAGGCGTCAATTTGAAGGAAATCGGCGGCCAGTTCGTCGTGCAAGCCACCGCAAAGCCGGGAGGCGACTTGGCCCCGGTCGAAAAAGAACTGGACGAGGAGTTGGCAAAGTTCCTCAAGGACGGACCCACCCCCGAAGAACTCGCTCGAGTCAAGGCGCAGTACGAAGCCAACTTCATTCGCGGCATCGAGCGCATCGGCGGTTTCGGTGGGAAATCCGATCAGCTCGCCCGCAACCAGGTTTTCCACGGCGATCCCGCGCACTATAAGGTTTCGCTCAAGCGCGTGCAGGAAGCCACTGCGGACGACTTGAAAACCGCGGCGAATCGCTGGCTCACCGACGGCGTCTACATTTTAGAAGTGCATCCATTTCCAGACTACAAAGCTGCCGCCACCGGTGCGGACCGCTCGAAAGCTCCAACCATTGGGACTCCGCCTGCTCTCAAGCTGCCAAAGCTGGAAAGAGTCACGTTATCAAACGGCTTGAAGGTCATTCTCGCGGAACGCCACGAAGTCCCGCTGGTCACCTTCTGGCTTGACGTGGATGCGGGCTACGCCGCCGATCCCGCCGGCGCACCGGGAACCTCTACGATGGCCATGTCGCTTCTCAGCGGCGGCACGAAAACAAGAAACGCCCTGCAAATCAGCGATGAGCAGGCCTTGCTTGGCGCGCAAATCGGCGCCTACTCTAATCTCGACATGTCCATCGTGCGCCTCTCCTCTCTGAAATCGAAATTGGATCCTTCCCTCGAATTGTATTCGGACCTGATCCTGAACCCCGTCTTCCCCGAAGACGATTTCAAGAAACAGCAGAAGCTACAAATCGCCGGAATCCAGCGCGAGCAAACAACGCCAATTCAAATGGCCTTGCGCGTTTTCCCGGCACTTTTATATGGACCCGGGAATGCCTACGGCAATCCGCTCACGGGTTCCGGCACCATCGCGAGCGTCGAAAAAATGACCCGCGAAGATCTCGCCAAATTCCATCAGCAGTGGTTTAAGCCCAATCACGCCACGCTCGTCATCAGCGGCGACACGACGCTAGGTGAAATCACTCCCAAGCTCGAAAAACTTTTTGCAAGTTGGAAATCAGGACAAACGCCGGCGAAAAACGTGAAACCTGTTGAGTTGCCGCCGAAGTCCATCGTCTACATGATGGACAAGCCGGGCGCGCAACAGTCCATCATCATGGTCGGAAATATCGCCCCGCCGGAGAACAACCCTAACGAGATTGCCATCGAAGCAATGAACGACGGCCTCGGCGGACTATTCCTCTCGCGCATCAACTCGAATCTTCGCGAGAACAAGCACTGGTCCTACGGCACCACGTCTTTATTGTGGAACGCTCGCGGCCAGCGGCCCTGGCTGACGCTGGCTCCGGTGCAAACCGACAAGACCAAAGAGTCGCTGGTGGAAATCAACAAGGAACTCCGCGGTGTCATCGGCGACCATCCGCTCACCCAGGAAGAGCTGTCTGTCGTGCAGGACAATGAGACGCTCAGCCTTCCCGGCTCGCGCGAAACCCAGCAGGAAGTCGGCGACTCCATCAACGAGCTGGTGCAATTCGGTTTGCCCGACGACTACTACGAGACTTACGCCGCCAAAGTTCGTGCGCTCAAGCCAGCCGCTGTGGAAGCAGCCGCCAAGATCGTCGATCATCCTGACAACTTGATCTGGGTCGTCGTCGGCGATCGTTCCAAAATCGAAGCCGGCGTAAAAGAACTCAATCTCGGCGAACTCCGCTTCCTCGGCCCCGACGGCAAACCACTTTAGGCACACCGTCAGTTGGGAATGCCACGGAGGCGCAGAGACACAGAACAACGGCGAATTTGAAGACCAAATCTCCTCTCTCAGTGGCTCTGGGGCTTAAACATGTCTCGTCTTTGCATTTTCCATTTCCATTTTTCCGATCTATGCCCCTCAGTGCGCCCGCGGCCTCACCAGCGAACTCAGATTCACCCCAATCCCAAACGAATAATTATTAAGCTGCAACGGAACGCTGCGGCTGTAGTCGAATTCAAAATCCAGGTAATACACCGGCTTGAAGTCGAAGCCCGCTTCGTAACCATTGTCGCGAACCAAACCCGCTCCTCCCGAAGTTACACTCGAACTGGTAAATCCTTTGCGGTTCGTGCTCGGGCCGCTCGGGCCGCACTTCGCCCCGGAACCGCAGCGGAACACGCGGCTGACTTCCGTCTGATTCCCCCACGGGGCAACGTCATAGGCGCCCCCCTGCAAACTGAATGGCCCCTTGTCATATTCCAGGCCGCCGGTGAACGCGGCGTTATAACCGAAAGTCATGAACGGCCGCGTGAAATATTTCGTGTCCAGGATCGTGTTGCCCACTCCCGCATCCACAAACGGCGACCAATCGCCGAAAGCGTGATCGAAGTGGTTCGTATAATTCCACGTGGCGTGGCCGACGCTGAATCCTTTCTTGATGTCACCGACCGGAGCCGTCAAGTGAATCGCCGAGCTGTAATTCAGCGACGGATTCGGATAAGTGAGCAGCAAATCCAAAAACGTGTTTCCAATCCCGACTCCCGAAACCGCGCCAGGGTTGGCTGTCTTGGTGGCAGCCGGTGTGGACACGAAATAGAACGGAACTCCCGCATCCACGCCGAAGTGGCGCGAGAAGTTGTATCCAAGCGCGCTTCCCACGTTGTAGACGCCCGCGTCGCTGCTGTAGTCGCCTTCAAATCGCGCGCCCAGCGTCCATCCTGGTGAAAATCCGCCTTCATTGTTTTTGCCTGCCGAACTCTTTCCCGCGGGAATCGGCGCTTGCGCAAGCATCGA
>Ga0126381_100009533_pt1 | contig 10898 bp, 5 predicted proteins | sample PanSoiMetPlot_28_FD_96465 | JGI IMG/M metagenome (GOLD analysis project Ga0126381, IMG submission 96465) | Tropical forest soil microbial communities from Panama - MetaG Plot_28 | ecosystem: Environmental > Terrestrial > Soil > Tropical forest > Bulk soil | place: Panama | collected 2016-02-17
GGAGCGAGTCGCCGAAAGCCGATTTCTCAAGCAATAACTATCTTGATGCGGCGAGATTACTTCGGTCCGAATTGCGACTCAGGTGCCTCTTGCGCTCGGCTTAATTCTTTTCAATAGCGAGAGGGGGCAGGTCCGGAAGAAACAAGCGGACGACACTTGCAACATCCCATTTACACCTCTACACCTCGGCCGTCACGGCAAAAATAGCGATTGGCTGTTGTGCGCCTTTTAACTGGCAGTGCAGACTGACGAGCTTTTCTTGTGCTACGGCGATAGACCAGAGCAGCGCCTGATAACGTTCTCTCGCAGGATCTTTCGTGAATTCGAGAACTCGTTGCGCGGAGATAGCTACCGGATCAATCCGCGTCGCTTCGCAAATCAAATTCGCCTGCGCAACCTCGATGCCGTGACGCACCGGGTACTCTTTCACTTTTCCGCTGGCATAACGCAAAGTGTAAATGGCCGCGACTTCACCAAAGCTCCCTGTCACCGGATAGCCGAGCGGAAACATCACTTGTCCAAGAAGATGAAGGTGGCTGCAGGCCTGGTCGATCGCTATGTCAAGTTCAGGCGTTTCCTTTGTCAACAGAACCGGCCGTACGCTCTGCTCCACCACAGGCGAACGGAAGAGCACACCGGCAATCCGGGTTTCCGGTTGTCGCCATAGGGCAAATACACGACCAGTACGATCCCATTGATTCTGGGCCATACTCGTCGTTGGCCAAAACTTTTCGAAAGTAGCAGAGAGTTCCAACCAACTTTTCTTTCCTTTGGCGCTATCGACGAGGATTTGAAGATCAATCGATCGAAAACTAGCACTAGGCGAGAAAGGAATCCTTTTCAGTGGTAGAACAGCAGGCCGTATGGGAGGAGACGATTGTTCAACCTCGTGCCTGCCATCGAAGAGAGCCGCCAACCGCGAGTAGAGCGGCTGTCGAATCTCTCGGGATTCTGTCACGGCACCTGACCGGAGAATTCCATCCTCTACCGACCAATCCCGTCTCGTAAACTCCGGATAATCATTCCAGTCAAAAAACATGTGACCGGCAACGTTCCCCGCTTCGGTCTGTTCAAGAAGCCGGTCGAAATAACGCTCATAGAAGATTACTTCCTGACCCAAATCCTCCCAGCCCCATTCGGTAAAAGTCAACGGTTTGTCAGGACCAAACGCAACGGGTAGTTTCTTGAACTTGTCATCCGAGAACTCGTAAGCGTGCCAATCGTAGAAATCAAGCCCGGCATCATCAAATAGCTTTTTTGCTTCGGGCACCTCGGCATTCTCATGTGCAATTGACACCGGCCGCGCGATCGGATCGAGCTTGTTGCAGAGCGCTTTCGCCTCTTTCAGATAACTCTCGGTAAAATAACTCTCGTTCCCTAACAACCAGAACATAACTGCAGGAGAATTCCAATCACGCCGGATTACTTTTTCCATAATCCGCAGTCCGAGATCGATGAACGAGCGCTCACAGCTCCGGAAATCAGCCCACCAATACCCAGGCTCTTCGGAAAGCAACAGGCCTAACTCATCGGCCAAGTCGATGACCTGACGATCGTGCGGGAAAGGCTGAGGCCGAACAAAATTGCAGCCTAGCTCTTTGATGCCCCGCATATCCAGCTCGCGCTGACGCCGATCCATCGTGAACCCCTGGTCTTTCCACAATTCCATACGGCAGATGCCGTTCAATACCAAGCGCTTCCCGTTCAACTCGAAATGGCGGCCTCGTATTGCGATATCGCGAAATCCCGTACGGCATTGCCATTCATCCGTACTGTCTCCTACGCTGAGCTTTGCGAAAAGTGTATAGAGATTCGGCTCTTCTGGCGACCATAATGCAGGATCGCGAAGCTTCAGAACCGCTTCCGTTTCGTTGTTACCGACGGCCAACTTGACAGATCTTTGTACTTCCGCCACCACATCCCGCCGGTGCCGGAGTTCGATTGTTAACTGGCCCGAGCCCTCTGAGGTGCATGAAGTAAGTACCCGCACATTGCACGAAACTGCATCGTAGTTTTGGCCCAGACTGTAGGCGAGCCTTACATTATCGATGAAGACCGCTGGCCTAATTTCGACGAAAGCGTCGCGGATGATACCGCCGTAGCATTCCCAACCATTGCGTATACCGAATGCCAGTTCATCTTTGCCTTCACCGTTCGGTCCTACGCACCCATCGACAATTGCAACATGGATTTCGTTTTCGCCTTCTCGCGCTTGTGCGGTGAAATCAAATTCGTGCGGCACGTATGGATCCATCGTGCCGAGTTCGTTATCGTTCAAAAAGACGCGCGCATGATATGTGATGGCTTCAAAATGGAGAACTGCACGCTGGCGGTTTGTCAGACGCGGCAGGAGAAAAGATCGCTTGAGGCTGTAATATCCAACCGGGCGGAGCGACACCGGCACTTGGATAGTGTCGATCAACTTGTTATGTACGTATCGTTGCCAGGCACCGTTAAGATCTACACGAGAGCGCATGTTGTCTCCGGTTCGGCGTCTCAGGCGTGCTCGGCCACAATTGCAAATATGGCCAGTGGCTCGCCGCCTGTGTTTAATCGACAATGAATTGTCTTGAGCGGCTCTGGTTCAGTGGCGATAGAGAACAACAAAACCTGGTATTGCTCTCGACTGATGTCCCGAATGTAAATAAGGGCCCTTTGAGCTTCGGTGGCGATGGGATCGTACCGTGTGCCCTCGAAAATCAGATTGGATCGTGCAACTTCATACCCGCTTCGCAACGGGATTTCATGGTTTGTTCCGGACGCATACTGAAGCGTATAGCTGGCAACGATCTCCCCATCACGCCCGACAAGTGGAAAACCTTGCGGTAGGGTAACGTTCCCTAGAATGTGCACTCGTTTGCAAGCGACCCCTACGGAAATTGCCATTTCTGCGAACTCAGGGGTTAGGACTAACGGCCGAGCCTGGCTGTCTATCGTCGGAACATGAAATGTGACACCAGCAATATCGATTGTGCTGGGACTCGAAAGAACAAATTTTTGGCCAGCCCTCGTCCATTGATCAGGGGCCGCCTTCGTCCAGAACTTCGCCATATGGTCATTGAATGCTGCCCACCTTTTTTGCCCGATCGCGCTCTCCGCCAATGCCTGAAGTTTTACTGAACTAAACGTGCTTCCCTGCGACCAAGGTATGTGTGAAAGGGGAGTTACGGCTGCCTGGCAGGACGCTGTTTCGTGCTCATGCCGGCGCCCTTCGCACAGCCGTTTGAGTTCTGCATAGACGAACTCGCGAGGCTCGCGTCCTTCGGTCACGACGCCGGACTCGAGGACGCCATCTCGCATTTCTTCGTCTATCCGGCTGTATTGACACATATCCTGCCACGACCAAAATGCGTGGCCGGCCAATTCGTTACTCTCAATGAGATCCAGCAGGTGGTCAACGGTGCGCTGCATCACTTGCCGTGATTGACCTATCGCCTTGCCACCCCACTCTGTGAATGTCAACGGCTTACCTGGTCCGTCGAATTCAGCTTCCTTCTCGAATGCATGTATCTGGAAGGTATACGGGTGCTGATCGAAGAAGTCCATCCCAGAGGCTTCAAAAATAGGTTTCGCCTTGGAGCGGTCCATGCTGTTGGCTGCGGACACCAGCCTTCCGATCGGGTCGAGAGTCCTGCACCGAGTTTTGCCTTCACGAAGCACTTCGACCGTTAGTGTGCATTCGTTCGAGAGCAGCCAAGCCATTACCGCAGGCGAGTTCCAGTCACGGCGAATCACTCCTTCGAGAATCTGGAATCCGAGTTCGATTTCGCCCCTCGGCATGGTGCCGAAGTCCATGTTCCAATAACCAGGTTCTTCGCTCACTAACAACCCCAGCTGGTCCGCGAGTCTTACAATCTGCCGATCATGTGGATAATGCACCAGGCGCACATAATTGCATCCCAAGCCCTTGATCATCCTCATGTCTTGTTCCCGCTGGGCCTGTGTAAGCGTGAATCCCTGGTTCTTCCACATATCGTGGCGGCAGACACCGTGCAGGATAAGTTTTTCACCGTTCAGACGGAATTCGCGTCCTACAGTTTTTATTTCGCGAAAACCCGTGCGATAAGTCCATATGTCTTCGCTTTCCGTCTTCAGAACAGCTCGCAAATCGTATAACTGGGGATTTTCCAGTGACCACAAACCTACTGCGTTCACGTCGAATGTCAGTTCTAATTCATTTCCGCTCGCCGCTTTGAGTTGCACCGCCTTCTCGACTCTTGCCGCCTCAAATCGTCCATGGCTCAACGTGACTTCGAGTTTTGCCGACCGCGCTTGGGCACTTGACACATAGACCCTCACCCGGCATTCTGCCCGGCCGAAATCATCATGCAATTGATACTCGAGCCGGACATTCTCAATGAAAGCGGGAGGCCGAAGCTCTACATATGCATCTCGAATGATTCCACCGTAGGCCTCCCAGCCGGGGTTAATGCCCAAAGCAAGCTGGTGCATCCCCACCCCGTCAGGCTGGGGTAAATCCACGATTTCAACCGCGACGCTGTTGTTCCCTTCCTTTGCCCGAAAAGTAAACTCGAATTCGTAGGGCAAATAGGGCCCCATCGTTCCCAACTCTGTTCCGTTTACTGATACCCGCGCAAAATAGGTTATGCCTTCGAAGCATATAAATGCGCGTTCCTGTCCATTCAAGCGCGGCAGCAGAAAATCACGCCGCAATTGATACCGGCCCATGGGCCGCAGCGAAGACGGAACAGTGATTACGTCGTACAACTTGTCGTTGATGTGCCGCTGCCACGCTCCGTTGAGGCTCACTTGCGACCTGCTAACAGGCGCGGTTTGAGCCGGTATTTCTGAGAACACCGGGAGCACACCGGAAGTCCCTAGAGCCTTCACGAAGGATCGGCGATTCATACCCCTACCTCCCGTGGGACTGTCGTTGTTCTGCGGCCTGGATCACGCGAATTACGAAGCTAACACTTTGGGCTTTAATGGTCAAGTGGTTCGGAAAGCATTCCGAATTCGTGTTGACTCTCTCATGCTAGAAAAAACAAGTATGAGAATTACAGATATTAGAACCGTAGTCGTAAACGCCGAATTGCGGAACTGGGTTCTGGTTCGCCTAGAAACGGATCAGCCAGGCTTATATGGCTGGGGCGAGGCAAGCCTCGAATTGAAAACGCGTGCGGTTGTGAGTGCTGTCGAAGATTTGGCACCTCTCCTTATAGGTGAAGATCCCACCCGGATTGAGCACATCTACCAAAAGCTCTATCGCCACTCATTCTTCCGAATGGGTGTTATCGGGATGAGCGCCATCAGCGGTATTGAACATGCTTGCTGGGATATTTTTGGCAAATCGCTGAACGTTCCTGTCTATAAACTTCTTGGTGGAGCAGTACGCGACCGGGTGCGGATGTACACGCATCTGGGCGGCGGTCAGATGGACGCCGTCTATCGTACATTTGACTCCGGACCTCTTGTCGATCTCGCGCAGCGGGTAGTTGGACAGGGATATACAGCGCTGAAGGTGGTTTGTGTCCCCTTATCTGAGCCATTGATGGGCGCATCGTATACCAAGCGTTTTGCGCAGGTGATTGAGAGGCTGCGCTTGGGCGTAGGGGATGAGATCGATATTATGATTGACTTCCACGGACGCACCTACCCGGCTGTCGCTGAGCAATACATCCACGCGATCACCCAGTTCGCCCCGCTATTTTGCGAGGAGCCAGTGCCACCTGAGAACATCGAGGCTCTGGCGGAACTACGCCGCGCAGTTCGGGTGCCGCTTGCCACCGGTGAGCGTTTGGTCACGCGTCATCAGTTCCGGCGCGTCTTTGAGCTGCAGGCATGTCATATTATCCAGCCGGATCTTTGCCATTGTGGGGGCTTGCTGGAGGCTCGAAAGATTGCAGCCATGGCGGAAGTGTATTATATGGGCGTCGCGCCTCATAATCCTCTTGGTCCCGTGGCCAATTGCGTCGCCCTTCACTTCGCGCTTGCCACGCCCAATTTTGTGATACAGGAGGATATGCTTGCAGATGTCCCGTGGCGTTGGGATGTGGTTCGCCATTCTCTTCGAAGGGAGAACGGATATTGGCTAAAGACCGATGCACCTGGTTTAGGGATTGAGGTGAACGAGAAAGAGGCCGCCAAACATCCCTTCAAGCAGGAAGTTATCATCACCGACACCGCGGTGGCCCCGGATAACGCCATCCTCGATTTTTGATTTCATCGCAGCTCAACTACATGAGGATTTGGCCCGGCGCCTAGTATCACCACTTTCAGTTCCTGATCTATCGGCCCCGAGGATCTGCCGTCTACCCAAAGTTGTTTTGCACTCAGTTCAGCGCGAAGCCAGTCGGCGACATCTAGATCCCAGATCGAGCCTTTGGCGCGCAACGCGCGGCAATAGTGAGGATCGTATTCCACTGTCATTTTCAGTCGCTCGCTGATCCCCGGGGGGGTTGCGAGAGTTGCATGTTGATATCCAATGTATTCGTCAAGCCCGATGAAACTGCAACGGGGGTATAAGTCGAAAACTTTCGCAAAATCCTCCGGATCGTGAGCAATGCCGCGATCATGCCCGTCGGGTAAGGCAGGCAATAGTAAAGGGACATCATCGGTACCCCCGTATTCGGCGGTAGAATCGGCGCGACCTTCTACGGCAAGATCTTTGCCGAGGTATCCGCCGTAATATCCGTAGCCTACTTCGGCGGCAATACGCCAAGTATTATTCGCCCAACTTCTTGAAACACCGTTACCGCCGGTGGAAAATTCCAGCGGCTCTGTCCCGAACTCAGCCTTAATCCAATCTCTGGATTGCTGCATATGAAACCTCTGTTCTGCTGCGGGAATCTCGCGATCGCGCCGAACATCATAGAACTCTCGATACCACCCCACCTCTGCCCTCTCGTCCTCGACAGGTGCTCCCCACCACGGTCCCGGTGGCGACGTAAGGTCCGGCTGCATATGAGTCCACCCATGGCTCTCAATTTCCAGCACTCCCTCCGCAATCCCTTCGTCGAGACCTTTTTTGGTCGATACATAGTCCTGCTTCGTTCCAAATTGATCCGTAAACTGCTGTTTCCAAGTCGGCACGATGCGACGTGCTGCGTCGTCCACGAAGCCAGGAACGATGTTGAGCGAAAGAATTGCATGATGAGCCTTGAGAGGTTCAATAATGAATTGCCGTATCTGACGTTCAGTGAGAGCCGGATAATGCCAGTGTTCTAACCACGCATTTTGGGCATTTCCCATATCATCCATAGTGAGAACTATGCTATTCGTCCATGTCTTCATGAGTGCGTAGCCGATGGCTTCCACAATGGCGCGCCGTAATGCCGTCCGAATCGGCTGATATAGCAGCATTTGGTCAATGTCACCGCCGATCCAAATCACGCTAGTGCCATTGCCCAACTCGCGTTCTGTGATCTGCGGCAGACCACCCGCGGTCGCCAGTATCGATGCTCCCGTCACATCCGCCTGAACCCTTTGCTTTGCAATGAGCGGTGGTCCTTGTTGGTGAAGGTCCGGTCCGAGTCCACGCAAAATAAATGAGTCCCCAGCAACCAGAGCATGCGAGCTGTGCATATGCTCGGACCGATAGCGAAGTCCCGCAAGCCGTTGAATTTCTGGTTGCTGGATTCGATTTCCCAAAGCGATAAGCGATGTGTGCAGCTTTTCTACCGCCTCTCTGAGGACGAGTTCATCATCCGGCGATAGTTTGGCTTCTGCCCCTGCATCCCAAATAATCGCGCCGTATCGAGAGCTTCCCTGAATATCAGCGAACTGTCCCGGATCAAGCATGACCTGGTCCAAGCGAAGAATGTCAAACGGAACTCCCCATGATTTAAGCAGCGTCACTAGTGTTTGAAATTCTCCCCCTCCGCTCACTAAAAAGCTTGCGGGATCCTTCCACTGATTGGAGATGACCAGGAGCACGCGATATGGCTTAATCTGCTGTGCAGCGGCCGGCCTGAACGCCAGGAGCAGACCCAAGCAAACGGCTCGCAGGAGCCAGGGTCGAGTTCTTAATTGCATAACGTAGCCTCTACAATACATCGATATCGACGTAGAAGCGGAATACGTTCCGATTTCTTGACATCTATCGAATCGTCGTGATAAGAGTACAAAGCACACTAGCTAGTCCAACCCGCACAAAGAATGCCCGAACTCGAAAACACGACACGCCGCCGAATCGATCTGAGCGGCCGCTGGGAGTGGCTCATAAACGGCGAACACTGGGATATGATCACCGTCCCTTCGTCCCTTAATCCGGTGGGAGTTTATGTCCTAAAAAGAAGTGTTTGGTTGCCAAAACTCCAAAGCGGGCAACGGGCCTTTCTTCATTTCGAAGCCGTGACATATTATGCCGAAGTTAGCTTCAACGGCAAGAAGATCGGCCAAATGGGGCCGTACGTTCCATATGAGTTCGAGATCACTCAACTTATACGGGATGGTGAAAGCACTATTGAAGTCACAATCCACGATCTCGTTCCCGGCGCAAATGGAGCCGGTAGAGATGAAATAGCGATCGGGGTAAATCCCGGCTGGGAGGGTTATAGCGGTATCATCCGCGACGTTTGGGTCGAGACGCGTTCACCAGCCTTCGTGAGGAATGTCCGGCTTGCGTACACTCTCCCTGAGGATTTCTCGGCGGCCACGTGCCATCTGACAGTATTCTCCGATGCAGCAAAGGATATGCCGGGTACTCTCACTGTGGCTCTCATGCATGGCCCAACTGAGGTAGCACGCGCATCTTCACCCCTGACGCTTCGTCCCGGCACCACAACTACCGACCTGATTTTCAATGTTCCCAATCCGTCACTTTGGTCTCCTGACCAACCGCATCTTTACGCTTTGAATACTACGCTCCACGCGGCAGACGGAGCAGACGTCTTTCCTATTCGCACGGGATTCCGGCAATGTCTCATCCGTGGCCGGCAGTTCTTTTGGAACGGGACGGCTTTAGTTTTGCAAGGGCTATGCCGCCACGATATGTGGCAGGATCAGGGCTTCACCCTGACCCGTACACAGATGGAAAAAGATATGCGTGCCATCAAGCTGATGGGTGCGAATTTCATTCGGCTGGTGCACTATCCACATGACAGATACATCATCGATCTCGCCGACGAGCTCGGGTTGTTGGTAACAGAGGAGCCCGGTTATTGGCAAGTCGAGTTTCCCTCTATGCCGCCGTCTGAGATTGAAGCCGGCCTTCGTATTCTCGAAGGCGTGATTCGTCGCGATTGGAACTCGCCTGCCGTTTTTGGTTGGTTTCTGGGAAATGAATCAAGATTGACGGTGGATTACTTGCGTCGGGGCAAGGCCCTGTGCAATCAGCTTGATCCGCTAAAACGTCCCGTGTCATTCGCAAATAGCACAGGAAAGGAAAAGGCGAAGCAGCAGTTCGAGGAGGCTGGGCTAGACTTTTTTTCCCAACATCTCTACGACTTTGACCGCGAGAAATTTGAGACTACGGCCGATTATTACGGACCTGGAAAGCCACTAGTCATCGACGAATGGGGTTGGGAAGATGCCGGCAATGGCGAGATTTTCTGGGATCGCAATTTTGATGCTCTGCTCGATGCAACTAAGGAAGGAAAGATTGCTGGCCATTCGTTCTGGTCGTGGAATGATGTTCGCCAGTATGCGCGCATCGACTGGCCTACCTACGACGGCATCCTCTTCTCAGGCGTGGTGACGGAGGCGCGCGAACCGCGAACAGAGTTATACCGCCGCCTCAGTAACCTCTTTCAAGGCCAGCCCGAGAATCCAGAAGGCGAGCGGCTACCGCATACAATTCCCTTCGCTCGACGGCCAATTGCTGTTCCTTTGAGAACGGCAGTTGCGCGTAGCCGTGGAGCAGTGAAGCCAATCGATCTGCAGCCCATAGTAGATTCCAGTTCATCTCGTAATTCGTGGAAAGCACTCGAAAAAATTACGGAAAGCTTCTGGGCGTCTTCGCAAATGGCGCAAGATCAGTGGACGAGAACCGGGAAACGACTGCTCTTCTGGCGCGACCCGTTTGTTGAAATCGCTGGTGTGCCGTTCGTATGCGCAATGCAGGATGGCTTTGTCCGTCCGCTTGTCCTTACTGCAGAATTCCCGGAGCAATCTATACCCGTCGGACAGAGTGGCGATCGATTATATGTGCTCGGCAATGTTACCCTTCCCTCTGGGTATCCCGTCGAGGGTGAGTACAGCGCGACGGCAGCAGTTTTGGAGCTTCATTATGCAGGTGGTCGAAATCAGCAGATCCCCTTGCGAAATGGAAAAGAGATCGCTCGGGCGAACCTAATCAATGACGCGACGCGCATAGAACCACTAGCCCTAAACGCTCCCCAAGCACTCATCTTTGAGAAAGACCCGGCACGTGAGCATTATCAAGCATTGCTATTTGCTTGCTCGACGCAAGCTGGATTGCGCGAGCTACGCTTCGTCCTGAAAAGTGGGCCGCCACTCGCCATTTTTGCGATTACAGCGCAAAGCAATCGATCGACAGAGGAGCAGGCCGGATGAAACGCCGCAATTTTATCGGGGCTGCAGGAGCCTTCGCGGCTTCACTTCACCAAACACTTGAATCTGAAAATCCGGCCTCCTCGACAAAGCGGCTACGAATTGATCTGAACGGCCAATGGAACAAATCGGTCTCTGACGCATTTGTGCGAACAATAGACGTCCCGTCCTCTCAAAGGCCGAGCGGATCGTATGAGCTTAGGCGCGAAGTCGTTTTACCTCGACTCGCCAACGGCGAGCACGCGATTCTTCATTTCGAGGGTATTACCTATTTTGCGCGGGCATTTTCGAACGGCACGGAGTTGGGCAGCATGGATCCGTATGTTCCATACGAGTTTGACATCACTGCGTCCGTTCGGGAACGATCAAACGTCATCTCTCTCCAGATGGCAGATTTCGCAGCGGGTTCCAATCACCTGGGTGCA
>Ga0126381_100009534_pt1 | contig 10898 bp, 5 predicted proteins | sample PanSoiMetPlot_28_FD_96465 | JGI IMG/M metagenome (GOLD analysis project Ga0126381, IMG submission 96465) | Tropical forest soil microbial communities from Panama - MetaG Plot_28 | ecosystem: Environmental > Terrestrial > Soil > Tropical forest > Bulk soil | place: Panama | collected 2016-02-17
AGCACAACGGCAACATCAGAAACCTCGATCAATTGAAGAGCGTGCCCGGAGTGAATGCCCAGAGGATCCAGGAGAAGTCCACGCAGATCGCCTTCTCGCAGTAGCGCCTATTACGGCTGGAAACTGGAGAGAGCCACCCGGCCATACCAGACGCCCAGGAACCCTGCGCGGTTGTCTCCCCATACCAGATGCATATTTTCCTTGTCCATGGAGAGATCCTGGATGTCATCGCCGAAGTTGCCGCCGTTGCGGTAATAGTCGGGGCCCGGCGATTTGGCGTGGCTCACCCGCAAGGCTTGGCTGAAGGTCTTGCCGCCATCGCGGGAAATCGCCGCCCAGATATCGTAAGTTCGATCGGGGTATGTCGCCCGCCACATCAGTCCGAGTACGCCGTCGCGGGAATAGCCGATCCAGGGCTTGGTGACGCCGCTGGCCCCCGGTGTGGACGGCGCGGCGACGAAATCAGACCAGGTATCGCCATCGTCGTTGCTGGTGGAAACCTCGTAATGCGGGTGGGGTGCAACAACCGTCCGCATCACCGAATAACGGCCGACTGTGGTTGGGTCGGCGATAAGGTTGGTTGCGCCAGGTCCGGCACCCGGTCCGCCTCCGCGCCCCGGCCCGCCCGGCGGTATCGTGATGCGTCGCATGACGTGGCGCTCGAAAGTCCGGCCTTCATCGCGACTGATGCCGAACACCTCACACGGGCAGGTGGCGTTCTCGCGCGCCGGGACCTTGCTGGCGATGTACACGGCCGCCAATGCACCATGCCCTGCGGCGACGCCAGCGCGGCCTTGCTGCGGCCAATCGGGTGAATCCACGGCATAAACCGTCCCGAAGGTCCGCCCCTGATCGTGCGATACGGTGAAATAGGATTGCGTGCGGAAGCGCTCCGGTGCGCCGGTGTCAATATTGGTTTCACCGCCGCTCGACATACTGTAGATCGCGCCTGTCTGATCGTCGAAATAGAGGAACGGCCGGTCCCAAGGCGAATTGCCGCCGATCCGTGGCTTGAGGCCGGGGGCGAATGGCGGTTGCTGGTAGGAGCTGACGATGGGTGCCATCTTGCCCCAAGTGTCGCCGTGATCCGTGGAGACCACCACTGCCGACATTCCGAAGAATACGCCTTCGCTTTCGCGCGGCTCGCAGCCGGCGAGGAACACGCCGTCTTTGGTGACTCCGGCGAACGAATCGGGGCAACGGGTCAACTTGCCGGAGATGATCGGCAGCTCGCCGACTTTCCAGGTAGTGCCGCTATCATGGCTCACGGCCAGCCAGGTGATCGTGGATCCGGCGACCTCATGATACTTGTCCGTCATGCCCGCGGTCACGGGCGGTTTGTATCCGGGCAGGATCTGAAGGTTGCCCATGGCGACCGCGATGATGTGGCGCGGGTCGGAGGGATCGACGGCCACCATCGGCTCGCCGGCCCCGCGCGTGGCATTGCCGAGGAGAAGATATTCTGCGGAGACAGGGCGTTCGGGAGGCGGTCCGCCGCGGCTTCCGCGGCCACCCTGTCCCCAGGCAAGTACGCAACTGAGAAGAGCTGTGGCGAGAAGCGTTTTTGTACTCATCGAGTTCTCTAGAGCAGTCCCGACGGAGCGAACGCCTCTCGCAGCGCGATCAGGTCACGCTTCATGGCCCCCAGGACCTGGGCTCTCGGCAAGGTGATCTTATCCTGCGCGTTCTGTGCGCCTCCGTTGGGATATTCCGCTTGAACCTCGATCGGTCCAGAGAAATCGATTTCCTTCAGAATGGCGCCAAACTGTTTCAGGTCGGCCATTCCGGTACCGAGTGGGACCTGCCGCACGTGCCAAGTGGGAAACGAAGCCGCTGCGCCGCCACCGGCGCCGCCGCGTCCACCACCTCCACCGCGGCCGCCGCCTCCGGGCTGGCCTCCGGCCGCCGCGTCGCCAACCGCTCCCTGACCCCTGTCTCCCGGCGCACGGCTACCCGGACCGCCGGGACCCTCACCCGGCGCCCCGCCCGGCCCACCTCTGCCGCGGCCACTCCCGGCCGCCGCAGCAGCGGCGGCCATTTCCGGCGTATATGGACCGCCGCCGTTGACCGCGAGATTCCGTTCCATTACCGAGTCCTTTGCCGATACGCCTCCGACGTACGCGCCGGCGGCACGCAGGTTCAACGCCCAGGTGCCGTTACCTCCCGCATTCGTCATGTGGCCGATATCGTAATGAAAGCTGACCTGCGCCGGATCGAAATTACGCAGCACATACAGAAAATCCCAGATGGCGGCTCCGACGGTCGATGCGCCGGAATAGGTGTGATACATGGCTTTCATCCTGTACTTGGCGTTCAACGCGGCGAGTTTGGCGACGCGCGGCTTTAGCGCCTCCAACTGCTCCATGACCGGCTTGCCCGGCTCGTACCGGTAGGTCCCCCACCAGTAATGCGTGATGCCTAGCGAAGATGCTGTTTGCAGGATGTGTTCGGCATTTGGCGAGTCGGCGTCGGTGATGGGGCAGGTTATGGTGATCACCTGTAGGCCATGCTTGCGAAGAGTGTTGACGAAGGGCGGGAGATCCTGGGCGACCTTTTCCGGATCGACATGCCCGGGATAAGGCCGTACGGTGAGGTCAACACCGTCGAAGCCCATTTCAATGGTGGCTTCCGCCACCTCATCGGCCGTCCGGAGCCATTGCAAGTGGCGCGAGTAGGCATCTGCTTTCAGCTTTTTCCCCCGCGGGGGCGGCGCCTGCGGCGTGGCGGCGCTAAGGGCCGCCGCGCCGAGCACGGTGTCCATTCCGAGGTGGAGAAAATCGCGTCTCTGCATGCAGGTGATTCTATGACAAAGGTATGCGCCGGTTGCCTCTGTTACGGTATCCGGCACGTTAAACGCGGTTTAAGAGCTTTGCCTGCAGTTTGTCTCCTGCGTAACAGCAATGAGAACTACCGACAAAACGGCCCATGCCGCGATAGGAAGGAAGCCGGTTTGAAACGCGCCGGCGCTGTAGACGCGCGCGCCATGCGACATGGCACCCGACCAGCTCCAGTCGAGCAGCATGCCGATACCGGGTTGCAGCACAACGTTGCCCAGCATATTGCCGATATTGGTGGTGGCGGTCACTGCGCCCATATGTTGGGCGGGCACGGATTCACGCGCGTAGGCGAAGCCCAAGATTCCGCAACCGGTGGCCAGACTCGTCGCGGCAGCAATGGCGATGAAGAGTGAGAGCGGCAGCCCGGGTGCATAGATCAATGCGATCCAACCGGCCGCACACGCCACCGAGCCGAGGAGGTAGGGGCTTTTGCGTCTTCCTATGCGATCGGAAAAGGCGCCAAACAAGGGGTTGGCAGCGGCCCAGCCGATAAGCATGATCGAGGAGATGGCGGCCGCTTGTTTCGCTTCCACGCCATAGCGGGCCTTGAGAAAGGGTGCTCCCCATAGCCCTGTGAAGGTCATGATCGGCCCCACCAGGCCGCCCTGAGCCGCCAGAATCAGCCACGTGTTGCTTTGCCCGAAAACGCTCCGCAAACTGTGGAAGATGCCGCTTAGGCTGGTCTTGTCCCGATTTCGCAAGGCGGCCGTGGCGTAACTCTCCAGGCCTTTGTGGCTGGGGTCGTCCCGCACCACGATCCAAGCCAGGATGCCGATCGTCAGAATGACCCCGGCCGATCCCATCGCCGTCCCGCGCCATCCGAACTGATCCACCGCGAGCCGCAGCGGCACCTGGGCGAACAACGCACCCAGGTTGCCGAAGAACAGGCCGAGGCCCGACATCATGCCGAACCGCCGCTCTGGAAACCAGTGCGCAGCCAGCCGCAAGACCACCAGCCAGCCGACCGCCGTCGAGCCACCGACAATCGCCCGGCCGGCGCATGCCAAAGCAAAATTGCTTGTGGCTCCGAACAGAAACTGGCCCGCTGCGGCGGCGATGGCGCCACAGATCAGAAGCTTGCGAGGTCCCCATGAGCCGGTCAGCGCGCCAACCGGTATTTGCAGCGCTACATAGAAGTAGAAATAGAACGCCGAGAGATTGCCCAGGCTGGCAGCGCCGATGTGCAGGTCGCGCATCAGCTCCGCGGTCATCACCGCGGGAGCGCTGCGCAGGAAGAACACGGTCAGATAAAAGACCGCTCCGATGCTCCACACGGACCAGCAGATCCACGGCGCCGGGAGACCCTTCGTCGAGACGTTCGCCTTGGGTGCGGCGGTGGTGGACATCGGTCTATTCATTATCCCCAGCCGGATGCTCGCGAAGCCCTCCGTTACGGTATCGCTCAGGTAAACTGCGGCTTGTAACGTTTTTCCGTGTGATAGAATCGCCGCGTGGTACCGCCGTCCGCGCAGCCGGCCGTCAATGATGAATTCGAGGTCAAGGCCAGGCAACAGCTTGCGCGCATCCTCGCCAGCCGTACCTTCCAGCAAGCAGACCGTCTGAAACGCTTTATCAGCTTCATCGTGGAAGAGACCATCGCGGGCCGCGGCAACCAACTCAAGGAATTTCTGCTCGGCATGGAGGTCTTCGGGAAGGATTCCCGCTTCGACCCCCGTACCGATCCGCTGGTTCGCGTGCAGGCAAGGCGCCTGCGCGTCCGCCTGGCCCGCTACTACACAGATGAAGGCCAAGACGACGAGATCCTCATCGAGCTACCCAAGGGCGGCTATGCGCCTGTCATCAAGCGCAATCAGCCTAGTCCCAAGCGCGCCAGCAGCGCCGCGCTGATGGGCCGCAATCAAGTAGTGGTCTTCCCCTTCACCGACTATACCCCGCAGCGCGACCAGGAGTTTTTTTGCAAGGGCATCCGCGAAGAGATCATCGTCAAGTTAATGCGGCTCAACAATCTTCGTGTGGTGTCGCATGCCGGCGGCGCGGCCGCCGAAGGCGCTGTGGATTCGCACGATGCCGCGGAGCGGTTGAATGCCGCCGTCCTCATCATCGGCAGCATCCGTAAGTCTCAGGACGATTATCGGATCACGACTCATCTGGTAGACGGCGAAAGCGGGCGGTATCTCTCGTCGGTGTCGATTGACCGCCACCTGGACGACGTATTCGGCATTCAGGAGGAAGTGGCCGAGGCGGTCGCCGAGAAGCTGGCTTCCGGAATGCCCACCGCCTGGCACAGCCGGGGGCAGCGCACCACCGGCAATCTGGCCGCGTACAACCTTTGCTTGCAAGGCCGCTACCACATGGGCCAGCGAACGGAGGAAGGGCTCCGCTTAGCGATCGAATGTTTTGAACGGGCTATCGTAGAGGACGAGCAGTGCGTGGAAGGATTCTGCGGCTTGGCGGACGCCAATGGGCTGCTCGGACACTACGGCATCGTATCGCCCGCCGAGGTGTGGACCAAGACCGCCTCTAACGCCGCCTGGGCCGTTCAGCTGGACGCAAACTCCGCCGAGGCGCACACCTCGCTGGCCCACGTAAAGGCCACTCAGGATTGGGATTGGCTGGCAGCCCAACGCGAGTTCCAGCGCGCTATTCAGCTCGATGCGCGCTATCCGACAGCTCATCATTGGTACGCCATGTCGTGCCTGGCGCCGCTCGGCAAACTAGAGGAGGCGCTCGAGGAAATCCAGACCGCCCAGGCGCTGGATCCGATTTCATCCATCGTCTCCCGCGACCGGGCCATTATCTGCTACTACCTGCGGGAATTCGAATGGGCGCTCGAGCAGTGCGACCACACCATCGAATCCAACCCCCACTTCTCGCCCGCTTACTGGGCGCTTGGGCTCATCCAGGAACAGCGCGGCGATTTCGACGAATCGGCCGCCGCCTTCGAACGGGCCATCCAGCTTTCGCCCAACAGCCCCAGAATGCGCGGCGCTCTGGGCCGGACCCTCGCTCTCGCCGGCAAGAAGAAAGAGGCGCTGCAGATTCTCAATGAACTGCACGATCTGGCGGCCAAGCGATACGTCTCGCCATTTGAGTTAGCCTCCGTACATTTTGCCCTTGGCCAGGTCGAGCCCGGGTTCGAATGGCTCACGCGTGCCTACCAGGACCGCTGTTACGAGATGGTCTCGGTCCGTGTGGATCCCCGCTTCGACTCCCTCCGCGGGCATCCTCTGTTCACCTCTCTTAGCGGCAAACTGGGCGTCGAGTAGCGTTACATCGGTTACCCTGCTCCGATACCGTTACTTGATTGAAGGCTCCGGGTTCACTTGGTAGAATTTGCGAGTCTGCACGAAGAGGAGAAAAAGAGCTCATGACCGGCGCAATGTTTGTCGCGGAGTGTCTGAAACAGGAGGGTGTGACCAAGGTCTTCGGACAGTGCGGCCACACCAACTACGCGCTCATCGACGCTTGCCAACTGCATGGAATTGAGTACATCTCGTTTCGTCATGAGCAGATGGCCGCCCATGCCGCGGACGCCTATTACCGCGTCTCCCATAAGCTGGCCGTGGTCAATGTCCATCTTTCGCCCGGAATGACAAACGCCTTGACGGGCGTGGCATCGGCAGCGGCGGATTGCACTCCCATGCTGGTGATCTGCGGAAATACGCCTACTTACAATCATCCTCGGGAGCCGCACCAGGGTATTCGATTTCACGCCGACGCTTCGCAAGGCGATATCTACCGGCCCGTTTGTAAGCGCGTCTGGCGCGTGGATGACGTGAAGTGGCTGGCCGACATCATGCCTCGGGCGTTGAACGTGGCGCAAACCGGCTGCCCGGGTGCGGTGCTGCTGGATGTGCCGATGGATATCTTCTCGGCCGGTATTTCCCAGTCTCCGGTTACGCTTTCGCGCCGGCCTCACAGCCTTACCTCGGCCAATCCGGCAGCCGTGGCGCAAGCCGCGTCTCTGCTGTGGAAGGCGTCGAAACTGGTCATCTTCGCCGGAAACGGCGTGCATCTGGCCGAAGCAAGCGCCGAATTGAAGGAACTGGCGGAAACGATTCATGCGCCTGTTGCCACAACGCTGATCGGTAAGGGAGCTTTTCCCGAGGAGAGTCCGCTGTCGCTGGGAGTGACCGGGATCTGGGGAACCAGGGCGGCGAATGAAACCACTCGGGAGGCCGACGTCATTCTGGCTGTTGGTACACGCTTCGGCGAGGCGGACTGTAGTTCCTGGAATCCGGCGTACACTTTCTCGATTCCACCCTCGAAGCTCATCCAGATCGATATCGAACCGCAGGAGATCGGAAAGATCTATCCGGTAGAAGTGGGGCTGGTAGGTGACGCGAAGGAAACACTGCGCGCGCTCATCGCGCAGATCCGTGACCACCGGACCTTGCCTGCGAATGGAGCCGCGCACACCCTGGAAATTGAGCGCCGCAAGAGATCCTGGGCGGCGGAACTCGACGAATCGCAGGCCAACAACGAAAAGCCGATCCACCCCGCGCGCCTGCTGCGCGAAATTTCCGAAGCCGCTCCGCCGGACGCCATCTTTGTCACCGATGTCGGTTGGAACAAGAACGGCGCCGGCCAGCAGTTGAAGTGCTCGCTGCCCGGTACTTTCCTGACCTCGGGCGGCATGGCGACGATGGGGTTTGCGCCGCCCGCCGCTATCGGCGCCAAGCTTGCTGCACCGGATCGCAAAGTGATCTGTCTGGTGGGCGACGGCGGTTTTCTCTCGGTGGTAGGAGCATTGACAACCGCGGTGGAGTGCAACGTACCGGTCCTATGGGTGCTGTTCAATAATTTCTGCTTCTCCACCATCCGTTCGGTAGGAACGAATTATTTCAACAACACCTACGGGACGGAATTCTCCACACCCGACGGCGAGCCCTACAACCCGGATTTCACTCTGCTGGCGAAGGCGTTCGGTATCGAAGGCGCTCTGGTCACCGAGCCGGACGGCCTTGCGCCGGCCCTTCGCACCGCCATCGACAGCAATCGGCCTTACCTCCTGGAAGTCCGGACCCGGGGTGACGTCCCCATGCCCCGCACCGGCTATTGGGACATCGCGGATTTCCTCAAAGGCGGCAACGGACCCGAGGCGGACGCCCTCCGCGCCGCCCCTGCGCCCGAAGATACCGAAACGCCCGTCCGATACACTCGCCTCTAGTCTTTTCATCACTGCCGCGCGGTGTTTCTGATGCCTTTCGCGTGTCGCGCCGCCGAAGGCGCCTCACTGCCGCCAGACAGGCGAAATCGCCTGGCAGCCCAGTCATCAGCCTCCAACGTAACGCACACGGGATGAAACTCCGCGTCAGTGGCATGAAACCGTTAAATCCAATGATTTTCCGCCAGTTCATGTTAGCCTCAACCCACGCATAAACTGCGGAGTCACCGCACTGCCGCGGATGAGAACTCAGGGGCGGATGAATACCACGACGTATTTCGCGGCCGCAGTCAGGCCCTGCATGGTCCGAGGAGGTTCTCCACGATGAAAAGTACTTTAGCTCTCGCAGCGTTCGCATGGCTATGCGCCGACGCCATGCTCGCTCAACAGGTTACCTCCGTGATCAGCGGAGTGGTCACCGATTCGCAAGGTTCGGTCGTATCGGGCGCTCAGGTGGTTGTCACGAATACGGATACCAATATCACGTACGCGACGATGACCAAGGATGACGGAGCCTTCCAGGTTGCACAGCTTCCGGTGGGACCATACAAAATAGAAGTGCAGCGGCCAGGATTCGAGAGGTATGTGCAGTCCGGTATCGTGCTGCAGCTGAACACCAATCCGACGGTCAATGTCACCTTGCAAGTCGGAAACATCACGCAGACCGTAGAAGTTCAGGCGAACGCGGCGATGGTGGAGACGCAGAACACCGGAGTGGGCCAGGTCATACAGCCGGAAGAGGTCGTCGATCTTCCGTTGAACGACCGCCAGGCGTCGCAGTTGATTGCGCTCTCGGGCGCATCCCTCGCCAATACAGCCGGCGGCGTCAGCAATACTCTGGACTACCCGACTTCCGTAGCGTACTCGGTTGCGGGCAGCGCGGCGAACGAAACGAACTATAACCTCGATGGCTCTCCCAACATGGACTATCGAACCAACATCGGCGCGCCTATGCCGTTTCCAGACGCACTGCAGGAGTTCAAGCTCGAGACCAATTCGCTGCCCGCGAATGTGGGCAGCCGCCCGGGCGGCGCCGTCGGCGGTATCACGAAGAGCGGCACAAACTCGTTCCACGGCGATGCCTTCGAGTTTCTGCGTAACGGCATCCTGGATGCCGACGGATTCCAGTTCGGCAACACGGCGGGTGTGGTCGCAAAAGGCGTGCAGGACACCCTGAAGCGCAACCAGTTCGGCGGAGTCGTGGGCGGGCCACTCAAGAGAAACAAAGTGTTCTTTTTCGCCGGAGCGCAGGGCACTACGGAGCGGAGTTTTACCACCGGCACCACGAGCGGGCTTCCGACGCAGGCGGAATTGCAGGGGAATTTCACGGCATATCTTGCGCCTCCCTGTCAGACCAGCCAGAAGTTTTTGAACTCTACCGTACCCTCGCCGATCTCCGGACAGCCGGCGCAGCAGCTTACCACGGCGCCCAACAGTAATATCATTCTGCCTCAATGGCTGAATACGCCTTCGGCAAAACTCTCGGCGCAGATAGCCGCCCTGGAACCGACTCCCATCGACCCCTGCGGCGATTTTCCCGTTACCAAGTTCACCGTCGACCGGGAATTCCAGGTGGTTGGCAGAATCGACTGGCAGCGCACGTCGAAGGACTCGATGTTCTTTCGCTACTACGTGACCGACTACCAGCAGCCCGACTATTTCGTGCCGGGCAATCTTGCCGAAAATACCGGTCCGGGCCTCGCCGACCGGGTGCAGAACATCGCGGTGGGAGACACCTACTCCCTCAATCCAACTATGGTCAACTCCCTTCGTCTGACCTTTCTCCGCACCGCAACCGTGCGCACATCGACTCCCAAGATACCCAATCTCTGTACGTTGGGCATGAACGCCTGGTGCCAATTGCCGAACTATATAAGCTACGACTTTTCGGCGCCCGGATTTCTGGGCTATGACTACGAAAACACCTACGGAGTGAATGACAGCGTCCTTTGGCAGCTACACTCGCACAGCATCACGTATGGGTTCAATTTCCAGCATGTGCAAATGAACGGAGACGGAGTGTTCCAGGTTAATCCCGGGCCTACCGTCACCACCGGAGCTGCCTCTTACACGGGCCAGGCTCTCGCCGATTTCATCACGGGCGAAGCCGATGGATATTCGCAGGGAGGGGGGCAACTCTCCCGCGATGGCCAAAACATCCCGTCCTTGTTTATCCACGATAACTGGAAGGTAGCGCCGCGCTTCACGGTGAATGCGGGGCTCCGCTGGGATCCGTTCTTCCCGCAGCACAACAAGTACAAACTGGCCTCGGACTTCAATCTCGCCAATTACGAGGCCGGAGTGGAAAGTAAGGTTTATCCGAATTCGCCTCCGGGAATCACGTATCCGGGAGACGCCGGCTTCAACGGGAATTCCATCCTGCCCAATCATCTGCCCCAGTTTGCGCCGAGGGTTGGAATTGTTTGGGATCCGACCGGTAAAGGAAAGATGTCTTTGCGTGCTGGTTATGGGCTGACTTACAGCACCGTAGTTCTGTGGAATACGATGCACAATGTTTTGAATCCGCCTTATGGAACAACAGTCAGTTTCGTGCCGGCGCCGGTGAATGCTTCAAACCCGGCACAAGGGGGCGGCGTCGCCAATCCGTTCTTTAACTATCCGGGCGGGAATCCCTTCCCATGGCCGGAACCGCCTCCATCGAGCATCACATTTCCGAATAATGGAGCTTACGTATTCCAGAGCACGGGCAATCAGCCGGCGCACACACAATCCTGGAATGTCTCTTTCCAGTACCAGGTCACCGCAAACTGGCTGTTCTCGGCTACGTATATCGGCAACAAGTCGAATAACCAGTGGCTCGGGGATAACATCAACCAGTCACTGATCGTCAGCGCCGGTGAAACCGCGCCCGGCATCGTCAGCACATCTGCGATGACCGGAACTTCGGGTCCGTGCACTTTGCTGTACGGTGC
>Ga0126381_100009535_pt1 | contig 10897 bp, 10 predicted proteins | sample PanSoiMetPlot_28_FD_96465 | JGI IMG/M metagenome (GOLD analysis project Ga0126381, IMG submission 96465) | Tropical forest soil microbial communities from Panama - MetaG Plot_28 | ecosystem: Environmental > Terrestrial > Soil > Tropical forest > Bulk soil | place: Panama | collected 2016-02-17
GGCTATGAAGTCCACGGCGTCAAGCGGCGCTCGTCGCTCTTCAACACGAATCGCATCGACCATCTTTACGAAGATCCGCACGTCGCCGGCCGTCACTTCATCCTGCATTACGGCGATCTGACCGACTCCAGCGTTCTCACGCACATCGTTCAGAAGGTGCAGCCGGACGAGATCTATAATCTCGCCGCCCAGAGCCACGTCCAGGTTTCCTTCGAAGAGCCCGAATATACCGCGAACGCCGACGCGCTCGGAGCCCTGCGCCTGCTTGAAGCCATCCGCATCCTCGGACTGGAGAAGAAGACTCGCTTCTACCAGGCCTCCTCGTCAGAGCTCTACGGTCTCGTTCAACAGATTCCACAGACTGAAACTACGCCCTTCTATCCGCGTTCACCCTACGCCGTCGCCAAGCTCTACGCCTACTGGATCACGGTGAACTACCGCGAGGCCTACGGCATCTACGGCTGCAACGGGATTCTTTTCAACCACGAGTCTCCCCTGCGCGGCGAGACCTTCGTTACACGCAAAATCACCCGCGCCCTCGCTCGCATCAAAGCCGGTCTGCAGGACACCCTCTACCTCGGCAACATGGACGCGCTGCGCGACTGGGGCCATGCTCGCGATTACGTTGAGATGCAGTGGCTCATGCTTCAGCAAGAGGAGCCCCGCGACTACGTCATTGCCACCGGCGAACAGCACAGCGTTCGCGACTTCGTGAAACTCAGCGCCAAGTACCTCGACATGCCTCTGCGTTGGGAGGGCATCGGGGTCGACGAAAAGGCCTACGACGCGAAGGGCAATCTTGTCGTCTGCGTTGATCCGCGCTACTTCCGCCCCACCGAAGTGGAAACCCTGCTCGGCGATCCTTCCAAAGCCCGCCGCGAACTGGGATGGTCTCCGCGCATCACCTTCGAAGAACTGGTGAAGGAAATGGTGATCGAAGATTTCTCTGCGGCTGAGCGCGACGCGCTGGTGAAGAAGCACGGCTTCACCACCTACAACTATCACGGGTCATAAGCCGCGGAGATTACGCAGTGGAAAAGTCGAGTAGGATATTTATCGCCGGTCATCGCGGCCTTGTCGGCAGCGCCATCCAGCGTGAGCTTGAGCGGCAGGGCTACACCAATCTCCTGCTGACCACTCGCCACGAACTCGACCTGATGAATGGTCCAGCCGTCGAGAAATTCTTCGCCGACGAACGCCCTGACTACGTCTTTCTCGCGGCTGCAAAAGTGGGCGGTATTCTCGCTAACAACACATATCCTGCGGACTTTATCCGCGACAACCTCGAGATCCAGACTAACGTCATCGATGCCGCTTGGCGCTCTGCCGTCAAACGTCTTCTCTTCCTTGGATCGAGTTGCATCTACCCGAAGCTTTGCCCGCAGCCTATCAAGGAGGAGTACCTCCTCACCGGTCCCCTCGAACCGACCAATCGGCCCTACGCACTGGCCAAAATTGCCGGCATCGAGATGTGCTGGTCATACAACCGCCAGTACGGAACGCAGTTCCTCGCCGCCATGCCCACCAATCTCTATGGCCCCGGAGACAACTTCGACCTCAACAAGTCCCACGTACTCCCCGCTCTAATCCGCAAGGCTGCCGAAGCGAAGGCCTCTGGAGAGAAGAAGATTGTCGTCTGGGGCACCGGTACTCCACGCCGTGAGCTGCTCTACAGCGACGATCTCGCTGAGGCCTGCGCCTTCCTGATGAGCCTGCCCGACGCAAAATTCAGCACTCTCCTCAATTCCGAACAGCCTCCCCTCATCAACATTGGCACCGGTCACGATCTCAGCATCCGCGAACTGGCAGAGCTCGTGTGCCGAGTCGTAGGTTTTGAAGGCGAAATCCAGCTAGATACCACGAAGCCCGACGGAACACCGCAGAAGTTGATGGACGTCTCCCGCATCAACGCTCTTGGCTGGCGTGCCCGCACCAGCCTCGAGGATGGTATCCGGCTGACGTACGAATGGGCAAAAGACAGCCTCGTGCTTACGCCAGCCTGAGTCCGGTTAGAATTGGAACCGGTAACGGACCTCGCCGTAGATCTGGCGGGGATCGTTGTAGTGAAAGCCTCCGAACGTCAGGCTGTTGTCGAGCAGCACGCGGGTATTCGCGACATTGATCGCCGTCGCCGAGACGGTGATCCTATCTCCGATCGACTTTCCAATTGAAACATCCGCCGTCGTATGTGCCGGCAGATAATTCGCGGTGTACGGTGATGGCGGATCGGTAAAGCCATTCGAGAATCCCGACCCGTAGTACACATTGAACGAACCGTACGCGTGATAGGGCAGCTTGCTATTGAAGCCAACATTCAGCGTGTTGCGCTGGTCATGGTCTAGCGGTGAATAGCCGGGCTCGACAGCACAATCTTCCGAATCCGGTGGATAGCAGATGAGGCCCCCGGTAATCGCTCCGCGCGCCTTGGCGATCTGATTCGAGTACGCCAGATGGAACTGCCCATAACGCCACGATTGCGGCGAGCGCAGCGTAAGTTCCCAGGCCTGAATCAGAGCCCCGTCAATCGTGACTGGAATGAAGATGCTCGACTCACCGATATTGCTGTGGTCGAGAAAATTGTTTGCTCTGGTCTGGAAGGTGTCTGCATCCAGGAGCCACCCGTGAAAGGGAATCTGTACGCCGAATTGATGTTCCTCGTCGCGCTCACCGTGCAGCGGAACAAACGAAGTGTTGTTGCCGTTCGCAAACTCCAGTGTTGGTCCCGAGATGCTGGTAAGCGGCGGCGGCTGATAATAGCGCCCATAGAAGCCGCGAAACACCCAGTGCAGTTTGGGAATCTGCACTGCAACGCCCACGCGAGGATAAACGACGTTTTCGGTGATGCCTGCCTGGAAGTGACTTTGCCGTAAGCCTCCGATGATTGCGAGCCACGAGGTTGGCCGGTAATTATCCTCAACGAAAGCCTCTTCAAGACCTCCGGTCAGAGTCTGGTGCTGCGAAAAATTCGGATAGGTGTCGTCGTTGAAGACGACTCCGAAAAGATCGCTCTCGTGCTGTCCGTAGCCATAAATGCCGCCGGTGATCGAGTTCTTCGCTACGACCGCATTGATCGATGACTGAAGGCCCGCGTAATTGCCCGTCTGATCGGCTGTAGTCGCCGTGGGTTGATCGTTCGCGCTGGGATCGTACTTCGCGCTGTTGTAGTGATAGAAGGGCGAGAGCTGCAGCAGCGTAGATGCGCTGAAGTTATGAACCCAGGTGAGAACGGCGTAGCCGTCGGTTTCATGCTCACCGTCGCGTAGGCCGCTTGAGTTGTAGATCTGATTCTGCCAGCTCTCGGGGTCCGGATCGTAGGGGATCTGGTAGTAGTCCGTGCGCAGCTGCGTGGCGAGGCGTAGCTGATCATTGGGATCGCGATTGTAGATGAAGGAGGCGAATCCCCCGTATCCATTCTCGGCGTCATGCCCCGGCTTTTCGGTGGGCGGCTGCAATCCGTAATTGCTGCGGTTACCGTTCACGCTTGTAAACCAGGCGAACTTTTCTGTGTGATCGCCGAGGCTGAGCTGGTCGTTGGTCTGGTAGAAGTTCCCCATGGTCATTACTAGCTCGCCTTCGCGATTGCGCTCGAAGCCGCTGCGCGGGACGATGTCAAAGATGCCGTAGGTGCGATCTCCGAGGTCGGCGGTATAACTGCCGCGCTTCGCCTCCACGTAGTCGATATCCTTGGGATCGATCTGCGGAGCGATGTTGCTGGCGATGTTTGTATTTGGCAATGCCACGCCGTCGATAAGCCAGCTCACCTGGTGGCCTCCGCGGATATGCAGCATGTCGTGCGTGACATACGAACCGGGCACGTAGTCGGTAATCATGGCCAGGCTGTTGGTTCGGCTCGCGCCGGGGGTCTCAGCGATACTCTCGCGGCTGATCATCGTGGTGGGCGTAGCTGAATCGGGATTCGTGGCTATCGGCTGCTCGGTAATCTGCTCAGACTGTTGCACGGTCTCAAGAGAAAGCTGGAAATGGAGCGCAGCCGACGAGTCGGAGTCGACGGTGATGCGCTGTTCAAGACGGCTGAACCCGGGCTGTTCGATGGAGACGATATATTCCCCTGCCGATACGGCAGAAAAGTGGAACTCGCCATCCTGATTAGTTAACTGGGTTTCAGTAAATCCGGAGTGCGACGCATGAAGGGTGACATGCGCGCCGCTCACCGGGCGATGATGTGGATCGTGTACCACGCCGCCCACCTTACCGAAAACGGTGGCACGGGCAAGCGCAGCAGGCAAAAGGATCAGAAGCAGGGCAACAAATGCGCTCTTTCGCACTGATGGAATCTCCTCGCCTCAGAGGGGCGATAAATCGTATCTTTTTTGGTTACGAATGGAGCCCGTGTGTTATGGGACTTGGGAGAGGGCTCTGGAAGGAGATGCGATTACGCGAGGAGAGCGGGTGGACCGCGTTTCTGGCGAACGCGGTCGAACGAGACGTGAAGTTGCGCCTCTGTCTGCGGGGAGACAGCGGGGTGTCGAATAATCCCCGCAAAAATCGCCACCGAGGTTGCTGGCGTGAACGAAGGCAGCACAAGAACAGGCGGTACGCCTGGCGTGTACGGGCACTTTGATCTGAACGCCCGAGCGCCCGAGCCTTCACTCAATCCTTCGGACGGCATCGCGCAGTGATGTTTGCCATCTCTTCGGCAGCACGCCGGTACAGTCCCCTCCGCCATCGCCGTCCCAAACACCGACGACACGAGGGGCAGAGTGAAGAACAGCATCAGCGAGATGGCAAGCGCACGCCGCACAGGCTCATTGTAGCCCGACGTGGCAAGCAGAGCCAGCAGTCATCTAGCGATCGGCGTAGTATCCGTCGCGTGTCTGCACGGTCAGATCCTTCTTTGTCGCCGTCAACACAATCTTGTGATAACCGCTGTCATTGCTTTGTTTGTCTGGAGTATACCCAAGCATGTATTGGCTGCGCATCTCTTCGGCGATGGTGTTGTAAATCTGATCGGCGCTCTCTTTTTTCGTGATCTCAAAAACTCGTCCGCCGGTCTGCCCGCAAATCTGCTCCAGAATCTTCTTGCCATCCACATGCGATTCCTGCGACTGCGGACGTTGTCCGCCCCGTCCGCCCGGATATCCGCCACCACCACCCGGATACCCTCCGGGATAGCCATACCCGCCGTGGCGCCCGCCGCCGGGATATCCGCCTCCCGGGAATCCCCCGCTGTGTCCTTCTTCGCCCTTGTAGTAAATCGCGTAGACCACAGTGTTGGCGCGCTGCGCTGCTTCGATCGCGCCGTTCAGCGTCTCCTTGCTGCCGCGATCCACGCCGTCCGTAAGCACCACAACCGCCTTGCGCCCCTGCTGCTGTTTCATCACTTCGTTCGCGGCGAGATAGATCGAGTCATAGAGCGTCGTTCCGCCTCCACCATAATGATGTCCGCCACCCCTCCCGGAGTCCTGTCCGGCCGAGTCGTCTGTGCTGGTCCTCTGGAACTGTGGCGCGCCGATCTGATCAATTGCCGCCCGCAGTTTCCCCCTGTCCGATGTAAGGTCTTCCAGCAGGTCCACCTCGCGGTCGAACTGAATCAGGAATGCCCTGTCCTTTGGATCGGTCAGCATCTGGTCCAGAAAATGCTGGCTCCCGGACCGCTCATCGTCGAGCGCCTTCCGCTGGCTCATGCTCGTATCCACCAGCAGCCCCAGATTCAGCGGCAGGTCCTTGTCCGGATTGAAATACTTGATCGTCTGCGGCCGGCCATCTTCGACAAGAGCGAAGTCATTCTTGGTCAGATTGGGGACAATCGCGCCATGCTTGTCGCGCACCGTCACCGCCATGGTCACGACCTTGACGTTAACCTGCACAGTCGTAGCGGGAGCGCTGGGCGCAGCGGCGGGAGCATTCTGCGTCAGCGCATAAGGCGCCCACGTCAGACTCAGATACGTGATCGCAATCAGATTGCGTTTCTTGGTGATCGTTTCAGCGGGGGAAAACAATCGCCTTCCGGCGCGCGGCGGGGAAATCACATTTGTCATTCGATATGCCAGTGGTACCTCAACTCCAGAACCCACTGGTTAGACGAAAAATTCCGGCGCAGGCTCACACGACAGCCCCAAAGTAACTGCGTCGATTGCTCAAAGAGGGATCGGCGTGCTGAGACTACCGGTCCTGCGTCTTGGCGGCTCTCCACTTCACAACCACATAACCGAGATACACCAGATGAATAAGCCAGGTCACGGTATAGGCGAGAACCAGATGGCGATGAGACAGAGAATTCATGCAGCCTCCAACGCCGCATGCGCGGCCTGCCGGTCAGCTTGTTGTTGTCTGCGCTCGGCAGAATATCGCAAACCGCACACGAAGATACCCCACGCCACCCATCCAGCCATGTTCCACCACAGCGCCGGCATCATGCTCGGATCTACGCCTGAGTTCGGGCCACCAAAAAACACGGGCGCAGGATGCTGCGTCCGCCACCACCGCGTCGACATGTACACGATCGGGATATCGAGATAACCAAAGATCGCGACCACCGCCGCCAGCGTTCGCATCTCCGGACCGGTCACAAATCGCCGCACCAGCAGGTAGGCGACGTAAATCAGCCACAGAACCAGCGTCGTCGTCAGCCGTGCATCCCACGTCCACCAGATGCCCCACGCCGCCCGGCCCCACAGCGATCCCGTCGTCATCCCGATCAGGCAGTACACCACGCCCATTTCCGCCGAAGCCAGCGCCAGCGCATCCGCCTTCAGAGCGCCAGACTGATTCCTATTGCGAAGTGCCAGATAGGTGAGAGAGCAAATGAGATTGACTGCGAAAAACACGCCCATCCCGCACCACGACGGCACATGGTAGTAGAGAATCCGCGAAATCTCGCCCTGTTCCTGGTCAATAGGCACCACGAACATCGCCACGCGAAACCCATTTGCCAATAGCGCGAGTGTGAGTGCCAGCCAAAGCCAGCGAAAGAGCTTCATCATTCTTCCTTGAGGTACTCCTAGTTTACCGGATGCAAAGCCTTAACCAATTCTCCCCTTCAGCCTCTTTCCAACCCTCCATTCGCAGGAGTAAAAAGGATAGCCATGGCTTGGTTCACTGTCATTTTCGGCGGCATTATTCTCATCATCGGTCTCCTGGGACAGATCTTCGGCATCCGCAAGGGGAGATCGACGCATCCCGAAGATCGCCGTATGGGCAAGCTCGTCTTCACCGTTGGTTCTGTGGTCGTTGCTCTCTGGATCGTTGCCTTCGTTGCTGTGCGTTTGCTCCATCTCAAAACGACCGGTCACTGGTAGAGCAGCCATCACAAAAATCAGCTTGTTAAGGGCTAGGCATCCGAGATGCCGCGCGTCACTCTACTATTCCGCGTGCAGAATCAGATCGAAAAGCAGCATGCTCACGGTCGTGAAGATCACGTCGTACCCGAGCAGCAGTTCAATCCACCACGTCGGATCCGTTTCTCCTGAAAGAACTGCAGAAGTCGCCAGCGCCATTCCCAGCAGCGCCGGCATGAAAATCGGAAACAGGATCAGCGGCAACAGCAGTTCGCGATTGCGCGAGCGGATCGATAACGCCGCAAAAAACGTCCCGTTTACCAGAATCGCCCAGGTTCCCAGTGGCACTGCCAGCAGCAGCAGCCAGACATTCCCTAGGGAATGCAGGTTGTAGAAGATCCCAAACACGGGCGCCAGGATTAGCTCGACGGCGCTCACAAAAATGAAGTTCGCCACCACCTTGCCCATAAACAGCGAGGACGCTGGCGCTGGCGTCATCCGCTGCGCATCCAGAACGCTGTTCCGTAGCTCCCTGGCCCACGCTTGGTTTAGCGCACTCACCGCAGCAAACAAAATTGCAACACAAAGGATCGGCCCTGCAATCTGACGCGAGACCGCACGCGTTGGATCAAACGCGAGACTGAAGATCACCACCACCAGCAGAGCGAAAAACAGCATCGAGTTGACCGCATCGCGCGAACGCCACTCAATCCGCAGGTCTTTGGCAAGATGGAGCAGAAAATAGGGCCGTTTCATGGGTGCGCGTCCTTGGTGAGAGCTGCGATCGTCGCACTCGAAGCGCGCAAATAATCCGCAGGCGACAGAACGATCTGTGTTCCGCGCGTCCCCGCTGATACCGAAATCAGATCAAATAACTCAATCGTCTCGTCCACAAAGGCAGGGAAGTCCTTCTTCGCGCCGAACACGGTTACCCCGCCACGCACGTATCCCGTCAGCGGCTCGACCTCCTTGAGCGAAACCATCTCCGCTTTCCGTGTTCCCGATGCCCTCGCTAACTTCTTGAAGTCCAACTCCTCGCTGCCGGGTAAAACCGCGAACAAATGTTCCCGCTCGCTCGTTACGCACAACAGCGTCTTGAAGACCTGTTCCGGAAGCATACCGATCTTCTCGGCAACCACCACCGCCGAGAACTCCTCCGGATCGACCGCATATTCACGCAACTCATAAGCGATGCCCAGTGAGTCGAGATATCGCGCCGCATTCGTCTTCATCGCCGCGCCCCTGCCGCCGTCTCCAACACCGATGCCACACTGCCCGCCTGCAGTGTCACCAGAAAATCAGCGACCGGCTCTGCGAGCTCTCGTTGATGCGTGGTCAGCACGATGGTCTTCCCTTGCACACGCAACTCCGCTAGCAGATCCAGCATCTGCCTGGCGCTGGCCGCGTCCATATTGGAGAAGGGCTCATCCAGCAATAGCAACTCAGGCTTGGCCAACAGCACGCGCGCCAGCGAAGCTCTCTGCCGCATCCCTTGTGAGTATTGGCCAACCGGGCGTGTCAGCGCTGAATCCAACCCGACTGACTGTAGCGCTGCGTCCAGAGCCATGCACTCTCGCTCCTCGTATAAGCCCGCAAAATATCGCAAATTCTCGACGCCGGAAAATTCGTCATACAACATCGACGCGTGGCCCATGTAACCTATGCGCTCACGGGCATCGTGTGCGTTCTCGCCGAAGACTCGCACGCTGCCGTGAGTCGGACGAAACAAGCCAGCAATCAGACGCAGAAGTGTCGACTTTCCCGCGCCGTTTTCGCCCACCAGCAGGTAAGACTGGCCCTGCTCGAAACTCAAAGAGATCTTACGCAGCGCGACGAAAGAGCCGTAAAGCTTAGACACAGATTCGAGTTCGACAACCGGCGTCATGCTGTTGGGAGTATAAACAGCCGCACCCAGCGGGGGCTGAGGTTCGCGCGATAAGAGGATTAGTTCTGATTCGCTGGCGCCGGAGTCATAGCAGCCGCCGTGCCTGTAGTCGCGGTCGTTCCCGGTTTCGCTCCCTGCGGTGGAGCATACTTCGACGCACACTTCGCCTGAAGCTGCGTCGCGTGAAAGACGCCATCCCGCCCGTAAGTTCCAACTGCCAGGGCTTGCGAGTTGTCCTTGAAGGTGTCCGGGGGAGGCTCTTCGCCTTGGTACGAAACGCGCAGCTGGTTCGTATTCTCCACGAGGACAAACTCCGCGTTTGTTCCGCTGTGTCGAATCGAGCCTGGCAACACATTACCGGCAACCCGCAGGTTGCGCGTATAAGCCTTCGATCCCATCCCGTTCAATTCCTGGATGGTAACGTAGTAGCTCTTGTTGGAGCGCACTCCGCTAACAGCCAAAAAGGTGATGACGCCCAAGACGATCACGACGGCCGCACCAATCCGAAGACTTTGATTCTTACGCTGCATGCTCTGCCTCAAGTCTATGACCTAAAGGCAGCCGCCGCAACCCGGCGTGTCACTGGTGTGCGCGTGCGCGCATCTATTTATAATCCGAGTCAGTTTCCAGGATCCAGGATTTCGATCAGGGGGAAAAATGACGACCAATGCACTTACATCCGATTCCGCGCTTGAGATTCTCGAGCCCCGCGCCGAATGGATCGTGAAACGCAAAGCCGAGGCCGCCCGCACCGGCGACACCAACATGTCGCAGATGCACTTCGCCCGACTAGGAAAAATCACTGAGGAGATGGACCACGTCGCCCGCCGCGAGAACATCTCGCCTTCGCTTGTGCGCGACGAGATCGCTGCCGGGCGCCTCATCATCCCTGCGAACATCAACCACCCCGAACTTGAACCCATGGGCATCGGCATCGCCACGAAATGCAAGGTCAACGCCAACATCGGCAACTCCGCAGTCACCTCGAACATTGATGAAGAGCTGCGCAAGCTGCATATGGCTATCCAGCACGGCTCTGACACCGTGATGGATCTTTCAACCGGCGGCAATCTCCCTGAAATTCGCGAAGCCATCCTGCGACATTCGCCCGTTCCCATCGGAACCGTGCCGATTTACGAGGCACTGCAGCGTGTGAAGAAACTCGAAGACCTCAACATTGACCTCTATCTCGAAGTCATTGAAGAGCAGGCCCAACAGGGGGTCGACTACTTTACTGTCCACGCTGGCGTCCTCATCCAGTACGTCCCGATGGTCTCGAAGCGCATCACCGGCATCGTCAGCCGCGGCGGAGCCATCCTCGCTCAGTGGATGACTCACCACCACAAGCAAAACTTCCTTTACGAGCACTTTGATCGCATCGTAAAAGTGATGGCCAAGTATGACGTCAGCTTTTCTCTTGGCGACGGCCTCCGCCCCGGCTGCGTTGCGGACGCTAGCGACGAAGCTCAGTTCGCCGAACTCAAGACCCTCGGCGAACTTACCTCCAAAGCTTGGGCGAGCGACGTCCAGGTAATGATTGAAGGTCCTGGCCATGTCCCGCTCGACAAAATCAAAGAACAGGTCGACAAGGAAGTCGAATATTGCTTCGGAGCACCCTTCTATACGCTCGGTCCTCTGGTCACTGATATCGCACCCGGCTACGACCACATCACATCTGCCATCGGCGCAGCGATCATCGGGTGGCACGGAGCCTCCATGCTCTGCTACGTCACGCCGAAAGAACACCTCGGCCTGCCCAACGAAAAAGACGTGA
>Ga0126381_100009537_pt1 | contig 10897 bp, 13 predicted proteins | sample PanSoiMetPlot_28_FD_96465 | JGI IMG/M metagenome (GOLD analysis project Ga0126381, IMG submission 96465) | Tropical forest soil microbial communities from Panama - MetaG Plot_28 | ecosystem: Environmental > Terrestrial > Soil > Tropical forest > Bulk soil | place: Panama | collected 2016-02-17
ATCAGAATATTGCTGAGCACGATGATGAAAGCCTTCTGCCCGCGTGAGCCCACGCAAGGAGATCTGAAAGGGAGTTGAGGGTACTATCGTCTGTCGGTGATGACAAGAGCAGAGAGGAACGGGACACAAGATCGTCTAGTAGAGGGAAACAGAGGCTCGACTTGATCTTCGCTCGGTGATTTGGCGACCGAAGTGCTCTACTTCTTATAGACTGTTGGCCGCGGCCCTTTTTCCAGCGTCTCGCGGTCCCAGATCATATCTTCACGCGAGTAGTTCGCGAGTTCGAAGTCCTGGGTCAGTTCGAGTGCGTCCGTCGGACAGGCATCTTCGCACAGCCCGCAGAACATGCAGCGGCTCAGGTCGTAGGTAAAGTTTGTCAGTTCCTTGCGGCGGGTCTTTTCGTTGCGTTCGCTCGAGACCACGATCAGGTGCTCAGGGCACGCCAGAGCACAGAGATCGCAGGCGATGCACATGGTCTCGTTCGTGTCGGGATTCACGTTCAGCCGCGGCGCGCCGCGATAGCGCTCGGCAACTTGCGGACGTTCCAGCGGATACTGCTCGGTATAAATCTCTTTCGGATCCTGGTATCGGAACGTGACTCTCAGCCCCTGTAACAGGTCCACCAACAACAATTTCCGCAGCAGGTTCGGCATCCCCATAACGTGGCTAGCATACCACGCGGGAAAGATCCGAGATCGTAAGCGCTTGCAGACGCCGCCGAGGCGGGCGGTTCTCATCTCCCTCAATCCAAAGCGACAACCGTCAAAAACTTTTCGGGAACCTTTACCATCCTCGTCGCGTAACTACCATCAGGATGCGGTCATGAAGGTTCTGCTGACAACCCGATCTGAAGTCCGCTGGGCTGCTGTCGCGATTCCCGCTCTTTTCCTGGCGCACTGGCTTCTGACGGGTCTTTGCGTAGAGATTCTGCGGCTGGTCCCGAGCAGCGTCCGTGCGGTACTTCACCTCCTCTGAACCTCAGGCCGAGTTTGGAGCTTCTGGACAATCCCACATTTACAATGCCAGTCTGACGATGTCGGGCCTGGATTCGTCGCACTACAAACTCACGTGCCCGTTACCCTTTCCTCGATGACAGACGAAAGATCCGATGAGTTGTTTCTGGAAGCTGCCTTACGCGCCGCGCAGCGTGCACTTGAGGCGGGTGAGGTTCCTGTGGGGGCGGTCGTCGTCTGTAAAGGCAAGGTCATCGCAGAAGGCTGGAACCGCAATATCAAGGACAACGATCCCACGGCCCATGCGGAAATCATCGCTCTCCGCCAGGCGGGTGCCGTAATTGGCAACCATCGTCTGGGAGACTGCGAGCTGTTTGTTACAATTGAACCTTGCGCAATGTGCGCGGGCGCGTTGGTCCACGCGAGGATTAAACGTCTGGTTTACGGAGCCGACGACCCCAAGGCCGGTGCGGTTCATTCAGTGCTGCAGGTCCTGAATCACCCGCAACTGAACCACCGCGTGGAGGTCAAGGGAGGCGTTCTCGCCTGCCGCTGCGCCGATATGCTGCAAAATTTCTTCCGCGATCGGCGGGTACAAGAGCGCGAGTAGCTCGTTTGCGTCGCGTTGAGGGCGCAGCCAGAAATTGCTTCAACGAGAATTGCTTCGATGATTGTTGACTAGTGACGACGAGCGACTAACAACTGATTCGTCCGACGCGGAGAGGTGCGTGAGTGGTTGAAACGATCCGCCTCGAAAGCGGACATACCTTAACGGGTATCGTGGGTTCAAATCCCACCCTCTCCGCCATTCATCAAATTTCCCTGTAAATACCAAGGTTACGTCCTATTTTTACTATTCGCTTTACTTTTCTCTTCCGTAGGGTATCGTTCGACCCAGTATTTCGCTCCACGGGCATTACCCCGCTTCGTCGCTACTACCGGCCCCTCCGCCACCCTCTCGCCTTTCCGACGACTTCCTGGTTCTGCCAGTTATACGGCTTCCTTTGCTTCTGTCGATTCCTCGACCGGGACGAGTAGGGCCTCTCCAGTTGCTTAGTGCATCCTTGTCACCGTGCTGCCGCTCTAACTCCGCCAGAGTGTTCCGCCGCTTCGGCCAGTTTGCGACGTTCCATGCTGCCTTCGCCCCATGAAGGAAGGCTCGGCCTCTGGAGTCAACCGTTTCGAGGCCAGTTACGCGTTCACTTTCGTTGCGGCCCGGCGACTCGCTCACTATCCGAGAGATGGCTTTGTCGATAGGCTTTCAGGATTTGGTTTCCCTCCTCCCTACTATCCAAGCTACAGGGCTCTGGCTTCTACCCTGGTGAGTTGTCCTCACTGAATGCACCAGCTTTCGCTGGACACACCTTCATGCCAGTTTATCCCGGCGCGCTGTAAACGGGATTTTTCACCAACCATCAGACTCAAGCCGTTTCCACTTGCCGCGCCTTCATTGACTTGCCATACCTCTAGACCTAACATTCACCCCAATGATCGGGCAGACTATCTCGCACTACCGCGTGGTCGAGAAGCTCGGCGGTGGGGGGATGGGTGTTGTCTATAAGGCTGAGGACACCGAACTTGGCCGCTTCGTCGCGTTGAAGTTCCTTCCCGATGAGTTGGCCCAGAACCCACAGTCATTGGAACGCTTCCGTCGTGAAGCTCGGGCGGCCTCTGCACTGAACCATCCCAGCATCTGCACGATCCACGAAATCGGCAAGCACGACGATCGGTCTTTCATCGTCATGGAGTTCTTGGACGGCATAACGCTGAAACATCGGATCGGCGGAAAGCCTCTAGAGATCGAGGAGTTACTGTCGCTTGGAATTGAGATCGCGGACGCGCTAGATGCTGCCCACTCAACAGGGATCGTGCACCGGGACATCAAGCCTGCCAACATTTTCGTCACGAAGCGTGGGCACGCCAAGATTCTTGATTTTGGTCTTGCCAAGGTCAGTCCACAAAGGAGTGCGGCTGGGGATCTGGAGACGCTGGCTACACAGGATCTGGACCCGAAGCATCTGACAAGCCCCGGGAGCACGCTGGGAACGGTTGCTTATATGTCCCCTGAGCAGGCGCGGGCCAAAGAGCTGGATGCACGCACCGATTTGTTCTCCTTCGGAGCAGTCTTGTACGAAATGGCGACGGGGCAGCTACCCTTCCGGGGGGAGAGTTCAGCGACGATTTTTGAGGCCATCTTGAACCGCGTGCCGGTGACTCCAGTACGGTTTAATCCCAACGTGCCCACAGAGTTAGAACGAATCATTAACAAGGCTTTAGAGAAGGACCGGAATCTGCGTTTTCAGGGTGCTGCGGAGATGCGAGGCGACCTACAACGCTTGAAGCGAGAAAGCGACAGCGGACGCTCGTTAGCAGCAAACGTCGTCGAGGATCGGGCCGGAGGACACCTGAGCGCGAGGCCACCGCGTTTCCTCTCTGTCTCTGGGAACAAGAAACAGCTCGCATTTGTTGCCTCCCTTATTTTGCTTCTTGTGGTTGGTCTCAGCCTGCGGCATTTTCTATCTGACTCGGCCGGCAGTAGCTTCACCTCTCCAGCGCTTCCTCGTGAAAAACTGCTGGCTGTTCTTCCATTTACTGCTTCTGACGGCGACGCACACAAAGCTGCTTTCGGCGCAGGGCTCACGGAAACACTCACTGCCAAACTAACCCAACTTACCCGCAATCCACTCCTCCAAGTCATCCCAGCTCCTGAGGTTCGCCGCAGTCACATCGACAACGTCGACGCCGCACACAAGGAATTTGGCGCCAACCTCGTTCTCGAAGGGAACTTACACACATCTGGTCGGCAAATTCGTATTAACTTCATCCTCGTCGAAGCGCGCACCCGGCACCAACTCCGCGCCAAGAGTCTTACCATGACTGACGACGACGCGTTTCACATAGAGGATGCGGTCGTTAGCGCTGCCTTTGAAATGCTTGGCATGAGCAGTGGTTTGACTGAACACGTTGAACGTGAAACTCACCCAACGCAAGTTGCCAGCGCGTATGACTACTATCTCCAGGGCGTTGGCTACCTCCAAAACTACGACCGCCAGGAGAATCTGGACAATGCCATCCAAGTTTTCCAGCATGCTCTAGAGTTGGACAAGAACTACGCTCTTGCCTACGCCGGTCTTGGTGAAGCCTTCCTCCAAAAATACGCCGTTACTAAACAATCCCCGCCGCTTCAGCGGGGCCGCGATTCCTGTCATATGGCGAATCAGCTGGATTCACAATCCCCCGCCGCCCATGCGTGTCTCGGAAATCTGGCTGTTGCAAGTGGGAACTATGTCGAAGCTGCCAGCGAGTTCTCGCTGGTCCTTCAACACGAGCCGACCAACGACGCCGCCTATAGGGGTCTCGCTAACGCTTATGAACGGATGGGTAAGCTCAGCGAAGCCGAGTCCACCTACAAGCAAGCCATCTCTCTCCGTCCTCACTATTGGGCCACTTATAACTGGCTCGGCGCCTTTTACTACAACCAGGCTCGTGTCCACGAAGCATCGGAGATGTTTCGCCAAGTCGTCGATCTCGCCCCAGATTCGATTCGCGGTTACTCCAATCTCGCAGGATCTCTTATGGACGAGGGCCTCTACGATGACGCACTTCGTGCCGCCCAAAGCTCCATTGAGATCCAGCCTTCGGACTCTGCCTACTCCAATCTCGCCAGCGCCTACTTTTTTGAACAGCACTGCACTACGACGACGCCATCACTGCCTTCGAGAAGGCCACAACCTATTCGCCCAATGATCCGTTGCTGTGGTTGAATCTCGGTGATGGTTACTACTGGGCTGCCGGGCGCCGCAAAGACGCCTCGTCCGCTTACGGGCACTGCGTCGAATTCGCTTCGCAACAACTTCAACAAAATTCCAACGATTCTGAGACCCTGGGAATCTTGGCCGTATGCCAAGCGATGCTTGGAAAAAAGGACGTTTCCTTTACAACCCTGAATCGGGCTTTGCGGCTCGCTCCCGAAAATCCTTCGCTCATGTTCGACGCCGCCCTCGTCCATATCCAATTCGACGATCGCGACAACACCCTTCGCCTACTTGCCAAATGTCGCGTCAACGGTTTACCGCAAGCCAAAATCCGGGACTACCCCAATTTCCAAACTCTTCGGTCCGACCCCAAATTCCAACAATTGCTCCGGCCCAATAATCAGCTCAACTGATGAGGAAGGAGAATCATGGCAGACGGAACGACAATTTGATCGATCCCAATTTGGTCTTGAAAAGATTCTTTTTCCAGATGTTCGGCCCGAAGATTTCCTCTACAGCCTATAAATCGAAGGGCCAACGGTGCGAAACAACGGCTGTGTACACGGAACCTGGCGGCAGAGGATCTCGAGAAATCATGCTGTGGGCCGTCATCTTCATCGACGTGCGACCGGTTTTTTCCGGGTTGTTCCAATCGCGCTTGCAGCCTGCGAGGACTACGATCTTTCCGCCAGCCTTGTTCTCTTCCATCCAGCGATGTGCTTCCACGCTTTGGCCGACGGTTGCTTTCGTCTGAGGTCAAGCAAAGCGCGGGTAAAGCTTGAGGGCACGAACGAGAACCGACTTACGCCACGATTTGCGTGACGGATACGCAATCTTCCCGAGCTTGCCCAAGGGTCACTCGACGAACGTCTCCGGGTTAGGGCGAAGCCGTTTGTGCGAGCTGGTGGTCAAGGCGTGAGACTTGCCAGGACTACTTTTTCAGCGTCTCTCAGCAGGACATCGATAGACTCAAAGCCAGCATCGGTGAGCAGATCAACCCACTGCATCGCAGATAGTCCGTCCCCGATGCGATTTTGATTGTCAGGAGGATCGCCGAGGAAACCATAATCGTAGCCCACTAGAGCATTCACTCGCGACCAGAAGTGGCGCCAATCCTCGTACTTGTGCTGAGCCGGCTGTTGCTTTTTCCACGCCTCGAACCCGGGCGCGAAGGGCGGCTCCGCTCCCACCGATTCCATAAGCAAAAAGACGCCGCCTGACCGGAGCGATTGAAAGATATCGCCGAAGAGTTCAGCGGCTTTCGCCAGGCTGAACCAGTGCACGGTGTTGACGGCCACCACGACGTCATACTCGCTCGCCAAATCGCGCTGCCAATCTGGTTCCAACAGATCACGCACAAGCGTCTGACCGGTTATGCCATCACGGCGATTGACCGCGTCACACAGCGAGACAAAGAACTCATTCCGATCCACGAAATCGATCCGCGCTTCTGGAAATCGCGAATGAATGACGCGGCCCGCGTTTCCCGGCCCGCAGCCCACGTCCAGGATCCGCAGGCTCCCGTCAACCGGAAATGGAATCGCTGCGGCGATGAGCTTGAGCGCGCCAGGCTTGGCGGGCCCCTGCTCCGCACACCACAAATCGAGCCATGCATTGAGATCCTCGCCGCGAAGTTTATCCTCGATCTCGGCTTGAGTAGGGATTTTCATTGGTTTCCTCCTTTGCAATTTCCAAATGCGATGCGGTTATCGCACGCCCAACGCCGAGGAGTATTGGAAAAATTTGACCGGAACTGACGACGGCAGTCTAATTGGGGCGAGTCAGCCGCAGGAATTCGAAGGGACTCAGTCCGGAGAAAGACTTGAACTCGTTGATGAAATGGGACTGGTCGTAATAGCCACAGTCGAGCGCCAGATCCGCCCACCTTATCGTTGTTTGTGTGGCGGTGTGAACACTCTCGTCTGCCCGACAATCGAGATACGGCTTTCCCTCCATACGCGGTAAAGGATCTCGCCGCCCCAGGCGATGGACCGCTGCGAGAGCCAGATGGAAACGGCTGATCCTCGCGATCATTTTGGGAGCCATGCCGAAATATTTGTGGAACTGCGCGATCAGATGGCGCCGGCTGCATCCGAATTCCTCCGCAAGCCGTACCAAATCGACATGATTCGGAGACGCCCGGAGTATCCGCCATGAATGAAGCAGACCCGCCGGAGGGGAAGGCGCGGACGCCAATCGTGCAGCGATTATGTTTTCGACGATGTCAAACCGAACTGCCCAGTCGTGTGTGGCCGCATGGCTCGTGAGGAGCCGCGAAAATCGACTATCGAGATCCTCCAATGCGACAGTACGATCGGTAAGCAGGTCCATCGGCGCCCCGAGAAGCATCTGCGCGCCGATTGGAGTGAAACGAATCACCATAAAGTCCCGAGCTCCGAAGGCCTCTCGGATCTGATGGCGATGCTGCAGCGCGACGATCCATGCCTTTCTGTGCTCGGTTGTGCGCTTCGGCTCCGATGGGTCGATGATTCGATGAGGAGCAGCGAAGTTCAGCACGATCGCGACTTCGCGTGATGGGATGTGGCGCTCATGCAACGGCCTGGGCAAGAGGCCCTCACTCGCGAAGTAGCCAAGTACGTAATCGCGGAGGCGCGGGTCGGCAAGCCGCTGTGCAGCCTGCCAGCGACCGAGATCAGATCGGTGACGCGTGACTTCGATACGAGTTGAACCGACTAGTCCCATCGCCGACATTATGTCATTCCTGAATGTGTGCTGCTTGAGACTGGCTCTACGAGGACATTATCGGCCCTCAGGAAAACGTGGGCCAGGACTACAAGGTCGAACCTTTCCGAGTGGTCGGCAAACCTTCCGCCATTGGGAAGGCTTGCCCGTAATAAGGCAAGTGAGGCCCCCTCGTCGGTCACGTTCTACAACCCCACAGAGACTGGCGGTCCTCGTTGAGTCACCCGCCATCGTGACTTCGAGGAACATGAGTGGTCGTGCGTTTGCGCCAATTCAAAGACGGATCAGTCGTTGCTGGTTTTCTCTCTTTTTACCTTTGTTCGCGAAAATACCTTCTCGCCCGAGGTTGAAAGAGAAGCCAGACAATCACTGCCAGAAACAAAGAACGGATGGCGATTTGGCGAACCACCGGAAAGCTGATCGCTACGTGGAAGGCCATCCAGGCTAGCGCGAGCCACCGCGCCCAATTGTGGCCCCGGAGCATGAAACACTCTTGCCAAGAACGCCAGCAGTTCCGTCACTTGAATCCCAACATCCTCGTAGTGAAACGCCAGCGGGGGCGGGGAAAGTGGTAAGCAAAACCGACGGCTCCAATCGCAATATGCGGGCAAGAGAGAACCAGGACTGATGGGCTTTCCCCAAATTCATGGCAGCACCTCTAGCACCTCATTACCGGGTTTTCGTGCCAAGATGTACGCCCTCCTGCTTTGGTACTCCACTTCGGGAGCATACGGCTCCCGCTCAATGACATCTTCAACCGCAAAGCCGGCGGCTTCCAGGCGTCGTCTGATATCGACCGGGAGAAAGAAAAAGAAATCCATTGAAATACGTTTGCCCAAGAGCTCATCCGGGCTGAGGATTTCATCGCCAATGTGAAACGACAGCAACAGTAAGCCTCCGGGTTTCAGTACTCGCAGCATTTCCTGAAATACCGCCGGCAACGAATCGGGAGGGATATTCACGATTGCGTAGAACGCGACGATCCCAGCTAAAGCATCATCCTGAAGAGTGAGAGATATCATGTCGTCCACATGAAACGAGATGTCGAGATTCAGTTCCCGTGCTTGCTCAATCATTCCAGGAGACAGATCCAGGCCAAATACGCTTGCGCCAATATCCCGCAAAAAGCGCGAGATGTGGCCCGGACCACAGCCCATGTTGCACACATCAACGTGTCCCTGCACATCCGTCGCTAAACGATTGAGCAGTGCACAGTCGAGCGGTTTGGACTGCAGTTCGTCAATGTATCGACGTGCATACGTATCCGCGAGGCGGTCGTAGGTTTCTCGAACTGACTGCTAGAGTTTTTCGTCACCGTCGAGTCCTATGCAAGATTTGGGTTATTCCGCCGATGAGAGCCTCCTGGCCGCGCGGCTTGCGTCGCACACAACTTGGCTTATGTACTGCGATTCCGCTTCCCGATGTTCCTAGTCGTGTCTTGCGTAATCCGCCGCTCCCTCAAAATGCAACGAGACGTAGGGCTCATTGCCGATCACCCACGAATCGTGTCCGGGCGCAATCCAGAACATATCCCCTGCACGTATCTCGATGACGCTCCCGTCGGACATCGCTGCCGTCGCGCAGCCGGAAAGCACCATTCCTACATGCTCCACCATGCATTGCTTCTGACCAAGCCCTTTGCCTACGTGTTCAGACCAGCGCCAGCCCGGTTCATAGGTGGCCCTACCGATCGTCATGCCGCGTAAGCGCACCAGTTCGAATTTGCCCTTCTCAAACGTTCGTGTTTCATCGGGATTTTCGAAACGCTTCAGAATGACATCATTCATGGTCATCTAGCTCCTCCAATGCGGCCCGAACGCCTCGGTGTGCAGCGCCATGCCATTCTTAAGAAGGCCGCAAATGTAGGGTGCAATAAGAGGTGGCTACTGGTCTTGCAGAATCTTGCCCCCAGAAAGCTGGGCTTTTCGGTCTTGTTGAACGTTGACCTCTCGGGCGTACTGCCCCGGTGTGATTCCAAGAAATCGCTTGAAGCGATGCGTGAAATGGCTTTGATCTACATATCCGGCCAAGAGCGCAGCAGAAACCAGAGTGTGGCCGCCGTCCAGGAATTCCCGCGCCTTGCGAATCCTTACCGTTTCCAGGTATGCATGGGGGGGGAGACCCGACTCCTTCTCAAACGCGCGCGCAAAATAATAAGGACTCAAACAAACCAACCCTGCCAGCTTCGAGAGTGAGACGTTTTCGGCAAAATGGGCCTGCATGTACTCACAGGCTGTTCTGACCGCGGGCCGCTCCCTGCCGACGGTCCGCATTGTCGGTCGAGGATCCGAGTGGTGGGTTATAAGACGTTCCATCGCATCGAGCAAAAGCGAGTCGCATCGGAGTGCCGAAGCTGTGTTCGCGAGGTGTCTGTGAAAGCACGAAAGCAGGCTTGCTAGTCGACGATCCTGGAGCACAGACTCTTTGAAGAATAGGGCACTCTTTGCGATGCCGATATCGGCTGCGACCCGCGCCACATGTTCCACGCGAGGGTACAGCACCCGGTAAACGTAGCCGCCTCGAGTTGCAGGGTCACCCGTGTGGGGCTCATCTGGATTGACCACGAAAACCTGATCGGCAGATGCCATGCGCTGGGCTCCACGGTACCAATAGGAAGCAGCGCCGCTTTCAACCAGCGCAACGACGAAATAGTCGTGCGTGTGACGCGCGTAGCAGTGATCGATGAAGCGTGCATGCAGCACGTCCATACCCCGCAATTCATGGCCGTGATAATAACGTGACCATTCGGTGGGACCCTTGTCGGCGTTGGAGTGCATACCGGGACCTGCGATGATTGTTGAGATGTGGTCAGCTATGAAAGAGGTCCAAAAAGTTCCCTCCAGCAGCAGTAGCCTTCCGTGAGATCGTTTCTATGCCGCAGAACACTGCAACGGCCAGCGACAGCTCCATGCATGGTTCCGGATGAATCGTGCGTGTTACTCGTCCATTTGGTTCGATAAACGGGCTGCGGGTGGCGAGCGAGGACGCCCGCCGCACAGCCGCCAAAAGGATGGCGCTACTTCCCTTGGGCCCAAGGATCGTAGCTACCGACATTCCAGAGGTGGCCTTCCAGATCGCGGCAGGCGAATGCTCGGCCCCCGTAATCCATGTCAGCGATATCCATGACAATTTCCGCTCCTGCAGCCTTCGCCTGCTTGTAAACGGCGTCGCAGTCGGAGACGATCAAGCAAGGCGTCTGGGTTTCTACTTTGCCGATTTCGTCTGGCTGTCGGAGGAACTTGCTGTATGGGGTCCCGTTGATTGCGGTACTCACCATCACCATGCCGTTCCCGAAGGTAAGCTGCGCGTGGGCGATGGTGCCGTCAGCATTGGAATAGGCGGCCTGCTTTTCAAAGCCGAACGCCTTGCAAAGCCATTCGATTGCGGCGGGCGCGTTCCGGTAGCGCAATGCCGGTATGACAGTCGATTTGCAGTTCTTGGCAACGCTGGTCATAAATCCATCCTCCTTGTCGAACTACTGTGGGA
>Ga0126381_100009539_pt1 | contig 10897 bp, 9 predicted proteins | sample PanSoiMetPlot_28_FD_96465 | JGI IMG/M metagenome (GOLD analysis project Ga0126381, IMG submission 96465) | Tropical forest soil microbial communities from Panama - MetaG Plot_28 | ecosystem: Environmental > Terrestrial > Soil > Tropical forest > Bulk soil | place: Panama | collected 2016-02-17
AAAGTAAATGCACGGAATCGAGCCCGCTCGCGCGCGGTTCATCCAGCTCGCTGAGCTTTGCTTCGAATTCCGATTGGCGAAACCCGAGGTCGCGCAAATTGCCCCGGATGCCCTCAGATAGTTTCGGTGCCGCTTTTACTCGTGTTCTCCGTAGCGTTTCGCCCGCGCGATTCATTTGTAGGCGAACGTTGTCAATCTCTTTGGCGAGACGCTCCAACTCCGCATCACGACCTTCAATCTTCAGCATTCGTTCCGCCGCGCGTTCGCCGAAAGCAATCACCTCGGAAATCGAGGCGCCGTATTTCCGCTTGAGTGTCTCGAACATCGAGACGCGCTGCTCCAGCGCCGATAGCTGTTCAGGATCTAGGTCGAGCTTTTCTGCGTATCCGGAAAGCACGCGCGCAAGCTCCGAAAGCTCGACCACAGCAGCAGCATGCGCCGATGCAAATTGCGCAATCGAGCAGTCGATTTTTTCCAATTCGCGAAGCAGACGCTGCGTCTCCGCGAGCTGCGATAGAACGGAATCGTCTGTTTCAGAAAGTTTGTTCGCGACCGCGCTGGCCAACTCGATCAACCGTTTGGCGTTATTGGCCAATTTGTAGCGGTTCTCAATCTCTTCTTCTTCGCCTGGGACGAGTTTCGCCGACTCTATTTCGGCGATTTGATGCCGAAGCAAATCCAGCTCCTGTTCGCGCGCGGTCTCCGCCATGTTGAGCGCGGCATGTTCGACCAGCAATGGCTGTAATAGCCGATAATGCTTTCGATATTCCTCGAGCTGTGTGTCGGCGCGTGCGAACGAATTCAGTAAGAGCAGCTGCGTCTCGGGGGAAAGCAACGACTGGTGATCGTGCGGTCCATGAAGATCGACGAGTTCGTCCCCGAAACGTTTCAAGATGGATAACGTCGTTGGCGAACCGTTAATGAACTGCCGATTCGTTCCGCTCGAGGAGAGAGTCCGCTTCAGGATGAGATCGTTCTCGCATGGCTCGATTCCGGCTTCAGCAAGTTGCGCGTTTAGTTTTTTCAGACCGTGTCCGCTAAAAACCGCTTCCACCGTACAAATATCAGTCCCGGTCCGAATCACCGATTTATCCGCGCGCTCACCCAGCAAAAGTTGTAGCGCTCCGATGATGATGGATTTCCCCGCGCCAGTTTCTCCTGTGACAGCGATAAAGCCAGGCTTCATCAACCACTCAAGCTCTTCCACAAGCGCAAGATTTTTTATTCGCAATAACGTGAGGACGGTAGGCATTCTTGGAAAAGATGAGGCTTGAGAATTGAAATGCGGCTCTTCACATTTCAAACTCTCCGCAATCAAGTTTCAACACTTGAAAAGAAATCGCTCGCTGATTCGCAGAAGCGATTTTGTTGAATCGGCGGACTATTTGATAAAGTCGTCAATCAGTTTCAACGTTTTGAGCGGAGTCTCGACCATGGGGGAATGCCCGGCGCCTTCAATCATTGCAACTTTTGCCCCGGGAACGCGTTCGAACAACTTTGCGTGTTCTGGTGGCACGATGGCATCGACGCTTCCGAAGATCACAAGCAGTGGTGGACTTGGTTTCATGGCGGCAAGTCGCTCATAAGGCGGTCGCGTAGTTCGATAAACGATGCTCTCATCGTGTGCTTTTCGAAAAGCGCTGTAAGTCAATCGTCTGAGATCAGTCACAAACTTTTCTGGAATGACGAAGCCTGGCGCGAATCCCTGCGCCAGGCCTTTCCGGATTGCCCTGTCGCTTTGGAGATGAGATAAGAGCTCGCCGATAACTGGCATAAGATAGACTTTCGTCATTATGGTGAAGCTCGTTTCCGCATTGGGCGGGCTATCGATCAGGATCATGCGATCGATCCGTTGCGGCTGAATCTCGGCAAGAGCAACGGCGATCTCGCCGCCCATTGAATGACCTATTACAGTGACATGAGCGACGCCCAGTTGTTCGAGCAGGGCCGCGGCAAGCTGAGCCTGCCGCGGAATGGCGTAGCCGGCCGTAGGCGCAGCGGTGCCGCCATGTCCAATCAAATCGACACGAATAACACGATGATGGAGAGCCAGAGACGAAGCCACATCGTCCCACCAGTCGATTGCGGCGCCGAAGCCGTGAAGTAGCAGGACGGCCGGCCCTTCTCCTTCTACGCTGACGTTTGCGGGCTCAATATGCGTGTCAATAATTCTGCCGCCCTCACGCGGCGAAGCGGGCCGTGTCCGAGAATCGACCCAGATCATATTTCCCAAGAGCGCGGCGACGACAGCAATGAGACCGATTGAGCAGATCTGCCGACATTTTTGCAGATTTGCAATCATCCTTTCGTTCGTCCAATGCCTTGATTTGCCTACTGGGATGCCCGTGTCACACAGGGAGTTTATTGCGCGTTATGCACTACAATCAAAATCCCGGTTCGGTGCAGTCTCCGGCGAAATTTCAGCGAATAATTCCGCGCTCGCTTTGTTCGATGAACCGGATGATTTCTGTGATTTCTTCTGTTTGAGGCAATTCTTTCTGCATCGCTTCAATCGCCTGCCGCGTGTTGTATTTCGATCGGTAAATCAGGCGAAAGGCTTCTTTGATCAGCTTCACGTTTTCGGCTGGATAATTTTTCCGCTCCAAGCCGATCAGATTAATCCCGCGAATTTCGGCGGGGTTACCATCGGCGATCATAAAGGGCGGAACGTCCTGGACAATTTTCGAACAGCCGCCGGTGATGGCGAAGCGCCCGATCCGGCAAAACTGATGGACGGCGGTTAGCCCGCCCATCACGGCATTGTCCCCTACCTGAACATGGCCGGCCAATGTGCCGTTATTTGAGAAAACAACGTAGTCGCCAACGGTGCAATCATGTCCGATGTGACTGTACGCGAGAAAATTTCCGGAGTTGCCGATGCGCGTCTTGCCCTCGCTCATTGTGCTCCGGTTTACCGTAACGAATTCGCGAAACGTGTTCTCGTCGCCGATTTCCAGATACGTCGGTTCGTCGCGATATTTCAAATCCTGCGTTTGCTGCCCGATAGAGCAGTAGGCGTAAAACTTGTTTTTCGCTCCGGCCTTCATCGGACCGCACAGCGTTACGTGATGCTGTAACCAGCAATTCGGGCCGAGCACGACGTCGGAGCCAATGATGCAATATGGACCGACGCTTGTCCCGGCAGCGAGTTCTGCTCTGGCATCAATAATGGCCGTCGGGTGAATCTCCACGTCGCTCATTTGTCGAGGAACGTAAACATCAGTTCCGCTTCTGAGACGATGGCATCGTTCACCACGCAATGGCACTTGGCTTTTGCGAGCCGTTCCCCGCGCGATTTTGTGAGCTCGGCATGGATGAACATGGTATCGCCGGGCAAAACCGGTTTGCGAAATTTCACCTCATCAGCACTCATGAAATAACCGATCCGGCTAGTGGTCTTCGCCAGTTTGAATAACAAAATGCTGGCGACCTGTGCCATTGCTTCGACCTGCATCACGCCCGGCATCACGGGGTGACCTGGGAAATGCCCCTGAAAAAATGGTTCATTGATTGTGACGGTTTTCACGCCGACACATTTTGTTTCAGTTTCGAAGCTGATAATGCGGTCGACCATCAAAAAGGGAAAACGGTGCGGCAAAATCTGCATCACCTGGTCGGTATCGAGTCCGCCGTCGCCGCTTGGAACGGCGCGAGACACGGCCAAAGCGCTTCTTCGTGTTTGCTCGCGCGTGATTAAGCGGGCCAGATCCGCATTACTTGCGTGACCCGGCTTCACCGCAACCACATGGCCGCGAATGCGCCGCCCGACCAGCGCGAGGTCGCCAATGATGTCGAGGATCTTGTGACGAACAAATTCATCAGCAAACCGCAACGGTTCCTTGCTTAAAACAGCGTCGCCGCGCACCACGATTGCGTTTTCGAGGCTGCCACCCTTAATCAGATTCTTGTCCATCAGCGTCTTGACGTCTTCGTAAAAAACAAATGTCCGCGCCGGAGCGATCTCGCGTTCGAAAACTGCTGGCGTAACTTCCATCGACAAAAACTGCGTAAATCTGTTGTTTGGCCCAGCTTGCGTGCAGGAGACGCGGAACTTGTTGTCGGGCAGCAAGACGAGCAGCGCGCCCGTTTTCGATTCAACGTGCATCGTGTCTCGCGCATCGAAGAATTTTCGCGGTTCTTCCTGTGTGACAACACCGGCTTTACGGATGAGATCGACGTACGCTTGGGCGCTACCATCGCCGATTGGCGGCTCGTTTGCGTCCATTTCCACAATCGCGTTATCCACACCCATCGCCCACAGCGCTGCGAGCACATGCTCAACGGTGTGCACACGCACAGAGCCCTCGCCAATTGTAGTGGCCCGCTCGACAGTCTTTAGATTCGCGATGTTCGCATCAATGGTTGGCTCATCTTGCAGATCTTTTCTCTTGAATTTGATTCCGTGATCCACCGGGGCGGGGTGCAGCCTGAGCGTAACTTTTTCACCGGTGTGGAGAGCGGTGCCGCTAAAACCGGCGACCTTGCCGAGTGTCTGCTGGAATTCAGGCGTAGAGGGCATGAGCTTGCAATTAACAGAAATTTTGTCGCGTGACTAGATGTTGTAGCGGTGCTCGCCGCGGCGAGCACCGTTCTTTTATTTCGCTGCGTAGAGACCGCCGCTGCCGTTCATTTGAGCTCAAACCCCCCGCAATCGAACGCCATCATCTGGTCAACATTGGAGATGCGCAACTGATGCAGTGCTCTGCCGTCATTCTCCCAAACATCAATACCGTTTTGACTCTTCTTCGTAATCAATGCGTGTGCAACATTCGGTGTCTCGCTGATTTTGAACAGCGGCAGGCCATCGCTGGTTTCCAAGTAACTCCCGCCGGCACCGAATCCAATACCGACTTCGACCACTGGGCTTTTATTTTTCCGCAACGGATTAGGGGCCAATCGCACTTTAACGACGCTGCTCGTCTCAGTGTCCAGCGTGGGCGGCGAAGTCTGGCCTAAATCTTCCAGTTTGAGTGGGCCGATGAGGTACCCACGCGCGTGATATTGTCCGGCAGGTAAGTCTTGGCCGGCATCATCTTTTCCATCCCACCGCGTCACCAACGCGTCGGCGCCGATCGTGAAATCATTTAATTGTGCGTTCTGATGCAGGACGCGTACAAGTTTGCCGCTCTCATTATAAATCCCAAGGCTGATCGTGCCTTCCATTGGCGGAGGAACGAAACTGATGCGTACACTTCTCGCAGGCGAAGGTAAAGGCGTTTGCTCCGCTGTCGGCGAGGATGCGGTGGAATGCTCAGGCAAAACAGAGGGAAAAGGCGAGTCTTCTCCGCTCGGCCAAGGCGTTGAGGTGGACGATTCCTGTGCGGCTGCGATTCGGAAGAAAGCGGCGGAAATGATCGAGGCAACCAAAGTAACGATCCGCAATCTAAGCATAGTATCGCCAGTTCACGTTTGGAAAAATGTTGTCCCGCCATTCGCAATCGCGCAGAAATTCTTCACTAATCATCTTGGCGACAAACTGATCGTGCAGGCGATTGAAACGAGCAAGGTGATCGATTGTGCGTTGGGTCGCATATTCGCGCGCAGTCCCTGTTTTCATTAGAAACGCCCAATCGCTTGACTGCGCCAACAGGAGTTCGCGGGCGAGTTGCTTGAGCACGCGATCGGCGAATTGTGGGGTGGGCGGGTCGCCGGCGGAGGCTGCGGCGGGTGACCGAGGCGGTTGCCCTGCTATTTCGTCCGCATATTTTCGCGCCAACTTGCTCATCTTTTGTAGCGCTGCCTTTAGTTGGGGATAAATCCAAGCGTTACCCGGATCGAGCCAGACTGCGAGATGGCCGTTCTCTCCCCATGTCGAGGCGGCAGGCTCGACGATTTGTTGTGTGGGATGCTCTGCCAGATAGTCACTCGGCGTGGTCAGGCGTAAATCGGATTGTTTTGCGGTGCGGCGTATGAATTGTTCAAGAAAGATCGGTCCTTCGAACCACCAGTGCCCAAATAATTCTGCGTCAAACGGAGCGATAATGATCGGTGTAAAACCCAATTCGCCGATTCCGAGAATCTGCTCACGGCGTTGTTCCAGAAAGTGAATCGCATGTTTTACCGCCGCGTTCGCCGCTCCCGTCCGATCATACAACTGTTTTTCGTTACCCGGTGCAGTGATCCGATGATACTTCACCCCGGAGAATTTTCTGCTTCCGCGCGCAATGGATCCCAAATATTCCGTTGGCAGATCAAAACCGATGTCGCGATAAAATTCCCGGTAAGCTGGATCACCCGGATAACCTTCGTTTGCACTCCAGACTTGTCGGCCTGCATGGGGATCCCGGGCGAAGGTGACCGGTCCCGCCGGTGTATAACAGGGCGCATAGATAGAACGGCACGGGCGCGGTTTTGCAAAGAGCAATCCGTGTGCATCGAGCACAAACCATCGGAGATTGGCTTCCTGTAGCGTACATTCCAGACCAGGTGTATAGCCGCATTCGGGTAACCAAAATCCGGCGGGCTCTGCGCCGAACACGTCGACATGCATATCGCGTCCGATTAAAATCTGTGCACGCGCTGCCTGACGTGATTGCTGTTGAACAATTGGAAGCAAGCCATGCGTTGCGGCACTGGCAATGATTTCGATCGCGCCGGTCTGTGCCAACCTCTGAAATACGCTGAGCAGATCGTATTTACATTCCTCAACAAAGAAGCGGCGATTTTCTGAGAACAGTTCGAAATAAAAGTTCGCCAACTGATGCAACTGCGGATCTTTGCGAGTTCGCTTTTGTTCGCGCTCAGCCAGGTCGATCAACAATTCGAGGTGCCGCACGTAGCGCTCCCGTAAGAGCTGATCCTGAAGCATCGCGCAGAGCGTCGGCGTGATCGACATCGTGAGTTTGAACAGCACACGATCGGCCATGAGTCGTTGCATCATGCGCAGCAACGGGATGTAGGCTTCTGTCATCGCCTCGAAAAGCCATTCTTCCTCGAGGAAATGGTCGTGCTCCGGGTGGCGTACGAAAGGGAGATGCGCGTGGAGAATGAAGGCGAGATGGCCGCGCATCCGGAAGATTTACACTGTCCTTTCGAGCGAAGTCGAGGAAGCGCGATGCGATGACTTCAGCGTTCGTCGTCGGGTGCCTCGAATACGTTTCGCTTCGTTCGGGATGAGCGATTACAGCGTGCGGCAAAAGTCCTGGAATCGATCCAGGCCCTTTTTAATCACATCAAGGCTGGTGGCGTAACTGAACCGTACGGTGCGATCGTCGCCGAAGGCAGCTCCCGGCACCACGGCAACATTGGCTTTACTCAGCAAACGATCGGCGAAATTCTGCGAAGTGAGTCCAAGCTGGCTAATGTTTACCAGCACGTAAAACGCGCCCTGTGGCTTGACGGCAGTCACATTGGAGATCTTCGAGAGACGGTCAAACATATAGTTGCGACGCATATCGAATTCCTCGCGCATATCGGCGAGCGGTTGTTGGTCGCCTTTTAGGGCGGCAAGCGCACCGTATTGCGAAAAGGACGACGGATTTGAACTGGTATGGCTTTGGATTGAATCAACAGCTCTCGCCACCTGGTCGGGCGCGGCAAGGTAACCGAGTCGCCATCCCGTCATCGCATAAGATTTACTAAACCCGTTAATCGTAATCGCGAGGTCGTACGCTTCCTTGGAGAGCGACGCGATGCTCACATGTTTGGCGTCGTCGTACACGAGCTTCTCGTAAATTTCGTCGGACAGGATGTAAATGTCCTCTTCGGCGGCGACATTGACAATCGCTTCTAACTCCTCGCGCGTATAAACGGAACCAGTCGGGTTGCCTGGGCTGTTCATGATCAGCATCTTTGTCCGCGGAGTCATTGCATTTTCAAAATCTTCAGCGCGCATTTTCCAGGAGTTGCGCTCACTGGTAGGCACGATCACCGGCTCGGCGCCGACGAGCCGCACCATGTCGGGGTAACTGACCCAATATGGCGCTGGAATGATGACTTCATCGCCCGGCTGACAAGTGGCGAGGATCGCGTTGTAACACGCGTGCTTTGCGCCATTGCTGACGATGACCTGTGCCGCGCGGTAATTGAGTCCGTTATCTGCCGCAAATTTGTCTGCAATCGCCTGCCGCAGCTCGGGGATGCCAGCGTTGGGCGTGTATTTCGTAAAGCCCGCCTCCAACGCATCAATTGCGGCCCTTTTGATGTGCTCGGGCGTGTCGAAATCCGGCTCGCCCGCGCCGAAGCCGCAAACGTCGATGCCTTCAGCCTTCATGGCTTTCGCCTTACTGTCGATCGAGAGAGTCAGCGAGGGAGTCAGTTCAGCGGCGCGTTCGGAGATTTCCATGGCAGTAATGTGATCCAAAATGGGAGCGCAAACTATTGGCGGCTATAGAAGTTTTCAATCAGAGGTTTGAAATTATTTTCTTCGATTCGGATGATCGCCATCTCGCGCTTCGCGTTTTCGATGGAATCTGATGCGTGGGCAGCGTTAATCATGATTGTTTGACCGAATTCCTTTCGAATGGAGCCCGGTGGCGCTTTTGCGGGGTCGGTCGGCCCGAGCACATCCCGAATTTTTCGCACGGCGTCCAGTCCTTGATAAACAATTGCGATCGATTTTTCTGTCCCGGGCGCTTCGCGTTCCTCGGCAGGACATTCGCTTGGTTTTTTGCCGGCCATGAACTCGACAATGGACTCCCAGTTTTCGCGACCGCTTTGCGCTCCGAGCTTTTTCTCAAGCACCGGTAGCACGGGTCCATAAAATTCCTCCGCCTGTGCTACGCTCATTTGATGTACTTTGAAGCCGATGATCGAAAGGCCGGAGCGCGAGAAGACTTCAATCACACCGCCTGGGCGCAGGTTCGGGAATCGGAAATTGTCCGGTTTGATTAAAACTAGTGTTTTTTCGATTAGAGTGCCGGGCGCGCAAGGCACGGCGCCATCGAGGATTCCGCCGTCAGTATCAGAAAATTCCGCCCAGAGTGTTAAGTCACGTTCGACTGCGCGGGATTCGAAAGCTGTAACGACCCCCGGTTCGAAGTAAACGACATTGCCTGAGTCGTCGGTAATGTAATCGCCATAGGTGTCGCGAATTGTTTCGCCGCTGGTGCGTTCGTGCACGATATGGCCCACGACTTCGCGAATCCTTTCTACGGCGCCCGGTCCGCGGAAAATGAGAAACAGGACGCGGGGACATTGATAGTTCTTTTCGCCGGTGAAATTTTTCAGTACGTAATCGCGAATCAATTCCTGCGTAGCGCGGTGGCGAGGATCGGTTTCCGTCACAATTGTGTCCGCGTAGCGCTTGGCCAGTTCCGTGCCAGGAGCGAACATTCGCCCTCCGACCAAGTCGAGTCCGGTGCGGGAAATCAACCGGCCAACGATGCCGCCGGTGCGGGATTTTCGCATCGAATAGGGCGTAACGATGACGTAGCCAAGCTGTTCAGTTTGCATTTCGCTCTATTGTAGCGGCGGTCTGTGGCCGCCGCAAAAATTTGCCACGGGTCAGGTCCGCTGCTCGCAAAGCGCCGCTACAACGGGCGAGGATGGCAATCCATTTCCCGCGACGCTTAATTCTGATTATCTCGATGTTGTTTCGGGAGAGGGCGTGCAGAAACTCGGCTTCATCGCGGTGTAAGATCCCTGACAGAATCAACCGGCCGCCGCGTTTTAATTTCGAAAGGATTTCTATCAGTAGTTTGCTATATAAATTTGCGGTGATTACGTCGGCCTCGTGCCTCGATCTCGATTTGCGGAGATCGCTCAATCGAAAAGTGACTCCATGAATTTGGTTCAGCCGTGCATTTGATTCGGCGATGGAAATCGCCGTGGGATCGACATCAATGGCTGTGACGCGCCCCGCGCCAAAACGTTTCGCTGCCAGAGCGAGGATTCCGCTCCCGGTGCCCAGATCGATGAGCGACCAGCCGCGCTTCCACCGGCGACTCAGTTCTTCCAAGAACCGAAGCGACATTGCTGTCGTGGCGTGCTCACCGGTTCCGAAAGCTAACGAGGCGGGAATGACAAGCAGGGGCGGTTTGAAATCGCATGCTGTAGAGCTCGCTATTCCTGACGCATGTGATCTGGAGAAGCGAAGGGCGAGCCACTGAGGACAGCGGACACTACAGCCCTGCAGCGCTTCGATGGAGGTGGCGATGATCAAGCGCTTTCCGATCAGAATTGGGTTCGGCTCGCGAGCCGCGAATCGCTCCAGCCAATCATGCGGTAAGTGCTCAATGCGTCCGCCAAACTCTCTGACTACTGCTCGTGCCGCGCTTCGGGATCTGCAGACAATTTCAACCTGCAAACGCTTGCGCCCGGGTCTGTGTACGATCACGAGATCGCCGTGAGCCTGGACTTGAAGACGATGTTCGTATGCCTTAACCCATTGGTGTCCGGCTGTTCTGCGCCACAGATACACGCGAAAAGTTGGAGCGGGTGACGAGGCTCGAACTCGCGACGTCCACCTTGGCAAGGTGGTGCTCTACCAACTGAGCTACACCCGCAGTTTTGAGAGGGACAATAATGTCCAGCCGACGGGGTCACGCAACCTTTTTAATTGCCTTGCGAGGTTGAAGATCGTTGAATCCAAATCGGGCATTTACTGCATCCTACGATCAAATACCCTATGAAGAAATCATTCCTCCTCTGTATTTGCTCAGTCGCGCTGGCTGGCGGCTTGTTTGCGCAGGCTTCAACGGAAACACCGATTGCCAGCCCGGCATCAACGGCTGCGACTGCAGCAGCATCGCAGGCTGCGCTACCGTCAACATCGGCATCCGCCGCGCAAACCGCGACCGCGAGCTCCGCTTCATCCGATCTCGCCGACAAAATTCACCGGAAGCTGGAGAAAAAACTTGGTCACAAACATGGAATTATCATCGATGGGGGCGACGAAGACGGCGATCACGAGAAGTCCAGCAGTGATATTCCAGAGGACGTAATTCCACTCGTTGGG
>Ga0126381_100009540_pt1 | contig 10897 bp, 7 predicted proteins | sample PanSoiMetPlot_28_FD_96465 | JGI IMG/M metagenome (GOLD analysis project Ga0126381, IMG submission 96465) | Tropical forest soil microbial communities from Panama - MetaG Plot_28 | ecosystem: Environmental > Terrestrial > Soil > Tropical forest > Bulk soil | place: Panama | collected 2016-02-17
CGTCTCAAGCTTCCTGCCGATTACCCCCTGCTGACCGATGGCGAAATCGAAGTCATTATCCAAGATTTTCATCGCGCCGCCGTCCTAGCGTGGAACCTGGGTTTTGATTTCGTCGATATCAAGCATTGTCACGGATATCTAGGGCACGAATTCCTAAGCGCTCGCACCCGGCAGGGGCGCTACGGAGGCAGCTACGAGAATCGCACGCGTTTCTTGCGAGAGGTCGTACAAGGCATACGATCGCTGGCGCCGCGACTGCACATTGGAGTCCGGCTTTCAGCCTTCGACACGATCCCCTTCCGACCCGCTCCCGAAATTCGTGAGCCTGGTACCAAGCAAGGCGTGTCGAGAGGAGTTCCCGAGACAACAGACGCTATGCTGCCCTATTGCTGGGGATTCGGTGTGAATCCAGCCAACCCCACCGAGCTTCACTTAGAAGAACCCGCGCGCTTTCTGTCCCTGCTCCGGGAGCTCGGCATTGCGCTGGTCAACCTCACCGCCGGAAGCCCCTACTACAACCCGCACATTCAAAGGCCAGCACTTTATCCACCTTCGGATGGGTACTCGCCTCCCGAGGACCCTCTTGTCGGAGTGGCGCGCCAGATGGAAGTCACGCGACAGCTCAAGCGCCAATTCCCTGACCTCATCATTGTTGGCTCCGCCTATAGCTACTTGCAGGACTTCTTGCCCTATGTAGCGCAGGCGGCGGTTCGGGAAGAGTGGGTCGACTGCGTGGGCCTAGGACGCATGCTGCTGGCGTACCCCGAAGTGCTTTGGCATGCCTCGGGTGGGTTGGCCATCGAGCGTAAGCGCATTTGCAGAACCTTCAGCGACTGTACAACCGCGCCACGGAACGGTTTGCCTTCCGGATGCTACCCCTTAGATAATCACTACAAAAATTCCCCACAGGCGGAGCAGCTGCGCCTTGTCAAGAAAGGCTGACAACGCGGCGTGACGATTGAAAGCGTAATCCGGAGACAGAGACCTCGCCGTAAGGTCAAAGGAATCGCCGCCTCTCTCCTCCCTTATCGCCCAGACGGCGCCGTGGCAGTCGAGGCGTTTCAGGCAAACCTGGTTGCCACTCATCGCAGCGGCCTCATGAATGCCGTGAACATGGATACCGGTTATGTGAACTATTTGAGCGATAGCGAAAAACAAGACGTGCTGCGCTGGACTCGCGAGGCCTTGGGAGAGGGCGTGGCGTTTGTTGCCGGAGCTTATATCGAGAACCACACGGGGGAGATCATTGGTCTTTACCGGCGAGAGATGGAGCGCATCCTGCACGTAGGGGGGACCCCAATTCTATTTCAAACCATTCGCTTGCACGGGCAACCGGCGAAAGCAAAAGCTCGGGTCTATGAGGAAGTATGCCGGGGATTTCCCCAAGTGCTGGCCTTCGAACTGGGTCCGATGTTCGCTTCGAACGGCGAGATTTTCGATGAAGAGACGGTTCGCCGTCTCATGGATGTACCGCAAATCACTGGCATCAAGCATTCATCCCTGAACCGTCTGCTCGAACTGGAGCGCTTGAGCCTGCGCGACCGGCAGCGGCCCGATTTTAGTATCTACACGGGCAACGATCTCGGAATCAATATGATTGAGTTTGGTTCCGACTATTTGCTCGGGCTCGCAAGTTTCGCGCCGGAGAAGTTTGCCGAGCGTGACCGGCTCTGGGAGACAGGCAATCCCAACTATTACCTGCTCTCCGATGCTTTGCAATATCTTGGCAATTTTGCTTTCCGGGCTCCTGTTCCCGCCTACAAACACTCAGCGGCCATCTTCCTGCACTTAATTGGAAGAATTCCGAGCGCTCGAACACACCCTTCGAATCCCAAGCGGCCGGCGTGGGAGTCAGAGGTATTAACTGATTGCGCGTGCCGGTTGGGCCTGCTTTGATCACAGGCGAATGGGGGCGCGCATCAGGCAGTGCTAAGTTTGCAATTCCGCTCCCGGGCCAACAGCCACCACAAAATAGGTGGCAGCGGCGGTCCCGGAATTGCGGATGCCATGCTCCTCGTTTGAGGCAACGAATCCCACCGAACCAGGTGGCAATTGGAATTTCTTGTCATTGACCGTGAGTTCGATGACACCGTCGCGGATAAGCCACATCTCAGAATGGGGATGGTGATGCGTCGTAGGAGTGGGCGAGCCGCCCGGCGGTAGAGTGGTCTCGTGCACTTCAATACCCTCGCCCGTTGCCAGTTTGCCGTGGAACATCAGCCGTACCTGAGCATTGTTGTTGGCCACGTGTAGCGGAGCCTTGTCGAAGGTAAACGCCCCAGATGACAAGGACGGATTTTCCGTCGCGACGGCTTTTGGGTCGCTGGCCATCGGAACCAGCGCAGAGAGGAGCAGGCACATATCTCGTCGGGTGATCGTCATTGCACTTCTCCCGTAAACGCAGCCGCGAACATAGCATTTCCCGGGCGAAGTTGGCGTTCAGTATTATTGAACAAGAATGTCAGAAATTCTGATCTTGTGCTGATTCTTCTAGTGCCGTGGAGGAGAGTGACGCGCTAAGGTAGAGATATGAAAATTTGCCCAGATATGAAATGGTGCCCGGTACTGTTGCTCCTCCTGGGCAGCTACGCCTTTCCCCAGCAAACCTCAATACCTGAAATCTCCTATCGTTCGGTGCCTGACTTCTTAAAGCTTCCCCGAGATCTTTACCTCGGCGAAGCCGCAGGGGTGGCGCTGAACTCCCAACATCACGTCTACGTGCTTTCGCGCGGCAACACCACTGGTCCAGCCTTCGGCGCCAGTGCCGCACAACTGCTGGAATTCAACTCGGACGGAAGTTTCCTGCGTGAGATCGGGCACAACCTCTACGCTTGGTCCTTTGCCCATGCGGTTAAGGTCGACAAGCACGACAATATTTGGGTGGCCGACAAAGGCTCGGACCTGGTGATCAAGTTTACTCCGGCGGGCCGCGTTGCCATGGTGTTTGGCCGCAAGCAGGAAGCCTCGGCGGAAGAAGTCGGGCCCCTCAAACATCCCCAACCGCCACTGGCGCCTGTCGACGGCATGTTTCGTCAGGTCACGGACATGGCTTGGGATTCGGCTGGGAACACTTACATCAGCGATGGGTACATCAACTCACGCATCGCGAAGTATGATCCCGAGGGAAACTGGATTACCTCCTGGGGTGAACCTGGCGATCTGCCGGGTCAATTTAACGTCCCGCACAGCATTGCGGCAGATGCCGCGGACAATATCTATGTCGCCGATCGAGGCAATCGACGAATCCAAGTATTTCGCGGAGACGGAACGTTCCTGCGCCAAATTACGATTGACGTGCCTTTCGATCCCAATGCTCGCCCCGCTATCGGCAACCGCCCCAAAATACCCATTATAGGCAACCAAACCATGGCTCCCGGGTCGCCCTGGGCAATTTGCATCACTCCGCCGCCTCATCAAGTGATCTACAGCTCCGACGCATATCCGGGGAGAATCTACAAATTGACACTCGAAGGCAAGCTGCTGGGGCTATTAGGAGAGTCAGGCAAGCAATTGAAGCAGTTCGGGTGGATCCATGAGATTGCCTGCCCTTCGGAAAATGAAATCTACGTAAGCGAACTGTTAAATTGGCGGGTACAGAAGTTGATCCTGCGGCCCTCGCCCTAGCTGGGTGGATCAGTTGCCAGATCCCGGTTGCGAACGAGAGCCGCCGGATTTGCCCGGCTTCGCCGACACACCCGTCCCCTGCTTCAGAACTAGAATCTGGTTAGCTTTACCTCCGGAGAAGTCTTCTCTTCGTCCTCCGGGCCATTCGACTTCGATCCGATCATAGCGGGTGTTGTCGCCTAATCCGAAATGCAAGCGAGGATCATTTTGCGACAGAAAGCTGGTACCACTTTGCACCTCTGCGGAAACATGCATGTTGCCAGCATAAACAAAGACGCGACCACCGATGGCGTCGCGATTGACATCGACCCCGACCAGGCGAACCAGAAGCCAGTTTTTCTTGGGTGCGAAATTCTTTAGCAAGCTAGGTCGGTCATCGAGATTGTTGATGACTACTTCGAGGGCGCCATCGTTATCCAAGTCACCCACCGCCATGCCCCGAGAGGCCCAGCGGTCGGTAATGCCTGGACCCGATTGGTTGGAGAGGTCTTTGAACTTGCCTCCTCCAGCGTTCCAATACAGCAAACGTGGCTGCTTGTACTTGTAGTTCAACGGGCTCTGATCTACCTCCGGATAAACATGCCCATTCACCATGAGGAGATCCTTACGGCCGTCATTATCCACGTCCAGGAACTGAATTCCCCATCCCAAATACTGCGTGTGCCCTCCCAGTCCGGATTCATAAACTCGATCGGAGAAAGTTCCATCACGGTTATTGTGATAGAGGTTGGGAACGTCATCGCTAAAATTAGTTTTCGCAACGTCCATGTATCCGTCCTCATCGTAATCCGCAACCGAGACCCCCATGCCCGCCTGTTCTTGACCGGCATCGCTGAGGGCTACGCCCGACGTCACTCCCATTTCCTCAAACGTGCCATCTTGCCGATTGTGGTAAAGCAGACTGGGCCGGGAATCACAAGCCACATACAGATCCGGGTAACCGTCGTTGTCGAAGTCCGAAGCCAGTACGGTGAATGCGTAACAGCCGGTCGGTTTTCCCACTCCGCTCGACTGCGAGACGTCGGTAAACTTGCCGCGACCATTGTTGTGAAACAGCAAATTGCGTAGTGAAGGCAGGCCACGCGGACCGCACATGACCGGCATGCCCTTCCACTGGCAATAGCCGCCTGAACCGGGCGCGGGGATCTTGTTGGCATCGAATTCGACATACCCGGTAATCACCAGATCCAGCTTGCCGTCCAGGTCGTAATCCACAAAGGAGCAACCCGTATCCCAGCGAATCTCGTCCGACTTGAGTCCGGCCGCTTCGGTGACATCCTTGAAGGTGCCATTGCCTTCATTGTGGTAAAGCACGCTATGGCCGTAATAGGTCACGAATAAATCTTCATATCCGTCGTTGTCGTAATCTCCCACACATACGCCCTGCCCCCAACCCACTTTCCCTACACCAGCCTTAAGCGTCACATCCTCAAAATGCAGATTGCCAAGATTGCGATATAAGTGGCTGGTCGAATTCTCTCCTCGTCCCTTGCCATCCATGGTGGTAGCATTCACCAGAAACACATCCATGAGCCCGTCGTTGTCGAAATCGAAGATTCCGACGCCATCACCGGTGGTTTCAAGAATGTACCGTTTTGCGGCAGCATTTCCGGAAACGTTCACGGCGCTTAATCCCGCCTCGAGGGCGAGATCCCTGAAATCAACTTGTGGATTTTGCCAGCTCGTCTGACCCGACTGAGGCGATCCGACCTGGGTCGACCATTGGGGCACGATGCGGAAGCAAGCAAATAGGACTACTGCCCAGACAGCCAGGAGTTTCAATACGACTCCTTCAAGGTTGTTGCCGTCCGCCTTGGGAAACGGCGATAAGTAGGGCGAGCGGACATCTTGTGACATGGTAGCATCGCGGCTAGAGCGGCCATCTGCCCGTTGGTCTTCGAACGAACTATCACCACTTTCTTTCTTATAGTTTTGTCAAAGACAGATTTCAGAAAAATTGGTCTTGACAGGCAACCTTGCCCTGATGTTTAGTACGTGCCCTGATCTCTTAAGCCTTTAAGTCTTGGCATGTGGGAGGCGAACATGATCTCAGGACGCATCATGTTGCTCGTCACACTTGCGGCGGCTGCAGTAGTCATCCAATCTTCAACCGCCAGCGCACAGTTCACCAGCGCGATTGATGGGACGGTCGCTGATTCGACCGGTGCCGTCGTACAGGGCGCCACGGTCACCATAAAGAACGAGGAGACAGGCGCTTCCCAGACGGTTCAAACCCAGGAGTCCGGCGGTTACCGATTTACCACCCTACCTGCCGCCGTTTTCAGCGTCAGCGCCGCCGCACCCGGATTTAAGACAACGCGGCAGGAGCACGTCCGCGTACAGGCGGCCGAAACCAAGACCATCAATCTACGATTGGCGCCAGGCGGCGCCGACGTCGTCGTCCAGGTTACCGGTGAGACGCCGCTCATCGAAACTTCCCAGGGACGCGTTTCTGGCGAGATCGAAGAAAACAAAGTTCATGATCTTCCCTTGACCGGGCGCAATTTCTATACGCTGGTGGTCACGACTCCGGGCGTGACCGGCCTGGCAAGCGGAGGAGGACAAGCTTATGCCCAAGCCAGTGGGGACATCTTTAATCCCGAGTTTGGAATCAATCTGAGCGCCAACGGCGCGCGAAGCGAATCCAACAGCTTTCTTATCGACTCGGCTTCGATCGATTCCAGCCAGCGAAACGGCGTCACCAACGTCAATCCCAACGCCGAAGATGTGCAGGAATTGCGGGTGGCGGCCAACAATTTCTCCGCCGAGTATGGCCGCAACTCATCTGCGCTGGTGAACATTATCACCAAACAAGGTACCAATCATTGGCACGGAAGCTTAGGGTTTTATCACACCAACAATAAGTTGCAGGCCCGCAATGAGTTCCAAACCGACCCGACAAACGGCAAGAGTCTGGTACCAGTGTTTCGCCGCAATGAGGGCGCCTGGAGCTTTGGTGGGCCGATCCGCAAAGACCATACCTTTTTCTTCGCCTCCATGGATTTCCTCCGATCGGGCGTGGCCTTCGGCCGGGCGACAACCGTTCTGGCTCCGGAGTTCTTAAACTTCATGCAGAACAACTCGAACTTCAGCAAGAACATATCCACCTTTGTCGCTACCTCGTTCCCTCCTTCTCTGGCGCGAACAGGATCAATTGACGCCGGACATCAGGCTGGACTGGTGGGAGGAAGCGGCCAACCAGCCGATTGCACAGCCTATGGCAAAGGTAATCCGGCGGCACCGGTTTTTCCGTTTCGGAACGCCTCGATTCCCATCGGCTGCAATCTTCCCGTTATCGCAACTGGCAACTTCGCAACCAGCTTGCCTCGCAATGGCACTCAATACACCATTCGAGTGGATCATTCATTCAACGCTAGTAAGGACCGCATCTTTGGCTCCTACAATCACACCGACTTGACGCAAGTCCTTTTCGGCTCGCCTTTCGTGTATCCCGCCTTCAATACGCTCGAGCCCACCTACAGCATGCACTTTGCCTTGGGCTGGGTACATGCCACCAGAAACTTCGTGAACGAGTTTGGTTTTGCTACCACCCGCCCGTTTGGAAGTGCGAGGGTGAACCATCCGGAAGTTCCTGGTATTACAGTGCAGGGCATCGAAGGGTACCAAACTGGCTGGGGACCCAACGAGTTTGTTCAAAACAACTTTGAGTGGCGCGATGTGGCTTCGTTTACGCGCGGTACGCACAACTTGAAAGTAGGCGGCCGAGTTACCCGCGAACGCGCTGATCACGAATCGTCCCGAGTCTACAATCGGCCGCAATTTTCCTTCAACAGCGTCTTCGATTTTGCCTCCGACTTCCCCAACAACGAAGGTAACATCGGCTTCGATCCGGTTAGCGGACAGCACCTGTCAAAGTTGTACAGCCTCATGCGCACCGGGTCGCTGTCAGCCTTTGTACAGGATGACTGGAAGCTAAGGCCGAACCTCACCGCGAATTTGGGATTCCGCTTTGAAAACTTCTTCAATCCTTCCGATGCGCAGGGAGATCAAGGCATATGTACCATGACCTTCCCCAATGGCGGCGCGACCCTCGCGGGGCGCATTGCCACCGGAGTCATGAAATGCCAGAAGCATCTCCTCAATCACTCGATGTATAACTACAGTCCAAGGATCAGTTTTGCCTGGGACCCGACGAAGCAAGGCAAGATGTCGGTGCGCGGCGGATTCGGAATTTTTTACGATCGGCCCTCTAACCAGCTCTTCGACGGCTTGTTCTCCAATGTCCCCCGCGTCGGCTTGGCTAACGCCAACATCAACACTCCCACTTTTCAGCCTTTGTTTGCCTTAGGAGCTACTTCCAGTCCGCCTTACAACTATCCATTTCCACCCGGTCTGCAGACGGGACTGGACCCTCACGGTGGACTCCTGCACGGCCGGGCTAGTGTCATCGTCGCCGACCCCAGCTTGAAGACCATGTATATGGAAAACTGGTTCATAGGAGTTCAGCGGGTGCTGACGCCGACCTTGGTTGCGGAAATTAACTACATGGGTTCACAGGGTCATCACGAATACGCCCGCTATAATCTCAACCGCTTCACTGGGGATCTGATCCAACACGCAGGAACTTATACCGGCTTGCAGCCCGGCTTCTCCGATATCGACTACGCTCAATCCAATGAGAACAGCCATTATCACGGCTTAACCGCCGCCCTGAAGAAACGGGCTAGCCATGGTTTGACCGTCGACGCTGCCTACACTTTTGGCAAAGCCATTGATCAGTCCAGCAAACATGACGCCCCAGAACACGCCGACGCTTATAACGACAGCCGTGAGCGAGGGCTTGCCGATTTCGATATTCGTCACCGGTTCGCCCTTACCGCGTTGTGGGCAGTGCCCAGTCCCTCTGGAACGGGGTTCGCGAATAAGGTATTCGGAAATTGGGAGCTAACCGCGGTCACTATCCTCCAGAGCGGCCCGCCGTTTTCCGTAATCTGTACCGCTTCCTATCCCACCTGCGATTACAACGCCGATGGCACCAATATGGACTATCCGAATGTGCCCGCTTTTGGAGCCACCAGGACAGGTCTCTCTAGAACGGACTACCTGCACGGCATCTTCCCGTGCAATACGCCGGGTACCGGTCCTTGTTTAAACGGCGTCTTTCCGCGTCCCGCAGCCGGCCAGCAAGGAAGCCTGGGCCGAAACACGTATCATGGCCCTGGCTATGCCAACACAGATTTCTCGGTGATTAAGAACATCAGGATGCCCTGGTTTCTCGGCTCTGAAGGCGCTAACCTTGAATTCCGAGCCGAATTCTTTAACCTCTTCAACCGCGTGAATCTCGTAAATCTGAACCAAACGGGCACCAACGACCTCTCGAATGGATTATTCGGGCAAGCCGTCTCGGCTTATCCCGCGAGGGATATTCAGTTCGCTTTGCGACTTTCGTTTTAGCAAGAGGGGGCGTTGGCAGATTGCCGAGGCCCTTGCGGTAAAATAACGGGCCATGTTTCGCCGGGTCACGCCTGTTGGTGCCTTCCTCGTCTTCCTCTTTCTGGCCGTGTGTGCGTGCGCTCAGAACCAGGCCTGCGGCGCTGCGGAGTACGATTGCGCTGTCTTCTATGCCCAGCACCATGATTTTCAGAATGCCACGGCTTTCCTCGACAAGGTGCTGGCGCAGGCCCCTCAGGATCTCAAGGCGCTGAACCTTTTGGGAATCATTCTCACCGAGACCAATCAAATCGAAAAAGCGAATAGCAGTTTCAGACAAGCGCTCAGCCTAAGTCCCGAATTTGTTCCTGCCCGTAAGAATTTGGCCATCAACCTGTTCAACAGGAATCAGCGAACCGAAGCCTTACGGGAGTTCAACCAAGTTCTCAAGTTCGCGCCTCAAGACCCGGTTGCCCATGTTTATCTGGCAGAGATCGCGTACGAGCAGAAAGATCTTTCGACGGCATTAAAACATTACGAGCAGGGTTCGCAGCGGGTTAGTTTAAACCCGGCATGGGTTTTGCACTACGCAGAATGCATTCTGTCGAAACAAAATAATCCTGCCAAGGCGACCGCGGTTTTGGACACGCTTCCGGAACACAGTGGGGAAGAACGCTTCCAAGCAGGCCTGTTACTCGGTCGCTTTAACGCCTATGTAGAATCTGCCAAATTGTTTGCTTCGGCGCGTCGCGATTATCACGATCCCTACGCCGCCGGATACGACGAGCTCTTGATGTGGATCAAGGCCGGCAACTACCCACGGGCCATAGAGACTTTTCAGGACCTGGTCAGGAAGGGCTACAAAACCGCCGAACTGTATAACTTGGTTTCGGAAGCATACCTAAAGACACACCGGGTACAGGAAGCCTACGATGCTATGCGCACCGGAACCCAGATCGAGCCGGAAGCAGAAGACAATTATCTCGATCTCGCGTCCTTGTGCCTGGAGAATGAGGAATACAGTCTGGGGACAGACATTCTCAACGTGGGCTTGCACTATGTTCCCAATTCCTATCGCCTCCACGTCCAACGCGGCGTTAGCTTTGTGATGCGCGGGGCGATTGAAGATGCAGAAAAGGATTTCGAGACCGCCAGCAGCATCGCACCGGAGCAGTCGCTCCCTTATCTCGCCCTTTCCTGGGTATGGATCGAGGCCGGTCAGACGGAAAGAGCGGTTAAGGTGCTTCGCGAAAAGAGCAAGCTGCCACAGATGGATTATCTGGTCTCGTACGCTTTTGGTGTGGCCCTGGTTCGTTCCGGAGTCGAATCAGGGTCGGCGGCAGGGGATGAGGCCGTGGAGGCCTTTACCACTTCCATTGGCAAGAATGCAAACTTTTCGCATTCCCATGCCGAACTTGGCAAACTGCTGTTTAAGCGCGGGGAACTTGACCGTGCCATAACCGAGCTCAAAGCGGCGGTGTCGCTCGATCCGAACGACGCAGCCCCAGTTTACGTTCTCGCCCAAGCCTATCGTAAAAAGGGGCAGCAGGCTGAGGCCACCCAAATGCTGGCGCGCGTTTCTCAGCTCCATTCGGGAGAACACAACCAAGATCTAAAGAAGGAATTGATACGGCTAGTTCGGCGAGATACGACTTCGTCTCCGGCTCTCGAGAACCCTTGATGATGTTAGTACAGCGAGAGGAAGGCGGCACCGCGTTCTCGAGCGGCTTAATACGCATACTTTGTCGGTTGGCGGTAACCGCCGGTTCGGTTGTGTTCATTCTTTCCTCGGGCGTTACACAACAGCCGAAGACAGCTTCCGCTCTTCCCTTCGCACGGCCTCGCAACGCGGCAGCCGGAGTGCGCTACGTGGGATCGGAAA
>Ga0126381_100009541_pt1 | contig 10896 bp, 10 predicted proteins | sample PanSoiMetPlot_28_FD_96465 | JGI IMG/M metagenome (GOLD analysis project Ga0126381, IMG submission 96465) | Tropical forest soil microbial communities from Panama - MetaG Plot_28 | ecosystem: Environmental > Terrestrial > Soil > Tropical forest > Bulk soil | place: Panama | collected 2016-02-17
CGGTCTTTAGGCGGCAAATGACCTGGCTCGATCGCTCGGGGAAAGCGGTTGGTGTGGTCGGCGAACCGATCGAGGATTTGCAGAATGCGGAACTGTCGCCCGATGGCCGCAAACTGGCGGTCAATATCCAGAGAGGTGCGGGCAAGGGGTCGATCTCTCTAATGGACATGGCGCGCGGTACGCTCACTCCCCTAGGAATCAGAGGGGGCGCTACCGGCCCGCGCTGGTCGCCCGACGGAAGCAAGATCGCATTTGGTTGTGTGCCCCGCGGCCTTATTGATCTCTGTTGGAAGGCAGTGGACAGTAACGGTCCCGGCGAACTTTTGTACGCCTCCGGGGAAGCCAAGAATCTCAGCGACTGGTCGCCCGATGGCAAGTACATTCTCTTTAACCCTCAGAATCCCAAGACCGCGCGTGATGTGATGGCCGTGCCGGTCACCGGCAACGATCGCCAGCCCATTCCGGTCGCGCAAACCCCAGCGGAGGAGAAGTTCGCCAGGTTCTCGCCTGACGGCAAGTGGGTCGCCTACGTGTCGGATGAAACCGGGCGCGATGAAGTTTTCGTACGCCCATTTCCCGGACCGGGTCCCGCCGTGCGTGTCTCCACCGGCGGCGGTGGGTTCCCATTCTGGCGGAAGGACGGCAAGGAGCTTTACTACAGGCTGGGAGACCAGTTGCTGGCTGTATCGGTCAGGACGTCGGCCAGCGGCGCGTTCGAGGTTGGGATTCCGGCTCCTCTTTTCACAGCGAAGGGCGTTGCCCTGGTTCGGACGGACGGCCAGCGCTTCCTGTTTGCGATGACACTGGACGATGTCAGCACGCCTCCCATAACCGTGATCATGAACTGGGCTGGGCTGGAGAAATAAGGGCTTTCGCACCCGACTCCGCTCGCCGACCTGGGATTTTCACCTATTTGCCCGACCCAGTTGCGCCGGTGTCAAAGCCACGTGCGCCAGTGAATACCGCGAGCAGCACAACCCCGATGCCAACCGCCAAGCCGAGAAGTGCTTTCCATGTATATTTCGGTTTCTGATCTGACGCCGAGTTGGTCGCTTGCTTTCGAGCCCTCCGCAGTGCAGTCCCCAGGTCGAACGTTGATTTTGGCGAAGTATGCTGTCGCGACCCCTCATCCGACCGCTGCATTCTCCGCCTTGTATTTCGCTGCTCGCGATGTTCTCGCTCCCACTGCCGCTTATGTTCTGGATTTTTGTAAGGCATTTGATTTGCTCCTTCTCAGTGCCGCACGACTCTGATCGTCTGGTTTTAGTTTTCTAGAAAGGAAGTTCGTGATCCTTTGAATTGTGGTGGGTTTCACCGGCCCGCCATGTCGAATTACCCGGACTGTGTCGCGACCCAGTCCCGACCCGGCTCGGATCTGACGCTCCGAATACCGCGCCAGTTGCCGAAGGGTCTCGGGATCCGCTGCTACCCGCTTGCTTCCATATAGCTTGCACTTGAACTCGACCTCATGGTCCACGGGTCCCTGTTCTAGTTTTCGCTTGAACTCCTTTCCACAATACCGATGTTCCCTAGCCACGACATGCATTCTTTGGAGTATTCCCCGAGTCCAGGCGTGACACTGGTTTCCGTCCGGGCCATTGAATTTTGACTCGGCGTTGTTCACGTACGCATTGACAACGGAACGATAGGAGCGCACTGGGATCGCGTTATTACTGGAAGATTCACCGGTGGTGATGGAGCAGGGGTTGACCGCTGCCTTAGGAGGATGGGTTAACAAAGGCTCGCTCCCATACTAGAAAACTGCAGTAGTAATCGGCGTTAATCGTCTGCCGGGGAACGGCGGGAAAGTTGTGATTTTTGATTGGGAATCTCATAGAGGAATGCATGTCTACTACTTCAGTATTGGAAAACTGCAAGATAGCTTTTGAACCGCTCTTGGATGACGGGCAGGCAGCGCAATTACTCGGCATTCATCCCAAGACTTTGCAACGGCTTGCTCGCGCCGGCGAAATTCCCGCGCATCGTGTCGGAAGATTCTGGCGGTATCGTGCGGTGCCGTTGTCGTTGCCATGATGTTTTATCTCCTACTCTTGAAGAAATCGCAGCAGTAACGAGAAGTCTTTGCCGGGATCTGTGAGCTGCCGTTCCACTCGATAAATTTCTTGTCATCACACTTCTGTGGAGCTACGAGGTGAGCGCATTTGTCGCAATTGCTGCCACCTTCGGGCACTGCCATGCCAACCTGGTGGTCTTTGGGATACTCAGGCAACTGACGCTCGCCCTTCCCGTCTACTGCACCACGCAATGCCTTGTCCGCCTGTGAATATTGATTTATGAAGCCGGCATCTTTCGCGGCATCGTGCATGTCCTTTTCCAGGCCGTTGCGGAAGTCGATTAGCCCCTGCTTTATCTCTGGCGCAAGCTTGCTATCGCCCTGAGCCCCGAAGCTCTGAATTAGCAATTCGTAAGCCTCGCCAAAGCTAAGGCCTTTCTTCAGATACTTGGTAGTGCCCGCCGGACTCCACACCTTGCCGAGAAGATCATCTACACCGTCCTGTTGTTGCTGGTTCAGTTCGTTGTAGTCGGCACCGTGAAAGTCACGCGCTATACGGTTCCTGTGGCCTGTATCTCCTGGCCCCCTGGAACCCAGCACGCGGTCTTGAAATCGCCTTATGACCAACGGAGGCTTAGCGCCGATGGTCTCACTGCGCTTCACTATGAGCCGTGCCGAAGGAGACGAGTACTTGGGCTCTACTTCTACGTCGGCGTGCTCATCTACGATTCGGTTTAATGCTTCGAGTTCTTGAGTCGGTGCCATTAGGTCTTAAGTAGTCCGAGACGTCTTAATCTCTGCATTGCTTTCTGTGGTGATTGATTCAGCATCCGTGCTCCCTGCTGAACAACCGGGTGATCAGGCTGGTATGCGATCGGGGAGGTGTAGGCAGTCGATGTGCTAGCTGGTGCCTGCCCGCTCGGAGCCTGGAAGCCACTCGGCAGCGGCGCATTAATCGATTGCCCTGGTTCAATTGGCTGAGTCGATGGATTGATAAGCGGCACAGAGGTAATCCCCGGCAGCTTCGGCAATCCCTGACGTCGCATGTCGAGGTTCTGGGTAAAATTCTGCATCTTCTGAAGGGCAAACCCGGAGTCGGTCTCAAGGCCCGGGAGTGTGGCCTGTAGCGCCTGAATCTGGCTTTCGTTTGAACGTGCTGTGCCGGTCAACAGTCTCTGCATTCCCATCGACGCCTCACGCAACGAAAGAACCGAGACGATGTAATCCTTCGTCACTCGCCAACCAGCACCTGCGAGATTTTCAGGACAACGAAAAGACCATACCCACGATCCTGACCACATCGCAAAAGCTCTCGACCGGCGTCGACGCGCGCAACATCCGCAACATCGTTCTCATGCGGCCGATTAATACCATGATCGAGTTCAAGCAGATCATCGGGCGCGGGACACGGCTTTACGATGGCAAGGACTACTTCACGATCTACGATTTTGTGAAGGCCTACCTACACTTCAGCGATCCGGAATGGGATGGGGAGCCGCTGGAGCCGGAACCCTGCGCGAAGTGCCATTCATCTCCATGTGTGTGCGTGAAGGCTCCGCCGCGGCCTTGCGCGGAGTGCGGGCAGCGGCCCTGTGTGTGCGTGAAAGAGCCGTGCGAAGTCTGCGGTCAGCGGCCGTGCGTGTGCAAGAAGAAAGCCACGGTCAAGCTGGCGGATGGGAAAGAACGCGCGATTCAGCACATGATGTCGACGGCGTTCTGGCATCCGGACGGCACCCCGATGTCAGCAAAACAATTCATGGAGTCCCGGTTTGGCGAGCTGCCCGAATTCTTCAAGAATGAAGAGGAACTCCGTGCGCTGTGGAGCGTTCCGGAAACGCGTAAGAGACTTCTGCAAGGCCTCACCGAAAAAGGCTTCGGCCACGAGCAGCTGACGGAGATGCAGAAAATCATCAACGCTGAGAAAAGCGACATTTTCGATGTGCTTGCCTACGTCGCGTACGCCCTGCCCACCGTCACCCGCGAGGAGCGGGCCTCGCGCGCCCGAGTCGCAATGAATCGACAGTTCACCGACAAACAACGAGCCTTCCTTGAGTTCGTGCTGGGCCACTATATAGGTGTCGGAGTAGATGAGCTCGACCCCGAAAAGCTGACGCCGCTGCTGCGCCTCCGCTATCAGAATTCCATCTCAGACGCAGTCGCCGATCTGGGGCAGCCGGAAGAGATCAGTCGAGTGTTTGTTGGTTTTCAAAAATATTTGTATGGCCCAACTGCGTCAGACGAAAAGAGGAATACGGGCGTATGAAGAAAATAACAAGCAGTGTTCACAGTCGCCCACCGACCCTCTGAGTCAAGGGGGTGGAGTACTCCTAACTTAGAGTGACCCGCCATTTCTGCTAATTTTCGCCAATGTCTCGGATGAGGACGGTATCCTTGGCGAATCTTGCTCGCATACCATTTTGAGACTCCGATGGAAGATCGAGTGACAGACATGGGCACCTGCTCAAGCGCATTCTTACGTGCCTAGATAGCGTGCTTCTTTCGAGTTTCAGGACTGTTCGCCGTTTTGCGTCCGACCCGTGCTGCCTCCAGCATTTTCTTCGTCGCATCATCGACCGAACAGTTAGCGCACTTGGTGCTCTCAGGTCGGATCGTCTTCCACATTCTGAGCAAAGATTATCTCGCCGTGGAGTCTTAATCAGAGGTGGTGGTTCAGCGCCCTTAGCCTCTCGTTTCGTGCGCAGCGTCAGCCGAGTTGGTGGAGCGGGTTCGCGACTCAGCTTGGCTGAACTGGACCAAACGGCGCGAGTCACCAATTCCGCAATCGGTGCGACAGCACGTCCCCACATAAGTGTCGTTTCTGACAACTGAGCTGTGAACAATGCGGTCAATCGACAATTGCCATCGGGCATTTCGAAAGACCACTGACGTTTTAGCGAGATCTCGCAAGATCCAACCGAGTAAGTACGCGTCTACTTGAGGACGAATCCTTCCATCGAACCGCATGCAAGACTGTCTCGTGTTTTGGTGTCAACCTTTGGCAACTCGGTCAGACCATGAATTCACCACAGCCCATGTCCCCTACTCTTTCCAAGCGATTCCCCCCGCGCCAGAAACATCCGAAACGCTCGTGCATGCGCCCACGACTCCAACCCCATCCCTTTCTCCCCCACGATCTCTTTCCACGTCGCATCCCCCGACGCATCATCTCCTCGAATCTCCGCGCTCTTGGTCTCCAAATGCTCCAAACGCGAAATCGCTTGCCCCTTCTCATTCGTCGCATGCCTGCACCGCAGGCAATCCATAGCATGTGGCCACTGAATACTCATCGCCACAAACTTCGCCAGCACTCTGTCGTTCGGCAACTCGCTCTCCGTCGCCAGCCCGTCCGCCTTTAGCCCGTAGCGCAGAGTGCTGTAGAAGCGGAACACGTTCACATACCGTTTGATCTGTCTCGGATTTCCCTCCACCAGCTCCGCGCACTCCTGCACAAAATCTGCGATCATCGGATCGCGTTCGCTGAATGTCTGCGCATACACTCGCTTGCCTGCCTCCGCCGCCGCCTGCCGCTTCTCCGCCGGAGCCGCCTCTACAATGTTTAAACTCTTCTGCTCCACCTCCGAAAGAGTCGCCCCCTTCATTTGCTCCACGAACGCTTGGACGTCTTCTTCCTTCGGTGGTTCTCCCTTAGGAGCGTCTGCAATCTTCGGCTGAGTAGCCGCCGCTGGCGCTGCCGTTTCTACCGCAGCCGGTCCCCCATTTGCCCCGCCCGCCGATCCCACCAGAGACTTTACATACGCATCCCGCCCATGCTTCGTGGGAGGAGGTATCGCCACTGGCATTTGCACAATCTTCTCCATGAACCGCCATCCCACCGGTGCGGCTTCGTCCAGGAACCCCATTTCCTTCGCCTTGGCAACGACGTCCTTGTTCGCTACCTCCAGCGCCGCCGCCACCATCCCCGGCTCCATGCCCAACACAAAAATGCAATTAGGATAATCCCCACATAAGAAGAGGTTGATCGCCTCCACGACTTCGGCAACTTTGTTGGGTGCACACCGATCGAGGTCATCCACAAACACCACAAGCGGCGCCGGCTTCTCCTTCTCTTTTGTGGATGGTTGCGAAGTCGACGATTCTGCTGTGGTTGGTTCTGCAATAGATGTTCCTGTAGGGACAGCCTCCCCAGTCTGTCCGGCCGAACGAAGCTCAGCTGCAGGGGCTCTAGCCCCGGCCGCCGTCACCAGACTCAACACCTCTCGAATATCCGATTCGACCAGATGCAAATACCCCATCTTGCCTTCATAATGCGGCTCCCGCACCAACTCCTTCACTGTCGCCGCCGCTTTGTCCCCCAGTTTGTCCCATGCCTTCCAGATCACTCCGAACAATCCGGAGAGCACCGTCAGTCCTTGCCACACATGCGGCAGGGGAATTTCTGGAGACGCAGCTAGTACCCAAACGACCATTCCGCACGCCACCATCATCATCAAGGCAAAAGGAAAAATCTGCCGCAGCACGGTGTCATAGATCTTTCGGCGCACCTCATCTGCGTTGACTCGCCGCGCATGCAGCCGCAACCAGAACAACTCCCGATCCAGCGGCGTCATGCGCGCCGTTACCTGGCTGATGATGCAATGCGCCATCCCCGCCCAAATCTGTTCGCTCGTCTGATACTTCCATGCGTTAAACCATACCGTGATCCGAGGAGGCATTCCGTAGGGCTTGCCTTCCGGATTCGCAATCGACGGCAGCTTCAATTCTGTTGCTGCACGAATTTTCTTCTTAAGGCCCGTCTGCTCCTCTTGTGTCGTCCAGTTCAGCTCCTTCAGCAGTTCCCTCAGCGTCATCCGCAACTCACCTGCCTGCCGCCCGCCGCTCCGGTTCTCCTCCGTCAAATACGCTTGCCCATCCAGCAGATGCTGCACTCGCTTCATCAGCGAAGTCTTCCCAGCGCCCCAAGGTGCCTTGATCCCAATCGTCAGCGGAGCCACCGTCTCCGGATGAGTGATCAACGCCGCAATCGTTCGCGCATACGCCTCATACCCCAATTTGTCCTGCTCCGACCACAAATCCGAATCCACCTTCGGCGTCGGCGCGGCTGTCGATGCTGGCGCAGATTCACCCGGCTTCAGCCCCACGCTTCCATCCTCAATCTGCGGGTGATTGAGCCGCTCCTCGAGGCTCAGTTCGCCCCAGGACGCATCCTCTGGCCGCAGATTGGATAGTTCTAGGCCGGAATCCTTTAGTGCCTGGACCATACGGCAGTCGTTGACCGAGAGCATTCCGCGTAACAGGTGGGAACTGCCAACCTGCTTGATGCCCTGGTCCTCGGCGTATGCAGCGGCTGCCCGCAGGGCCTGCCTTACGTGCGCGGACAGCGATGGGAGTCTTGAAAGTTCTTGTGGCCGCGAATCCATCTTGAGAACGGTTTGGACCGTTCGTCGGATCGTCTGTCGCAATGTCCTCGCATCTAGCTTGTTCCTCTCAAAGAATCGCCTCCAGTCGTCAAACAATGCTGCGACCAGGTGCTCCATATGAATCGTCTCTTGCGGTGCAGCGCGCAACGCAGCGGCTCGTTCCAGTACTCTCCGGCCGGAGTCGCCCATGCGCGCCCACAACTGCTCATCACTCGTCTGTGATGAATCCACTGACGTAGGATTCCCGACGGTCTCCAAAATGTTGCGGTCAGTTCCTTGTGGCGTCTGACCATCCGTCAGCCCCGTTTGGATGTCTTCCTTGCGAACCCCTCGTAGCCCCTTGATAAGTCCGCACTCATTTACCGACAAGGCGCCGTAAAGCAGATGCCGGTTTTCAATCGACCTTGTCTGTTCTTTGATGCTCAGGCGCACTCCCGCCTGTACCGCCTTGCTCGCATGCTCGGATAGTGGCGGGAAAGCGTTCAAAACGAGAGGGGAGTAACTGGAGGGAATCTTCGTGTTCCGCTCCTCACGAATGGCCCTCAACAGCTTTTGCTCGTCAATATTCGACCCGGCGAACAACTGTAGCGTCGGCCCGTCGTCCCTCTCGAACAATCCCATGAGGAGCTGCTCCATGTGGACCTCTTTCAGTCCTATCGCCGCGCGCATCCCCTCCGCCCGCTCCAGCGCGCTCCTCGAAGACGGACTTAGACGCGCAAACGTCTCCGGATTCAAAAGATGCCCGGTTGTGTGCGCTCCATGAGTGCCTGAATCTCCGCGAAGTCCCGCTTCGCTGAGATCATCATTTAGCTGATCAGCATCGCGGAGCTCCTTCTCGGAAATCTCGTCTTCATGAGATCGGACATTTTCCCGCCGCACACCGTGCTGCAAAAGACTTTGAACGGTCTTTGATGATTCAACCGAGAGTGCTCCGTAAAGAAGATGTGTACTACGGATGAACCTCGAATCGCGTTCGTATGCGTTTAGCACCGCCTGATTCAGAACCTCTCGTGCATTCTTCGACAATGGTGGCAGTTGTTGTAACTGGGTGGGTGGTGCGTTCCACGGAATCTCATCGCCGAATTGCTCCCGAACAATCTTGCTGAGCTCCGACTCTGTGATGCCAGCTTCGGCAAAAAATCCATGCCAACTAGGGAGCAAACCGGCAATCAAATACTCGGTGTGTACGTTCCTTTTTTTCAGGGCCCGCCGTATCCCTTCGGCGCGCTCCAACGCACTCCGCGCCGACAAACTCATGCGCTCCCACATCTCCTCATCGCTTAGAGGATTCGTTACGGATGCTGCGGCCCTTGCCTTGCCCGGAAGTGACCGAGCTGGATTCGAATCCGCTTCAATCCGGTGCAACAAGTCACGGACAATCTGTGTCGCATTGCTCTCGGCCATTACAGCCACACTGAGAACCTCGACCATGAAAGTGCCATCGGGTGTCGACGTCGAGGCGTCAGGATGTGGTCCTGAGGCCACCATGCCAACCACGAATTGATCAGTGAAAACTGGTGCGCCATCTAGAGCGATCCCCGCATCGCCCTTCAGATGAAGATTGAAGCGGTTCCCATGCCCGGGAGCAACCGATCCCGAAAGTTCGAAGAAATCGTTGCGACTGTAGTCGTACCAAAGGAGACGACACTCGCCTCCCAATGTCGGTAAGACCGCACGAGCGAACAATGGCACCGCGTGCGACTCAGCAAAGCGTAATATTCGAAATGCCGGCTCTCCATCAACCGCCGCGTCGTCCGAGGGGATATGCGACATGACGGCAGACCCTTCGTCCCAAAGGTGAAGCTGATCTCCGCGAAGGTTTGTGGAACCTTTGGTTGTTACCGCAACACCGGGCCCCAGAACGGTGGCCTGACCAGTAAAGCCACGATAGCCCCCGCTTATCCCGACCGAAAGTATTCCGACCGCCAACCGCCGCGGATCATCTTTTGCTACCCGTCTTGGCTCAACTCCCGCCATGCGATCGCCGCCCGCGAGGCGTGACATCCGCCTGAGCTTCAGTCTTTGTAATGCCTGTAGTTCATCGGGAGCAACCCGAGGAACTTATGAAAGAAATCCCTATCGCGCCAACCGCCAGGTAGCAAGGCAAACTCTATTCGCCGCTTTATCACTTCGGGATAATGGCCCATGGCTACGAACTTCCCGAATTCGAGCATCGCCAGCATAGCCGCTCCGAGTAGGTGTTCCAAGTCAATACCAGCAGAGACAGCGATAGCCTCCCAAGGGGTGTTCTCCCGGGCCCACACGTCCAATGAAGCGCGCTTCGCCAAAAAGGATTCAACGACGGGATCCCGAGACAAGTACATCGCCAACAGCACTGGCTTCAGACTGCGCCTCTTGTCCCTCAATAGGGGAGTGATTTGGGGAACGCTGGCGATCTCGTCTGTCGAAACACCCAACTTCCTGAGTGCTTTGGCCTTTCGCGCTGCGCTCGTGAAGCGGATTTCGTGTTTGCGCGGTTTATCGCGGCCTTTCATCGAGTTGATGTTCCCAGTCTTCGATCTCGCGACCTCACCACTGATCCTCGATCGGCCTGCGCGTTACGGGCTCAAGCAGTACGAAACCAAAAATCGGCTTACGGGTCGAGTCCTCGGCGGTGCGACGTCTCTGGCGTCGTCCCCGGGGTTGCCAGTCCGCCCAATCGCGCGATTTCACGCCGCTGCTTCCAACTCAGCTTGCTCGCGCGTGCGTGACCACCAAGCTCGCCAGCACACGCAGGGCAAATCAATTCGGTTTCGATGGATTTCACACGTCACACGACCATCTTAGCTTGCGGGTCAAGCATTCGGGACACGCAGTGGGAACCCCCTCCAAAAGATCCGAGGTTCCGATTTGTGTAATTGTCATTTAGCGGAATGCGATTGTGGCTTTCTCTCTCGGACTGCATATCTGGGCTCTCTAAACGAGCGGGATGCAGCCAGGAAAGCATCACGCCATTCGTACACAATTTTCAACTCGGGTCCCGATTCCATCGGTGATACGGTGGTAACGCCTATAAGGCGGCGTACCACCCGTACCACCATCACCCAGTGGTGGCCCTAATACCGAGTGATACGCGTATCACCGTACCACCCGTTGTAAAATGCTCATTGGGAAGGCGGGGTGTTGCGCAACATCGAAAAAAAAATTCTGAGGAGCGCAGCCCATGTTAGAAACAGCAGCGAGATCACCCTCTTTCCTTGAGAGCTCACTCGTATTCGTGGTTTCACTGTTCCTGAGCATCTTTGCGGACTCGCAACTGAAGGTCATTCGTGAGTTATTCGCGGAGCTGGCGATGCGCTCGCGCGATGGCGTTCTGTCTGATCTAGGATTGTTCGATCTTCACCTGCAATTCGTATTTTGGGCTGTTCTGTGGTCCTTTTTTTCCTTGGTCTGGATATCGACACTATCTCGGTCCCCGATTTTAGACGCTGTCGTGGGACTGTTGGGAGCTGCCATCGGTGGAGTCCTCGGGGTTTGGCTCGCTAGTCCTGCTTTTTTCTGACA
>Ga0126381_100009542_pt1 | contig 10895 bp, 14 predicted proteins | sample PanSoiMetPlot_28_FD_96465 | JGI IMG/M metagenome (GOLD analysis project Ga0126381, IMG submission 96465) | Tropical forest soil microbial communities from Panama - MetaG Plot_28 | ecosystem: Environmental > Terrestrial > Soil > Tropical forest > Bulk soil | place: Panama | collected 2016-02-17
CCTCGCGACACTGTGTTGGCAGGCTTCACTTTGACTTTCACCTTGCAGTGAAGAATCCCTCAGCTATGAAAGGGTCAGAGTTGTGCGGGGATTATGCCCAAATCGGATGATTGTGTCAAGGCATATTTCACCCATATTTCACCCATATTTCACCCAAATCGCAGCAGTGCTGAAGACGGCAACCTAAGTCTTGATGAAGCAAATGCCCATTGCATCCGTTCACATCGATCTGAGCAGACACACTTAATGCACACCGAAGGCTCCTTCCGCCCGGCGGTCTCACTTCCACCACAACACAAGACTACTGCAGAGGTTTACCGCAAGATTTTGAGCGCATCGGGAGTGACGCTGAACTTGAGGCTCAAGTGAGACAACCCGTCGCAAAGTCGAATCCTCGGCCGATTCGATCTCTGCTTCCAGAGGCACACCGCCGACGCCGCCCTTTTTCAGGGCCGCTTGCCGAATGGCGAAAGTGGTTTGAACGAGCGCATATCACTGGGTAAAAGAAGCTTGCGTCGGAGCCCATGTAAGGCAGCGCAGGCGCTCAATTGTGCCGTTTTCGGATTTTCGACGTTCGCGAATGGTTCGCGCGGCTCCCGGGTGAGGCGGATTCGAACCCCGGTTTCAAGTCATGGTGGACGCCGATTCGGAACCTATCCGTGCCCTCTCAGGGCGTGACGGAATGGAATATGGGTGGTTTTCTGTTATTTAGATGTCACGCAAAGTCATGAAATCAGTCGGGCCGATGCTTCACGTTAATTTCGAACAGGCTGCTGTGTTCAGGTTCAAAACCTCGTGAGGAAGGCACGGGAGACACACGAATGCTCGTGTGTCCCGTGTGGATGAAAGGACAGCCGTAATCAGGCTGCGCTGGGGGCGAACCGATTGCCTATGCCCGCCCTTGACTTTCCGCCGGGTGAGAATGCCTCTTGTCTCTATCGTTACAACCCCCGGGTATTCATCGCTCCGGCATGGGAGAAGATCTATCGCACGGACGGCGAGCGCACGGTGCGGTTCTCCCAGGCGCGCGAATTTGGCAACAACGTTCGAGCGGTCTATGAGCGATTCGGCTATTCCCTGATCGATCTCCCTTGTGTGTCCGTCGAGGAGCGTGCGGAGTTTGTTCTCCGCCACGTCGCAGTCACCTGATCGCCCGTGGGCCTGTGCATACTAAGTACGGTTGGACAAATGGATCGATGGGTGAGTTTTGTTTCGATTTTCGGGCCCAGGTTACGGCGTGAACCGCGACGGGTGCATGATTGGCGCGACGGCAATGTGGAATTTATTTCGGTGGCATGTCGGCTGGGGAAACCTGTCTCAAACCTTGTTCCAAGCAAACGATGGACAGTTCACGATAGGCAGCCACCGGGAGTGGCACGCCGGGAAGACCACAATGGGGTTTGAAAAGCCTGATCGTCGGGTTTGAATGGCCGAACCCGAAACACGCGGCCCGTCCTGTCACTCAGATGATAAACCACGTATGTCGCCCGTGAGACGTTCGCCAAATTTCTATCACTTATAGCTTCTGACGGGTTTCCCGCTTGCCTTCCGCTTCGGTTTCAACCGAGTGTCTGTCCTGGTCGGATCCTCTTACCTTTTCGATAGTCAGCAGGTCCAGGGGATGCTCGTGCGCATAATGCTCGATGGGCACCTTGCCGTCGTACCATGCCCAGTTCATGGGATAGACGTCCGGGTCGAAGATTACTGCGTACAGGTGCCACACAATAATGGCAAGCGTTGCCAAAATGGCTTCGTACCAGTGGATGGTTATGGCCAGGTCCACCCACCATCCCGGCACCAGGGTTCCGATGCCGACCTTAAACCAGGCCATTAATCCGGTGGCGCCCATCACGAATATGCCCCACACCAGCGCCCAATACTCGGCCTTCTCAGCATAACTAAAACGCCGGAAGCGCGGACGCTGCAGGCTAGTACCCAAGTAGTAGCGGAATGCATCACGTACGTCTGTGACGTCTTTCCAGTCAGGCAGCATGTCCCTGACCAGGCGGCGGCCGTCTGGCGTGGTGATGAGGTACCAGACGTGACCCAAGCTCACCACAATCATCACGACGCCCGCTACGCGGTGCACGATGCGGCGCACTGCCTCGTTGACGAAGATCATCGCCAGCCACGATGACGGATAGCGCAACGCGAAACCGGTCAGCACAAGGACGAAGAAACTGACCAGTAGCAGAAGGTGCTGGATGCGCTGCTCCGGCGTCATGCGCAACACGATTCGTGGCTGCATGCGATGTAGGATCATCTTCTTGCGGAAGACAATGAGGTTGTGCAGCAGCATCAAGCCAATCACCACCACAATTAGCCAGATGTAGAACCTACTTATCCAGGCGATGACTTTAGTGCCCACATCGGCCTTGGCAACGTTGTCGCCGTGCACCTTGATGGTGATGAATTTCTCATTCGCGCCGGGGTGGCATTGCCCGCAGGTCTTGGCCAGGTTGGCATGATTGATGGTGGAACGCGGATCTGCAGATGGCAGAATGTTGTGCACGCCGTGGCAACTGGCGCAGTTGGCCACGGTGCTCGAGCCCATTTGCGACGCGAGGCCATGATAGCTGGAGAGATAGCTGGAAACGCGGTTACCGGGCACGCCGAACTCAGTCGACAATTTCACGCTGGCGTGGCAGGCAGCGCACGTGTTCTGCACGTTGACAAAGGCGACTGCTGATTTGGCATCGGAGGGCGCCTTGATGTTGTGAATGCCGTGACAATCGGTGCACACTGGGGCGGCCCAGTTGCCGCGAGCAATCGCTTGTCCATGGATGCTCTGCTCAAATTCCTGCTTAATCCTTTCGTGGCACTTGCCGCAGGTCGCGGGAACATTGAACTTGGCGATCGGCGACTTGGGATCGTTGCCGCTCACGATATCGTGCACGCCATGGCAGTCAGTGCAGACCGCGGCCGTGCCGGAGCCTGCCCCTACCGCTTTGCCGTGTACGCTTTGCTGGTACGCGATGAAGGGAGCGGAACTCAGGCCGCTGGCTTCCATCGCGAATTTCTGGCCGTGACAGGTGCCGCAGGTCTGTGGAATGTTGCTGCGGGCGATCGTCGATTTAGGATCGCTCCCTGAGAGCACCCCGTGCACGTTGCCGTGGCAGTCCTGGCATTTCGCTGAATTGCCTATACCGGCCGCAGCGGCTTTGGCATGGACGCTGTGGTCGTAGGCGGTTTGTTGGTCAGCGTGGCAAGTAGCGCAGCTGGGCTTAGCGGGCGTGCGCTCGTGTGGAACTGCCTTGACGTCGCGGTGACAATCGGTGCAACTGAGCCCGCTGTGGGCCGACGACCTGAATTTCGCGTCATCAATATGCAGGCTGACCTGCTTTCCGTTCTCGTCTTTCGCCAAACTGGAATCATTGTGGCAAGTCTGGCAGTCTTCATTGCTCATCTTGGGAGGAGTTTTAGCCATCGGAGGAGTTTTAGCCATCGCGTCCAAGGAGAGCAACAACCCAGCACACAAAACCAAGCCGCGATACTTCATCTAGCTCCTCGCCGTCAGGTTTGGCGTAGAGTTCGTATGCCAGGGCGGCATTCAAGAACCACACTGAGAGGAGGACGGACAACGCTTCCGGATCACTCCGGAGCCGGAGAGAACCATTTATACGCCGATCGGGTATGCATGACGATCTTTCCGAATTTCCCCACCGAAAGCCAATTACGTCGGAATCCAAAATTTTCGGCGGCCAAAGGGGCACCCGCTACGCCGCATCGGAGGAGCTTATGCGTAATTCACCTGCAACTCCAACGAAGGCACGATCTACTTGAGGTTCTTTACATAAGCAGCCACCGCAGTCGCCTGGTCGGCGGTCAGGCCAGACATCGGCTTGGCGTGCGGGGCCTTCTTGCCTGCCACGCCCTTGGTCAGTGCATCGGCAATCTGGTCGGCGCTGAGCGAGGTGCCCTTCAGCGCCGGACCCACTTTGCCTTCACCCGCGGGACCGTGGCATCCGGCACATTTCGCCTTGTAAATGGCCGCACCGTCTTCCTCGGCGAGGACGATAGATGACATAAGCCCAACGACAAACAACGCGATGATGAAACGCTTCATGGGATCGAAACCTCCTTGCCAGCAGTTAAAGTTCCACAGCCACCCAACATTGTAAAGGGGAGAACGGCCCGTGTCCGATGCGCCTTCGCGAACCGACTATCTTTGCGACCCGCAAAGAGTTGCGGCGCGGGTGGCATGCCAGCGCAGTCGCTGTCGAGGGAGTGATCGCAGAGCAAAAGACACGACTTTTGCAAGCGAGGCAGGAATGTTGAGCGAGGTGTGAGATGTGTGATGCGGTGTGGCAAGAGGCGAGTGCATGGGAGCACGTTTTCACTCGCGCATTGGTCACGTGATCTCGTGCCGTTTGCGTGCCCACGCAAGCTACGACCTGCCCGCAGTGCCGTGGTTGGCGGTAGTGGTCACCCGCCACCGAACCTGGCCAACCGGAAAGGGCACTTCCAGTTCGGCCAGCAGTTCTTCATTGCTGAGTTTCTTCATGGCAGAGAAGTCTCCTTGGATTCGAAAGTAGTGGAGGTCGGGAGCGAGAGGATCAGAGAGGCTGGGAGTGAGGCTTCAGCGCCTCAAAACGGGACGTAGGTGTCGGCGATCATGGTGGGATCTTCCTGGCGGTTGGACTGGTCTCGCGTGAGCGCGTCCTTCTGGCCATCCCGCTGAGATTCACCCAGGAACTCGATCTTGACGGCGTAAACGAACGTCAGGTACTTCTTGCCGCCGGACTGCTTGTCGTCCCAGCACTCGGTCCGTTGCCAGCCTTCGAGAAAGATACGAGAGCCTTTATGCAAGTGTTCGGCTATGATCGCGGCGCGTTTGCCGAAGACCTTGAGATTGAACCACTCGGTGTGTTCCTGCGGCCCTCCGGCACTGTTCTTCCATCGTTCGGTGCTGGCGATGGTGAAAGTCGTGATGGGTGTGCCACCGGCGATGTACTTCATTTCCGGGTCTTTGCCCAGATATCCGATCAGCAGAGTCTTCTGCATCGGGTTGGTCTCCCGTAATTGATGGGAAGTGGCGCAAAACGGTGGATCAAGCCAGGCCGTCCTTCGCCACCTCCCGGCGAAGAGCAGCGCGGAAGTGTTCGTCGGCGGAAGGCGTCGGCGACGCTTCTGTGGCTCGGGTTGCTGAGAACCCAGTGGCAACACGCCGTACTGAGTTCGCGGAAAAGTGATAGACGGCTTCGTGCGCCTGGGTGTGACGGCGGTACAAAGAACGAGTGCGGGCAGCGGACATGATAGCCATTTAGCGGTCTCATTGGTGTTCATTGTTGTGATTTTGGGTGAAGGTACGGGTCGGATGGTGTCAGAACGAGTCGCGCCAAAGCAGACGGAGGCGAATCTATGGAATACCTGATTGGGGTTGGACTAGCAGTGGTGGGTGTGCGCGTTCACCACGTTTGGTCGGATTTGATCGCGACCGCGTCTTCTATCCGACGCTGGTCACCCGTCGGGTAAATCCGCGAAGAGAGGTGCGCCGTATCGACTCGCAGGCGATTACTTATTGCGATTTATCGGAAGTTGACTTCCGTGTGCCGACAATGTGGTCTGCCTGCCACAGTGAAACGCAAGGTTGCAAGAACTGTGGAACGTCGAGGGCCAGTGCACCGTACCTGTTTGCAGGAGGATAAGAACAACATGCACTGGAAGCACATTTGCGGCCCGATCGCGTTGATTTTGCTGCTTTCTGCGCTTCACTCCCAGCAGGCTGCTGCTTGGCGCGATCCGTCCCCGCACACTATTCAATTTGTACAGGTGGATAAGGATGTTCGTCTCGAAGTGCTCGACTGGGGCGGTTCAGGCAGGCCTCTGATCCTCCTCGCGGGCGGCGGCAATACGGCGCACGTGTTCGACGAGTTCGCACCCAACCTAACGGTTACTTGCCACGTATACGGCATCACGCGGCGCGGGTTCGGAGCATCCACATACTCCCCTCCGAAAAACGGTGCCGATAGCCTAGGAGAAGACGTCGTGGCGGTGATTCGCGCGCTCAGGCTCGAGAAGTCTGTTTTGGTGGGGCACTCCATTGCGGGAATGGAATTGAGTTCGGTCGCGACGTTACATCCGAATACCATCGCGGGCGTCGTGTACTTGGAGGCCGCCTATCCATATGCATTCGACAACGGAAAAGGGCCAACGATGAAGGATTTCGTCCAAATACAGGGGCTACAACCTCCGACTCCGGGTGAGTCGGACTTGGCGAGCTTCAGCTCGCTACAGAAGTGGGATGCGCAAGTTTATGGATTCCAGATGCCGGAGTCGGAGTTCCGCCAGACGTGGGATGCGACTCCTGCCGGCCGAGTAACGAAACAGCGTGGCTTCGCGGGATCGCAGATGCTTATGACCATTATGACAAGCTCCAAGAAGTACGCGAACCTTACAGTCCCTGCTTTGGCCATCTTTGCCATTCCCCACGTGCCAGAGAGCTGGATGACCAAAAATGAAGATCCCGCTATCCATAATGCTGCCAGTACCTATTTTGCAAAGCTAGATCTCCTCGCAGAAAAACAGGCAAAGGTGTTTCAAGACGGTGTTCCTGAGGCGCGCATAATCAGGGTCAGGGGAATGCACTACATATACTTGTCAAATGAATCGGACGTACTTCGTGAAATACGTTCCTTCCTGAGCAATCTGAAGTAGGTTACTTTGCGAAGTCGGAACCTTGAATGAATCGGAACAGGTTGATGTTACGCCAACAACGGCAAATTTACGTTCGCCGGAGGAACCATTCTGCTGATGTGCGTCGCTCTGGCGGCCTCGTGCGTTCCCGCGCGGCACGCAATGTGTGTTGATCCGGTCGTCACCCTGCGCCACGAATAGCCTTAATTAAGTGGTCTTCCGATGGAAATAAGCTCGCACTGCCCCGGTTTAGCGTCACAACCAATGTGAAAAGTTGATCCTGGGGGACGCCGCTTCAACGACTTCACGGTCCAGTTCAAGATAGTTGTTATAACCAGCCCATACGCTCACAATCCTGGCCCGTCCCGATTGCTTGTGTAAAGGTGATCTATACGCCATTAGCCCCACTTGGAGTTTCCGATGGCGGGGCAACCGTTCACTTTTTCGGATTATCTTCTAGGTCCTTGTAAATGACATGCCCTTCGTGACTGCATGCTCTCTGTAGTTCTATCGAGAGAGGGCTGACTTTTTCATTGGGCAGCACAGAATCGCAACGCATGTAGTTCTCAAAGCCGGGCGCTGAAAATACGAACACCACGCTGGCGGTTTCGCTTGCCGCGTTCTTTACATCTACCCAGGTATTCGCAGGGATGAACACCGTTCCTCCCGCGTGCAGATCGCCTTCTTGATTCCCCACATGAGCGTGAACTGTTCCTTTTACGATATACAGAATTTCATCCTGCTCAAGGTGCCTGTGGGTTGGAAATTCGTCTCCCGGAGCCATGTCCTCGGTTCCCATGACAAGGTGCTGCGAACCGTTGTTTTTGGGGCTGACCTTCAGTATGAAGTCCCCAGGAGGTGGCTCTCGCCAAATCCGTCGCTCACCCTCATTTTTCTCCAACAGGAGCGGTTTCGGACCGGGCTGGGAACCGGTGGGGGAACTGGATTGTGCTGATTGAGCTTGAAACGTGCAAACCGCAAAGAGGATCACAGCCATGGTTGCAACCGTTGTCCGAAGTGAGTTCATGGCGAATCTCCTTTCATCAAGTGAGGAGTCTCGGCTCCATGCGGAGGTGTGGCAATTCGTTCGGCGGGGCTACTGATACGGCAAAGCCGAGTACGCCAAGCCCGAATAGGCTCAAGAGACCCATCGTTGACGCTATCCCATCTCAAATCCTACAACGGCAAGCCCAACCGTCGGCGAAGATATCTGAATTGGTATTGAGTTTAAGAGGATCAGCATGGCAAGTTCGCTCCTGCTCCGTCCGATTGCTTGTCTAAAGGTGATTTTGACAAACCCTACCGGCGGTGTGGCCGACGCACTGTGCTCAGTTTGATGAGAAGAAGAAGCCTAGGAGCGGCGCGCCGCCAAAATATTCAATTTAGAAATCCAATGTGTTCCTGGAACTGCTTCGCGTTCTTGGCGGTGTTGTCCCACTTTGTCAATTGCTCTGGGCCAGGAAATTCAGGCGTGCAGCCCTCCTTTGGGTGTGACCTGACCTAAGAGTGTCACAGACGGATCGACATTTCTGTGGAAGAATGAACTTTTTTGCGTCCGCCATTTCCTGTCATGTCTAACATTCCTGCCAGTGGTTAGCTTCTCACAACAATCGATCGGCTAGGCGATCGCGCATTACCGCATCTTCGAGAAACGGCGGTGGCGGAATGGGCGTGGTGTATAGGGCGGAGGATACGCGGCTCCGACGTTTTGTTGCCCTGAAGTTCCTTCCGACGAGGTAGCCAAAGACCCGCAGGCCCTCAACCGTTTCGAGCGCGAGGCACAGGCCGCATCAGCCTTGAATCACCCCAATATCTGCACTATTCACGACATTGGCAACGCAAATGGTCGGGCGTTCATCGCCATGGAATTTCTGGAAGGCATGACTTTGAGCCGCCGGATCAGCGGAGTCCGAATGGAAACCGAGGGGATTCTTTCCCTGGCCATAGAAATCGCCGATGCACTCGATGCCGCCCATGCCAAAGGCATCGTGCACCGCGACATCAAGCCAGCCAACATCTTCGTTACCGAGCGCGGACACGCCAAGATGTTGGACTTTGGGTTGGCCAAGCTGAATCCGAGCGGGAGTTCTTCGAGCCAAGATGCCTCTGCCAGCACCATGGCGACACTGAAGGACGAGTACTTGACCAGCCCTGGCGCTACCCTTGGCACTGTTTCCTACATGTCGCCGGAGCAGGGCCACGCCAAGGAACTCGATACGCGGAGTGACTTATTCTCCTTTGGCGCCGTGCTTTATGAGATGACCACCGGCGCGCTTCCATTTCCGGGTGGCAGTTCTGCCGAAATCTTCAAAGCGATTCTCGACGCTTCGCCAGTGCCGGCGCTTCGCCTTAATCCCGCTATACCACTGGAGTTGGAACGCATTCTCAATAAGGCGCTCGAAAAGGATCGCAACCTGTGCTATCAGAGTGCGACGGAGATGCGCGCTGACTTGCAACGGTTGAAGCGAGATGCGGATTCAGGCCGATCCTCCTCCGCCGTTTCTGCGGCGCACCTCAACACTGTGGGTGCAGACAGAGCTTCGCTGATGCGTGCCACCTCACGGCCGAAAATGCCACGCTGGAAAATGTGGTCAGTTGCAGCAGGCGCGGTCGCAATCATTGCGGTGGTGGCTCTTGTTTACGCTCAATCTCGACCTGTTCCGCCGCCTACCGTCTCAGGATATGTCCCAGTTACCCATGACGGTAATCCAAAGTGGCTGGTAGGCACTGATGGAGCGCATCTCCTCTTTGGTGAATTCCCGGCCTCGGGACAGATATTCGCGCAGGTTTCCACTTCCGGTGGCGAAGTAGCCCGTGTTCCGAAAGCGGCCGCGACCATGAGCCTGCTTGACGTTTCGCCGGACGGCTCCACCTTGCTGGCGGCGGACGAAATCGGCCCCACGGCATTTAGCGTATGCGGCCTCAAGCTCATGTTTTAGGGATTGTCCCATCCTGAATACAGTCAACTTGTCGAACTAGGGCATCATTACCAAGCTTTATCTGCTGAGTGAGAACGATCACTCGATTCCTGTGGATTGTCGGGAATCGGGAACCAATCCACATGAGCGAGAAGTCCTTGTGACCGGGACTTGGCGAAGTTGGTCAAGAGCATGGCATAGGCATTCTCATCAACCCGAACAAGCGGACGATGCCACAGCATTACGGAGCGGGTCGGTAGCCCGGGCCGTGCAGGGCGCGGCCGGGGCGCTCGTCGGTGATGGCACCGTCCCAAACGACTGGGCGGCCATTCACGAAGACAAAACGCACACCGATGGAATAGTGTAGCGGGTCATTGTAAGTGGCCATGTCTTTGATAGTGTTCGGATCGAAGACGGTGACATCGGCTATCATGCCGGGGCGGAGAATGCCACGGTCCAACAGGCCGACACGACTAGCGGCAAGGGACGTCATTTTACGCACGGCTTCTTCGAGACGCATGGTGTGCTGCTCGCGAACATAGACGCCGAGGACACGTGGAAATGTGCCGAAGGCGCGAGGGTGGGCTTTGCTTTTACCGAGGGGCCCGTCTTCGGCTTGTGCTTCGGAATCGGAACCGAAGGACACAATGGGACTGGATACGGCGGTACGAACGTCGGACTCGTCCATGATGGAAATAACCTGGGCGCTGTTGCCATGATCGGCGATAGCGATGTCCATGGCCGCATCTCTGGGATCCTCGTTTAACTTGTGGCCGATTTCCTCAAGGGTCATGCCTTCATACTTGACGAGGTCGGGATTCAAAACTTGAATGAGCAGGATACCGGACGGTCCTCCTGAGCCGAGCCACTCGTTTTCCCAAGTGTTACTCGGCTGTTCCATCTGTTTCTTGGCGCGTTCACGAAGAACCGGGTCTTTCAGGCGCTCGATCATTCTGTCCACGCCACCTTCGTTGACCCAGGGCGGGAAGGATGCGGTGAGGCCGTTGGAGGCTCGGGTGTAGGGATAAACGCTGGCAGCAACGTCGATACCCCGGGCACGGGCGGCTTCAATACGACGAAGAACTTCGGTCATCTTCCCCCAGTTTTCGTTATATGCGGCCTTGAGATGCCAGATGGTTGTGGAGATCTGCGCACGTTGAGAAATCGCGAAGACTTCGTCGAGAGAGGCGAAAATCTGATCGCTCTCGGAACGCTGATGAGTGAAATAAACGCCGTTGTATTGGCGAGCGACTTTGGCGAGTTCAACGATTTCGTCGGTAGAGGCAAAGATGCCCGGAATATATTCGAGGGCGGTGCTGACGCCGAACGCTCCCTGTTGCA
>Ga0126381_100009543_pt1 | contig 10895 bp, 10 predicted proteins | sample PanSoiMetPlot_28_FD_96465 | JGI IMG/M metagenome (GOLD analysis project Ga0126381, IMG submission 96465) | Tropical forest soil microbial communities from Panama - MetaG Plot_28 | ecosystem: Environmental > Terrestrial > Soil > Tropical forest > Bulk soil | place: Panama | collected 2016-02-17
CAAGTCCGAGTAGAAGAACAGCGCGAGCTCGTCACCATGCACCGCCACCGCGGCGAAACACTCACGCAACCGGGCAACGTCCACCACTCCCGCCTCTCCCGCCGCCACACGGCCGGACCCGGCGCGCCGGCCGCCGACCCGGCCGGGCGGGTGGCCGGGCCGGGCCGGCCGGCGCCCGGGGGACCACATCGCGCCGGCACTTGCGCGACAACTCTCCTGCAAGTTGCAGTGCAAGACATCGGTCAGCTGACCGATATACGAAGCACCGGCCCCGGCCAGCCGGGACGCGCGATCATGAGGAGATGGAGGTCACCCGGGGGGACGGCAGCGTCATCACGTATGAGGTGGTGGGCGAACCGGGCGCGGTACCGGTCCTGTTCTGCCACGGGCTGGCCGATTCGCGGCTGTCGGCGCACCTGTTCACGCAGGTGGCGGGGGAACTGGGATTGCGCATCGTGGCCCCCGACCGCCCCGGCACCGGCGGAACCGATCCTCGTCGCCTGCGGCGGCTGGCCGACTGGGCCGAGGATGCGGCGCTGGTGCTGGACGCGGTGCGAGCCGACTCGGCGGCGGTACTCGGGGTCTCCGGCGGCGGGCCGTTCGCCGCGGCGTGCGCGGCCAGGATGCCCGGGCGCGTCCGCAGCCTCATGCTCGTCTCGCCGCTCGGCTGGCCCGGATGGCCGACCCGCGGGATGGCGGCCGGGGAGCGGCTCGCCCTGGAGATCGCCAGCCACGCTCCCGCGTTCGGAGGCTGGTTCCTCGGCCGCCTCGCCGCGCTGGAGCGCCGCTCTCCGCGGCTGTTCCTCCGCCTGGCCACCAGCGAAATGCCCGATGTCGACCGTCGCGCGCTGCAGCAGCCCGGCATCCGCGACCCCTTCCTGGCCAACTATGTCGAGGCGTTCCGCCGCGGGAGCTGGGGAGTGGCTCAGGACCTGCGGGTGCTCACCCGGCCCTGGGGTTTCGAGCTGGGTTCCATCGGGGTTCCGACCTCGATCCACCACGGGGACGCGGATACCACGGTCCCGCCCCAGCACGCCCGGCTCTACGCCAGGGCGATACCGGGCGCGCAGCTTCATCTTCACCCCGGCCGGGGGCACTTCTCCATCCTCGGCGCCGACCGGGAGATGCTGACACCGCTCACCGGATGAGAACTGACCCGGCCTGGTCCACACCGCAGAGAGGACGGCCATGCGAGCGATCTGGATCACGAGGGCTGGCGGACCCGAGGCGCTGGAGGTGCGGGACACCGCCGACCCGGAGCCCGGCTCCGGACAGGTACGCGTGCGTGTCCGCGCGGCCGGGCTGAACTTCGCGGAAGTGATGGCCGCGCTGGGGCTCTATCCCGACGCCCCCAAGCCGCCCTGCGTGGTTGGTTATGAGGCCGCGGGGGTGATCGACGCGCTGGGCGGGGGCGCCGAGGGTCACGCGGTAGGCCGGCGCGTGCTCGCCCTGACCCGTTTCGGAGGGCATGCGGACGTGGTGTGCGCGCCCGCCGAGCAGGTGCTCGAGATCCCCGATGAGATGAGTTTCGAGGAGGCCGCGGCCATCCCGGTCAACTACCTCACCGCCTACCACCTCCTGTTCCGTGCCGCGAACGTCCGGCCTGGCGAGCGGGTGCTGCTGCACATGGCCGCGGGCGGGGTGGGACTGGCGGTGCTGCAGCTGTGCCGCACCGTGGAAGGGCTGGAGGTCTTCGGCACGGCCTCGGCGGCCAAGCACGACGTGCTGCGGGCCGAGGGCTGCACGCACCCGATCGACTACCGCTCCACCGACTACGCGGCCGAGGTCCGCCGGCTGACCAAGGGCGAGGGCGTTGACGTGGTCCTGGACCCGCTGGGCGGCCACGACTGGAGGAAGGGGCTGAAGCTGCTGCGCCCGTGCGGCAGGCTGGTCGCGTTCGGATTCGCCAACCTGGCCAGCGGCCAGCGGCGCCGCCCCGTCCGCCTGGCCGCCCAGGCGGCCGGCATCCCGCTGCTGACCCCGTTGCAGCTGATGAACCACAACCGCACGGTCAGCGGCGTCAACATCGGCCATCTCTGGGGTGAGACCGCCCTGCTGCGCGAGGAACTCCAGGCGGTTCTCGCGCTCTGGGCGGCGGGCAGCATCAAGCCGCGTATCGACGCCGTCTATCCGTTCACCGAGGCAGCGGCCGCCCATCGCCGGATCCTGGGACGGCAGAACGTCGGGAAGGTCCTGCTCACCCCCTGAACCCGGGATCAGCGGGCGGCGCGGTAGAGGTCGACCAGCTCGCCGGTGGTGGTGGCGTCCTGCGCGGCCTTGTCGTCACGCCACCGCCCGGTGAACCGCGGGAAGCGCATCGCCAGGCCGGCGTCGTCTTTTACCTGTCCCCAGGCGGCGGTGTAGTTCGGCGAGAGGGTCAGCTCGGCGCTGAGGATCTCCAGCACCAGCCCGGGCTCGAACCACACGTCGGGGTGCTGGCGGGCGTCGACCCGGGCGGGCCGCTGCGGACGGGCCAGCGGCGCCAGCCGGGCGGGCAGCGCGGCCAGGTCGGCGTCGGAGAACCCGGCTCCGCACTTGGTGACGGCGCGGAAGGTGTCGGCGTCCGGGTCGTAGGCGGCCAGCAGCACGGCCCCGTAGACGCCGGCCCGGCGGCCGCGCCCGTAGAACGCGCCCACGACGGCCAGGTCAACGGTGTCGGACAGCTCGGTGCGGTAGTCCCGCTTCAGCTTGATCCACTGCCAGCCGCGGGCACCGGCCTGGTAGCCGGAGGCCGGGCCGACCGACTTGCACACCAGCCCCTCGCAGCCGTCGGTGACCGCCTGGTCGAACGCCGCGTCCAGGGCGGCCGGGGCGGTGACCTCGGTGGCGGTGGTCAGCCGCAGCTGGGCGGAGGGGGTAATCGCCCCGGCCAGGGCGGCCCGCCGCTGCGGGTAGGGCAGCGTGGTGAGGTCCTGGCCGTCGGCGTAGAGCAGCTCGAAGCAGAACAGGCCCACCGGCACATCACGCACGGCCTCGGCGATGCCGTACTTGCGCCGCCGGAACATGACCTCGCCGAACGGGCGCAGCTCCCCCGCGGACGCGTCGTACGCGACAACCTCCCCCTCCACGATCGCCTCACGGGGGCCGAGCCCCGCCGCGAGGACCTCGACCACGTCGGGGAACTGAGTGCTGACGCGCTCCAGCCGCCGGGTGAACAGCTCGATCGCCCCGTCGGCCGTCCGGTGGGCCTGCACCCGGACGCCGTCGTACTTATACTCGGCCGCGCACTCCCCGCCCAGCTTGGCCAGGATCTCCCCGGCGTCCGCCAGCCGCTGGGCGAGCATGGCCCGGACCGGGTTACCCGGACGGACCCGGATCTGCTCGACCGCCGCCAGCCCCCCGCTGGCCAGGGCCGCCGCGACCTGGCCCAGGTCGCAGCAGATGTTGTAGGCGCGCTCGGCCACCGGCCGGGCGGCCCGCCCGCCCGCGTACACCCGGGTCAGCGCGTCCAGGATGGTGGGGGTGCCAATCCCCAGCCGCAGCCCCCCGGTGACCAGGCGCAACAGGTAGCGGGCCTCCAGGGGGGTGGCCTCGGTGAGCAGGCCGGCCAGCAGGTCCAGCTTGCGACCCTGCGAACCCGGCCCCTGGGCCTGCGCGATCTGGTGCAAGGTATCGACCACGACCGTGACCGGCAGGCTGGCCGGACGGCCGGATCCGCTGACGGCCAGCAGTTGCTCCGCAGCCTGGCCCAGGTCGCCGGTCTCCCGCACGCCGGCGGCCACCCGCTCCGGGGCCGCGCCGGTCGCGGTGGCTACCGCGCGCACGGCCAACTTCTCGGCCACGCCGAGGTCTACCCCGGCAAACTCCGGCGCGATCAGGCCCTGGCACAGGTAACAGACCGTGGGCAGCAGCTCGGCCGGAGTCGCCGCCACCAGTACGGCCAGGCGCTCGATCAGCGCCAGCCGACCGCTGACCTGCTCCAGGTCACGGTAGGCCTCGGCGACGATCTCGTACTCCACAGCGCCACCCTAAGGCAGCGCGGGCCCGCTCACGTTGCCCCCGGCGGGCACGTGGCGGGCTGCGGCCGGCCCGGTCAGCCGCGGACTGCGGGGAGAACCTCCCCGGCCAGCCGTCTCACCTGGTCAGCGGGGTCCTCCCCGGCCGGGAAGAAATTGAACGCGGTGAACCCCAGCTCGGCGTAGCGGCGGACGCTGTCGGCGATCTTCGCAGGCGGCCCGGTGAACTGGTCCGCGTCACGGCCGTCGCGGTCACGGACGATGACCTGGGTGTTCAGCGCGCAGGTGATGGAGTCAGGGTCGCGGCCGGCTCGCTCGGCGGCGGCGGTGACGCGCTGGCGCATGGCGGCGAGCGCCTCATCCGGCACGTAGCCCCGGGACGGAATCCAGCCGTCCGCGAGGCGCCCGGTCACCTCGAGCGCGCGTTCACCGAAGGTGCCCAGCCAGACCGGAATGCTGCGGGATGGCTTGGGCTCAAGCCGCGCCCCCTCGGTACGGTAGATCATCCCGGTGTGGGTGAAGCTCGGCTCACGCCACATGCCCTGGACGATGCGCACCGCATCCTCCAGGCCGCGGACCTTCTCCCCCGGCGTGCGGGCCGGCATCCCGAGCCCGCGGAACTCGGAGTCGTCACTGCCGGCCCCGAGGCCGAGCAGGAGCCGGCCGCCCGACAGCCGGTCGAGCGACTCGGCGGCCTTGGCCACCAGGGCCGGGGCACGGAACGGAACGCCGAGCACGCGGGGCATCACCACGATCCGGCTCGTGGCCGCGGCGATCCAGCTCAGCAGCGTCCACGTCTCGTACGACGGGTGAGCGCTGCCGGGGTGGTCGGACGCGGAGACAAAATCGAAGCCCAGGTCCTCGGCGGCCCGCGCCTCGGCGACCGGATCAGCGCCCGGGGCGGCGGAGGTGGAGATACTGACTCCGAGCAGCACATCAGTCATGACTTCGGTCTTCCGTGAGGGCCGGGCGAAACGGCCAGGCGGGGCAGGAGTAGGTGCACCAGCGGCCCGATGAGCAGCGCGTAGGCCACGGTTCCGGGTCCGACGGAGCCGCCCAGCGGGTAGCCGACGGCCACGACGCACACCTCGATGGCGGTGCGGACGGCCCGGACCGAGTGACCGCGCGCGGCCAGGCCGGTCATGATCCCGTCCCGTGGCCCGGGGCCGAGGCCGGCCCCGATGTACAGGGCGGTCGCCACGGCGTTCAGCCCGATGCCGGCCGCCAGCAGCAGGATCCGGGTAGCGAGGCCGGCGGGCGCGGACAGCACGGCGAGCGCCGCGTTGGCGACCAGCCCGACCAGCACCAGGTTGCTGACCGTGCCCAGCCCGGGGCGCTGCCGCAACGGGATCCAGGCCAGCAGGACGACCGCGCTCATCCCGATCACGACCCACCCGATCTGCACGCCGAGTTGCCGGGAAATCCCCTGGTGCAGCACATCCCATGAGGCCAGCCCGAGGCGGGCGCGAACCATCAGCGCCAGGCTGATCCCGAACGCGACCAGCCCGGAGTACAGCCGGGCCAGCCGTTCCGTCCTGCGATCCGCCGCCGGGTTACCTGACATGTCAGTAATATTACTCGCTACACTTCCTGACATGTCAAATAAAGTTCCGGCCGACGCAGCCACGCCACGGTGGCTCACCGACCCCGAGCAGCGCGCCTGGACGGGCTACCGGCGGATGCGAACCCTGCTGGATCTCCAGCTGGCCCGCGACCTCAACCGGGACTCGGGGTTGTCCGCGCCCGACTACGACGTCCTTTCCACGCTGAGCGAGTCGGCCGGCTCGCGGTGGCGGGCCGGCGACCTGGCGCAGCGGCTGTCCTGGTCCACCAGCCGGCTGACGCATCACGTGAACCGGATGCGGGCGCGCGGCCTGGTCGCCCGCGACACCTGCCCGGACGACGGCCGGGGCGCCACGATCTTCCTCACCGAAAAAGGCTGGGCCACCCTGCGCGATGCGGCACCCGCCCACGTGCGCTCGGTGCGCGAGCATTTCATCGACCTTCTGTCCAGCGAGCAGATCGACGCCCTGGCCGCGATCAGCGCGACGGTGACCGCCCATCTCGCCGAGGGCCACGACGCGGAGCCCTGAGCGATGCCGCCCTTGCGCACGCGGGCCCTGCTATGAAGGGTAGATGGCATGGGCCCGCAGAGGAGGTCGCCGTGAAACCGCCACCTTTCGCTTACGCCGCGCCCGAGACGGTGGCCGAGGCCGTCCGGCTGCTCACCGAGAACGCCGAGGCTGAACCGCGGGTGCTGGCCGGCGGGCAGAGCCTGATACCGCTGATGAACTTCCGGCTGGCCAAACCGGGCTATCTCATCGACTTGCGCAAGGTCGCCGGGCTGAACGGCATCCGGCGGGAAGGCGACGCCCTGGTCGTCGGGGCGATGACCCGGATGGCCGAGCTTGAGCGCTCCCCCGAGGTGGCGATGGCCGCTCCCCTGGTGGCCGAGGCCGTCGGGCTGGTCGCGCACACCCCGATCCGGAACCGCGCGACGGTCGGCGGCAGCCTGGCCCACGCCGACCCCGCCGCCGAGCTGCCCTGCGCGGCGCTGGCGCTCGACGCCGAACTGGTCGCCGTCGGGCCGGCCGGACCCCGCACCGTTCCCGTTGCGGAATTCTTGAATGGGCCGTTCACCACCGCGCTGCAGCCCGACGAGATCCTGACCGAGATCCGGCTGCCGGCGTGGCACGGCGGGCACGCGTTCGTCGAGTACGCCCGGATCCACGCCAACTTCGCCGTCGTCGCCGTGGCCGCGCTCGTCGCGCTGGACGGCGGCCGGATCCGGCGCGCCGCGGTGGCGCTCACCGGGGTGGCCCCGACCGCGATCCGCGCCGGGGCCGCCGAGCGGGTACTGGCCGGCGCCGCCGGCGGCGCCGCGGCGATCGCCGCGGCCGCCGACGCCGCGGTCGAGGGGCTGACGCCCGCGGGCGACCTGCATGCCAGCCCCGCGACCCGCCTCGCGCTGGCCCGCACCTATGTCCGGCGGGCGCTTGCGCTCGCGATCTCCCGGGCGCAGAACGAGAGGTGAGGAACTTGGCATCCGAGGCGCACCCCATCAGCCTGACCGTCAACGGCCGCCCGGTGGCCGCCAGCGTCGAGCCGCGCCGGCTGCTGGTTGACTTCCTGCGCGAGGATCTCGGGCTGATCGGGGCCCATATCGGCTGTGAGCAGGGCGTCTGCGGTACCTGCACGGTCTTGCTGAACGGGGCCAGCATCCGCTCCTGCATCACCTTCGCCGTGCAGGCCGACGGCGCCGAGGTGAGCACGGTCGAGGGCCTGGCCAGCCACGGGGAGCTGCACCCGCTTCAGGACGAGTTCTCCGACAAACAGGGCCTGCAGTGCGGATACTGCACCCCCGGCATGCTCATGCGGGCGTGCGAGATTCTCGCGCAGAACCCGGATCCCACGCTGACGCAGGTCCGGGAGGCCATCGCGAGCAACCTGTGCCGCTGCACGGGATACCAGTTCATCGCGGAGGCCGTGCTCGCCGCGGCCGCGCGGATGCGCGAGTCAAAGGAGGTCGCCTCGTGACCGCCACCAGCCGCGCGGCGGCAGCACCCCCGGTCCGTGACCACGCCGCCGAGCGGCGCTGGGTCGGCCGGTCGATCCGCCGCGTCGAGGACCCCAAGTTCCTGCGCGGCCAGGGCGGGTACATCGCCGACCGGATCACTCCCGGCACGCTGCACGCCGCGGTACTGCGCAGCCCGTACGCGCACGCCCGGATCCTGCGCATCGATGCATCGCGGGCCCGGGCCGCGCCCGGCGTGCACGCGGTCATCACCGGGCAACAGGCCGCGGAGCTGTGCGACCCGATGCCCGACTTCGGCCCCGACCCGGCCCGGCACACCTGGCGCTGCCTGGCCGCGGACAAGGTGCGTTACGTGGGCGAGGGCCTCGCGGTCGCGGTCGCGGACAGCCGGTACCTGGCCGAGGACGCGCTGGAGCTGATCGAGGTCGACTACGAGCCGCTGCCGGCCGTGGTGGACCCGGAAAGCGCGCTGGCCGACGGCGCCCCGCTGGTGCACGAGGCCCTCGAGTCGAACTGCGCCTACGAGCGCTCCTTCGATTTCGGCGAGGTCGAGCGCGACTTCGCCGAGGCCGACGTCATCGTCACCGACCGCCTCCGCTGGCACCGCTCGGGCGGCCAGCCGCTGGAGACCGTCGGGGCCATCGCCGAGTACGACCCGGCCACCGGCAGCTTCACCATCGACACCAACACGCTGAGCTTCACCAGCTACCTGTTCATGGCCGCGAACACGCTCAAGGTGCCCGCGAACAAGCTCGACATCAGGCCGGTGCCGGCCGGCGGAAGCTTCGGCTCCAAGCTCTTCGCCAACAAGCCAGGAGTGATCGCCGCCATGTGCGCGCGGGAAACCGGCAAGAAGGTGGCCTACCTGGAGGACCGGACCGACAACATCTCCAACTGCGACCACCACGGCTCCGACCGCATCTACGAAGTCGAGCTCGCCATGATGCGGGACGGCACCATGCGCAGCATCAAGATCGACGTTATCGACGACTACGGCGCCTACATCCAGTTCGGCGTGGGCCATCACGGCAACGCGCTGGCCCAGGTCACCGGCCCGTACACGATTCCCAGCGTGCGCTACCGGGTACGGGCGGCGCTGACCAACAAGAACCAGCAGGGTGCCTACCGGGGCTTCGGTTCCGAGGTGAACAACTGGATGCTGGAGCAGATGGTGGACAAGGCCGCCCGCGAGCTCGGCCTCGACCCGGTCGCCGTCCGCCGCAAGAACTTCATCCGGGAGTTCCCGCACTTCATTCCCACCGGCAACGTCTACGACTCCGGTGACTACGACAAGGTGCTCGACAAGGCCCTGGAACTGGCCGGCTACGACCACTGGCGGGCCGAGCAGCAGCGGCTCCGCGAGCAGGAGGGCCGCTACATCGGCATCGGGGTGATCTCGGCCCAGGAGCGGAGCGTGTTCTCCGCGACCGAGTTCTGGTTCTGGTTCGACGAGCCGGGCGCGCCCGTGACGTCAACGCCGGAGTCGGTGACGCTCTCGGTCGATGCCACCGGCGGGATCACCGCCACCCTGTACTCCTGCGCGTTCTGGGGCAACAGCCCCGAGACGATGGTCGCGCAGTTCGTCGCGGAGGAGTTCGACTGCGACCCCTACGACGTCTCGGTCGCCTACCACGGCAGCCGTGCCGGGCTCCCGGCCACCGGACCCGGCGGCTCGCGGACCACGGTGATGCTGGCGGGCGCGGTCGAGGGCGCGGCAGCGAAGATCAAACAGAAGGCACGCGCGGCCGCGGCGCACCTGCTCGAGATCGCCCCCACCGACCTGGAGTGGGCCGACGGCGGCTTCCAGGTCCGGGGTGACCCGCAGCAGCGCAAGGCGCTGGGCGAGATCGCGGTCATGCTGCACCTGTTCAAGCACACCTTCCCCGAGGACATGGAAAGCGGGCTGGAAGCGTCGAAGGTCTTCGACCACCCCTACACCACGATGCCGTCCGCGGACCGCAAGGATCTTGGCGTGTTCTACCCGTTCATGGGCCACGCCTGCCACATCCCGGTCGTCGAGGTGGACATTGAGACCGGCGCGGTCACGTTCCTGCACTACGCGGCGGTGCACGACTGCGGGACGCTGGTGAACCCGCGTTCGCTCGCGGGCCACATCGTCGGCGGGACGGCCCAGGGCATCGGGACCGCCCTGTACGAGGAATACGTCTACGACGACGACGGGCAACTGCTCTCGGCGAGCTACCTCGACTACCTGATCCCGTCGGCGATGGAGGTCCCCGAGCTGGCGATCGGGCACGTCGAGACGCCGTCGCCGTACACGCCGCACGGGATCAAGGGAGGCGGGGAAGGCGGCCGGATGATGGCGCCGGCGGCGATCAATGCCGCCGTCAACGACGCCCTGGCCCCGCTCGGCGTCCGCCTCACCGAGCTGCCGATGACCCCCGAGCGGATCCTGTCGGCCCTGCGTGACGCCGGGAAGGCGGGTTGAGCACACGGGTCGCGGCCGTCACCGGGGCCAACCGGGGCATCGGGCGCGCGATCGCCGTCGCCCTGGCCGCCGGCGGGTTCACCGTCGCGGCCAGCGCCAGGGACCCGGCCAGCCTGGCCGACACGGTCGCGCAGGCCGGGAAGGCGGGGGGCACGGCGGTCCCGCTCGCCTGCGACGTGCGGGACGAGGCCTCGGTGGCGGCGATGGCCGCCGGGGCCCAGGAGCTCGGGCCGGTGCATGCGGTCGTCGCCAACGCCGGCGTGGCCGGGCCCACCCGGCCGCTGCACGAGATCGCGCTGGAGGACTGGCGTGACACGCTCGCCACCGACCTGGATGGTGTTTTCCTCACGTTCCGCGCGTTCATCCCGGCCATGATCGAGCGCCGGGGCGGCAGCCTGATCGCGATCTCGTCCATGACCGGCAAGCGCCCGCTGCACGGCCGCACTCCCTACGCCGCGGCCAAGATGGGCGTGATCGGGCTGGTCCGTACGCTCGCCACCGAACTCGGGCCGTACCGCATCCGGGTCAACTCGGTCTGCCCCGGCCCTGTCGCCGGCCCGCGGATCGACGAGGTGATCCGCCAGCAGGCTGCCGTGCGCGGGATCACCGAGGAACAGGCGCGGGCCGCCTTTGCCGGCGCGTCACCGCTGGGACGGCTGGTGGAAGCCGGCGAAGTGGCGGCGGCGTGCGTGTTCCTCGCCTCGGATGATTCCGCCGCGGTCACCGGCGAGGACCTGAACGTCGCGGCAGGCGTCGTCATGTACTGAGCCTGGCTCACTGACTGCCCGGGAAGGAGACCGATGCAGATCGTCGACCTCTCGCAGGACATCTACGAGGGAATGAAGGTGTACCCCGGCCACCTGAAGACCGTACAGTTCGAGCACGCCACGCACGAGGAGACGCAGCCGCGGTTCGACAGCGGCTTCTCGTTCCAGACCACCGGATTCATGCTCAA
>Ga0126381_100009544_pt1 | contig 10894 bp, 9 predicted proteins | sample PanSoiMetPlot_28_FD_96465 | JGI IMG/M metagenome (GOLD analysis project Ga0126381, IMG submission 96465) | Tropical forest soil microbial communities from Panama - MetaG Plot_28 | ecosystem: Environmental > Terrestrial > Soil > Tropical forest > Bulk soil | place: Panama | collected 2016-02-17
ACCGCGCTGCGGCTGTCGAGGTTCTTCGGCACCTCGGAGCGATTCTGGATCAACCTGCAGGCCCGGTATGACCTTGAGGTGGAGAAGGACCGGCTGGGGGATACCCTCGATGGGATCCGGCCGCTTCGGGCGGCGGGCTGACCTCCTGGCAATCAGCGTGCTGTCATAGGAGTCTGGGCCGAGGAGCCTGTTGTGAGGCTCGGTTACTTAGTGTTATCAAGCACCAGCCACGGTCGTGGAACGAGTCGTGGACCGAGTGCCGTGGAAAACATGTGCATTCTGGGCGTTCTGGGCGGACCGCTGACCCTATCAGTGCAGGTAGGGCCCTGGGACGGCCTGCCGTGTTCATGGTAAGGAGAAGGTCTACGGTTCGATTCCGTAAGGGGGCTTCCAGCTAGACGGTCGGCTGCGATCACCGCACCGGCCGTTCCTGATCTTGGTGCGGCGGACTCCGCTCGGAGCCGCGACACGCCGGGGCCCGAGGAGCGCGATACGAGCCCCGCTGAGCGTAGGTCAGAGATACTTGCCTCGAATGGCGTGGTTCGACGCAGGAGCGGAGAAACAGTTGATCAAGACTGCGAAGCCTGGGCGTAATGGCAGTGTGCGGGTGACTTTCGCGTTGCCCCGCGATACGCCCGATGGGGCGGTGTCCGTGGTGGGTGACTTCAACGGCTGGGATCCGTTCGCCCATCCCCTGCGGCGGCGGACGAACGGTACCCGCAGCGCGACGGTGACCGTCCCGGCCGGCCAGACGCTGCATTTCCGGTACCTGGGCGAGGGCGGGATCTGGTTCGACGACGATGCCGTGCCGCACAAGGACGCCCGAGGGGGATACGTCACGGTCTAATCCCCTTGCGCTGGCGGATAGTCCAGCGCGCGACCATCAGCACGCAGCCGGCAGGCCGATCTGAGTACCGGGTCAGGAATTAGCCATCTAAGCTGCGGTAGGTGACCGACTGGTCGACAGTCGCCTCAATCGCGACCGCTGGCGGCACCCTGGTGCTTGCGCTGGCGACCTTCGCCTCCATCCGGTCGGCGAACCGCTCGGCGCGGATCTCGGAGCGCGCCGCCCGCACGGCCGAGCGGTCGCTGCTCGCGGGCCAGCGCCCGCTGCTCGTGAGCTCGCGGCTGAACGATCCCGCGCAGAAGATCCAGTACCCCGAGGGAATATGGCTGACGGTCGACGGTGGCATGGCCACGCTGGAGGTTGCCGACGGCGTAGTGTACCTGGCGGTCTCGATCCGGAACGCCGGAACCGGGCTGGCTGTCCTGCACGGCTGGCGCGTGACGGTGGGCCTGGTGACCGAGCGGACCCATCCGCCGATCGAGGAGTTCACGAGCCAGAACCTGGACATCTACGTGGCGCCCGGCGACAACGCGCTGTGGCTGGGCGCCCTGCGCGACCCGGCGGCCAGCATCTTCCAAGCCGTAGCCGACGCGATCAAATCCGGCGAAACGCTGGTGATCAACCTGCTCTATGGCGACCTTGAAGGCGGACAGCGGGTCATCACCCAGTTCACGCTGCGCCAGGCGAACGAGCGCTGGCTCGCGCAGGCGACCAGGCACTTCAACGTGGACCGGCCCGATCCTCGCTAGGCCGTTGCGGTGGCTTGCTGCCGCAGCCGGACGGCGAGGAACTGCCTTCGCGCCGTGTCGGTCACCCGAGGGCCCGGAGGATAGCCAGGTTCGCTGTGGTAATGCCGTCCACGCCCAGCCGCACCAGTTCGTTCATGCGCTGGCTGTCGTTGACCGTCCACGTCACGACGATCAGCTTGTGCTGGTGCAGCCAGGCGACCAGGTTCGCGTCGGCCAGGCCCTGGAAGAGCGACACGCCGCCGATGGCGTCCTGCAGCGCGGGGTCCGACTGTAGCTGGTGGACGGCATCGGGCCAGCCCGCGCTGAACAGCAAGGTGACGTCGGGCAGCCGGCTGTGCAGGTAGAGCAGCGCGCTCGCGTCGCCGCAGGCGATCATCACCCGCCGGGATTTGGAGCGCGAATTCAAGAAGGCGACCAAGTCATTGAGGAAGCTGCGGTCGGTCTGCTTGATGTCGAGCTTGATCACGTCGGCGGCGGTCGCGCGGTCCCAGACTTCAGCCAGAGTCGGCCCCTGGAACACCTGCCGGGCCAGCCGGGGCAGCGGCTGGTCGCGGCCCGCCACGAGCCGGCCGCGCGCGGAGATCACGTCGGCCTCGATAACGCCGGCTCCGTAGCGCAGCGCCCTGGCCAGCGTGCCCAGATTGTTGCCCGCGTTGTGCGCCACCCCGAGAACATGCTTGTAGTCGAGGGCGGGTTCTAGCTGGACCTTCTCGTAGAACTGAGCGGGGGACGCCGCCCCCGTGTAGCGCCGCGCGTGAGGCCAGGCCAGCACGATCGCCGTGGCGACCAGCGCAGCCAGCAGCACTCCGGCGATTACCCACCGGAGGCGGCCTCCCCGCAGCCAGGCCATACCACTTCATAACGCCCCGGTACCGTACACGTCCAATCCTGGCGCCGGACTGGTACGTACAGCCACGAAGCCCGGATGTCTACTTGAACCGCAATTTAACTGAACGTTACGATCCATCGCTTCCCTGGGCCGTGCTGCCGGCGGGTGGCATGCTCATGAGAAACGCAAACTTTCACGGGCGGCGGCAGCACGTATCAATGTCAATGGCGTCTGCGTCCAGGATGGCCCGCACGACATTAGCCGCGGCGGCCGCACTCGGGCTGCTGGCCAGTTCCGCGGCCGCGGCGGCCAGCACGACCACGCCGAATCCGACGGCTTCAGGCGTGCGCCGCGCGTGCGCGGTCGCCACGCGCCCCGGGATGATGTCGTGCCTGGCGCTGGTGCGCACCGGCATCCGGTCGCGCAGCCAGGCCGTAGACAGCCCCCGGGCGCCGCAGGGCTTCGGGTACGGCCCCCCGCCCTGCGCGCGGCCTACCAGCTCCCGTCCGCCACCAACGGCGTCGGGCAGACCGTGGCCGCGGTGGACGCGTTCAACGACCGGGCGCCGACTACGTGTCGAACTCCTACGGCGGCAAGCAGAGGACCATTGACCCCAGCAACGACGCCCAGTACTACAACCACCCCGGCATCGTGATCACCGCGGCCGCCGGCGACGACGGCTACGGCGTCATGTACCCCGCCGCATCCCAGTACGTCACCTCGGTCGGCGGGACCAGTCTGTACCACCTCAAGTCGGGCACCCGGGCCTGGACCGAGGAGACGTGGTTCGGCACCGGCTCCGGCTGCGCCAAGTACGAGGCCAAGCCGTCCTGGCAGACCGACAAGGGCTGCGCGCGCCGCGCCGACAACGATGTGGCTGCGGTGGCCGATCCGTTCACCGGAGTGGCCCTGTACGACACCTACGACGACTTGGGCTGGACCGAGGTCGGCGGGACCAGCGCGTCCTCGCCGATCATCGCCTCGGTCTATGCGCTGGCCGGCACGCCGGCCGCGGGCACCTACCCCGCGTCCTACCCGTACGCGCACACCGGCCACCTGTACGACGTGACCAGCGGCACCAACGGCGTCTGCACGAGGCTCTACCTGTGCGAGGCCAAGAAGGGTTACGACGGCCCAACCGGCTCGGGCACCCCCGAAGGCATCGCCGCCTTCACCCCCTGACGCGTGCCTCCCGTCTCGCGTCGGCCAACGGGTGAGCGGCCGGGCCGCGTGGTCACTGATAGGAGACCACTACCGGTTCCGGGGTCCTGGCCAGCGTGTCCTGCGGGCTCAGCATCGGATGGTCCTTCGTGTAAAAGTTCTTCCACCCGAAGAAGACGCCCTGCGGGGCGGCCCCGGTAACCGCCTCCCATGTCTTCTGCTTGTCGTGGGGGGTGCCCTGCCCGTCCATGTGGATGACGATCGCCAGGTCACCATGCCGGGTATCAAGGCGGGGTTCGCCGCCGATCATCGACAGCCGGAACTGGTGCAGAACGAGAAGCTTCTGGGGCAGGTGGTGCTGTGCGGTGAGGTCGGCCAGCCACCGGCTGACGCCATTGACCTCGCTGCTGCTCACGCTGCCGATCTGCCGCAGGGGCCGCTGCTGCGGTTGCAGCTTCCATTCCGGGTCCAGAGCCAGGCCGACATTCGGCCGCGCCAGCAGAGATCTGTACCGCTTGGCCTGGCTGAGCAGGCTGTCCCGGCCTGCCTGCAGGTCCAGCACGACATACATGCCCGCCGCTGTCGCCTGCGCTACCCAAGGGCGCAGAACGGACGGAGACGACTGATTCGAATAGCCTCCGTCTGGTCCGGGGTGTGCCTCGGCGACCGTGGCAATGATCTCGAAGGCAGGGACCACGGGTACGGCGCCCAGCGGCCGGTATAGTCTGGCTAGCTTCCTGGCCCGCGCGATGCTCGCCCGCGGATCTTGCTGGCCCAGCGCCCCCAGCGCAGGATCACCGGGGTGGCCGTAGAGGGCAACCAGCCGTCGCCCGGGGAACAAGATCTGGCCGCCGCCGGGCAGTTGCACCCCGGTCGCGGCCACAGCGAGCCGGTAGGCCAGTCGGCCTACCGGCCCGAATCCGGCTCCGACGGCGAGCACCCGCCGTGGCTGGGCGGCCGAGAGCGCGGCGATGGCGGCCGGGTCGGCCCTGGGGTCGTACCCGCGGACGGTGATCACCTGCGCGCCTGCCGCTCGCGCGGTCGTGATCGCGGCTGTGGTGGCGGCGCTGGTGTCACCCTCGTGCACCAGAAGCGCGACGTGATCGAGGGGCGCCGGGGCGCCGGTCAGCGGCAGCGCGGCCGGGGCCGTGACCACATGGACTCCGGGCAGCTGTGCTGACAGTGCGTTCCCGGCCACACCGGCCGCGAGGACCGCGCGAGGGTTGAGCGCGCCGATCCCGGCTCGCAGGGCGGCCGTAGCGCCGGTGCCCGCACCGGCCGGCGACGAGGCCAGCAGTAGCGGGGCGTGCGCCCGGCCGGCCTGGCGGACGGCCGACGCCAGGCCGGCGGCGGAGCTCGCACCGGCGACGACCACGACGGGCGCGGAGGCGAACAACGTCCTGGCCGCGGCGGCAGCCACGACACCGGGCGTCCCGGTCAGCACCGACGTGGCCGATGAGGGAAAACGCGTCCGGGCCGCTACCGGGTCCCGAGCTCGCGGCGGGCGGGCGACCGAGCCCGCGCAGGACGCCGCGGCGAGGACAACCGCGGAAAATACCAGCGCCGCCCCGGCCCGGCGCGACATCCCGGGGCGAGCCCCGCCGGGCCGCCCGCGCCTTGCACACCATCCACCCCGCACGATTTCAACCCATTCGTTGCAAGTACACGAGAGGGACCGACTGCCGGGAACGCTACGCCGTAACGCCCGGCCATATTGTGTGGCGCGCCCAATGCCCCCCGAAATTGCCCGATGAGAACTATCGCCTAACTAATCCACTTTTGAGAATATTGAAAGGCGGACATCCGCGTCCGTGGGAAGTTGCACGTGAGGTAGGTATTGTCGCTGAGCGTGGCGCCTAAATCGGCCGACCGCAGCGGGGGGCGGGGCTCTGCCCCAGCGGCCGGTTTCTTGTCGCTGCCCTCGCGGCAGGCGAGTCCGGCCGGCGCGGTAGGCAGGCGGATGCTGCTGGCGGTCGCGCTGCTGGCGCTGTCGGCCGTGATTGTCTACCTGGGCCGCTCCGGCTACCGGGATACCGCGCATCCGGGCCGGCCGCTGTCGGTCCTGGCCAGCGTGTATTACGCGACCGTCACGCTGTCCACGACGGGCTACGGCGACATCGTTCCGGTCAGCGACAACGCCCGGCTGGTCAACACGGTGGTGATCACTCCGATCCGGGTGATCTTCTTGATCGTGCTGGTCGGCACCACGCTGGAGGTGCTGACCCAGCGAACCCGCACGAACTGGCGTATCGCCCGGTGGAGGACGAAAGTGACTGATCAGGTTGTCGTCGTCGGGTACGGCTCGAAGGGCCGCGCCGTGATCAGGACCCTGCACGAATCAGGAGTGGGAAAGCACGCCATCGTGGTCATCGACACTCTGGCCGAGGCGGTGGCGGAAGCGAACCAGGCCGGGCTGGCCGCGGTGACCGGCGACGCAGCCCGCAGCGAAGTCCTGCGCCAGGCGAAGATCAGCAGTGCCCGCCAGGTCGTCATCGCCGTGAACCGCGACGACAGCGCCGTGCTCATCGCGCTCACCGCCCGCAAGCTGAACCCGTCCGCGACGATCGCGGCCGCGGTCCGGGAGGACGAGAACCGGGAGCTTCTGCTCGAGAGCGGCGCCGACCACGTCGTCATGTCCTCCGACGCCGCGGGGCAGATGCTGGCGGTCTCGACCGTCCGGCCGGCTGCCGCCAAGGTGATCGCCGACCTGCTGGGCCACGGCCGCAGCCTGGATCTGTTCGAGCGACCCGCGGGCGAGACGGAGGTGGGCGAGTCGGTCCGGGCCGCGGCCGGGGCGATCATCGCCGTGCTGCGCGACGGCGAGGTAATGGCGTCTGACGACCCGAGGGCGGCCCGGCTCAAGCAGGGCGATCAGCTGATCGTGATCGGCCCCCGCGCCCGGCCCGCGAGCCCCCCGCAGAGCTAGCTCGTCAGGTCCCGATCGCCGCCGGCGGCTCGTGCCTGGGGGACGACGCCGCGGAATGCTACTCGGCCGGGGCAGCGCCGAGGTCGCCGGTGGCGTCCGCTCCGTGCGCCATGCTCGCCTCCTCAGCTGCCCGGGCTGCCCCCACGGCCCCGCCGTCGCCGGCCAGGCCGAGCCCGATCGCTGCTGGACTTCGTTGGGCCGGGGCAGCTCGTCCCCGGCGCGCCAGCGCGACGGCGATCGCGGGATAGACGAGCACGGAGAGCACGCCCGCGCCGACCAGGGCCGCTGCGTTGGCGGGAATCATCACCCCGTCGCTCAGGCCGATCTCGGTCAGCGCGATCAGCAGCGGCATGGTGGTCGCGGTGATGAACGTCATCTCGATCCGCTGCCGCCGCGGCAGTATGTGCCGGTAGACCACCAGCGAAGGCAGGCCGCGCACCACGAGCAGCAGCACGAAGAAGATGATCAGCCGCAGCGGGTTGTGAGCGATGGACTTGATGTCCAGGGTCATGCCGGACGACACGAAGAAGACGGGGATGAACACGCCGTAACCCACGGCGTCGAGCTTTTCCTCCAGCGGGCTGACATCAACACCCATTCGCCGCGTCCAGGTGCGCAGCACCATCCCCGCGAGCAGCGCGCCCAGCACCACGTCGAGCCCGAACCGCGCGGCGACCACGAGCAGGACCAGGAGCAGCACGATGGCCCAGCGCAAGGTGGTCTGCGCGGTCGCCCGCCGGCCCTGCCGGACGATCGCCTGGAGCGCCGGAGGGGGCAGGATCCGGGGCAGGACGGTCAGGGTGACCGCCACGACGCCCACGGCCAGGATCGACGCGACCGCGATGAACTCCTTGCGGTGGGTAAGGAACAGGGCGATCGCCACGATCGGGAACAGTTCCCCGACCGCTCCGGCGGCCAGGACGCACGGGCCGAACCGGCCCGACAGCATGTTGTTGTCGTGCAGGATGGGCAGCAGGGTGCCCAGCGCGGTTGTGGTCAGGGCGAGCCCGACGGGGACGAAGTCGCGCACGTATCCGAGTGAGACGAGCGCGGCCACCGCGCCCACGGACAGGGCGGCACTGATCAGCCAGCCGCCAATGGCGAGCTTCCCGGCGTGCTCGCGCAGCAGCAGCGGGTCGAGCTCGTACCCGGCGAGCAGGAACAGGAATCCCAGACCGACGTTGGCGATCAGCCGGACGCTGGTAGTGTCGGCCAGCCCCAGGACATGCGGGCCGATCAGGATGCCGGCCAGGATCAGGATGACCACCTGGGGGACGCGCGGCCCCGGAAGCAGGGCGACGATAACCGGTGCCAGCGCCGCCACCAGCGCCACCGCCAGCAGCGTTTCGAGCCCCTTGGTGTCCATCCCCTAGCCCAGTCCTACCGCCCCGGCGTCGAAAGGGCCGAGGCTGGCGCTGGGCATCTCATGCGGCCGCCCGCCGATCAGAAGGAGAAGGCGAAGTTGTGCCCTTCTGGCTCGAGGGCGATGAGCAGCGACACGGCCTCGATCAGAGCGAGGTGCGTGAAGGCCTGGGGGAAGTTCCCGAGGTGCTGGCTCGTGGTCGTGTCGATCTCCTCGCCGTAGAGCAGCAGCGGTCCGGCGAACGACAGCAGCTTCTGGCAGAGGGTGTAAGCGCGCTTGGTTTCGCCGATCATGGCGAGCGCCGTCACCAGCCAGAAAGAGCAGATGGTGAAGGTACCCTCCTCGCCTTCGAACCCGGTGTCGGTCTCGTCGACCCGGTAGCGAAGGACCAGGTCGTCCTTGGTCAGCTCGTCGGCGATGGCCAGCACCGTCGCCTTGACCCGGTCGTCTTCGGGAGGGAGGAAACCCATGATCGGGATGAGCAGGAGCGAAGCGTCGAGCTCATCGGTCTCGTAGTGCTGCCGGAACACGCCGCGGCTGGAGATGCCCTTGTCCAGCACCTCGGCCTTGATCTCGTCCGCACCCGCCTGCCAGCGCTTGGCGCGCTCCTGATCGCCGCGCGCGCGGGCCAGATCCGCGCCCCGGTCAGCAGCCACCCAGCACATCACCTTGGACGCGGTGAAGTGCTTAGGGTCACCGCGGACCTCCCAGATACCCTGGTCAGGGTCATGCCAGCAGTCGAGGGCGGCGTCGACGAAACCGGCCAGGCCCTCCCAGACGGGCATCACGATCTGATCGGCCGCCCGGCGGAACTGGGTGTCCAGGGCGTCGAGGATCATTCCCCACACGTCGTGCTGGCGCTGATTCCAAGCGCCGTTGCCGACCCGGACCGGTTTCGCTCCCCGGTAGCCGGACATGTGGTCGAGGGTCCGCTCGGTCAGATCTCGTTCCCCGTTGATGCCGTACATGATCTGGAGCTCGAATGGCCGGTTGAGATCACCGCCGCTGACGGCGTCGATGATGAAGGCGAAGTACTCGACTGCTTCCCAGTCGAAGCCGAGGCGGTACAGCGCCCGGAGCATGAAGGCCGAGTCTCTGATCCAGGTGTACCGGTAGTCCCAGTTGCGCGCTCCGCCGGGCGTTTCCGGCAGGGAGGTGGTCGCGGCCGCCATGATCGCACCGGTGGGACCGTAGCTGAGTCCTTTCAGCGTGATGGCACTGCGGTCGAGATAGATCTTCCACGGATGGTCGGGGATCTTGGCCGTGCTCAGCCAGGTGCGCCAGAAGTCGATGGTCTGGTCCAGCGCACCGAATGCATCGTCCTTGGTCGCCGGAACGCTGGACGCCCCCCAGGAAAGGGTGACGAAGGCCGATTCCCCCGCCTCGATCATGGTGCGGCCGTAACAGCGAGAGCCCAGTATGCCCAGCGGGACCGTGCCCTTGACGCTGAGCTCCAGGTCTCCCTCCTGCTCGCTGACGCGCATGGACCCATAGCCGTCACCCTGATAGTCCCACGTACCGCCGGCGGCGCCGTAATCGAAGATCGGCGCGCAGTTCACCAGCACCTCGACCCGGCCGCTGGTGCAGGTCGCCAGGCGGAGCAGGACGCCGGTGGCCCCGAAATCGGCGGGAGCCCGATGGTAGTCAGTCCGTCGCTGCTGACGTGAGGTCGGGCCCATGACCAGGAGGTCGTAAACGGTCAGCCATCCCGTCGGGCACTGCCAGGACGTCTCCAGCACCATGGTCCCCGGCACGTACCGGCGGTTCTGCGGCACCTGGGCGTTCGCAGGCCCGAACCGGAACGCGCCGGCGGTGCGATCGAGCAGAGCGCCGAAAACGCTCGGCGAGTCGGGACGCGGCAGACATAGCCACTCGACCGACCCGTCGGGCGCGACGAGGCAACTCTGCTCGCAGTTGGACAGGAATGCGTAATCGCCAATAGGCGGGAACGTGCTCACGGCCATGACCCCCGTATGCCAGGCGCGCTCCGGCTGCTGCGATCCAACGACCGCGCCGGGCTGATGAAACTCTACCCGCGTGGTACCCGTCCGCGATATATGCCGAAACGCCTCGTCAGGGACCGAAGGGTTCGAGTGCCGATCCCACGGCCGCCGAGTCCGGCCCGGCTCGCGGCGCCCAGGCTCAGTCCAGTGAGCTCATCACGTGCTTGATCCGGGTGTAGTCCTCGAACCCGTACAGGGACAGGTCCTTGCCGTAGCCGGAGTGCTTGAAGCCGCCGTGCGGCATCTCGGCCACGATCGGGATGTGGGTGTTGATCCACACGCAGCCGAAGTCCAGCCGCCGTGCCATCCGCATGGCCCGGCCGTGGTCGCGGGTCCAGACGCTGGACGCGAGCCCGTATTCGGTGCCGTTGGCCCAGCGCACGGCCTCGTCCTCGTCACTGAACTGCTGTACGGTGATGACCGGCCCGAACACCTCACCCTGGATGATCTCGTCGTCCTGCTCCAGCCCGTCCACCACGCTGGCCTCGAAGAAGTAGCCGCGGTCGCCGATCTGCCTGCCGCCCGCCAGCACCCGGGCGTGATCGGGCAGCCGGTTGATGAACCCGGACACCCTGGCCAGCTGATCGGGGTTGTTCAGCGGGCCGAAGTCCGCGTCGGGTACGTCGGGCCCGGCCACTGTCTGGTTCTTGGCCTGCTCGGCCAGCGCGGCCACGAACCCGTCGTGCACGCCGGGCGCGGCCAGCACCCGGGTAGCCGCGGTGCAGTCCTGGCCGGCGTTGAAATAGCCGGCGATCGCGATCGCCTCGGCGGCCTGGGCCGGGTCGGCGTCGTCGAACACCACCACCGGGGCCTTGCCGCCCAACTCCAGGTGCACCCGCTTCAGATCCTGGGCCGCGGCCGCGGCCACCTCCCGGCCCGCGCGCACGCTGCCGGTGATCGATACCATCTGCGGCACCGGATGCGAGACCAGCGCCCGGCCGGTGTCCCGGTCGCCGCAGATCACGTTGAACACGCCCGGGGGCAGGAACTCGCTCATCAGCTCGGCCAGCAGCAGG
>Ga0126381_100009545_pt1 | contig 10894 bp, 13 predicted proteins | sample PanSoiMetPlot_28_FD_96465 | JGI IMG/M metagenome (GOLD analysis project Ga0126381, IMG submission 96465) | Tropical forest soil microbial communities from Panama - MetaG Plot_28 | ecosystem: Environmental > Terrestrial > Soil > Tropical forest > Bulk soil | place: Panama | collected 2016-02-17
CTGACAGGCGAGAACATGCAGCTCTCGGCATTAGAAAAAGTGGTCGAAACCTATTTCCCAGTCGAACCAACGCCCAACCGCGGTGTGTATGACGGCGTGATCTGCTCCCACGACAGTGTGCCGGAGCACAACTTTGCAAAAGCCGCCGAAGCGGATAATGAAGTCGTCTGCTTCCTCAAGTTGCCAGAGTTTTATCAAATTCCTACGCCAATAGGGATGTATCGTCCAGATTTTGGCCTCGTACTCAAGCGCAAGAGCCTGAAGAGTGGGTCGGAAGTTGAATACTATTTCGTCATAGAAACCAAGAGCACCAACAATATTGATGACACCAAAGCGCTCACCGAAACCGAGCGCTGGAAAATCAAGTGCGCTATGAAGCACTTTGACGCTCTGGGCGTCGAAGCCAAACTCGACTACCGCCTCTACCATGCGCCAGTAAAGGACTACCAACCAGACTTCAAGGACAAGCTGACTGTATGAGCCAGGAAACTCTTAAAGATCATCTCCCGCTCAGTCCGGACCACAACCACTTGCGGCTTGACGCGCTCAAGAAACTGTTCCCCGACCTCTTCTCCAACGAGGGTCAGTTGAACACCGATGAATTAATGAAGCTGGTTGACCCTATGCTTGTAAGCGAAACCGAGCGGTACGATTTCCGATGGTATGGCAAGACTAAATCCAAGCGTGACGCTTTCACCCCTAGCCGCGCTGCGCTCATCTATGATCCCGTTCGTTCTGTGAATCCGGACAAGGCAGGCGGAAACATGATTGTCGAGGGGGAAAATCTCGAAGTGCTAAAGCTCCTCACGAGTGCCTACCGCGAACGCATCAATTGCATTTACATCGACCCGCCCTACAACACCGGTAAGGACTTCGTTTATTCCGACAACTATGCCGAGGACAGGAAGCCGTATTGGGAACAGACCGGTGTGACTGAGGCCGGGGTGAAAGTGGACACGAATACAGAAAGCGACGGGCGTTTTCACTCTAACTGGCTATCTATGATGCATAGCCGCCTGCTCATTGCGCGGTATTTGCTGAAGAGGAGTGGTGTCATTCTTATTTCGATCGATGACCACGAATACCATAACCTCAAGCGACTGCTTGATGAAGTTTTTGGGCCAGAAAACTACATTGCAACGCTCGTCTGGGAGAAGGGGCGCAAGAACGACGCAAAATTCGTCTCGGTAGGCCACGAGTACCTGGTCCTTTATGGGAAGGATTTCTCTTCGCTCAAGGAGGCTGACGTTAAATGGCGAGAGGCTAAACCGGGGGCAGCAGACATTCAGAGAGAATATGCGCGGCTTCGTGCTGAGTTAGGCAGTGATGACCGAGCAATCGAAGCAAAGCTGGCAGAATTTTATGAACGGCTTCCCAAGGGACATCCAGCGAAGAAACACAGCCGGTACGGCAGGGTGGATTCGCGTGGTGTGTGGCGAGACGACAACATGTCTTGGCCAGGTGGCGGGGGGCCTACCTATGACGTACCTCACCCCGTCACTGGCAAGCCTTGCGCTGTTCCACCCGGCGGGTGGCGGTATTCAACTCCCGAAAAGATGCAGGAAATGATTCGTGCTGGGTGTGTTGAGTTCCGCACCGACCACACCGAACCGCCAATCCGAAAGACTTATTTGATCCGAAGAGAAGATGACACCATTGATGACACCATTGAGGAAGCAGAACCTGAAGAAGATGATATCGCAATCCAAGTTGCTGGCAGCTATTTTTATCGAAGTGCTCTTCCAGCGTCGAACGAGCTGGCGGATTTACTTGGTGGCAGGATCTTCGAGAATCCGAAAGACCATGAGGTTATCGCAAGATGGGTTCGCTATGTCTCTCAAGATTCAAGCGCCATCATTCTTGACTTCTTCGCCGGCAGCGGCACGACCGCGCAGGCGGTGATAGAGTTGAATAAGTTAGATGGCGGCAGCCGAAAGTTCATCCTCGTCCAGCTGCCCGAACAGACTGCCAAGGACAGCCCGGCGTTCAAAGCCGGTTACAAGTACGTCAGCGACATCGCCATCGAGCGCACCAAACGCGTCGTCCAGAAGCTCAAGACCGAAGCGGAAGGTTTACCGCCCATCACCCCGCAACGTCAGTTTACCGATTCGCTTGGCTTTAAAGTCTACACGCTAGCTAAGTCTGCATTCCCGCGTGTGGAGTTTATTCCCGACCCAGAGAAGACCGAGACGGAGAATATCGAACTTCTCAAGCAATACATCCGAGAGAAAGAAGCCACATTTCACATGACTTGGAGCCGTGACAACATCTTCGACGAGGTGTTGCTAAAAAATGGGTTCACGCTTGACTACATCCTCACGCGCCGTCCCGAGTTCACGAAGAATGAAGTCTTCATTGCCAAGGATGCCTATAAGGAAAGCCTAATCTGTCTCGATCAAGCCATTGCCCCTGAGACAGTTGACCATTTCAAGAAGGAAAAAGAACAATTCTTTATTTGTCTCGAACTCGCGCTCGACACGACGCTAAAGTGGAATCTCAAACACCACTTGGGCGACAAACTCAAAGCGATCTAGGGAGAACCTAGATGGTATGGTGGTCCACCAATCATCTAAGTGATGGAGGATCAGGAGGCGTAACAAGAGGTCGGCTTTTCGAGACTTTTGGAAAGACAGACGGATGCAGCCTTTGTGGACACCTAGGAGGGGATCAGCTCTAGAGAGATTGGATGCGTAATTGTTGAAAGAAAAGTTCTGAAATCGGCCACCAACTCACCCCAACTTTCCTTTCCGCAACTCTCTGATAGTCCACACGATCTGATGAGGCCGGCACTATGATACCGGTTGCTGGTTGCGCCGAGGTTGCGGAATCGGCCTCAAAAACGGCCTTGTCCACAGGGGTGTCGAGCCGGTCGACGGCCTGTTTATTCCCACCTGGGATCAGGTGCCCATAAAGATCCACGGTCACCTGGATGGAGGAATGGCCCATCTGCTCTTTGACGTAGACGGGGCTTTCGCCGTTCTGGAGGAGTAGCGAGGCGAAGGTATGGCGGAGGTCGTGGAATCGGACTCTCCGCAGCTTGGCCTTGGTCAAAAGCCCATAGAAAACACGATCGCGGATGTTATGTGGATGAAGTAACCCACCCGTCTCGCTCGGAAAGACCCAGAGGGGGATCTCGGTTCCTGTTGCCCCCGCGTCAATCTGACGCTCGAGGAGCAGGTCTTTGAGCGTTTGGGTCAGTTGCCGCGACATATCCACGCGCCGACTCTCCCCGCTCTTGGGGGTGGTCACCTTCCAGTGCGTGTAATTTCCTTTGGACTTCGATGAATCGGCCCTGCAAGTCAATATCCGGCCACTGGAGGGCCAATAATTCGCCCATCCGCAAACCAGTCCGGACGGCACACAGGAAGAGCGGGTAGTATCGCGGTGATTTGGCCTTAGCTGTATCAAGCAGAAGGGCCACGTCCTCTCGAGTGAGTGGGGCAATCTTGTGCCGTTTGGTGACCTTCGGGAGGAACTTGCCAGGCTTCAAGGCGGGGTTCACAGCCACCAGTTCATCATCAACGGCATGACTGAAGAGGCTACTGAGGCAGGGGATAATGTTTTGGACCGTCTTGGGCGATTGGCCTTTCTTGAGACAGGCCATCGCGAGTCCCTTCACCTTCTCTCGGGTGACGTCTCGCAGATCCAACCCTCGGAAGACCGGCAGAATGTCCTTGTCGAGGATCTTCTTGTAGTCGGTATGGGTCGTGTGTTTGCGTGTCTGTTCGACGCGCTGGAGAAACGTTTGCGCGTAACTGTCGATCGTGACGCCCGCCCTGTGGCTGTCAAAGGCGGCTTGGCCGAGAGCGAGCCGAGCTTGAATCTTTTGCGCGACTAGCTTGGCGGCCTTCTTCCCGGTCGCGCCGGTACCGATCCGTTTGGCTGTACGAGAGCCGTGATGGTTGATAAACACCCACCAGGCCCCTTTCCACTGTCGAATTTTGACTCCCATCGTGCTCATGCGTTTTCTGCCGATCAGCCTGGTTTGTCAAGCGACCCGTCGAGGCGGACAGACCTGCGCCACGACACTCTCCACGATCTGAGCGAGCTCAGCCGACTGGCAAACCACTCGGTGTGCAGCCATCCAGTGGTCGAACTCCTCAGGTTTGACCAACAGCTTCCCGCCAACTCGATAGTGCGGTAATGGATCCAATCGATCCACCAAGCGATCTCGCAGCCAGCGCACTGAGCAACAAGAGTAGGCTGCAAGCGTCTTGAGATCGAGATAGCCGGGATGTACCGAACAGGCGTTCTGCACGGTCATTGGTTTCACGGGCCGATTATTCCCCCCTCATTTATGCCTGTAACCGGTCACTCCGAATCCAGCGAGGTATCCCCGCGAATGTTGCAATCACCCAAAACGTGGCCTGTTCACCCTCACCGACTTGTGCCAAGAATTCCGGTTCTGCGGGCCCGAGCAGTTCACCAGTGATGCTTTCCGAGTAGATTGGGCGGGGATTCGGATGCGTCGGCTCGATCACAATCGGCTCATGGGAGAGGACGACCCGCACCTTGCCAACGGCTCGTTCAAGGAGGCGCTGAACGTGACGATCAGGCAGATCGACAGGCTGACCTGGTTCCAACTGGAGGTCGCGATCAGGGAACCGGACCAAGAGGGGGCGCAATGCTTCAATCAGCACGAAGGTCTACCTCCTCTCTATATGACCCTGCTCTGCTCCCTTCGAGAGAAGAAGTATCGTAAGTACTTGATTTATTCGAAGGGAGCAGGAAGGGTGCAGATCTCGAAATATTGCTCCCTTCGATGGTCGAAGAGTGCACGAAGAGTGCAGGGTTGCTCCCTTCGGCCCCCTTCGTGTTTTTCAATGACTTAGCGGGCTTTTCCCCCGAAGGGTGCAGAGAGGGAGTATTATTCGGAGTGGCCTCGCGCCACCACCACCACACGCCAGGATGAAAGCCTTCCTTCTTGGATTTGACTTGTAAGATCGGCTTCACTCGCTTCAGCACCCACCTGGAAATCCCAGCCTTCCCGGCTTCCGCTTCGATGTCGGTTTCCTTCCGAGGCATCCCAACAGGTAAGGCCTTCTCTAGCCACTCGACGGCCAGGCCTCGAGCTTCTCCGGAGACTGGCTCGGGTTTCGCGACCAAGTCATCGGCGGTGATTCCAGGAGCTTCGCCTTCCCAGACGATGCGGGTCGTCTCGATCGTCTCAGATCCAGTAGGTAGGGTAACGCTCTCCGTGCGATAGCGCAGGGTGGGTTGCTCGAGGCCGACATTGCACTTCGGATGGGCGAGCATCTTCACCTTGCCGTCTGGGTCGTCAGGATCCGGGCCGGCGAAGAGAACCGACCGGGCAGCGTTGGAAATCCCCACACTGCCGCCGATCCGATCGATCGCGGCCTTCGTCACGTCCTTGTTAAGGTGAGCAATGACAAGAATTGATACCGTCAGCTCCTCCGCCAATCGGGCCAGTGGGGTCAGGGCCCGGCGAATCTCATGGTGGTTCCAGCTATTGAGCGTGGCGGAGAGATGCGCCATCAGCGGATCGATGATCACGAGTCGCGCCTGGGTTTGCTCGATTGCCTTGCCTAGGAGGTCGATGTCGTCGGGAATCGTGAGGCTGCCGTCGATGCCGCCTCGATGCAGATGGATGAAGTGCACCTTCTGCAGATCCGCCTTCGCCGCCATCAGGCGTGGCGTCAGTGTCTCCGCTGCCGTGTCTTCCGCGGAGCTGATGATGACATGGCTCGGGGCGCCGGCCAGGGCACCGGCTGCCTTGCCAGTCGTCACCTGGGCGGCCCAGTCCGCGCCGATGGTCGACTTGCCCAAGCCTCCGCGTCCGGCGAGCATGGCTAATGGGACCCGGCCGTGAATGATCCATTTCACGGGTTTTATGGGGATCTGGTCCGCCGTGATCAGGGTAAAGTCGGCCGATGCCTGCTCAGATGAAGATGGTGTACGCGGTGACTGACCCGGGGCTAAGAGGTCTCGCACGTCCTGCCATCGGCGCCCGTGGCAGCTATTGTGAAAACATTGAAACCCGATCGCGCCTGATGCGAACTGAATGAGCGACGAATCGCGGCGGTGTTCTGCGTTGAACGGACAGACCTCCAACTCCAGGACTAAGTGCCCGTTCCAAGGTTTCTCACGGGCAACGACGAGTCCGTATCGCCGGATGAAGGCCTGGAGATCAAACCGCGTGCCGTTGCTAGGCTGATACACCAGCTTGTGATCTGCTGGGTGGAGCCGGGCCAGCTCCTGGAGCAGGGAGGTTGGCACTGGGACCAAGGATTCCGGGATGGTGAGCAGTTGGGAGCAGCGATGTGGTCGGTCTTCGGTCGAATCGCCTTTGCACACCTTGGTCCCGTATAACTTGGTGATGCGAGCGGCGTTGTAGACACCGGTATCAATCACCACGGCAGCGTCGTTAAATCGCAAAGCCAACACTTCCAGACAGGCCTTGACCAGTTTGGTGCTCTCGGCATCGTTCGGCAGGTCAATTCGATAGAGCAGGTGCCCGCCGTTGCCACTATCGTCCCGCACCGGCCCCGGCCAGCCTTGCGACGAGAGCCAGGCGGCAACAGTCTCGCTTTGAGCCAGGGCCGTGTGGTGTTCAGCGTCACTCGATGAAATCTCGGCAGGCCGCACGGCATCGCAATCGATCAACAGCCACAGGCGCCGCAGAATATCGGCATCGCTGGTGGTGGTTTTGGCGTGGACCTGAAGCCGATTCTTCGCACGGGCCAGCAATGCCGGCTTGACAGGATTCAACGTGACGTAGAGTCCGGGGATTTTCCCATCGAACTCCTGTGCGGCCTGATAGAGTTTCTCGGGATCATCGAAGTAGCCGCTGACCGTGCCTTGTCGCGTTTTCGGTGCGCGGAGTTCATAGACATGACCGGCCACCAGGATTGGATTATCCATGCCGCTTCTCCTCATCCTCGATCACGTTCCGCAGGATGCGCTCGGCCTCAAGCAGTCGGTCTAAGCGATAGGACTTCGCCAGCGTGAACGGGCCCCGCGTCCAGCGTTCAGCGCGTCGGCGGTGGTGTGTGAGATAGGCCAGGGCGCGAGGAAGAATCGAACTGATCGGTTCGAATCCTGTGCCGGCGGGTCGTGGTGGTTTGCGGTTGTACGGAGCCTTTGCTATCGATCGCATGTCGTCGCCCGTCAGTGTTTGCGGCTGCCTGTGTCCGGAAGACAGGCAGGTGGCTCCTTTTACGTTAATCTCTATTCTCTTTCCCCCAGCCAGCGTCCGCTTCGTGTGGCACGTTGACATCATCATCGGTTCAATAATCGTTTGAGATCCGTTGCCCGAAATCTGAGCCGAGTGCCCAGATACAACGGCTGCAGTCCAATTCGTGCCCGAAATCGCCTATTGCGGAGTGTGCGCGGTTTTACCCGGAGGAGACGAGCGACTTCTTCGGTCGAGAGGAGCACTGAATCGCTCGAAAGCATTTGGTACGTGAGCATATGAAGCACCCTACAGCGCCTCGTAGGCTGATAGCGAGCGATGTGAAAGAAAAGGTGGCCAGAACTTAGTAGGGCTGGACGAGGAACTCTGAGGCGTCATTGATGATCGCCTCTGAGGGTCTCTCAATGATCCATCGACGCCTCGGATTATTTAACCACTTTTGAAAGGTGCTCCAGGGCTTGTTGTAGAGCTGGCCTGCGCGAAGGCGCTGATGAATTGATCTCAAAGATAACTTTCTGTCCAATTGAAGTCGCAAGATTTCTTTTAAGAGAGCCTTCTCCTTACCGCCAATGGCAGCAGGTATCCCGCGCTCCAGTTTTGGATGAGTCCGATAGAGCCGGTGCATGGCTTTCCGATCACCCCAATTTCGACGTTGAAGAATCCATTCAACGCACCAAGGATGATCTTCAAGCCCATTTCGTATTGCGTGGCATATCAGAATGTCGTAGTGGTTTCGGAGTTCGTCTATCTTTTTCATTTGGTCGCTGGCACTATTTTGAAGAAAATCTCCATATCCCAGGTCGGATAGATCGTCGGCAGCGGTTCTTCGCTCGGTGGAGCCGGTGGTCTTGCCCAATGTCGGCGTTCGTCGAATTGAGAAACGGTGAAGGCGACGTCGCAACTCACCCAAGTCTTTCACAATCTGGTGTTGTTGAGGTGTGAGCTTGGACTCGTTGTTTTGCTGCAGATTCTTGAGGAACGCGGCAATTCTTGCTCGCTTGGCACGGTTCAGTTTAATTTTGACTTGTCGGCTGGTTGCCTCTCTTGGCTTGTCGGGAAGGGTTGGTTGCTGTGAAGGCAGATCTTTCGATTTGGGGACATAATCGACGGTGAAAGAGGTGGAAGTGAGTACTCGGACCTCATAGTCTCCGCCAGTTTGAGGAGTAAGGGGGCGTGATTGTTTCTTGCTCTGCGGCGACAACTGATCTCCCTCCCGAGAGGAGCCCCGATAAGAAGCCTGGTCAGGCCGTCGGGAGCGGCTTTTCGGGTGCGACCCTAGACCAGGAAGTTGCATGGTAGCGCTACGTGACTAGCTTGTCCGCTGATTTTTGATTTTGACGGAAGATGTTTTATTAAGATTCATGCAGTCTTCGATGCTATGTCTATCGCGCGCAAGAATCGCCACACCGTTCGAGAACTCACGTCGACCTGCCTGCCGATCGCCGCCATCCCGAGGCCCTGTCGCCGGAGTTCAAGAATTCTGCTGGAGATGCCAGGATTCGTTTCCTCAATCGTGTGTCGTCCCCACCGTTGGCCCTTTGCTCGCACACGTTTGATGCCGGTCTTGACGCGCTCTTGAATCATCGATCGTTCGAACTCCGCAAAGACCCCCATCATTCCAAAGAGAGCCTTGCCAGCTGGCGTCGTGGTGTCGATGCCTTGCTGATGAATGAAGAGGTCAACTTTTTTCGCGTGAATCTCGGAGAGGAAATTGACCAGGTGAGAAAGAGACCTGCCTAATCGATCGACCGCCCACACCATCACCAGCTCGAACTCTCGACGGACGGCTCCCTTCCAGAGGGCATCGAAGGCGGGACGTTGCTCTCAACCTTTGGCGCCACTAATCCCCTGGTCAACGAACTCTTCTACGATCAGCCATCCATTCCGTTCGGCCGCAAGCCGAAGCTCGCGGAGCTGGTTCTCAGTTGTCTGGCCGTCTGTGCTCACCCTGGCGTAAATCGCGGCTTGCTTGGTCTTGCCATCTTTCATCGCGCACCCCCATTTCTTTTACACATGTTTTCAACATACACAGATCGACCAGGAGACCCTCGCCAGTTATGCGGACTTCTGAAAGGCGGATTCGCCGGGTAAAGTAAACAGCGGCGCATAGCCTTCGGCATACGTCACCGTCCCTTCCGCCCCGATAAGGTGTGATTGAATTCCCGTTCGAGCAGGGATCGAATATACCCGCTCGCCGTGTAACCCTGATTCCACAGCGTGTCCAGCTTGGCTTTCAAAGAAAAAGGAAGTTGTATGTTGAACGAGTCATCTTCATCGCAGGCCCTCCGTGTTGCTGTTATAATGTTACCGTGTTACATCACATGGTGTCAACATGCGTAGCTTGACACCATCGCTACCTTTCTTTAGTGTCCGCGCTGTGACGGACACCAGCGACGCCAAGAGGAAGCGTCAAATAGGCGCTCGTGTGGATGAAGCCCTCCTGAAAGAGGCCCGCATCCTTGCCATTCGCCAAGGCCGCCGCTTCAACGATGTGGTAGAGGAATCCCTGCGCGATGTGCTGAAGAAGTACCGCGAGAAGCGGAGGGGCGGGGGATGATAGACGAGGAACCTATCCTGCCGCCAGAGACCACCACCCTCCCCACGCAGCCGGGTGCGTATCGGTATCGGCCGGTGGGCCTGTCGTGTTCCGTGCGACTAGAGGTGCGTCTCGCAGATGGCGAGCTGACTGTTTGGTGGGCAAACCGCAACATCGCCATTGCGAAGCTAACGGGGTCCTGGCAAGGGCCGATTCCCCCATCTACTGGACCTGGTAGCTGATAGACGATTCGATCCTACCCGCGTTTCCCCGCCTGTTTCTCGATGACATTGTAGAGTCGCACTCTCCGCTAGAGCAAAACTCTGTCGAAGGAAATCTGACAAATGAATCCTAGATTTCCCTACAAATCAGGCCTTGCATAAGACCCTAAGTGGCCCCTAAGAATAAAAACCAAGGAGTTCACCCTTGCTCACTCTTTGACCATCGAGCATCAACGCTTCATCGAAGATCACCTGAGGTTTGTACCCCTCTGACACCGCTGGATGTACAGACTTAAGGGAGACCGCTGTGTGGTGTGCGGAGAACTGAAGGAAACCATGAGGTTGCGGGCACAGTAAGACAGCGCTACACGGCACCCTTTTCGCATGAGTGAACTACCGACGTACGAGGAGGGCCTTACTGTGGGGACTGAGCCACCGCCCGATCCCAGCTTCGTCTGGGTGATCGTCGAGGGGGTTCACAAGCCACCAACGGAGTGGACGTATAGGACGTATACGCTGACCGAGGACAAACCTGACATACTCTGTCGGTCCTATACCGAACTCTGCGTCGGGTTGCACACCTATGGCATGACGCCCCCGCCCCCGGATTACTTCACGCCTACCCCTGAGGAGCAGGCCGAGGGCGTCGACTCGATTGTTCGGGGGGTGATGCGCCCACGGTGACTCGACATAGACGCGCATGTCATTCTTACGTAGACCCTCTACGGCATCTTGCCCTCTTGCCTCAAGAGCGCATACGAGACTACTGTGTTTGTCTCCGCGTGGTCATACAACCCGCTGTCGCCGCAAATGGAAGGGTGCGAGGGACAGGCATGGAGGAGCGGCGCACAGCTCGGAGGATTCCCGTTACATTTCGAGCTAGTTTCTCTCTTCGACCAGAGGGCGCGGGAGAAGGGACGATTGTGGACCTTACCGCTCGCGGCTGCTGCGTCGAGAGCCCGATCCCCGTCCCGGTGACCACCC